>OVEP011218185.1_pt1 | contig 10350 bp, 5 predicted proteins | sample 1779801 | NCBI WGS metagenome assembly OVEP01 (sample SAMEA3914791, study PRJEB12502) | metagenome | biome: forest; material: soil | place: Canada | collected 2011-07-03 | depth 0.1 m
GTGCCGCTCGATCCCGACTATCCGCCGGAACGGCTCGCGCATATCGTGGCCGACGCGGGCATCGACCATGTGGTGGTGGATCGCGCCAGCGCCGCGCGTTTGCAAGGCCTGCTCGCCGGTCTGACACTGCATGCGGTGGAGGATCTCAGCGGCGCGAGCAGGCCGCCGACAGAAGCGCGGTATCCGCTGCCGGGACAGCTTGCCTACGTCATGTACACGTCCGGATCGACCGGTGCGCCGAAGGGCGTCGCCATGACGCACGCGGCGCTGTCGGTGCACGTTGATGATGTGATCGCGCGATTCGGCGTCCACGCGGGCGACTGCGTGCTGCAATTCTCGACCATCAATTTCGACGCGGCGCTCGAACAACTGCTGCCGGCGCTGTGCGTCGGCGCACGGGTCGTGTTGCGCGGGCCGGATCTCTGGAGCTGGCCGGAATTCAACGCGGTGTTGCGCGACGAAGCGGTGAGCGTCACCGATCTGCCGACCGCGTTCTGGCAACAATGGCTGCGCGATCTGCCGCCTGCGTTGCCCGCGTTGCGGCTCGTGACGATCGGCGGTGAAGCGCTGAATGGCGCGGCGCTCGCGCGCTGGCAGGCGGGACCGCTGCGTCACGTGCGTTTCGAAAACACCTACGGTCCGACCGAAGCGGCCATCTCGGCGCTCAGCCGCCGCACCGAAGAAGCGGACCAGCACACGGCGGTGGTCAACATCGGCCTGCCGTATCCCGGCCGCATTGCGCGGCTGCTGGACGCGTGGGGCAATCCGCTGCCTGCCGGTGCGGCAGGCGAGTTGTGCATCGGCGGCGATGCGCTGGCGCGCGGCTATCTGGGGCGCCCGGCGGCGACCGCCGAGCGCTTCGTACCCGACCCGTTCGGGCCGCCCGGCGCGCGTCTGTACCGCACGGGCGATGTGTGCCGGCTGCGCGCTGCCGATCCGCAACACAGCTTCGACTACGTCGGGCGCGATGACCGGCAGGTCAAGCTGCGCGGCTATCGGATCGAATTGTCCGAGGTGGAAACCGTATTGCGTGCGCTTCCCGGCGTGCGCGAAGTGGTGGCGGTGATTGCCGGCACGGGTGACGAGACCTTGAGCGATTTTGGGGGAGGAAACACGTATATCTATACGTCCGCGGGCGGAAACGATGTGCTCCAAGAAACGCAAGGCAATGGCTCAATCGTAAAATTACAGAATATTAGCTCCACTGATGTCACCCTTTCGCGCCCGAATGAAGACTACAGCCACCTTGGCGGCGTGGACGGTGGCAGCGACGCGGTGCTGACTATTAACTCGACCGGTAAGACCGTCACGCTAAGCAATGAGTTCAGCAATGGGAACTTCGGTGAGGTCGAATTCGCTGATGGCGTGAATTGGTCGTTGGCTGACATGGAGCAAATGATACTGCAGTCGGAAGAGAATTCCGACTCGCCCTATATCTATGGATTTAGCAACGGCAATACGACGTTTAACCTCGGCGGTTACGACAAGATCGTCATCTCCGGTGAATACAGCAACATTTTCAACTATAGCTCTGCGGGCGGCAACGACGTCATTTATGGTGCATGGGGATTCGATACCCTTAATATGACGGATATCGATTCCACGGATGTTACACTTTCGCGCCCGAACGAAGATTTCGGCTATGTCGGTGGCGTGGACGGCGGCAATGACGCCGTATTGACGATTAACTCAACCGGCAAAATGCTGACGCTCGCCAACGAGTTCAGCGACGGCGACATCACCGAGATTAACTTTGCTGACGGAGTCTCTTGGTCGCCGGCGTATTTGCAGCAAATGATCCTCCAGTCAGAGGAGGGGTCGAACTCAGCATATATCTATGGTTTTAGCGGGGGCGACACGATCTTCAATCTTGGAACCAACGACAAGGCCGTGATCGCCGGCGGGTACAATAATATCTTCAACTATGGCTCGGACGGCGGTAACGACGTCATTCATGGTGCATCTGGTCAAGATACTTTGAACCTCACCGATATTGATTCGACCGATGTCACGTTGTCGCGGCCAGGTGAGGATCCTACGTCAACCTATTTTGTGAGCGGCGGTAATGATCTTGTACTCACCATAAATACTACGGGTAAAACCCTTACGTTGAGCAATGAGTTCAGCGACGAAGACATTACCCAAGTGAACTTTGCTGACGGCGTTTCATGGTCACTTACCGATCTTGAACAACAGGTGTTGCAGGCTGAGGCAGATTCCAATTCGCCTTATATTTTCGGCTTCAGCGGGGGGAATACGACGTTCAATCTTGGCGTGTACGACAAGACCGTGATCTCTGGCGCGTACAATAACGTATTCAATTATAGCTCCGCCGGCGGCAACGATGTCATATATGGATCGTTCGGGCAAGATACCTTGAATCTTACCGATATCGACTCGACTGATGTTACGTTATCTCGGCCAGATGAAGATCCTACCTCCACCTACTTCGTGAACGGTGGGAATGATCTCGTTTTTACCATTAACTCTACGGGTAAGACACTGACGCTGGCCAACGAGTTCAGCGATGAGGACATCACACAGGTCAACTTCGCCGATGGCGTTTCGTGGTCAGTGACCGACCTAGAGCAACAGGTGATGCAAACCGAGGCAAATTCAAATTCGCCTTATATTTTCGGTTTTAGTGGGGGAAATTCGACCTTCAATCTTGGCGTGTACGACAAGATTGCGATCTCAGGCTCATATAACAACGTGTTCAACTATGGCTCCGACGGCGGTAACGACGTCATCTATGGCTCGTTTGGACAAGATACCCTTAACTTGACTGATATTAACTCGACCGGTGTGACACTGTCACGGCCGGGCGAAGACCCTACCTCAGCCTACTATCTTAGCGGCGGTAATGATCTTGTCATTACCATCAACTCCACTGGCAAGACAGTGACGCTGGCCGACGAGTTCAGCGATGAGGACATTACGCAGGTCAACTTTGCAGATGGCGTCTCGTGGTCGGTGGCCGATCTGGAGCAGCAGGTGCTACAGGCGGAGGAGAATTCAAGCTCGCCATATATCTTTGGTTTCGGCAACGGGAGCATCACCTTCAATCTTGGAGTGTATAACAAGATCGTCTTCTCAGGTGGCTACAACAACGTGTTTAACTATAGCTCTTCCGGCGGTAACGACGTCATTAATGGCTCCTTTGGGCAAGATACCTTGAACTTGACAGATATCGCGGAGGGGAATGTCTGGTTATCGCCATCGGGCACGTCGTCACAAGATGTAGACGTGACAATCTTGTCGACCGGCAAGGTCCTCACTCTGTCTCGCCAATTGAGTGACACCCCCATCCAGTCGACGACATTCGCAGACGGAACGACCTGGACAGCCCAAGACTTGCAGAACGCGGCGACGGTATGGGGAGGCTCCGATACGATTACGATTTCGCCCGAGGTGAGCGTGGTGAATGCAGCCGGAAGCTCAGTGACCACCTACCTGCCTACTGGTTTGGAGGCGTTCAATATCGTCGGAGGGCAAGTCAATGTAGACGCCGATAACGACCAGATTTCGGTTTATGGTGCGAACACAACCATCGACGTCCAGGCCAACGGTACGACGCTTTCGGCCAACAACGACTCCATTAATCTGGACAATGGTTCAGCCATCACGGTCAACGGCAACGAAAACACGATAAGCCAGGCGGCGACTTTCGGGACGATCGTCGTCAACGGTGACAGTAATACGCTTTCCTTGGCCGCCTCCGCGACCGCACTGACGGTGACCGGAAACAACAATACGGTCTCGGCAAGCGGGTCCGGGGATGCCATCACCATCCATGGCACGAACGAAACCTTGAATGTGTCGAATGCGACCATATACGAGGGAAACACGTCCACGGCTACGATCAATGGGACTGGCAACACGGTTATAACGCTCGACGTTGCGCCAATCGTCTTCGATCTTGCCGGATCAGGGCTAGATCTTACGCCCGTAATTTCCTCGAACGTCGCCACCAACAACAACGGCACACTCATGAGGTTGGGCTGGGTGGGGGCGACGAACGGTATCTTGGTCACGGATCGCGCGGGTAACGGGCAATACAATACGGTCCAGGACATATCGTTCACCCAGGATCTAGCCGGCGCTCAAACGGACCTTGAAGGCCTCGCCGCCTGGGATACGAATGGCGATGGTGTGATAAATGATCAGGACGCTGGATGGTCGCAACTCGGTATCTGGGTCGATAGCAATGGTGACGGAATCGTTGAAAGCGGCGAAGTCAAAACGTTGGCCCAACTGGGCATAACTTCGATTAGTTTAAATCGGAACGAAACGGAAAGCCCATCTACGACTTCGATCAACAGCTACTACTCCGCCACGTCGACTTTTACGTGGGCGAACGGAACCATCGGCACGACCTATGATGTCAGTTTGGGCGAACAGGTGCTTTCAACGTCCGATTGGTTGCCAAATGTCCAAGGCACGGCGCTTCAATCCAATGGTGGAATTTCGAGCCTAACGGGCGCTGAGGTCAACAGTCTCACGGCGACAAACGATGAAATGATCGGGTTGCAAAACCTCAACTCATTGCAAACGAAAACTGTCTCCGACATAGACCCAAATCGTGGCGCAAATGTCACCACTCAGCGCTTCCAAGTGTTGGATCTTGACCTGACCGGAGCGGGACCGACTACAATCGATGCGTCGGTCAGCGGCGTGAAGGAAGACATCGATCAGACCGGCACGCCCTACAGCATCGGCTGGGTAGGCCCGAGCGATGGTTTATTGGTGGTCGACGCCCAAGGAACCGGTAATATCGACGTACCGACCGAGGCCACTTTCCAGAATTGGGTCCCTGACGGCAAAACCAGTCTGCAAGGTCTCGCTGCTTTTGATACCAATGGCGACGGCATGATTGATGCCGGCGACGCCGTATTTAACAATTTACGTATTTGGACTGATAGTAACGGCGATGGCGTAGCGCAACCGGGTGAGCTCGAATCCCTCAGCCAGTTGGGTATTCAGTCCATCTCACTGAAGGCGACCACAACCTACTTCGACAACCAGCAATTGGGCGAGAACGAAATCCTGACGACCTCGACGGTGACGATGGATGACGGGACGACCCATACTCTCTATGACGTCGCGCTTGGCGTGGATACGGGCCAAACCTCTTCGACAGGGACGACGGCAACATCTCCTGCTAATAGTACCAACTCCTATGCGTCGTCAGCATTGGCACCGACAGTCAACGCCAGCCTCGTCGCAGCCTCATCGACGCCGCCGTCAGATACAATCCAGACACCATTGGATAATACGTCCACTGGCGTGACGGCCGCCAGCGCAGGAAGTGTCGGCCCATCGGCTGAAATCCTCACGGCAGATATCGCTGCCACGCCGAGCGCTAGCGGGTGGTGGGACAATGGCGCTGGCCAGAACCTGTCGGATCTTATCAATAGGTTCAACAACCAGACCTCGCCGAATAGTTCCAACGAAACGCCTCCATCTGATGCCATTGACGCTGCTATGATTCAGCGGCATCTGCTGCTGCGTCAAACAATAGCCGGCTTCACCGCCCAGAGCGCGGCGCCGGCAGTCTTCGCCCGCCAAGGTTCGCTAGATACCCAAGCGACGCTGGCCTCGGCGACAATGCCACAGGCATCGGCGGCCACGAGCGTGGCTAACGTCGCCGCATAAGAATAAAATTTGAATGTATGGAAAAGGTTGTCCAATGAGTAAGCGCAGTGATCCACATTCGGCAGAGACTGCCTCAACTCCTAACGCCGAGGGCGCGACAGCCGGCCAGGCTAGGCCCCCCAAAACGGTAGCGCAGATGCTGGGGGAAATCGTCTGGCTGATGACCCAGTCGCCTGTGCATAGGCAATTATTTGTCGGTGACCTGGAATGGTTCTGTATGCCGGCAATCCTGCTGGAGCAGTTTCGACTCTTTCATGGCCCGCAGGCACCCGCAGCTGTTGCGTTGTGGGCTAGTGTGTCAGACGATACACAGGCACGTCTGATGGCGGGCGGCTACAAACTGCGCGCCGATGAGTGGAAGAATGGCGAAAATTTATGGCTAATTGAACTGGTCGCGCCTTTCGGCGCACAGGACGAAATCATGAGAGATCTAAAATCCAGCGTGTTCGCCGGGAAACGTTTTCGGTTCCACAACATGAATGACCAGGGGCAACGTGTCGTTACAACCGTTGAGCCAACCGTCGCAACTTCGGTCAACTGAACGCAGTAGTGGGGGAACATGAAACGGCGCTTCTGCGCGGCACTGTCCGCGTTATCTTTGGTGCACGTCGGGGCGGTATCTGCCGAAACACTTCAGGATGCTCTTATTTCGGCCTATATCGATGATCCGCAATTGCAAGAGCAGAGAGCGAGCCTTCGGGTAACGGACGAGACCTACGTCCAAGTCACGGCGGAATTTGCGCCGACGGTGACGCTGCAAGGACAGGGCAGTTACGAACGGTCGTGGAATTCCAAAGAAACTCAGGACTCTGAACGGGCTTCGACTCCTAATCTGCCCGACTTCACAGAACAAAATTCAGGAACAGGTTTTCTCGTCATAAGCGAGCCACTCTACAGCGGAGGCAAAGTCGCCGCCGATATGAAAGCTGCCGAAGCTGGTATACGAGCTGGTCGCCAGGCGCTTCGCACGACGGAAGCCAACGTGCTCTACAATGTCATCCTCGCGTATGCAGACCTATTGCGCGACCAACAGGAGTTGGAAATCCGTAAGCTCAATCTTACGGAATTGCAGCATGAACTCGATGAGGCGAAGGCGCGCCTGAAGGCAGGTGAAGTCACTCGCACTGACGTTGCTCAAGCCGAAGCGGAACTGGACGATGAGCAATCACTCAGCCAGCAGGCCGCCGATCAAGTGGAGATCAGCCGGGCGAATTATGCGGCGGCGGTTGGACATAAGCCAGGTGAGTTGACTCCGTTGCCCGAATTACGCGGAGTTCCTAAGGACATAGACGACTGTCTGAAAGCGGCTGAACGAGACAACCCAGATCTTGGACAAGCCCTGTGGACAGAAGCTGGGTCGCACGCCAAGATTTATTCCGCCAGGGCTGCCTTGAGGCCGACTGTATCAGCTCAAGTGGAAGCCGGATACCAAGGCCCCCTGTCCCCTTACGATCCCCGCGCCTTGGGTCGCGAGGTGACGGTTACCGCGGATGTCGTAGTGCCCTTGTATTCCGGAGGACTAGCGCAGTCGGAAGTGCGGCAAGCCGTTGATCAGAATGCTGCCGATCAGATGAATGTCGCTGACGTTCATCGCACTTTGATAAAGACTCTACTGACCCTATGGGCCGAAAGGCATACGGCGATCTCAACTATCGACGCGGAAGGTCGGCGCGTTGACGCGGCTAAAATTGAATTCGAAGGAATGCGCAAGGAATATAGCGCGGGTGAGCGGTCGACGCTTGATGTGTTAACCGCCGAGGAAACCCTACGCGATGCCGAAATTAACTTGGTTTCGGCGAAGCACGACGCTTACGTGCTTGAGGCCGGCATCCTGCAAAGTATCGGCTGGCTTGAGATGCGCAACCTTGTTGACGGCCTGCGCCAGTACAATCCAGCCAGCCACTTAGAAAAGGTTACGCCAAAAGCCGGCGTACCGTGGCAAAAGCCGCTCGAGGCGATCGACGACGCTGGTTCGCGTAATGTGAAACCGATGTCGGTTTCTGACGAGAAATAGTGCAGGTCCACCCAATACAGCGAAGGGCGATTGGTCGTCTCATCTGGTTGTCGTTTAACTTCTTGGAGCGCAATTTACGGTAAGCATACGGCGTAGACCGCAGCTTAAGCGGCTTTCGGCTCTGGCAGGTTGATGCGCTTCCAGTTCCAGGGGAGCATCTCGTCGAGCCTGGAGTTCGGGTGGCCATTGATGCGCTGGAGGACGTCGGTCAGCCAGGCCTGCGGATCCACGTGGTTGAGCTTAGCGGTGTAGATCAGGCTGTACATGGCGGCGCCGCGCTGGCCACCCCGGTCGGAACCGGCGAACAGCCACGACTTGCGACCGAGCGCTATGCCCCTGACAGCCCGTTCGGCGGCATTGTTCGACAGGCAGATGCGGCCATCGTCGAGGAAGCGGGTGAAGGCATCCCAGCGCTTGAGCAGATAATCGAGCGCCTTGGCGATGTCGTTGCCGCGGGACAGCCGTGCGCGTTGCCCCAGCATGTAGGCGTGCATGTCCTCGACCAAGGGTTTGCTCAGTTCCTGGCGCACGGCCTTGCGCGCCTCGGGTGACCGGCCGGCGATGCCGCGCTCGACATCGAACAAGGCATCGATGCGCTTTACCATCTCAAGCCCGATCGGCGAGATCGGTGTCGAAGCCTTGCCCAGGGAGCGGCGGCGGGCCACAGCTTCCATATCGGCCATCTTGAAGAACGGCCTGCGCGCATGCGCCCAGCAGGCGGCCTCGAGGATGGGGCCCGGCGTTCGCCCATCCCTATAGAGTGCATTATAGCCGCCATAGGCATCGGCCTGGAACAAACCACTCCATGTGCGAAGGTGGTCTTCGGGATGTTTCGCCGTTCGATCGCGTGAGTAATAGAACATGGCCGCTGGCGGCGATGTACCCCCGAAGGGGGCATCATCGCGCACGTAGGTCCATATCCGGCCGGTGTCGGTCTGTCCCTTCGCGAGTACAGGGATGGTCGTATCGTCGCCATGCAGCCGGGCGGCGGAGAAGACATAGTCCCCCAGGCGATCAAGCAAGGGCTGGAGCGTGAAGCAGCAGGCGCCGATGGCGTCGGCCGCCGTCGACAGAGCGATGGTGACGCCTTCATTCTCGTACTGCTCGAGCTGACGGTTCAGCGGCTTGTGGTGGGCGAACTTCTCGACCAGCATCATGGCTAAAAGGCTCGGGCTCGCCCAGGCTCGGGGGATGGCATGGAACGGCGCCGGCGCCTGGCTGATCGTCTCGCAGTCCCGGCAACTGAACTTCTCACGCACATATTGCAGTACCCGGAACTGGCGCGGGATGACGTCGAGGCTCTCGGTGATGTCCTCACCCAACTTGCGCAGGCGATCGCTGCCACAGCAGTCGCAGCGCGTAGGGCCCTCGACGATGATCCGCTCGCGCGGCAGGTGCTCAGGGAACGGCTTCTTTGCGGGCTTCTTGCGCTCGAAACCGGCGACACTCGTCGTCTTCGCCGCCAGGGCCTGGGAGGTCAGTTCGTCCTCAGTGGCCGCCGCCTCGATCTCTTCGAAGCTCATCTCCATCTGGTCGATCAGGCACCGCGTGCGCTCTGATCTGGCCCCGCGCAGTTCGTTCTGCAGTTTGAAGATGACCAGCTTCTGGTGGGTGATGGTGGCCAAATCGTCAGCATTTTGCGCCCTGGCGACGGCCAGCTCCGCATCACGTTCCATACGTATCGCCCGCTCCTCAAGGAGCGCCGCCTTAAGGGCGGCGACATCCTCGGGCAGGAGATCGTCGGGCAAATCCATGCGTCATGGAATCACACAAGCCCCAATCTGGCAAAGGCTTTGTGCACTCTCCGACGATATTGCTCAGACACCTCAGCCTGCACTGTCAGGACGCCAGGTCATCTGCGGATGACGCCAGTCGATGCCCTCCAGAAGGTAGCCCAACTGGGCCGCCGAGATGCTGATGCTGCCGTCCTTGGCGGCCGGCCAGATGAAGCGGCCGCGATCCAGGCGCTTGTAGAACAGGCAGCAACCCTGGCCATCATGCCAGATGATCTTGATCCGGTCGCCGGCCCGGCCACGGAAGACGAACAGGTGACCCTCATGCGGGTTGCGCTTCAGCGTCTCCTGGACCATCAGGCTCAGACCATTGTAGCCGCGGCGCATGTCCGTGTGTCCTGCCGCCAACCATACCCTCACGCCCGAGGGAACAGGAATCATGACGTCCCCCGCGCCAAGCCCTTTATCAATCCGGCGATGCAAGCCGCTCCTGCGGTCACCGGAACCTTGATCATAGTGCCGTCCGGCAATCGGATCTCGATGTTGCCGCTGCGCTCGCTTCGAGAACGCCGGGCCTTGCGCACGTCCGTCTGGACGGAAGACGCCGGCGCCGGAAGTGCAAAGGGCAAGACCTCAACCGGCATGAAGCCACTGGGCTCGGGCTCGCCCCCCTCAGCACGAAAGGCATCGCGCCAGCGATAAATCTGATGCGTCTGAAGCCCATGCCGGCGCGCTACCGCGGACACGCTGTCATCACCGCCAAAGGCTTCGTCGACGATCCCACGCTTCTCAGTCGCAGTCCAACTCCGACGAGTGACGTAAACCCCACGCCCGGCCATCTATATCCCTTCCAGCACCAGTGTCCGACACTACTGCCAGCACTATCTACGCGAGATAACTGCGCGGAACCGCTGTTCCAAAACAAGGTGGCCTACGCCGCAGGGTTAC
>OVEP010008973.1_pt1 | contig 10341 bp, 9 predicted proteins | sample 1779801 | NCBI WGS metagenome assembly OVEP01 (sample SAMEA3914791, study PRJEB12502) | metagenome | biome: forest; material: soil | place: Canada | collected 2011-07-03 | depth 0.1 m
GGGCAGCCGCAGTTGAGATTGACCTCGTCATAGCCGAAATCCTCGGCGATCCTGGCGCATTGCGCCAATTCTTCGGGTTCGGAGCCGCCCAATTGCAACGCCACCGGATGCTCGACCTCGGAAAAGCCGATCAGGCGTTGGCGATCACCATGGATGACGGCCTTGGCGGTGACCATTTCGGTATACAGCAGGGCCTGGCGCGTCAGGGTACGGTGCCACGCCCGGCAATGCCGGTCTGTCCAGTCCATCATGGGGGCAACGCTAAAAATATGTGCTTGATTTTTCTGCATTATTTAATACTATCAACGGACTAAAGCGAGAACATTGTGCCTGAAAGCACCCCTAAATACGACCATATACTACCGCTTACGACCTCTTACTGCACCCGTTTTGTTCCTGCCGGATCGTCCGTATGGCGACATTTGACAAGAGAGATTCCGGGCGATGGCGCGCTCAAGTCCGCCGCCGCGGCCATTGCCTCAGCGACACCTTCGCGAGTCGGAAGGAGGCTGAAGCATGGGCGCGGCGCATCGAGAGCGAAATCGATAACGGCAAGACTCCGACACGCAAGGACGTAGCCGGGGTCAAAACCCTCGGGGCACTGATCGACCTGCATATCGCGGATATGAAGGAAGTCGGCAAACCCATCGGGCGAACGAAGGCTTATAGCCTCGAATTGCTCAGAAATCGACTCGGCCAATCCAGGTTGGAAAACCTCGACCGTGAGCAGGTGATCCAGTTCGGGAAGAACCGCGCAGGCGAAGGCGCCGGTCCCGTGACCGTCAGTATGGATATCGGCTACCTCCGGACCCTTCTGACCGATGGCGCGGCCATCCACGGCCTGCCGCTTTCGCCGGAGCAGGTCGACCTTGCACGTACTGCACTTAAGCGATTGGGCCTCGTTGGAAAAAGCAAGGAGCGCGACCGGCGGCCGACCGATGACGAACTCGAAGCCTTGCTTAGCTATTTCCGCGACGGCGACAAGACAGCATTTCCGATGGAAAGGATCATCAAATATGCCATCGCCTCGTGCATGCGCTTGGAAGAGATCTGCACGGTCGAGTGGCCCGGACTAAACCCGCGCCTGCGCACGTTGATGATCCGCGATCGAAAAGACCCCCGGGAGAAGGCCGGCAACGACCAGAGCATCCCCTTGCTCGGTGTGAGCGGTTACGACGCTTGGGAGCTCTTGATGGAGCAACGCCGGTCGCCCGACGGCAATTCATTGCGAATTTACCCGTATAAGCACCGCTCGGTCGGGACGGCTTTCCATCGTGCTTGTGATGCCCTCGGGATCGAAGATCTGCACTTCCATGACCTTCGGCACGAGGGCACGAGCCGGCTGTTCGAAGCCGGCTTCAGGATCGAACAAGCCGCTCTCGTCACCGGACATAAGGATTGGAAAATGCTGCGGCGATATACCCACCTGAAGCCGCAACAGCTCCACATAATAGCCAGGTCCTTGGCGCCTGCGCCGCGAGTACATGAATTTGACTGGAGCACCGCCTTTACCGACGAGACTGGAAGGCCATGAGCGTCCAAGACAAACCTGAGCAACCACCGTCGGTAAAACCCCGCATCATTGCGGCTCCGAAAATCCGTCAGATTTGCTGGTGCGATTTCTGGAATGACTCACGCCTTCCGGAGATGTGGAAGACCCGCCCAGTCGTCGTGGTGTCCTTCAAAAACCCGCTGCATGGTCCGTGCACCGCCGTTCCAATTCGACCGAACACCAAGACGAAAACATCTGGTACACCGGCTTTCAATTCAGATCGAAGGGGTGCAGTCTTGGGCCGTCTGTAATCAGCCTTCGACAGTTTCCCCGAGCCGGTTTTCCCAATTCAAAGGCAAGATTCCCTTGCTGCCGGAGGCCGCCTTCAATGAAGTCCTCGCCCGTTTAACGCGGTAGCTTCCCAAGCCCTTTGAACTTGAAAATTAGGATTTTTCAGCTATAGCGCTCGCGTCGGCGCCACGTTTGTACGAATGCAATTGAGATACGTCTTTGATGACCTGTTGCAAGCCTGACGGAGGCTTATCGGTGCACGAAGGCATTTAATTTGATATATAATTATTATCATGCAAAATCCTTGATAAGAATTAGATATCACATCTTGTGAGATTAAAGGTGTTTTGATATATGATCTGATATCCTATGATAAATTGATACAAGATCGAATATCATGACTTATAAAACCGACGAACTGGCCAACCAAATCAAAGTGGCGCGTGAAGCCGCCAGCTTAAGCCAGCGTGAGCTAAGTGCTCTATCCGGCGTGACACAGGCTCATATTTCTCAAATCGAAAGCGGCAAACTCAATCCGGGTGTGGCTACAATCGTCGATATCGGCCGCGCCCTGGATATGGAAGTCGTCCTTGTACCTAAGCGGATGTTGTCTGCGGTGAACAGCCTCATTCAGCCAGCGCCGACGGCACGTCCGGGTTTGTCTCCCCTGGAAGGCGGAGCCGCGCTCCAAGAAATAGCCAAGGGCGAGCGCTTGATCGCCAGTCACAAGGAGAGGTATGGCACATTCACCGACCTCGACCGGATGGCCGACTATTTGCGCTTTTTCAAGCGTGTGTCGCTCAGGCCAGATGAAATCAGAGTCATTTCTCGCGCCGTGGCGTTGCTCAACGACTATGAAAGCGGAGTGCAATGGGGCGTCGCATTCATGGACGAGGTCAAACATCTCCAAAGCCTAAGAAACCAGCTTGCTCATGGCCAGGCAGAAGAACCGCGCTCGGCCTATAGCCTCGACGAGGACGACGATGCCTGACGTTTCGATCCTCGACATACGCTTACACGACAAGTCCATCGGCACCCTGACGAACGTACAAGGGGATCGAACGCTCTTTGCTTTCGATCAGGCCCATATCGACAGCCGCGAGCGCCCTACCTTAAGCCTGTCTTTCAAGGACGACCATGGCGGACTCCTTACGAAATTCCGCCCGTATCAAACTAAGCTGCCGCCCTTCTTTTCGAACCTTTTGCCGGAAGGGCCGCTGCGGCGTTATTTGGCCCAACGGGCGGGTGTGAACGAGGTGCGGGAGTTCTTCCTTCTATGGATGCTGGGCCGAGACTTGCCTGGCGCGCTATCCGTGCATCCGGGAGAAGGCCAGGAACCTCCCCCAGGGTATGACGAGGAAATCCCGGAGAATGCCAAGAAGAATGCGATGCGCTTCTCGTTGGCCGGCGTGCAGCTCAAATTTTCAGCTATTCAAAACGGCAATAAAGCTAGCGGCTTGACCATTCCGGTTGAGGGCACTGGTGGCTCCTGGATCGCCAAGCTGCCCTCTCAACAATATAGCGGCGTGCCTGAGAACGAATTCTCCATGATGACGCTCGCCCGGATGATAGGCATGGACGTGCCTGACGTCGGCCTGGTCGGTCTCGAAGCGATCTCGGGATTGCCTGAAGGAATTGGGGAATTCACCGGTCACGCGTTGGCGGTAAAGCGATTTGACCGGAGTCCGGAGGGAAATGTTCATACCGAAGATTTTGCACAGATCTTCGGGCAATTTCCTGAAGCCAAATACGAGAAAGCGAGCTACCGCCGTATTGCACAGGTAATCGGCATTGAAGCGGGTCACACGGATGTAGCCGAATTTATCCGTAGGATGGTTTTCAGCACACTGATTGGCAACGCCGACATGCACTTGAAAAACTGGTCGATACTATACCCGGATGGTCGCACCCCCGTCCTAGCTCCCGCATACGACCTGCTATCCACGATCGCCTACATGCCAGACGACACGGCGGCGCTTAAATATTCGCGCACGAGTAAAATGGCAGAAGTTACAAAAGACGAACTGGCACACCTGGCCGCGAAAGCCATGCTCCCAGAGAGACTCGTCCTCGAAACAGCACGGGACACGGTCGACCGTTTCAAACACGTATGGGCAGCCGAAAAGGCAAACCTGCCAATGGCCGCAGCAGTACGTGACGCCGTCGACGCCCATGCGTCCACGATACCGCTCTATGCCGAATTCTGACTCAGGTTTCCCGTCATTCAATCTGTCCCGGCGGACTAAAACAATGATGACAAGGCCAAGAAGGCTCGTCCGCACGGACGGCCTTTGGTTTTATCGAGTTAGAGGTGTGGCACCGCTGCTGAACAGGCATTGCAAAAAACCTCCACGTCGAATTCGACAATGCTATCTGCGCCCCCGCCCTTGGGTTTAAGCGGGCAGATGACCAACATATGACGATCTTGCTCAATTCGAAAATTCATCAGTTTCGGATGTCGATGCTTGATCTTGTTGAGCGTGACCTCAAGGGTGATCTGCTGCACCCGTTTCCCGACCGGCAACTCACCTCGACCAACGCCGGCCGTGCAGACAGCCTCCTGTTCCCCATCTGTCACGGGCCTTACCATCTTGCCGATCAGGGCGCTCATCGTCGCCTGCAACGCCGAGCCGACATATGTCGCCTCACTCCTATCACGTTCACACGCGCGTAAGATTTCGCCGACGATGTATTCGAAACATTTCATTGCATCCTGACTGACCACCGCAGCTTGGCGATAATCGCTTTGCCGCCAGCGCTTCACAAAGATCGTCGATGAATTCTCCAAAGAAATGATCGCATCTTTAACGGTCTCGAACGAACCGGAGTTTCCACCCAGCAAAAATTCGTTATGGCCCATCTCCTCCCTCTCAATCCTTAGCTGCAAATCACCATCACCAAAGATGCATATATAGGCAGAATCATGCTTCGGAAAAGTCAGCAGCCCTTGCTGATAAACTCACACTATAATTTAAGGAGGCGCGGACGCGAGCGCCTGATTCTACCCTGGAGATAGCAGAGACGCCGTACAGAAACGCTTTAGCTGGAGACATTTACCTATGCTCGACGAAGAGATATTCCAGAAAGGAAAGAAATGGGCGGAGAGCGGCCTGATGACAATGCGAATGCTGCTCCCCCTTATGAAACCCGTTTCGGCGTATGTAGATTGGAAGCCGGACGAGCAACCGACGCTTATTTATCTGCTATCGGCAACGGCACGAGCCACTGAGAGCGCGATCCTTTTATGCGCCTATGGCCAGCTCTGGGAGGCGGAGGTACTTGCCCGATCGGTGCTAGAGGGCACGATGAAGTTTTGCTATTTATTGCAATCGCGCGAAAGGTTTCCCGCCCGTTTTCGCGAATACACAATCGACCAGTTTCATATTGGCCGAACCAAAGACCACCTCAAGGCCTCCGAATTGCTGGCTTCGGTTCCCAACCCGGAGGCACCGGAGTGGCTGCCTATAAAGAACACGTTGCTTTCGGAGGAGGAGTTGTCCGAAATCCGAGCCCGCCACTCCAAGAGTCAGCGAGCAAGACTTGAAACGCGTTGGGGTTTCACGGGCCTAATCGGAGAGCTTTCGCGCTCCGAGGACAGCATGTTTCGCGGATTTGGCGCCAATGCCTATGGGTATTCAATCGCAAGCCACATCTACCACATGGATATGGCCGGTGCGTCAATTCCATTGGAAAGGGACATGCGATCGCAGGAAAGGCGAGATACGATCCATTTCGCGCATGAAGGACGGCTTATCTCCAATCTTCTCACTTACTTCTATTGGCGCCTCTCTGTTGGCTATCGGTTCGTGGGCGCGGATGATGAACCGGTCAGGGATGCATGGTCGGTCATCACTGCGGTTACGGCCGAATTCAAGGATGCCAACGACAAGTGGCTGGATGTCGAGTACCGATCAGGAGACGACGCGGACGAACAGCCGGAGACGACAGCGCGCTAGTTTAGCAAGGTCAAGATTGGAACCGGCTATGCCGATGGAATTGAAGGTACTCGCACTGGGACGAGGAGAAGGGACGAACGTCAGTAGGCTCCCGGATGGACCAACGGTCCAGGACTTGCTGGCTGAGGCATTGAGAGGTCAAAAGCATTCCGTTGTCGCGAAAGCTGATGAGCCCTCGATCGAACAAGTGGTCGACATGTGGCGCCAGGAATAGTCCGTTGTTGCCGTCCAGTCGCTCGTTTGGCGTACTTTCAGCCCATGGCTTGATGTGGCTTGCCCTTAAGTGAGCGGGCTCGTCCACACCCGTCAAGCGGCACGACGGTTCTAGGAGGCTCACTCGATACCTGAATATGCCCTGCCCTCTCCGGGCCATCGTTTCCGCTTTCACCATTGTCGGACCGTCAGGCTCAAGCGCGTGCGGGATGTCAAAAGGCTCGCCGTTACCGTCTCCGGCGAACCCGAGACCCGCCGCCGGGGGGCTCAAGTCCGTCGACCGGAGAATAAAATGCGTGGGCTTGCCGCCACTGTGGGAAAGGTAGTCGAAGGTTCCCAAGCATCTGAATCCGGCCAGCGCATGCTCGTATTTTCGGTCCCGATAGAATACGACCAACTCGTCGCCGCGGGCGCGGTGATGGATGATGGCATCGTCCGTGCGCCCTTGCGTTTGACCTTGCCAATGCAGGAGGCCGTCGGTGTACTCGTCGAGATATTGAGTCCGATCAGCGGGCTTGTCCTTCGTGACGAACAGCCAAATCGAGGCCGTACCGCGCGGCCGGAAGACACCGGTGTTAATGGTCGAATCTTCCGTCTCAATCAAAGTCTTGAGCTCGTCGCGTGTGTATACCTCGCCGTCGACAAGCCAGTCAGACGTGTGTGGTCGTATGTTTTCAATCCGATCGACCCGCAACTCGAATCCTAGTTGCTCCAGCCGCGATTGAACGGTTGCCGCACCGCCGCTGAATTGGTCCGGCGAAAGAGGTCCGAGATCAGGACGTGCGAAGCCATGCGCTACGCCGATGATCGCCTTCGAATCGTAGGATTTCCCCTTGAAGACAAGCTCATAGCCTCTGGAGCGTCCGAATCCGTAGGTCGCAAGAAAAGTTGCGCGCCCGAGCTCCTCGAACTCTCGAATCGCAGCCAACACATATTCCGGTCGATCAATGTCCTGTAACGGCATCCAGAACCTTCGATAGTTGAATCCGCCTATATGGGCGCCCAGCTACCCTATACCCGATGACTTGGCTTGTTAATGGGACCGGACGAGCAGGCGAGCGAACGCAAGGCGAAGGCGCGTGACTCCGTGGAGCACTGCGAAGGGATTTGGTACCCGCGCGTCGCGAGATTTCCTACCTCGCGCGAGCCCGGCGCGTCATGTTCGAGGAAGCAAGCGGAACGGCAGGTACTCAGAGTGCGGCCTACATTGAGACGGTCGCCATAAGCCCTAAGGCACACCTCACGACCTGTGATGGCAAAACGGTAAAATCGTCTTATTCTATTCACCAGATTTAGCATGGGCGAAGAAAATGAAGCCAATTTCCCTCGTGAGGTTTGACGCTCTGGCAGCTTACACACGATTGCCGATGGCACGTCTTGCTGGCGAAGAACTCGCCTGGTTCGAGCACGGCAACGAACGAGTCCTCGGTTTGCTCATCCGGGACCGAGAAGACGGCGATTACGCCGGAAATGTCCTGGCCCGGGATCGCAAAGGGAAGGTTTCGTAGCATCACTCTCACCCACTTTTTCGATAGCCAGCGCCGCGCCGAAGTCGAGCTCAGGACAAAAATGGAGGAGCAAGCAGCGCTACCGGACGAAGAGTACTACCAAGGCGACGAAGAGGAGGAGCCCGTCGATTTCTTCACGACCATAACGGCAGAAGCCAAGATCAATCCCGGCTTCAAAGCTCTGCGTGACAACGAAACCTTCACCGGTGCGCGAGGCATCGTCGAACCCATGATGCGTTGGTATCAAGACGCCGACGGCAACTTCATCGAACAGTTTCAGACGACAGGGTTCGACGCCCGCATCTTCGAACTCTACCTGTTTGCCGTTTTCACGGAGATGGACTTCGAAATTTCACGAATCCATGCCGTGCCCGATTTCGTGTGCTCCAGCCCGTTTGGCGAGTTTAGTGTGGAAGCGGTGACGCTCAATCCGTCCCGAGACGAAGCGGGCAACACCGTCTCACAGCCCCCTCACGACACGGTCGACGAGATGCGGGCGTATATCAACGAGTACATGCCTATCCGCTTTGCCGGGGCTCTGAAGTCCAAGCTCGAGAAAAAGTACTGGGAAAAGGACCACGTCGCAGGCAAGCCTCTACTATTCGCCGTCCAGGACTTCTCGGCTCCTGGATCGATGATGTATACGAGGTCGGGCTTCGAAAGATATATGGCAGGCTACGAGCACGATTACGAAAAGGACGCCGACGGCAAGCTGATTATCAAGCCCAAAAAGGTGGAAAATCACATATGGGGGACCAAAATCGTTCCGTCCGGCTTCTTTCGGCAGGAATGCTCGGAACACGTGTCGGCGGTGCTGTTCTCGAACAGCGGTACCATTTCAAAATTCAGCCGAATGGGCGTGGTGGCTGGCTTTGGATCACCTAACGTAACGACCTTCAGACTCGGATTAGCGGTGGACCACGATCCGAACGCCACCAAACCCCGTTTCTTTCGTGTCCAGGTGGACGGGGACAAATACTCGGAAGAGTGGCGTGAAGGGATAGACATTTGGCACAATCCAAACGCGCTCTACCCTCTTGATCCCGACCTGTTGCCTGGTATGGCCCACCACATGATCCAACCGGACGGCAACGTGGTCAGCTACACGCCGGATTGGCATCCACTGAGTTCCCAAACGCGCCACTTTCTCGCGACGGCGTATAGCGAGCCGCAAACCACCTAACGCGGCCGTCTCGTTCGAAAGCCTTTCCAATAGCTAGGAATGTGTCGATCATTTAGGGCACAAACTCCGGCATCCCTTCAAGCAGACGGTGGCCATTATCATTGCTCCCATGCTTAAAGCTGAGCTGATCTCTTTCACAAGGTCGAAAAGCCGGTGGCGCACTTGGCATTTCCGCGGGCCGGTCTCACGCACTGCTACGTCCGCGCGGCCAAACAGATCATTCCCATCTGCGACCAACAGCCGGCCTTTAAGGAACATGAAAGGAAATCAATAATAGCGGGTGACGCGGAGGCCGTGAGTAGATGCGCGGATACGAGGGCCAAACCGATCTTCGAATTCCACCGACAGCAGGTCGTAGAGCCTGTCTAGATCCTTCTTGAGCGGACGGGCCATAGCGTTGAATTCGCGTTGCATCTCGACAAGCGCCTCCCTCGCCATGCGATCGAGGTCGAGCTTTCTGCCGTAGATGTCTTTTCCGCTCACGCCGCGGCCCCAAGAGAAAATGGCCGATGCGCTTCTGAACGTCCGGTCGTCGTCTGTAAACGACCTTTCCCAGCCGGAGTGAAAGCGATCGTTTCTCTCGATCCTTAGGTCGCCTTGGGCGCGATGGATGGCTTTCAAACTGTCGCACACCGCCTTAGGAACACCGTGTCTTTTTAGGTTCGCGATGTTGCAGTTCTTTCGGGCGAGGTCGCACTCGAAGACCTCGTTGGTCAACAGTTCCGCACAATCGACTACGGATACGTACCGCATGAGAAAGACGTCCGCCGATATGGTCATGTACTGATAGGGATCGACCGGCAGTCCCGTCATTTTAGTCGGAATGGTCTCGGTCCAGAACAGGTCGGAGGTCATGTTCAGCGACTCGACGCGGCGAGTGAGGGTCGACATGACACTGCCGACGTCGAACGCGTATTTGCAATCGGGGTGGCGGGCGAGATCTTCGTATGAGTCAAAATGGTAGCCGATGATGCCAAGCTGAGCGACGCGGCCGGCGAAATCATGCTCGGCCGAGGGCAATATGAATCTCACCAGTGGCTTAATCCGCTTGCGAGGCGGTGGCGGTAGCGGGTTCGCCCCGTCACCATGGTACTCGACGGGACGCCCACCGTCCGCATGCTTTCGATTTGCCAATTTGCTCCGCCTCACACCCTGCGTTGTACGTCAGAGAGATACTACTACTGCCAATGGGAATTCGGTGTTAATGTGCCGCAGGGGCAGAGAATGAGAATCGAAGATATTCCGCTGGCGGAGCTTAGGGTCAACCGCGCCAACGATCGCCATGGCGAGCTGGAGAACGAGACCGCCGCGATTGCGTGGCTATTCAACAACCGCGAACAGCACATGCGCAACCTAGCGAAGGATATCGTGGACCAAGGGGCGATCTTCGATCCGCCTCTCGTCACGCCCGAAGGAACCACCTTCATCGTGTTCGACGGAAACCGGCGCGTAACTTGCCTCAAGCTGCTGCACGATCCGAAGCGTGCTCCAAATACCGAGTTGCAATCGTTCTTCCATGAGCAAAGGGACCGATTTCCGGGCGAGTTCCCGACGCTAGTTTCCTGTCAAGTCGAAACGGATCGCGACCGCGTGGACGACATTTTGTACCGCCGGCACACGGGCACACAGAACGGCGTCGGCCAAAGCACGTGGGACGATCGGCAGAAAACCATCTTCGTTACCCGGACCGGCAAGGGC
>OVEP010000409.1_pt1 | contig 10322 bp, 10 predicted proteins | sample 1779801 | NCBI WGS metagenome assembly OVEP01 (sample SAMEA3914791, study PRJEB12502) | metagenome | biome: forest; material: soil | place: Canada | collected 2011-07-03 | depth 0.1 m
CCGCGCCGCCGCCTCGATCGCGCGCTCGCGGACCGGCCGCCGGCCGCCGGGGTCGACGCCGGCCCGCCGGACCGCCTCGTCCAGCGCGCCCCGGGAGCCACCCAGCCGCCGCAGCAGGGTGCTGCGGGAGACGCCGGCCGCCGTGGCGATCGCCGTCAGCGGGACGTCCGCGACGTCCTGGCCGCGTTCCCTCGCCGCCGACAGGGCGGCGGCCACCAGATCCGAAGTCAGCTCGTGTGCCTGCATGTGGAACATCATACGACTTGACACCTGAGACCGTTCCAGAGAGTCTGTTTATGGGAGTTCCACTCGGATCGAGGGGAGAATGCCATGAGCGTCGTCATCTCCGGGGGCGGACCGGCCGGCATGATGCTGGCACTGCTGCTGGCGCGGGCCGGGATCGAGGTGACCGTGCTGGAGAAGCACGGCGACTTCCTGCGCGACTTCCGCGGTGACACCGTCCACGCGTCCACCGTGCGGCTGATGGACGAGCTGGGCCTGGGCCGGAAGTTCGCCGCGCTGCCGCAGAGCAGGATCGGCGACATGGAGCTGCCCACGCCGGACGGCGGTCTGATGCGGCTGACCGACTACGGGTCCCTGCCCGCGCCGTACAACTACATCGCGATGATCCCGCAGTGGGACCTGCTCAACCTGCTCGCCCAGGAGGCCCGGCAGGAGCCCTCGTTCACGCTGCGGATGAACACCGCCGCGACCGGGCTGATCCGGGAGGGCGGCAAGGTCGTCGGCGTCCGCTACCGCACCGAGGACGGCGAGGAGGGCGAGATCCGCGCCGCGCTCACCGTCGCGGCCGACGGCCGCCACTCCACGCTGCGCCAGGACGCCGGCCTGGTGCCCCGGGAGTTCCCGGTCCCGTTCGACACCTGGTGGTTCCGGCTGCCCAGGCGGGCCGCCGAGCAGGCCCAGGAGTCCCGGGTCACCCCCTCGTTCCGGGTCGGCGAGTTCGCGCTCAGCATCACCAGGAACGACTACTTCCAGATCGCCTACTTCACCGCGAAGGGCTCCGACGCCCGGCTGCGGACCGAGGGCATCGAACGCTTCCGGGAGCGGATCACCGGCCTGATGCCACAGTACGCGGACCGGGTCGACGAACTGCCGGGCATGGACGACGTCCACCTGCTCGACGTCCGGCTCAACCGGCTGCCGCGCTGGTACGCCGACGGCCTGCTGTGCATCGGCGACGCCGCCCACGCGATGTCCCCGGCCGGGGGAGTGGGGATCAACCTCGCCATCCAGGACGCGGTCGCGACGGCCGCGCTGCTCGCCGAACCGCTGCGCGCGGGCCGGCTGACCACCGCCGACCTGGCCAGGGTCCAGCAGCGGCGCTGGCGGCCCATGGTGATCGTGCAGCGGGTCCAACTGATGCTGCACGACGGGGTGTTCGCCCCCGTCCTGAGCGGCCGCAGGCTCGGCCCGCCCGCCTCGATGGTCCTGGCCACCCGGTACCTCCCCGGGTTCCGCCGACTCCCGTCGCGCCTGGTCGCGCTGGGCCCGCGCCCGGAGCACGCCCCGCCCTTCGCCCGCCGCTCCCCGGCCCAGCCGGCGCGGGTGTAGGCCCCGCCCGGGCCCCGCCCCCGCGGGGTGTGCCGCCCCTGACGGGCGCGACCACGGTGACCGCGGCCGCCGGGAACGTCGGCGCGGGGGCGCCCCGGGCGCTGGTGTTCCTGCTGGGCCTGTCCGGCGAGCTGCCCGACGCGGACTTCGACGCGGTCCTGGACGCGGTCTCGGCGGCCATCGACGGGTTGGACGAGGATGTCCGGTTCGCGGTGGTGGCCGGGTCGGAGTACGCCCGGATGGTCTACCCCGACACCATGCGCCTGGCCAGGGCGGGCAACCGGGCCAAGGCCGAGGCACGCGCCGCCCTGGCCCGGGTCGAACCGATCCGGGCGGCCGCCTTCGGCCGCTGGATACGGATGGCCGACCGGCTCTTCTCCGCCTGCCCCGACGCGATTCGCACGGCCGTGCTGCTGATGGACCTAAAGGCCACCGCTGAGCACCCCGACGAACCGGACGCCGCCCTCGCCTCGTGCCGGGGCCGCTTCAGCTGCCACGTCCGCGGCATCGGCACGAACTGGGAGGTCTCCCAGGGCAGGGCGGTCGCCGCCGCGCAGGCCGGTACCGTGGACCTGGTCGCGGCCCCCGTGTCGCCCACCGGGGCGCCGCGGAGCAGCCGGACCCTCGCCTCGGAACTGGCCTCGAAGCTGGCCTCGGGACTGGCCTCGGGACTGGCCTCGGGACTGGCCTCGATCATCGAGGACACCCGGCGGGCCTTCGCCCTGGACCTCGCGCTGCGGATCACCGCACCGGGCGGCGTCCGGGTGCGCTTCCTGAAACTGGTCAGACCGGCCCTGGAGGACCTGACCGGCCGGGGGAGCCGGGTCGGCCCGGGAGTCACCGAGTACCCCATCGACGTCCCGGACCATCAGTCACGCGACTACCACCTGGCCCTGGCCCTGCCGCCGGGCGAAGCCGGGGAGGAGTATGTCGCCGCCCACCTGGACGTCGTCCTGCTGCCTCCGGCCGGGGACGGCCGGAGCCTCGCGCGGAGGCCGGTACGGGTCTGCCGGGACAGCTCGGAGATCGGCGCCTGCCCGGGTCGCGCGTGGTGACCCGTTCCACCGGTCAGGCGGAACTCGCGGAGGCCATCCAGAGCGGACTGGAGGCCCTTCGGCTCAAGCAGCCCCCGCCTGCCCAGCGGAGGCGTCCGCTGGCCAGGCGGGCGGTGACCTGACAGGGTGTCGCCGTGGCTGACGAACCGATGGAACCCTCGCCGATGCCGGACTCCACGTGGTCGGCCGGATCCCTGCGGATCACCAGCCGGACCGTCTGTGCCCGTGAGGTCTCGGTCCGGCTGGGCATCACCCCTGATCACGAGCACGAGCGGGGAAGCCTCTCAAGCCCGCGGAACCCGCTCAGCCGTCGGCGTGAGGCCGCCGTCTGGATTCTCAGGAGTGGTCTGGGCAAAGACCGGTGGCCGGAGGAGCACGTCACCGAACTCCTGCGCCGCCTGGTCGGCAGACACGAGGCGCTGGCGAGCCTGGCCGCCGACTGCGAGCTGGAGTTGTTCCTCGGCTACGGCAGTGCGAACGGCCAGGGCGGATGCGCTCTCCCCGCCGCGCTCCTCCACGAGGCCGGAGGCCTCGGCCTCGACCTGGTGCTGGACCTGTACCCACAGGCACCCGGAGACAATGATTGACGGTGAGTTGACGGTCATTCAGTTTGCCTCCCTCTCCCAGGCGGGACGCAGCCGCGCAGTGACGTCGGCGGCCTGGTGGAGACCCGCTTGGTAGGCCGGTTCCCAGGCGGCCAGGTCGCCCGGGTCCGAGCCGAAGGCGTGGACCGACGCCGGATCGGGGCCGATGGTCACCACGGCGTCCGCGCCCACGGCCGCCAGTTGCTCGTTGAGCGGCTCGCGGGGAAAGAGGTGCGCCATCGGCTCGATCACGATCAGCGTGCGGGCTCCGGCCGCGAGATCGGCGTTGGTGCCCGACCGCAGCGCGCCGTCCATGTAGCGCCGGCCGTCGATGGCAACGGGCGGTACGGCTGCGGGGAAGGCACTGCTCGCCGCCACCGCGTGCACCAGCGGCACGCCGCTGTCGCGGTCCCACACCACGGGCTCACCGGTGGTCGCGTCCACGGCGGTGATCAGCAGCCGCCGCTGCGGCCAGGTGTCCGCGCGGATCAGGGCGGCGCGGCCCGCGATCAGCGCCTCGTCCGCCTGGGGATCGGTGCCGTCGAGTGCGATCCGGCCGACGCGGCGCCTGGCCTCGCCGGGGTCCAGACCGCGGTCGCCGAGCACGGCGAAGACCGCGCCCGCCCGCGCGGGGTCCGCCTTGACCCGGTGGGCGGGCGAGCGGGTCGCGCTCGCGAGCCGCCCCAGGTCCTGACCGGTGGCGAGCAGGGCGCCGACGATCGCGCCGGCCGACGTACCGACGATGAGGTCGGCCTCGCCCAGGTCCACGCCGTCGCGGCGCAACCCGTGGGCCAGTCCCGCCATCCAGGCCGTGCCGGCGTGGCCCCCGGGGCCCAGGACGAGTACGCGGTCGGAGCTGTGCATCGTGGTCTCCCTCGTTAGTGAAACACTCGTACCATATACTCGCCGAGACGCTTTCGGTTGCGAGTTGTCGAGAGGAGATCCATCGTGGGGCGACCAGCGGATCCGGCCCGGCGCGAGCGCACCCTGGCGCGGGCGACCGACTACGTGCTGGCGCACGGTTTGGCCGCGCTGAGCCTGCGGCCACTGGCCGCGGCCCTCGACAGCAGCCCGCGGATGCTGCTCTACGACTTCGGCAGCAAACAGCAGTTGGTGGCGGCGGTGCTCGCCGAGGCCCGGCGTCGAGGTGCGGTGCGGCTGGCCGAGCAGCTTCCGCCGAAGACGGGTTCCGTGGCGGAGCGGCTGCGTGGCATCTGGGCGTGGCTGAGCGCGGACGAACGGGCGCCGTTCGTCCGGCTGTTCTTCGAGGTGCACGCCGAAGGCCTGGTCCACCCCGAGGCCTACCCCGACCAGGGCCAGGCGATCACGGACTGGTTCGACACTCTCGGGGCCACCTTCCGCGACGTCTGCAACGGCCCCGACGACACCGTCACGCCCACGTTGGTCATGGCCGTGGTCCGGGGTCTGCTGTTCGACCTCACCGCCACCGGCGACCGCCACCGCACCGACCGAGCGCTGGACCGCTTCGCTGAACTCCTCACGCCGTGACTCCTGGCAGCGGCCTCAGCCACACCTGGTGAGAGGAAAACTGACGTGGCATCAGTAATAGGCCGACGGGCCACTGTTCGCGCGACGGGTGGCTCCGCCGGCCCGCGGGCCGGTCAGTACCGCAACCGGGCCGGTCAGTACCGCAACCAGGCCGCCACGCCGCCGGCGTCGGCGAGCGTGCCGTCGGGCACGAACAGCACCCGCGACTCCGCCCGGATGGCGTTCTCGACGAGCTGTTCGACGATGTCGGTGGCCACGCCGTAGGAGTGCGGCTGCGGCTCGACGTCCTCCTTCGGGTTCGGCAGCGTCACCGGCTCCGGCACCGCGACAAGCTCAAGTTCCCGGCCGTCCCCGGTGACCTCCCCGGCCACCACCAGGCCCTCCTCCACAACCAGCAGGTTCACCCGCTTGTCGGCGACGGCCGTCCACACGTCCGTCGCGCCGCCGGCGTACTTGTCCTGGGACCGTGCCGTGTCCAGTTCGGCGAGGGCCTCGACGACCTGCCGTGCGTGGAACTCGTCGAGGCTCGGCTTCAGCCGCTTGTCCAGGTCCGGCATCCGGTCCCGGTCCATGCCGGTCAGCGGCAGCGTTCCGGCGATCAGGTTCCCGTAGCCGGTAAGGCCCTTGAACGTGGAGAGCAGGTTGTCACCGCCGATGACGAACAACGGCAGCCCGTTGTGCTCCTTCAACGCGACACCCAGCCGGGTGTCGACGGTCCGCAGGTACTGCTTGACCCGTGCCTCGTGCCCCTCGTAGGGAGCCGAGTGCGGGATCGGCCCGGGAATCGCGTCCTCGGGCGACGGGATCTGCGGCGCGTCCGGGAAGCCGTGCTCCTTCACCTCGGTCAGTTCCCGCCCCGAGCCGCGGTAGAGCCGGCACATCTCCTGGTCGAGAACCAGGACCAGGTACGGCCGCGCGGCCTGCTCCGCCGCCACCAGGTAGCGGGTCAGGAACGCGGTGCCGAACTCCACCCGGGGCGCGACCGGCACCGGTGTGGTGATCTGCCACAACTGGACCGGTTCGCCCGCGGCCACGAAGACCACCGCCGCGTCCGTGGGGTGGACCGGATCGCCCGCGTTCTCGATCACGTCCGGGTCCAGCTTGTGGTCCCGGAGGTCCAGCCTGGCGTCCCGATCCACGTCGGGGTCTTCCGCGAGCCTGCGCTTGGCCTCGGTGACCAGGTCGCGCAGCAGGATGCGGGCCTTGTCGCTGAAGGGGATTTTCGGGTCGGTCGGCATGACCAGGGTGATCGCGGGATATGGCCGCGGACTGCGCAGGGCTGTCAGTGCTTCGGGTGTGATATCTGACATACGCACCGCATCACTCTCCCAGTGGTTGCGTGCAGCAGTGGTTGCGTGCAGGCGGCAACGGCTCCGGCCGGAGATCACCCCCGGGAGGTCACGGGGCCCAGTGGCCGTTCGGCTGGCAGTGATCGTGCGGATGGTCGCGCTTGCGGAGGACGTCGTCCTTGGACTGTCGGATCGCATGGGATATCTGAATGTGGAAGTAGAGCAGCTTGCCCTGTCCACGCGCACCCAGACCGTGCTGTCCCTTGACCGGGGAGTTCTTCGACATGGTCTTTCATCCCCTTGTGACCGGGTACCCGTTGTGGCTCCCCGGTCGTTCCACGGTACGCCGTCCGCGCAGCCGCGGCGACCCGGTCCGACGGCCGCCGCCGACGCCCCCGGCGGGACGGTCGGGCCATACGCCGCGGGCCCGCCGTTCGGGTGACGGGGCCGGGGCGGGGCCCGTGTCGGCGGCGACGGCGGGCCGAACGCGCCCGACGATACGGGAATGGCCATCCCACTCGTCGTCGCCGCGCCATGCCGTTTCCTGGCGAGCGCGGGCGACCCACCGCAACTGCTTCCGGCGCGCGAGCAGATGGCTTTCACGCTCGGGTTCCACATCGTGCTGGTGCCCTTCGGCATCGCCCTCGCGGTATTCATGCTGATCGCCAACTACCGGGCGCTGCGCTTCGGGGACAGCGACGCGCTGCTGCTGGCGCGGCGCTGGTCCAAGGTGGCCGCCGTGCTCTTCGCCGTCGGCGCGGTGACAGGCACCGTGCTCTCGTTCGAAATGGGCCTGCTCTGGCCTCGGTTGATGGGCAGCTACGGCGCCGCCGTCGGCTTCCCGTTCGCCATCGAGGGGCTCTTCTTCTTCACCGAGGCCATCTTCATCTCGATCTACATCTACGGCTGGGAACGGATGCGGCCGTGGTCGCACTTCTGGTCCGGGGTGCCGGTGGTGCTGTCCGGCATCGGCGGCGCGGCCGCCGTCATCGCGGCCAACAGCTGGATGAACCAGCCGGGCGGGATCAGCGTGCGCGGCGGCCGGGTGGTCGGCGTCTCGCCGGCCAAGGTCTTCTTCAACGGCGCCTTCTGGTACGAGTTCGTCCACATGCTGCTGGCGGCCTACATCGTGGCCGGCTTCCTCACCGCCGGGATCTACGCGGTCGGCATGCTGAAGGGCCGCCGGGACAGGTACCACAAGGTCGGGTTCCTGATCAGCTTCCTGATCGCCGCCGTGGCGACCCCGGTCCAGATCTTCGTCGGCGACGTGGTGGCCCGGCAGGTCTTCAACTCGGAGCCGAGCAAGTTCGCCGCCATCGAACTGCTGCCGAAGACCGGCACCCACGTGCCGGAGACGCTGCTGGGGGTGCTGGTCGACGGCCGGGTGAGATACGGCCTGCCGATCCCCGACGCCGCCTCGATCCTGGCCGGCTTCTCGCCGTCCACCAGGATCAAGGGTCTGGACGCCATCCCGGCCGCCGTCCGGCCCGATCCGGCCGGCGTCAGCATCGTGCACCTCGCCTTCGACATCATGGTCGGCGCCTCCATGGCGCTGCTGGCCCTCGTCGCCTGGTTCGTCCTGCTCTGGTGGCGCAAGCGGGACATGCCCAGCAACCGCCTGTTCCTGGCCTGCTGCGGGCTCAGCGGCGTGGTCGCCCTGGTCACCCTGTGGGCCGGATGGACGGTCACCGAGGTCGGCCGTCAACCCTGGATCGCGGTGGGGTTGTTGCTGACCCGGGACGCGGTCACCCACGCGGGGAACCTGTGGGTGGTGTTCGGGTGCGTGCTCGCCCTCTACGTCGCGGTCGGCACGGCCACGATCCTGGTGCTGCGCTCGATGCGGCGCGGCTGGTCCACGGAGGGGGACGCCTCGGTGGTGGTGCCCTACGGGCCCGGATCGGGCCCGGAACACGCGGCGGAACCCACCGGCGGAGGGGCGGCCAGGTCATGACCAACGCCATCGCGGTCTTCCTCTTCGTCGGGGTCATCTGCTACACCGTGCTGGGCGGAGCCGACTTCGGCGCCGGCTTCTGGGACCTGACGGCGGGCGGCGCCCGGCGCGGCCATCGGCCCCGCGAGGTGATCGACCACTCGATCGGCCCGATCTGGGAGGCCAACCACACCTGGCTGATCTACATCCTGGTGATGCTGTGGAGCGGCTTCCCCACCGCCTTCTACGCGATCATGACCACTCTGTGGATCCCGTTCCTGCTGGCCGGACTGGGCATCGTGCTGCGCGGCACCGGCTTCGCCTTCCGCAAGAGCTCGCTGCGCACCCCGCAGCGCCGGGTCTACGGCGTGGCCTTCGCCTTCTCCTCGGTCGTCAGCCCGTTCTTCTTCGGCACCATCGCCGGCGCCCTCGCCTCGGGGCGGGTGCCGACCCAGGGGTACGGCGACCCGATCGACAGCTGGACCGGGGCCACCTCCGTCTTCGGCGGTGTGCTGGCCGTCCTGGTCTGCGCCTATCTGGCGGCGGTCTTCCTGGTGGTCTCGGCCCGGGGACGGGGCGAACCGGCGGTCGGGCAGTACTTCCGGATGCGCGCCGTCGGCATGGCCGTCGTCGCCGGGCTGGCCAGCCTGATCGGCATCCCGATCGTGCGTTCCGACTCGCCCCGCCTGTTCGACCAGCTCACCGGTACGGCACTGCCGCTGCTGATCGTGGCGGTGCTGGCCGGTCTGGTGACCCTGCTGCTGCTCGGGGCCGGCCGGACCATGCGCTGGGTGCGCGAGCTCGCCGCGCTGGCGGTCGCGGCCTCCATCGCCGCCTGGGGCGTCGCCCAGTACCCGTACCTCCTGGGCACCCACCTGCGGATCGCGGACGCCGCCTCGCCCACCGCCACGCTCTGGGTGCTGGTCGTGGTCGCCTGCCTCGCGGGCGCGGTGATCGTGCCCTCGCTGGTACTGATGTACACCCTCTATGAGCGCGGCGCCCTGGAGTAGCCGCCGGTAGCCGGTGGGCGCGTCCACAGCAGGCCCTGCGGCAGGACCGTCCACAGCAGGCCCTACAGCAGGACCGGCAGCGCCTCCAGGCCGCGGACGAGCCGGGAGTGCCGCCAGGGCAGCCGGTCGGCGGGCTCGGCCAGGCGCAGGCCGGGGAAACGCTCCAGCAGCACGCGCAGCGTGATCTGGATCTCCAGCTGCGCGAGCGGCGCGCCGAGGCAGCGGTGGATACCGTGCCCGAACGCGAGGTGGGAGCGGGCGTTCCGGTCCAGGTCGAGCCGGTCCGGGTCGGGGAACCGGTCCGGGTCGCGGTTGGCCGCGCCGGGGCTGACGAACACCGGGTTGCCGGCCGGCACCCGCGCGTCGCCGATCCGGGTCGGGGCGGGCGCCCAGCGCCAGGTGGCGATGCTGACCGGGGAGTCGTAGCGCAGCAGCTCGTCGACGGCGCCCACGATCCGCCGGGGATCCGCGCGCAGCAGGGCCAGTTGGTCGGGGTGCCGCAACAGTGCGAGGACGGCGTTGCCGATCGCCGAGGTGGTCGTCTCGTGCCCGGCGATCAGCAGCAGCAGCGCGAGTGAGATGAGTTCCTGCTCGGCCAGCCGGTCGTCGTCGCTGTCGCGCACGGCGACCAGCGCGGACAACAGCGCCTGATCCGGTTCGTTGCGCTTGGCCTCCACCAACTCGGCCATGTAGTGCGCCAGTTCGTGGGAGGCGGCGTCGATCCGGCGGCTGTCGCCGGTGGCGACCAGGTCCGCCGACCAGTGCCGGACCCGGTCGCGGTCGGCGGCCGGGACGCCGAGGAGCTGGCAGATCACGGTGACCGGGAGCGGCATGGCCAGTTCCTCGATCAGGTCCACCCGCTGCCCCGGCGACCAGCCGTCCACCAACTGCTCGGCGAGCGCGCTGATGTAGGGGCTGAGCCGGTCGACGGTCGCCGGGGTGAACGCCCGGGTGACCAGGCGGCGGAGCCGGGTGTGGTCGGGCGGGTCGCTGTTGAGCATGGTCTCGGACAGCGCCGGGTGCAGCGAGCGTCCCGAGGGGCGCTCGGCGAAGAACCGTGTGGCGTCCTTGGACAGCGCCGCGTCGGCGAGCGCCGCCCTGGCCTGGCTGTAGCCGGTCACCACGGCCGCCGTTCCGGTGGCGCCGTCCATGGGCACCTGCAGCACGGGGGAGCTCTCCCGCAGGGCGGTGTAGAGCGGGTACCGGTCGCGGTAGAAGGCCGGGTCGGCGAAGGGGGAGGCCATGGTGCGTGCTCCTGGACCGCGCGAGCGCCGGGCCCGGTGGGCCGGGGCGGCGCGGTGGACGATGTCGGTGCTGACGTACTGCCCAACGACCGACGGTAGCCCGAGGGTGCGCCCGCCGGTCGCCGTGCG
>OVEP011217531.1_pt1 | contig 10321 bp, 7 predicted proteins | sample 1779801 | NCBI WGS metagenome assembly OVEP01 (sample SAMEA3914791, study PRJEB12502) | metagenome | biome: forest; material: soil | place: Canada | collected 2011-07-03 | depth 0.1 m
GATCAGCTTGCCGGACGGAGCGAAGCCCACGCTCGAAGCGTTGGTCGTTCGGCCCGACCGCCCGGGGCGCTCGCCGCTCGTCCTGATGACGCCGGGTACGCCGCGCGGCGTCGGTGCGGGCGTCGTGGACCGTGCGCCGGAATTGATGCTGAGCGCGGCGGTGGCGTTCGCGCAGCGAGGTTACGCAGCCGTGATCGTGTTGCGGCGCGGCTTTGGTCACTCGGAAGGGCCCTATGCGGAAAGCTTGGGCTCCTGTCGCAATGAAGACTATCCCGGCACGGGCAAGGCATCGGCCGACGACGTGCTCGGCGCGCTGGAAACGTTGCGCGCGCAACCTTGGGTGGATCCCCAGCGCGTGATCCTGCTTGGCAAGTCGACCGGCGGCTTTGCAGTGCTCGCGGCGGCGGCGCGCAATCCGCAGGGTGTGGTGGGCGTGCTGGATTTTGCCGGTGGCCGCGGATCGCTGCGCCCCGACTATGTGTGCCGCGCGGATCAACTGATTGCGACCATCGAGCAATATGGCGAGACCGCGAAGATTCCAAGCCAGTGGGTGTGGTCGGAAAACGACCACTATTTCAGCCCCGGACTGGCCCAGCAGATGTTGAGCGCCTACACCTCGCATGGCGCACCGGGACAGCTCGCGGTGCTGCCGCCGTTTGGCGAGGACGGACATGAACTGCTCTACGATGCGCCGGTGCAAACCTGGTGGCCGACGGTGGAACCGTTTCTGAAGAGCTTGAATCTGCCGACCGCGATCGTGGTCGATTTGCCCGCGCTCGCAGCTTTACCGGTGCCGCCTGGGTTGAACCCCGGCTGCCAGGACCGGTTCGATGCATACGGCGCGTCGCGCAATGAAGGTAAGGTCTTCGTGATTGCCGAGGGTGGTCACTGCTCGTACAGTCTGATTGAACGTTCGACGCAGGAGGCGGCGCAGCATGCGCTGGAATACTGCAATGGGAAGTGGTCGGGGTGCAAGGTCTATGCTGAGGGGCAGCATGTGGGCGAGTAGGGTGGCGCGCTTGGGTTCAAGGAAGATCCGGGCGCGCCGGAAAGTGCCGGTCGCTTCAGGTGCAGAAGGAAAACCGCAGAGGTAAGAAAACGCCGAGCAACGATGCTCGGCTCTTTGCGCTATATCGTCGTTGCCGCTCGCCGCTTCCTGACATAGTGCGCGACAACCCGAAGGGTAATCGCTAACGTGATTGCCACGACGATGCAACACACGGCGATCATGCCCGCTAGCGCTAGCGTCTCTATATCATCAAGATTGTCCAGTCCGTCATGACCGGAAAGTTGAATGGCAAATCGGATCACGTGGTATAGCCATAATGGCATTTCGAATGCGAACCGCGCAATGAATGCCCCTAAGCCCCAACCGCCAACGCACGATATACCCACGAAGGCGATTACGAGTGCGACGCGCTTTATCAGGCGAATCATCGAACCTCAACCGTGCCGTAAGCCTTCATGGTCGAACCGGGAATAGGGATATCTGGCGCACGGGAACGAATGTAGCGTTGCAAGCTGTCGAACTCTAGCGGGCTGTTTACCGTGATGCAACCGTGACTTAAGCGAAGCGGGCCCATTGGATGCAGCCTGAATTCACCTCGCTTGATGCCGTTGACCATCGTTGTATCGCCGCCGTCCGGGTTCCAGAGCATAAACCATTTCGTTCGGTCAGTCGTTCCGTACCCGTGCGCGTCAATCCAGTCATGCAACCATCCAAGGGTGCCGCCTGACTGGCGGTCAACAAGGTAGTAAGTCCCTGCGGGAAGCGGGCCAACATCCGGCCATGCAGTAGCATACGGATTGTCACGCCCGCGTGCGGTTCCCGAAAACGCTTTAACCGAACCGAAACCAGAGCAGTAGAGAGTTGCGACGATTCCCTGTTATTCAGTGAAAAAGAGCAGCGTACTGGCATTCGTATGTGCGTTTCTAGATCAGCATCCACGAATCTTTGAAAATCAGGTTCCCGTCGAGATAGGACCACGCTATTTCCTGATAACGGAACTCGACTATTTCAAAGTGGTTCCGGTGTATCGAAGCCACTTCTTTGATGTTTGGAACCTTAGGAGATACGGACACAACTTTGACGTTCCGCATGGTCATGTTGAAATATTCTTCTTCTTTGCCCGCGTCGTTCGCTCGATACCATTTCAGTTCGGCGGATTGCAAAGTTTTACCTAATACAACTGCCAAATTAAGCATGACGGACGAACGGTCTATCTCCTTCTCGATGGTAAGCGGTCGATGAGAACGGCCGCCCATCAGATTTCCGGTTGTATGGTCGGCGGGTGCGTATATTGAATGCGTCAGCCCCAAAACCTCAATACTGCCTTCTCGACCCGCGACCATGCTCGAACCTCTTATATTCGCGCCATCGACATCCTTCAACCAGAGATGCAGGGGAGTCGCCATGCTGAAACCTTGTCGTTAAAAAATGTGAATGTAGGGGAGTCATCGCCCGTAGCTGTCAAAACTTGTCAAAATGGTTTTGCTCGTTTTGCTCGTTTTGCTCGCTGCGCTAATCCTTATTGCATTGGGTCAAAGACCTGCACACGAGGACAAGGGGCGAGGCGTTTTGTCGACTCGGAGTCGATGCAGGACGCGGTGCAGCACGCGTTGGAAGATTGCAATGCGAAGGGGGCGGGAGGGAATGTCTATGCTGAGCGGCAGCATGTGCTGAACAGTGCGGTCGCGTGAGGGCGGGGGTGCAGCCGCGCAGCCCCGCCGATTCCGCCAGCTCGAGCTCAAGGGAAATCCGGGCGTGCCGGGAACTGGCGATCGCTTTCCCACAGCCCTCGCAGTTCGCGTGAAGCTGCTTGCCACTTTCCGTCGACCAGGCGGTAGGTCCGATACGTGGTGACGAAGTTGCCGCCATCCGCAGGCGCGCAGAAAACGGCCTCGATCTCATCGGTGGCACCCGAGCGCGGCGGTACGACTTTCCAGTCGGCTTTGCCCGTGCGCGCGAGCACGAGCGGGGCGGCCTGGCCCTGCGCCGATTCGTAGCCGACGGGTTCGAGTCCGCTGTGCGCCGGCGCCAGCATCTCGGTGGCGGGTCCGCTATACGAACCCATCGACGCGGTTGCATCGATGGTCAGAAACCACGCGGGTGAAGGCAAACCATGTAGCGGCGCGGGTTCGAGCGTGGCAAGCGGGTAGTCGAGCTTTCTGCTGGCGAGCACCGTATCCGCCGCCGAAACGAGTTGCACTTGCGCATTCAACAGTGGAGCGTGATTCACGCCGTCGGGTAACCCGTCGGCGCTTGCGCCGCTTCCCCACAGCGTTTTGTGCAGCTCGGGCGTGATACGCGCGTCTTCGAGAATCTCGAGAAACGTGCCGGCCCGGTCGATGGTCGGCACGCGTTGCGTAACGCGATAATCTTGTGCAGGGGCGGATGCTGTCGAACCGGAGCCAGGGGTCGAAGCTTGCACGGCGTTAGCCGCAGCCGTCTGCGTGTGCTCCCCCGTCGCAGGTACAAAATCAATATTCTGGACAACGAACGTTTGATCGATCTGCGCGTCCGGACCACGATAAGTCACAACCGAGGTGTTTTTAAAGGCCTTTTGCGCCGTCACCCTGATGCCCGGCTTGATATCGATGCAACCACCCGAGGCCGCGAGAGTCAGCATCTGAGGCTCCGGTGCGGCAGTATGGGTGCGGCTGTCGCCGCTCGGCAGCGTGAGATGGGCCAGCGCATCGGCAGAGGCGCACATGACACCCGGATGCGAGGCGATCAGGTCGTCAGCCTGCGCGTGAGTCGAAAGTACGCCAAGGCTCAACGCCAGCATGGCGAAACGTGTTTGCAGCATCTGCCGTCCTCAAGATTCAATTCAGCCGCGGATTATAGAAAACCGCTGCCACGGCAACAAGCGAAAGCTCGGACATGACGGTGCCGCACGGGTGCTCCGGCGTAAGCCTCAAGTGCAAGCCTCGCGAACGTCCAACCCGCGCGCCACGTCGCGCCGCGCGCTCGTGCTACGATGGTTCGCAGATCGTGATGGAGACTTGCATGAATCCGGAGACCGTAGCCAGGTTCGACCACGAATTTGCACCTCGTATCGCTGCGACCATCGCTCGCCTGTTCGATGCCGGCGTTCACACGGAAGTCTTGCCTTACCAGGGCCACGGCCATCCCACCCGCATCAGGATGTGGGCCACGCCGATCGAAGCGCTGCGCCACTATGCGCATCCGCTCAATCTGCACCTCACCTGGGACAGCGACGAGATCGAGCGCTTGATGGGCGAGGGCGGCGAGGCGCGCTTTTCACGCTATCTGGACGCACTCCCACGCAAGCTCGACGCCTGGCATAACGCGCGTGACGTGGATTTCCGCTCCCATACGCAAGCCGAGATCGAGATGTTGCTGGGGGGGCTGGACTTCGAGGCTTAGCCGTCGTCCACGTCCCAGCGCATGCCGCTGCGGAATCAGTCAATTATTTAAAATGAATCCCGTTCAGACGGGACGCAAGGACGCCGTAATAAAACGGAAGAGACGCAAGCTGCGCGGACACTTGGGGCGCCTCGGCACCTCGGGCACTTGGGGCACATATAAACCTCAATCATCCGAGGCATTGCCCCGTGTTGTTGGCCGCTTGCCGTCACATATCCAACGCCTTCCGGACGGAGTCCTTCGCATGGGCATGCGCTCCATTGCAGTCAAACTGAGCCTCATTTTCGGCGCGGCGCTCGCGGCCACGATTCTCGCGATCACGCTGTTTGCCACACTCAATGTCCGCCGCCAGGCGATCGACAATTTCAACGAGGCGAGCAACGGACAGATTCGCCAGATCGACGCCAGCCTTAAAGAGACGTTCAAGCGGATTCACGACAACGTCGTGTTTCTGTCCGATACACCGTTGGTCCAGTCGGCCAACGAATCGGTAACGAACTATCTGACCCATGGCGGCCAGATGACGCCCGACACCAACGGCGGCGTGGAAACCGATATTTTCCATCTGCTGCAGCGTTTCGGCGACAGCCACCCGGATCTGCAATACGTTTATATCGGCACGAAGTGGGGCGGCTACGTGCAGTGGCCCAAGGGCAAATTCACGAGCGATCACTACGATCCGCGCGAACGCCCGTGGTTCACCCAGGGCACCCAGGCCGCAGGCGACGTGCGCCGCACGCCCGCTTACGCGAATACGGGCGGCGATAAGAACGTCATCATCAGCTTCGTGCGGACCATCCAGGACAGCCAGGGCAAACCGCTCGGCGTGCTCGGCATGGACATCTCGCTCGACGGCTTTGCGAAGATGATCGGCCAGGTGCACTTCGGCGACACTGGCTATCTGATGGTGGTCGAAGACAGCGGCACGGTGCTTGTCGATCCGCGCGAGCCGTCGCACAATTTCAAGTCGCTCAAGGACCTCGGCGACGGCTACCGCGAACTGGCGGACATCGCGAATGGCGCGCAGTCGGTTGATATCGACGGCACGCGTTACGACGCCGTCATCTATACGTCGCCTGAATTGGGCTGGAAATACATCGGGCTGATTCCGCACCGCGAGATGATGGCGTCGGCGAATCGCCTGAGCGCGATCCTGATTGCAGCCGGCCTGATCGCGCTCGCCACCGCACTCGCGCTCACTACTGCGTTGGGCCGCAGGCTGACCGCGCCGCTGCGTCAGGTATCGAACGGCATGCAGGACATCGCCTCGGGCGACGGCGATCTGACGCAACGATTGCCGGTCACGAGCGACGACGAAGTCGGCGTACTGGCCGCACAGTTCAATGCCTTCGTCGAAAAACTCAATGGCGTGCTGCTGAACATCCGCGCCAACAGCGAGACGCTGCGTGTCGCCACCGGCGAGATTTCGGCGGGCAACGCCGATCTGTCTGCGCGCACCGAGCAGCAGGCCGCGGCGCTCGAGGAAACCGCGGCGAGCATGGAGGAGCTGACCTCAGCGGTCAAACAGAACGCCGACAACGCGCGCGAAGCCAGTTCGCTGGCCGAGAATGCGTCGGACGTCGCGCGCCGCAGCAGCGATGTGGTGGAGCGGGTCGTGATGACGATGGGCGACATCAGCCAGAGCTCGAGCCGGATCGCGGATATCACCGGCATCATTGAGGGCATCGCGTTTCAGACCAATATTCTCGCGCTCAATGCAGCGGTGGAATCGGCGCGTGCCGGCGAGCATGGCCGCGGCTTCGCGGTGGTGGCGAGCGAAGTGCGCAGTCTGGCGCAACGCTCATCGAGCGCCGCCAAGGAGATCAAGGAACTGATCGGCGCATCGGTCGGCAAGATCCATCAGGGTTCGGCGCTGGCCACCCAAGCGGGGCAAACCATGTCGGAAGTCACGCATGCAGTAGGGCAGGTAACGGCCATCATGGGCGAGATCGCGGCTGCGTCCGACGAACAGAGCAGGGGGATCGCGCAGGTCAATCTGGCCATCACGCAGATGGATGACGTCACGCAGCAAAACGCGGCACTCGTCGAAGAGGCCGCGGCGGCTTCCCGTTCGCTGGAAGATCAAGGACGGCAATTGAACGAGACGGTGGCCGCGTTCCGTTTGCGGGCACGGGACTAAGCGAGCACGCGTTGTGCCCGCGGGTTGTGGCCAACTAGGCCCGTGCCCGCAAACCGGTCAGAACCGCCCGTTCGTGTCGGTACCCGGCGTGAACGACACGCCGCGCAGCACTTCGCCGAACCCGGCGCTGCGCAGCGTGACGAACTTCTCGCTGGAGGCACCCGCCGCGGTGGTGTTCTTCAGCACATCGCGCGTCACCACCAGCTTGTTCGGATCCGCGCCAATGTCGCCGTCGCCACTCACGGTCGAGGTAATCGCCCACAGCGTCACGGTGCCGTCGTTTTCGACGCGGCCCGTCAGGCTGCGCAGACCGTCAGTCGCGGGCGCCCACGGCAGACCTGTGGCCGAGTTCGAACCCGTCGGATAACGCGGCACGGTGTACTCCGTGCCAAGATTCAGCCCTGCTTGCAGCGTGTAGGCCAGCGTCCACTTCTTCGTCGCGGCGTTATAGATCCACTTCTGCAGTCCGGCGCCCGTCTGTGCGGCGGCGTGCGTGAAGAGATCGGTGCCGCCCGTGTAGCCGTCGCCTTCATCCGCGACGTAGAGCGTCGTGGCGTTGGCGAACCACAGACCGAACGGGAAGGCGAGCGTGGTGGCGTTCTTGTTGAGCGTCGACGGGAAGCCCGCCAAAATACACATGTTGTTGGGCAGGCCGCTCGTTTGCAGCGTAGCGGCGCTATACGCGAGCGGCGTGGTGGGCAGCTTCGCGTTGGCTGCCGGCACGCCCACGCCAGTCGGGCACGCCGTGCCCGTGGTGTCGAGGAAGTACACCGTGTTGACGCCATTGCTGCCGCTGCCTTTGGTGTAGTACAGGACGTTGTTGTAGATCGTGATGCCGCGGAAATTGTCGTCCTTGCCGATCTTGTCGGCCTTGGCGCCGAGTTCGGTGACAGAGAAGCTACCGAGCGGAGTCGGTGTGCCGGGGTTCTGCTGGGCTTCTGGCTGATTCGACGGGTCTACGATCTGTGCGCCGGTGCCGACGATGACGCCGTCGGGTTGAGGGTTCGCGCCGTTACCGGCATTGCCGGTGGTGTAGAGCACCTCGTCTCGACCGTTGCCCGTGTTCAGAATCGCAGCACGTCCATTGTCGCCGCTAAAGGCGTTTGTTTCGGTGAAGCGGAAATTCCCCGCGCGGTCCACGAGTGCAATGCCGCGATAGAAGTTCTGCCCGTCCGGATTGGTCGGATCCACCACGCCAGGTGTATTCGCGTTCGAGACGTCGATCGCGTTGACCGGCGCAACATAGCCTACAAAGCTCAGGTACTGGCCATCGGTAGACAGATGCAAGGCCAGTTCGGACTTCGAACTGAAGCTCGTCACGAGCTGGCCGCGTGCATCGCCGTGCTGCAGGCTGTTGGGCACTTCGAGCGAACTGACGAATCCGCCCGAGGGAGTCAGCTGATCCAGAAAGATCCGCGAGGTGATGCCGAAATTGGCGTCATACAGCACGTTGTTCCAGACGTACGGATAGGTGCCGTCACTCGGGGCGCCGGTTGCTGCGCTGCAGCCGCCCGTCGTGTTCGCGCAGTTCGGCGGCAGGATCGTGCCTGGCTGTACGTTGCTCGACAGGTTGTCGTAGACATTGCGGCTCACCACCAGCAGGCCCGGAAAAAACGGGCTTTCACCGCCGAAAGGAAATTGCTGCGCGGAGGCGCTTACGCTTGCGGCGAGAAGGGTCAACGCAAGCAGTGGGGCGCGTGCTTTGAGCGTGGAACGGGAAATGAGGCAGGAAGGCGCGCAGGCGCGGGGGGCGGTTTGCATCTGTAGTCTCCGTACGGCATGGGGGGATTATTAGTGACGGACTTGCAGGACAACCGCGCTACCCTAGCAGCGCTTCATGAAGGATTATTGACGTGACGCTTTCATCTCCGTCAGGCAGTCGCTCCCAGTCTGAAGAAACTCACGCTCTGCACCAGGCCCGAGGCTTTGTTCTGCACGGCGTCTGCGGCCGCCGCGGCCTGTTCGACCAATGCCGCGTTGCTCTGCGTGACCTGATCCATCTGATTGACCGCGTCGTTCACTTCGGCGATACCGGTTGCCTGATCGACCGTGGCGGTTGCAATCGCTTCAACAATACGCGTGACGCTGCCGGCGCTTTCCACTACGCCATCCATCGTATGGCTCGCGCGATGGATCAGTTGCGTGCCGGCGTCGATGGTCGCCACTGACTCGCGGATCAACTCTTTGACCTCGCGCGCCGCATCCGCCGAACGCTGCGCGAGACTGCGCACTTCGCTCGCCACCACCGCGAAGCCGCGCCCTTGACTGCCTGCGCGAGCGGCCTCGACGGCCGCGTTGAGCGCGAGGATGTTGGTCTGGGCAGCAATCGCTTCGACCACCGCGATGATGTCGACGATGCGCTTCGACGCGGCGTTGATCTGCTCCATGGTGCGTACCGCATCGCTCATCACAACGCCGCCGTCGCGCGCCGCCTGCGCAGCGGTTTGCGCGAGTGCGGTCGCATTGCGTGCATGGGTGGCGTTCAGCTGCACGGAGTCGGTGAAGTGCTGCATCGAAGCAGCGGTTTCTTCAAGCGAGGCGGCTTGCTGTTCGGTGCGCGCGGACAGATCGAGATTGCCCGCTGCGATCTGCTGGGTCGCGCAGGAGATGGTCGTGGCACCTTCGCGGATCTCGCTGACGATATGGCGCAAGCGATGGTTCATGTCGTTCAACGCGACCAGCAACTGACCGGTTTCGTCGGTGCTCACCACCTCGACGTCGGCGCGCAGATCACCGGCCGCCACCGCTTGCGCTACTCCGACGGCCTGCCGGACCGGCCCTGTGATGCTGCGGCTCAGGAAGCCGATCGCGGCTGCGCCGAGCACCAGTGCACCCACCACTACCACCAGCAGTAGCGTGCAGGCGAGGCGATACGCATCCTCGGCAGTCTGCTGGATGCGCTCGTCTGAGGCTTGCGCCTGTTGCATGACGGAGGCGACGATCGCATCGATCGCCGTGGTGGGTGCACGGTCGATGCCTTTGACGAGGGCATCGACAACGTGCGGACTGTTCGCGTCGGCGACATCGAAATGCTTCAATGCATCGAGGTAGCTCGTTTGCAGCGAGGCGTGCGTGGCAATCGCATTGTCGACGCCGTCGAGGTTGACCCCCAGCGCGCTCAACTGGTTTCTGAGCTGCTGCAGCGCTGCAGTCGTCTTGTCGCTCTGCGCGACGAAGGCCTGCTGGTGAGTGGCGAGCGCTGCGGCATCGCTGCTGCGCAATAGCAGGTCCTTCCACTCCTGGACCTGCTTCTTGAATTCGACCTGGGCGACGCGCGCCGTGTCGGCTGCGCGGCCGTACTGCTCGAGCGTTTGGGCCGACTCGATCTGCAGCGTGTGCGTTTTGGACAGCGCGTGCCATCCTTCCAGACCTACGACCATCGTCGCCGCTAACAGCACGGCTCCAAGCAGGGCCAGCTTGGCGGCAATTTTCATATTTCGATAAAACGACACAACTGCTCCAGGATTCGGTAAGGCGACACGCCTCGTCCGGGTATACGGCGGCGCGAGGGCAGACTTGAGCGGACGGGCTCGCGCTGAGCTTTCCGCGCGTTACCGGAAGTCGTTTGAGTGCCTGTGGTAAGGCACTTTATGAGTGCGGAGAGTTTTTGCAGGGCGTAGGCGGGTATTCAACACGTGCCTAAGAGAACGCGCTGCGTTGTATTCGTCTGGAGATATCGTGCGTCTATCGCGCGAAGCGTCTCACATGATTGCGGAATGCAGATGGTGTGGATGCTCCAGCGTCTCGGCGATGATGCGCAACGCCTCCTCGCATTCTTCACGATTCTTCGA
>OVEP011218209.1_pt1 | contig 10315 bp, 7 predicted proteins | sample 1779801 | NCBI WGS metagenome assembly OVEP01 (sample SAMEA3914791, study PRJEB12502) | metagenome | biome: forest; material: soil | place: Canada | collected 2011-07-03 | depth 0.1 m
GCCCCGTCGAGGTCGAAATCGTCAAGACCGGCATAGCCTTCGGGCTGGGTGAGGGCGGCGGCAACGGACATGAAAACACTCTTTTGCATCTGAAGGATCGTCCTCCCTATTTAGGGAGTGTCGGACCGCTTGGCCATGGGGAAAGGTGCGGTCGCCCGTCATTGCGGACGCGCGTCCTTTCCATGGCCAAACAGCGGCCGCAGCGGCGCCGGCCCGCCGCAAGCCGTGCGCCTAATCCGGCCTGGGAAAATGCACCTCGACCTCCTGGCGGTTGGCGGCCATGGGGTAGCCGCCGCACTGCGCCAGGGCCGACAAGGCCTGGGCTTCGGAGTGCAGGCTTTGCGGGGTGATTGGCGCCTTGTCGTCGCGCACGATCTGCGGCGGTTTCGACAAGCCGCCGGTGGCGCCGAAGGTGATCCTCAGCGCGACAGGCAGCGTGTCCTTGCCGGCGACGCGGCCCCAGCACGGGGCGATGGCCTTCCACAGATCGTCGCCGGCGCCCGACGTCGTGCCGGCTTGGCCGACCCCGCCGGCCGTGGCCGGTTGCGCGGCGGCCGACGCCTCGGCCGGCGTCGCCGGCGCCACCTCGGGCAAGGCGGCCGGTTGCGACATGGTCGTTGCCGTCTGGATGGTTTCAGGCTGTGGCTTGACGGTCTGCGTCGGTTTATCGAGCGTCTCGGTGGCCGGATCGTCCGGGGTCTTGACCGCCGTCGTGGCGGCCGGGGCAGGGGGCAGGGTATAAAGATCGATCGCGGCGTAGGTCTCGCCAGTGCCCGCACCGACCGCCGTCCCGCCGGATCCTCCGCCCGGCAGGCCCTTAGGGGCATGCGAAAACAAGGCCAGGAGAAGCAACAGGTGCAGCAGCACCGATCCGGTGGCGGCGATGATGCGGCGATGGCGCAGGGCCCGCCGCCGCAGCCCGCTCAGCCCCTGCCGAACCCGCGGCGGCAAGGCCGGAAGGGCGATCTGCGGCCACGTCCCGCGCCAGGATTGGACAGGGCTGTTCATCGGCCGTCGCGCCGCCGCCGCCTAGCCGGCCTGGCGGACGGTCTTGGTGCGGTTGCCGGCGGCGTCATAGGTATATTGCACGATCGAGCCATCGGGATAATCGACCTCGACCACCCGGCCCAGGGCATCGTACTTGTAGGTCGTGGTGCCGGCCTGAGCCGCGCTAGCTGCCAGCATCAGCCCGGCGATGGCGACAAGCGCGACCTTGCCCCGATGGAATCGAACCATGGCCTTACCCCCCATAAGTGGCTGCAATCCTGTGGCGAAAGTGACCAAGGATTTGCCGGTTGGCAAGCGAAAAGCGCAGAGATTGCGTTTAAAAATAAAGCCCATGATAGTCGTGTGGTCAAATTTTTGGCAATTATTACACTTTAAAGACGATTATTTTTCTTGCGTGCCCCGTATGAGTCATGCTTGCTGGCATGCTGATAACGACTCCGGCAGAGCGGCAGGCTTCGCCCTCCATGAGAACGGAAACGCGGTGCTTATTGTTGGAACACAGCGGTGACCAGCATGTCGTGGCTTGAGGTGGCCGAGGCACCGTCCCAGCGATCGCATGCCATTGCCGAGACATTGTAAGAGGGGGGCGCCTTGTTTAGTTTTTTGCCAACGCCGGGGGCTCGGTTCCGCGATATCGACTACCTAAAGGACCTTGCCGTCGTGCCGTGGCGAGTGTCTTCGAGGGTATCCTCCAGGGCGTGGCGAGGCGCACTTAAAGCGACCCTGTGGGTACCACTTGCCTTGAGCTTCCTTGGCATGTCCCCAGCCTCGGCGCAAACGCAGTCACAGCCGCAAGGTGATGTGGTTCCACCCACAATCACAACCCAGTCGCCGACGGGTGTCGATCTCGCCACAGGCTCTTCGACTTACAAGAAAGTGGATCTGATGATTGGCTCTCTGACCGTGGAGCGCTTCTATCGATATAATACGAACAACCAGGACCCGGACACCATGTTCTACGGGCCCCATTGGAGCAACAGCTTCGATATTTTTGTTGGGATGAGCATTTTTGTGACGCCGCCCGCGGATGGCACGGCAGATGACCCTGAACCAATCGTCCATATAGGTGATAGTGCTTCAGGGATGTACATGCAAACCGGGGGCTGGACACAAAGCGTAGCCACATTTGCACCGGAAGGCACCGACGCCCAGGCTGGAAACCTGGGCTATGACTCTAACAACAACTACATCTACACCGACCAGAGCGACACGACCTATCGTTTTAATTCGCACGTCTCGGTCGTCGGGGCCAAAAGCGCGAGTTCGTTTCAGCCCCACACTCAACGTATCGGCAGTATTACCAGGCCGGATGGTTATGTGAAGAATTTTACGTATAATTCTTCTGGCCAGTTGATTACCGTAAGCGATAGCAATGGCTACGCTATATTATTTGATTACAACTCTTCTGGACAGATCGCGGACGCATGCGGCTACGATCTGTCTTCGACCGAGGTCACAAATTCCACCACATGCGCTAGCGCTTCGCTCAAAGTCTCCTATGGCTATACGAATGGCCAATTAACCAGCGTCGTCGATGTTATGGGGCAAACCGAGACATATGGCTACACTTCGAATTCTGGATATTCTTCAGTAAGTTGTATAACTCCGCCGGGGTATGGAACGTGCAAGATTGCGTATAGCAATTATGGTCTTTCGTCCCTTACCCAGACCTTGGGGGATGGGAGTGTTTGGACCTTCAATTGGAGTCATATTGCCACTTCGCCTACAATGACGGGATATACATTTACTGCTCACAATGGCGACAATCCAACAAGCTTCACTGATCCGGCGGGCAATAAGACAAGCATTCTCTTCACGGGCACCACTCCGGAATCGATGACCGACCCCTTGGGCAATACGACGACCTACACGTTTGTCGGCACCGCAAACTATATGGTCCCAACGCAGTCGCCGCCGCTTAAGAATGGGAGCCTTCTCTCGCAAGTGACGTTCCCCGAAGGTAATGAATATCTGCAATCACCCTACGGGCCCTACAACACGGTTACGGTGAAAACACTGCGCGCAAAGCCGGGGAGCGGCCTTGCTGATATTATCGAGAAACTGAACTACAATTGCCCCAATGGCACGATGACGCCGTCTTGCACCAAGCCCGCCTCTGTCGTCGATCCTAACGGCAATGAGACCGACTATACATACGACCCAACCCACGGCGGCGTTCTGACCGAAACAGGTCCAGCCGATAGTAGCGGGGTACGACCGCAAACGCGCTACACCTACACCCTGCTGTACCCTCAGGTCTGGAACGGATCAGCCCTGGTCAACGGTACGCCGCAATACAAGTTGACCAAGACCTCGACCTGTCAATCAGCCACTGCAGCCAATCCCGCGTCCTGTGTCGGCACGGCGGCGGAAACGGTGACCACCTATACCTACGGCGACGCTCATCTCGACATGACCGCCAAGACAGTCGCCGCCGGCGACAATTCGGTGTCGGCAACCACGACCTACACCTACGACACTTACGGCAATGTGACCGTGGTCGACGGGCCGCGCACCGATGTCGATGACCGCAGCTATACCACCTACGATCTGGCCCACCGCAAGGTGTTCGAAATCGGAGTCGATCCCGATGGCTCCGGTCCCTTGCCACGGGTCATCGTCCACCACCTCTATGACGTCGACGGCCGGGAATATCGCACCGAAATGGGCACGGGCAACGCCACCGACGGCTCGGACTTTACCATGACCAGCCACAAACTTATCACCTATGACGCCATGGACCGCGTCATCGAAACCCAAGAGGTGATGCCGTGATCCGGACGTGGGGAATGAAATCGCTTTGGCTTGCGCTGGCCGGCCTCGCCGTGGTGCTTGGCTCCGCCGCCCACGCCCAGACCGTCGTCAGCGTCACGCAGGTGCGCTATGACCTCGACGGTCGGCCGATGTGCACGGCGGTGCGGATGAACCCGGCGGCCTATGGCTCGCTGCCGTCGGATGCCTGCGCCCTCGGCAGCCAGGGCAGCTACGGCCCCGATCGCATCACCTACAACCAGTATGACAGTGACGGCCGGGTCACCGAAATCGACCAGGCCTATGGCGTTTCCGGCACGCAGCGCGCCTATGCGCGTTATTACTACAATCCGAACGGCACCAAGCTGTACGAGGTCGATGCCAACAACAATACAACGCAATATGCCTATGACGGATTCGATCGCCTCCAGCGTATCTATTACCCGTGCCCGTCGACGCAATATTGCGCGAACGGCAACGACTACGAACAGTTCGCCTACGACGCCGACAATAACAAGACCTCGTGGCAACGGCGTAACGGCAAGACGATCAGCTATACCTACGACGCCCTGAACCGCGAAATCACCCGTTCGGTGTCCGATGGTTCGGTGCAGACGGTCTATTCCGGTTATGACCTCCAAGGTCACGCGCTCTATGCCCGCTACGGCTCGACCACTGGCGCGGGCATTACGAACACCTATGACGGCCTGGGGCGTCTGGGCTCCACCATCGACATGAATGGGCGCCAGATTTGGTTGGGTTACAATCAGGCATCGGCGCCAATTTATCTGGCCTATCCGGACGGAAGCTACACAGCCGACAATGTCGACGCTGAAAACAGGCAGACATCCAAGTACCTGAACAGCTCCCTGTTTCTGACCGCGCAGGGCTACGACAATCTGGGACGCCGGTATTGGCTGAATCAAGGGGCTCAACCGGCTACGCAAACGGGTTACGGCTACGACAATTTGGGCCGCCTCACGTCTCTGGCCCAATATCTTAACGGCTCCAACGGCTCGGGATCGAACGTTTCCTGGTCGTTTGCCTATAGCCCGGCAAACCAGATCGTATCGACGTCCGCGTCGTCGACACTCTACGATTATAAGGAAACCTCCGCGACCGCCGCCACGGTCAACAACACCTATGACGATTTGAACCGAGATGCAGCCATCGCGGCGATCACCGGGGGTTACGACGCCGACGGCAACCTGACCAATGACGGCACGCGTCTGTTCTACTACGACGTCTATAATCGCCTGACCGGTGTCGGCTCGTCCGCCTATCCGCAGAATGGGCCTTACCTGACCCTAGCCTACGATCCACTGGGCCGTCTGGCCAGCCAGACCTACTATGGCACCACGACCTCGTTCCTCTACGACGGCACCGAATTGATCGGGGAGTATAACGGCAGCGGGACCATGACGGAACGATACATCCAAGGCGACGGTGTCGATGAACCGCTGGTCTGGTTCCATGGCGCCGGCAACGTCAGCAGTCCATATTATTTTGTCCAGGATTATCACGGCAGCGTCATCGGCTATACGGACGCGGCCGGCAATCTCCAGACTGTTTACAAGTACGGCCCCTACGGCGAGCCCAAGGACGTCGGCAACGCCACCGATTTCGCCGGCGCCCGTTTCCGCTACACCGGCCAGACGGTCATCCCCGAAGTTGGGCTCTATTATTACCGGGCCCGGGTCTATGACCCGATCTTTGGCCGGTTTTTACAAACCGACCCCATCGGATCAAAAGACGACCTGGATCTGTATGCATATACGGCCGGCGATCCGATCAATGCGATCGATCCGACGGGCGATGATCAGCAGCCGACAGACCAAGGCTTAAGTGAGTTCTGGAACAGCGGGGCTTCCGACAGTGGTGGGGGTGATGGCGGCGGAAGTGGCAGTGGAGGGAGCCGTAGCAATAATGGTAACGGGGGGCAACCGGTGCCACCAGATCAGACTTCGCCAAATCCCAAAAACAATAAGACTGCTCCCGTGAACATCGGGGAGAAACCTGATACAGAAGTTCACAGTACTCCTGGAACTACAGCCGGTGCGAGTGATAAAGCTGAGGGCATTGGCGGTGTTTTTTCAGTATTTAATGATATGCTTAATTCGATGAATTTTACATCTGAAGGAAACGGTCCAATTCAAGACGACGAACTTTCTTTTAAGAATTCTGACTATAATCATGTGGTCGTGTATGGTGCGTATGATGGTGGAACAAGTATAGGGGCGCAGTATAATGACGCTAATAAGACGGAATTTATTAAGTTTCCGACGCGTAATGGAGATGGATTTTCCACGATCATTCTTTATAAAATGGTAACAATAAATAATAATGTCTTGTGGACCACAAATGATAAGCAGTACCACGTCTATAGCACCAATCCGCCGTCTATCGGGAAATATATATGGGGTTTCCAATGAGCGCCTTTAAATATTCTGCAAGGTCTCGGTCGATGCTTAGATATGTAGCGACTGCTTCGACCTTAACAATTATTTTGGCAGTTGGTGCTTGCTTCCCACTTAAACAGCCGCAAACCTGCCAAGTACACTTGAGTTCTGGAGGCGGGGGAACCCTGGACGTTGGCGTAATTGATCCCGATTCGAAACTTCCATTTAAAGATCAGCCGCTACATGTTTTTTGGCATCCCCCGATTAAGGGAGGTGGGATGGATCTGGTAATTAGTTATCGCTCAGCCAACCTAAATGCTCTTGGTACTCCGACGGGCGGGCGCACGCAGTTTGCGCCCGGGATTGGAAGTAGTGCGAGTCAATTTCAGGCTCTCGTCAGCGACGGGGATGCTCAAGTTTGGCGTTTCGGTGCGGACACTGATTTTGGCTCAGAGCAAGGCGACTTTATATTTTCGACTAACGATCCCAGCGGCAGGGCAGTAATATCGGCGATAGCTAGCGGCAAAACCGTGAAAGTGGTCATTTTGAAAAGCGGCATTTCCGTTGCGTCGGCGTCATTTAATAGTTCTGCCACCTCTGGTCGAGACCGCCTTCTGGCCACGGCTCGGCATATCATCGAAACGTCAAATCCTAGATTTTGCCATCCTGAATGAGGTCGGCCTCTGTAGACGGTAGGGTCGGTGTACTGTCATAGGGTTAATTCCGCGTCCTTGCAGCGGTAGATCGTCGCGGGGTGGACATTAAAGGTCCGTGCAACTTCGCTGGGATTACGGTGACATGGCGTAATTGATCTATCGTGGCCATTCTCGATCTGGTGTCGCTTGGACACCGGCTCTGCAAGGAGAATGGTCATGACCGAGATTTATGCCGGTTTGGATGTTTCCGACACAACAACCCACATTTGTGCCGTCGACCGGGACGGGAAAGTGGCTTGGCGGGGTGTATGTGCCAGTGATCCCGAGAGCCTGGCGAGTGCTCTCAAGGCGCACTGCCCGGAACTGGTCCGTGTTGTCCTCGAGACCGGAACCTTGTCGTCATTTCTGTACCATGGGTTAGTGGAGCGAGGTGTTCCTGCCGTCTGTATCTGTGCCCGGCACGCCAAGGGCGTCCTGTCGGTCCAAGTGAACAAGAGCGATGTGCATGACGCGGAGGGCTTGGCTCAGATGGCCAAAACCGGCTGGTACAAAGCCGTGCACATGAAGGACAGCCGGACCCACCTCTCGGAATTACGGTGACAGGTTATCAATTGCATAAATAGGGCTCCATGTTACCCTGCCTTATCAGCAAAGGAGTCTTGTCATGGCCCGTCTGGCGAGGATGATCATTCCGGGTGTGCCGCATCACGTCACGCAACGGGGAAACCGCCGCAAGCCCATCTTCTTCGAACCGGGCGACGAGCAGGTCTATCTCGACCTGATGGCGGCGCAACTGCGGCGTCATAGGGTCGAATGCTGGGCCTATTGCCTGATGCCGAACCACGTCCACTTCATTCTCACCCCATCGGATGACATCGGATTGGCGCGCGCGGTCGGCGAGGCGCATCGGCGATATACGGCGTTTATCGGCGCCCGGGGACGCTGGACCGGGCACCTGTTCCAGGGGCGCTTTGCCTCGGTTGCCATGGATGAAGATCACCTGATGGCCGCCTTTCGCTACGTCGCGCTCAATCCCGTCAAGGCGGGCCTGGTATCGCACGCCCAGGACTGGCCGTGGTCGAGCACGGCGGCGCATATCGCCCGTGGCGATACGGCGTATGTCACGGTGGCGCCCGGCCTTGAGCGCATCTCGGACTTTGCCGCCTTCATCGAGGCTGGCCCCACGTCCGACAGCCAGTGGACGCAGCTTCTGAAAGCCGAGCTGATCGGCCGGCCGGTGGGCGCCAAAGCGTGGATCGAGCAACTCGAAGCCGCCCATGGCAAGACGTTCCTGCCGCAAAAGCGCGGCCCGAAGCCGAAGGTCGCCAAGGACGCGGCGCCTGAATTGTCGAGCCTTGTCGATGAAGTCTAATTATACAATTGATAACCTAGCACCATAATTCCGGGTTACGATAATAGTAACATCATGACCTCTCGATATGGAACGAATCTCAGCCAGGACAAGCCGAAGAAGCTAAAAACGCAACAATAAAGAAATGCAGAACAGATAAAAATGGACACGTGTCATGTAATTAAAGGCAATCCATATGTCAGCGTTGTTTCTGACATTGTATTTCGGCTTAATCGCTTCTGACTGCTCAGGACTTCCGAACAGAGGCGAAGAATACCATATTCAGTTTTCGCGGGCGGGCGACGATGGAGTAACTGTCCGTCTTTCGGATAAAATTGAGTTTATTATTAGCAATGAAGAGAAAAAATCCACCTTCCTGGAAAGGAATAATTTTAAAATAACTGTTTTTCAAGCTCTATTTGATCAATCTGACGTCAATAAATTTTCTTACAGAATTGAAATGGTCGGTGGAAAATTTACTACACCTTATACCTTCTCCGGAATTTGCGATACTCACGCAATCGATATTTGCGCGACAAGCATATCAGATCGCATTAAAGTAAAATTGTCCTTAGATAAAAATTGAGGGTAATGCGCCCATATTGTTGGCTTTTGAGCTGCGTTTTCTGATGCTGGTTGGCACGAATACAATATAAAGGGGCGCCTCTCGGGGCGCCCCAAGTGTTTGTCTGGACATCGGAAAACCGGGAGACTCGAAATTACGGTCACACGGCGTTGGACTGCCCCCCTTGGCTGAGACACAAGGATATCGGGAACAAGGCTTCGCCTGTCAACGTAATAGTGACCGTTTTATCACGGTGATGGGTTTTATTGGGTTCGCCGGCGCATTTCGACAAGAAGAGCGCGCCGCTCAGGCGTCCGGCCGGGTTGCCGGGGCCTTGGTGCCAACGAGATCAACCCATTATCGAGTCCGATCGAAGTCCCGGTCCCTGCCAATCGCGGTGACGGAGGGCGCTCGCCGCCTGGCGCTGATTCTCCCGGGTCTCTCGTCCCTTACCCGTCCCATGGCGCCCCGGATGCGACATTCGGCCGCACTTGGCGGCGGGGCATCGGGCCGGCCGCCTGTGTTTTGCCTGAAACCGTTGAGGCGACACCGCTCAATCGCGTTTTTGCCCTTTGCAATTCGCCGGGAACACATTATGGGACAGTGTGAATAATCAGGTCCGGATGCCTGCGCGATCCTGTCGCGCCGTCAGGACAATAAGGTTTCCAAGGGTAGGGGTGGCCGTCACGAAGCCGCCGTCAAAACGAGGGTTTTGCCAAATGGGCATCAAAGGGCTGTTCCGGCGCGGGCTGAAAAAGCTTTTGAGCGGCACTGCGGCGAAGGCCGTTGCGGCGGCCACGGCCGTACTGGCGTCACCCGCCATCGCCTTGGCTCAGGATCTGGTCGGCCAGCCGACGGACAAGTCGATGGCCTGGCAGCCGGCGGCGACGTCGCTGAAGGGCGAGACCATCTGGTTCTATAACGTCATCCTGTTCCCGACGATCTTGATCATCTGCGTCTTCGTCCTGCTCCTGCTGCTGTGGATCATCGTCCGCTACAACAAGCGCGCCAACCCGACCCCGGCGAAATTCTCGCACAATACGGTTGTCGAGGTTGCCTGGACCGTCATCCCGGTGATGATTCTGGTGGTCATCGCCTTCTTCTCGCTGAGCTTGCTGCGCGACTATAACGACATGCCGACCCCCGACGTGGTGGTCAAGGCGACCGGCAACCAGTGGTACTGGACCTACGACTATCCGGAACTGGGCGTCTCGGACGTCGAAGCGCGGCTGTTGCCCGACGCCTCGGACCTGACCCGGGCCCACGCCAAGCATATTCCCTACCTGCTGGAAACCGACAACTACATGGTCCTGCCGGTCGGCAAGGTCATCCACATCGAAACCACCGGATCCGACGTCATCCACTCGTGGACCGTTCCGGCCTTCGGCGTAAAGATCGACGCCATTCCGGGCCGCCTGAACAATGGCTGGTTCCGGGTCGACAAGATCGGCACCTATTACGGCCAGTGCTCGGAACTGTGCGGCAAGGACCACGCCTTCATGCCGATCGAGGTCAAGGTCGTCAGCCAGGCCGACTTCGACGCCTGGGTGGTCAAGAACGGCGGCAAGACCAAGGCCATGCTGGC
>OVEP011218272.1_pt1 | contig 10308 bp, 8 predicted proteins | sample 1779801 | NCBI WGS metagenome assembly OVEP01 (sample SAMEA3914791, study PRJEB12502) | metagenome | biome: forest; material: soil | place: Canada | collected 2011-07-03 | depth 0.1 m
CGACAGGCAGAGCGCGACGACGATCAACAGCGCAACAAGCGACGGCAGGTCCGGCATAGGCGATTTACGATTTACCGTGTGGTGGCACCGGTGTTGTAGCCGGTGATATGCGTTCCGGATTGTCCTCCGCCTCCTCGCTCACGCGCAAGGTAACGGGGCCGCGAATCAGCACGAGATACGCAAGCGCCGCGAACAACGACATGCCGGCACCAAGGTATAGCGCCGGCACAAAGGTCCCGGTCTTTTGCACGATCAATCCGGTCACGATCGGCGCGAGCGAACCACCCATATAGCCGCCGAAGTTCTGTAGCGCACCGAGTGAACCTGTGCAGCGCTGCGGGCTGAACACACTGATCATGGCCCACGCAATCGTGGTGGCCGCCGTGCCGCAAAAGAGCGCACCGGACAGGCAGGCCACGGCAACGTTGTTATCTGGCACGAGCGCCGCAACCACGACGAACAGCGTCTGCGCGACCAGAAAAATACACGCGGGCACCTTGCGGCTATGGGTCAGGCTCATGCCTTTGCGGGCGAGCCAGTCGGTCAGATAACCCGCCACGAGCGCCCCCAGGACCGCGAATGTATAGGGAATGGCGGCCGTCCATCCAACCTGCGCCAGGCTCATATGCCGGGCCATATGCAGGTAGCCCGGCAACCACGTGTTGAAAAGCCAGTTCACGTAGATCACGCCGAAATACCCGATGACCAAACCCCAGGTCGTACTCGATCGAAACAGACTGCGCCATTGCGCGAGACTCAACCCACGCTTCTCGCCGCTTAAAGTGGCTTCTCCGACGCCGAGGTAGTGGTGCTCATCCTCCGTAAGCGCGATCTGCGACGGATTGCGATAGATGGCGAACCAGACCGCCGACATCACGAGGCCCAGAATACCCATGGTCATAAACATCCAGCGCCAGCCGAAGCTCAACATCATGGCAGTGAGCAGCGGCGCGGCGAGCCCGGTGCCGAGATACGATGCGCACATGAAGATGCCAGTCGCCGAACCGCGGTCCCGCACGGCAAACCAGTCCTTGACGACGCGTGCCGCAGCAGGAAACTGCGGCGCCTCGCCAATGCCGAGCAGCGCGCGTGCTGCGGCGAATTGGGCGGTGTTGGTTACGAGGCCGCATAGCAACTGCGCGCTCGACCACACGGCGAGTCCGCAACCGAGTAGCCAGCGTGGACCGAAGCGGTCGATCAACGCGCCAATCGGCAACTGGGAAAACGCATAAGCCCATAGAAATGCGGAAAGCAGCATCCCCATCTCGGCGATCGAGAGTCCCAGATCATGGCGGATCAAGGGATTGGCCACGGCCAGCGCGGCGCGATCGATGGTGCTGATGGCAATGCTGACCACCAGCATGGCAAGCGTGCTGCGCTGGATGACTTTTAGCCTGGGTGATGCAACAACCGTACTCGTCATGCTGTCTCCGGTCTGTCAATTTATAGGTCTATGTTGCGCACCGTGCTTGATTCCGCAGGGTGTTAACTCCCATAACGGTATACGCTCCCGGCTTTTACTGCTGGCAAGTACGCAAGAGAATGGGTTCATCCATTCCTAAACCCATGAGGAAATCAGTATGCGTATATTCGTAACGGGAGCCACAGGATTTGTCGGCGAAGCCGTTGTCCGCGAGCTTCTCGCTGCGGGACACTCGGTCCTTGGAATGGCGCGCGTCGACGCGGGTGCTGACGCCTTGGCGCGAATCGGAGCTGCAGTACACCGAGGCGATCTGCTGGACACGGAAAGCCTCGCTGCTGGCGCCAAAGCGTGCGACGGCGTGATCCACACGGCTTTCATCCACGACTTCTCGAAGTTCAAGGAAAACTGCGAGATTGACCGGCACGCCATCGAAGCGCTCGGCTCGGCGCTCGCCGGTTCTGACCGGCCCCTGGTCGTCACGTCTGGGACGGGGCTTCTTTCCTCGGCGAATATCATCACCGAAGAGGACGTGCCCGCTTCCGGTCCTAACGCAATTCCCCGTGTCGCGTCGGAAGAAGCTGCGGCTTCGCTCGCGGCGCGTGGTGTGAACGTCTCAGTGGTACGCCTGCCGCCTTCGGTTCATGGTGACGGCGATCATGGCTTCGTCCCACTCCTTATCGGGCTTGCGCGTGAAAAGCGCGTGTCGGCGTATGTGGGCGAAGGGCTCAATCGCTGGCCAGCGGTACATCGGTTCGATGCGGCCAGGGTCTTCCGGCTGGCTGTTGAGAAGGGTGTTGCCGGAGCGCGATATCACGGACTGGCCGAAGAAGGCGTACCGTTCCGGGACATCGCTAGCGTGATCGGCCGGCGCCTGAATTTGCCCGTTATCAGCAAGGACGCCGCAGAGGCGACGGACCATTTTGGCTGGTTCACGCACTTCGCCGGCATGGACAACCTGGCTTCGAATCAGCGCACTCGTGAACTACTGGGATGGGAGCCGAAGCAGATTGGGCTGATTGCCGATATTGATCGGCCGCGTTATTTCGAAGGCTGATCTGGGCAAGTCCCTGCGGCTCAGTTGCGACGCAGGGACGGTGTCACGGTGCGCTACCTGCTCGTTTCTTCAGAGAGAGGCATGTCACCTCTTAGGCATCATCGCCGCACAACCGGAAATACCACCGAGACGGTCAGCCCTTGGCCGCCAGACCCATCGCCCAATGCGACCTCAGCCAGATGCGCCCGCGCGATTTCTCGCACAATCGACAACCCTAGCCCACTCCCCTCCTCACCGGAAGCGCGAAAGAACGGCTCGAACACACGATCACGAAGCTCGGGGCTGATGCCCGGCCCTTCATCGGTGATAGTCAGAACCACCCGCTCACCGCTCGAATCGAGCTTGAGCGCAACATGTCCACCTCGTGGCGTATAGCGGATCGCATTGTCGAGTAGATTGAACAACAGCACGGAGAGCAGCGGCTCATTGCCCATTACCTCCGCAGGCTCATTGAGATGAGCGGACAGTTCGACCTGGCGACGCTGCGCGAGCAAGGCAAGCTGCTCAATGGTTCCTGTCGCAACCGCTCGCAGATCGACGGGCGCACCTTCAAAGTCCGCGTAGTCCGCGGCTTCCGCCTGCGCGAGCAGCAACAACTGGTTGGTCAACGCAACCAGAGAGAGGTTGCTGCGATGCATCGCCACCAAGGTCTCTTTCACTTGCGCGAGATCGTCCTGGCGGCGCGCGTACTGCAATTGCGTGCCCAGCAGCGTAAGCGGCGTACGCAACTGATGCGCCGCATCCGCAATGAAGCGCCGTTGCATGGCAGTCTTTCGCTCGATGATATCGAGGCTCTGATTGAACGCAGTGACGATCGGACGCAACTCATTACGCAACGGATCGGCCCGCACCCGTAACGACACGTTCGGCGCGCGCACGAGCATATCTTTCGCAAGCCTCATCAACGGACGCAGTTCGAAGGTAAGCCCGACGCACACCAGCACCACCGCGATGGTCACAATGCCCGCAAAATGCAGCATCTGCGGCTGCCACAACGCGGTAGCCGTCGCGTCGCGTTGCTGCAAGGTCCGCCCAACCGACACCACGACCTGTTTGACCGCGCCCGAGTCGTACATCGGGCGAATCAGCGACACCGCGCGAATCGGGTGTCCGCTCACGGTCGCGTCATACCAGAGCGGCGAATCGCCGGGCACGCGTAGCGGGAAGTCCGACGTCCCCGCGATCGTCGCGCCATCCACTTCGCGAACGCTAAAAAAGACCTCGTCGCCGTACGGCGAACTCAGGATTTCAATCGCGCTGGGAGAAATCTCCGCGTGCAGATAGCCGCCCTCCCATTGGATATCGCCCGCCATCACGCGCGCCGAAGACAGCAACGCCTCGTCCTGCAACAGACTCGCCGTCCGCTGCGCGTTATCGCGTGCAATCAGTCCCGCCGCGATCACATACACCGTCATCGGCAGCAGCAGCCACAGCAGCAGCCTTAATCGCAGGCTATTCGTCATCGGCGCCGTCTTCAAGCAGATAGCCGAGGCCACGCAGCGTGATAATGGTCGCGGTGCTCTTTTCCAGCTTCTTGCGCAGCCGCGACACGTAGATTTCGATGGCGTCTTCGCTCGTCGGCGCATCCGCGTTGCTCAGCGAATCCGCCAGCATGGTCTTCGCGACGGTCTTTTTAGCGCGCAGGATCAATGCCTCGAGCACCGCGTGCTCGCGCGGCGTCAGCGTCAGCGGCTCCCCTTCAACCGCAAACTGGCAGCGGTCCATGTCGTAGCTGAGGTTGCCGCATTTCAGCCGGTTCGAACGCGACGGCGACTGCCGCCGCGCGAGCACCTTCACGCGCGCAACCAGCTCGCGCGCGTCGAACGGCTTCACGATGTAATCGTCCGCGCCCGCGCCGAGACACACTACTTTTTCGTCGACGGCTCCGGTCGCCGTCAGGATCAACACCGGCGTCGTGTCCCCGCGCTCGCGCATGCGGCGCAATACGCTTTTACCCGACAGATGCGGCAGATTCAGATCGAGCAGTACGACGTCGTAGGGCATCGTGCGCACTGCGGCGTCGGCCGCTTCGCCGTCGTTCACGTGATCGAGCATAAAGCCATCGTCGCGCAGAATTTTCGCGAGCCAGTGCGCGAGCTGATCATTGTCTTCGACGAGCAGTAGCCTCATCGCATCTATCCCCAAAGCGTTCATGCCGTCCGGTACTGCTCCCTCGATTGGGTCGAACGGTACAGGACCAGCGTTGCGGCCACGCCGCACAGTGCGGCTAAAGACATCCATGCACCCGGCGAGGCCTTATCACCCGTAGTATGAATCAGCCAGGTGGAGATCGCCGGCGTAAATCCGCCGATCACGGTGGCGAGACTGTACGCCATCGAAAAACCGGTGGTCCGCACGTGCGCCGGCATCACTTCCGTCAGCGCGACGACCATCGCGCCGTTGTACCACGCGTAGAGCAACGAGAGCCACAGCTCAACCAGCAGCAAACGCCCGAACGACGGTTGCACAACCATCCATTGCATGACCGGATACGCGGTGAGAATCGCGAGGACGGTACAGGCGATCAACACAGGACGGCGGCCGATGCGATCGGACACGGCACCTGCAATCGGCAGCCAGATGAAGTTCGACACGCCCACGCAGACCGTGACCAGCAGCGCATCCAGCGAGGTGAGCTTCAGCACGACCTTGCCGAATGTCGGCGTGTACGCGGTGATCAGATAGAACGATGCTGTCGTCATGATAACGAGCCCCATACCGGCGAGAATCAGCCGCGTATGCTGCACCATCGATTTGGCAATCTCGGCCATGCCCGGATGATGGCGGCGTGCGGCAAATTCCTCGGTCTCCTGAAGCGAGCGGCGCACGTAGAACAGGAACGGCACGATCAGACAACCGACGATGAACGGAATGCGCCAACCCCACGCGCTCATCTCCGACGCCGGGATGACGCGGTTCAACAACACGCCGAGCGACGCCGCAAACACCACCGCCACCTGCTGGCTCGCGGACTGCCACGAACAATAAAAGCCGCGATTGCCTTTGGTCGCGATCTCAGACAGATAGACGGAAACGCCGCCCAGTTCGACCCCTGCGGAAAATCCCTGCAGCAGACGCCCAAACAGCACGACGGCGGGTGCGAGCAGACCGATCGACGCGTAGCCCGGTACGAACGCCACGCACGCGGTGCCGATCGCCATCAACGTCAGCGACAGAAGCAGGCCTTTGCGACGACCGTGATGGTCGATGTATGCGCCCAGCACGAGTGCCCCCACCGGACGCATCAAAAAGCCCGCGCCAAATACAGACAGCGCAAGCATGAGCGAGGCGAATTCGTTACCGGTCGGGAAGAACGTGGCCGCAATGGCGGCCGCGTAGTATCCGTATACGGTGAAGTCGTACATCTCGAGGAAGTTGCCGCTGACCACGCGGAATACCGAGCGGGCGCGCGACTCCCTCGGAGCGCCCGGCGTGCTGACAGCCGCCGTTTCGTTTGCTGCGGTTGAAGATGTCATGATGACCTCGATAGTGAAGGACGAACACGTCCTCAGCAGCCATCGAGGCCACCGGGTACGGCTTCGTAAACGATGGAAACGTGACGGATCAGCCGATCATCATCACGGGTTTGCCCAATTGACGACGTGACTCGAGCGCTTCGTGCGCGGCTTCGACGTTGTCGAGCGTGTAGCGGCCGCTAATCTCGATCTTCAACGTGCCGTCCTGCAAGGCAGCGAAGATTTCGTCGGCACGACGCTGCACGGTTGCTGCATCCGCGAGATGATCGGCAAGACGTGGACGCGTGAGAAACAGCGACCCCGCCTCGCCGAGCTCGATCGGATCGAGGTCGTTCAACGATCCGGACACCGAACCGTAATTCACGACCAGACCGCGCGTGCAGGTGGCCCGGAAACTGTCTCGCAAGGTGGCGCGCCCGACTGCATCGAAAACCACGTCGACGCCGCGTCCATTGGTCGCCTCGCGCACGCGGTCGGCGAAACGGCCCTCGTCATACAGCATCACGTGATCGGCGCCGTGTGCACGCGCAACTTCAGCCTTCGCCTCGCTGCTTGTGGTGGCATAGACGGTCACGCCACGACGTTTGGCGAGCTGGACCAGCAACTGCCCGATGCCACCCGACGCGGCATGTACGAGGCACGTGCTGCCGGCGCCAAGATGGGCGACATCCTCGAGCAGATAGTGCGCGGTCGATCCCTGAAAAATCGCCGCTGCCGCGAGGTCAAATGGAATCTCTGCGGGAATGCGTGCGACGCGCGACGCCGGCACCACCGCGTACTCGGCATATCCCCCCCACGAGATGCACCACGCGACGCGATCACCACGCTTCAACGAGGCCACGTTCGTGCCTACTTCGACGACCTCGCCAGCTCCTTCCATCCCAAGCGTGCAGGGCAGCCGTACCGGATAGGTGCGCGACTCCTTGTATTTGCCCTGCCGCGTATGGATGTCCATGAAGTTGATGCCGGCGCAACCCACGCGGACCAGCACGTCGTCGGGACCTGGCGATGGAACGCCTATGTCAACCCGCTGCAGTACTTCTGGTCCGCCGTATTGCTCGATGCGGATGGCCTTCATGGTTCGTGTCCCCTTTCTTGATTGAATCCTGTCGCCTGTACGGCGCGTGTGCCTGTGCAACGTCGCTCGTCAGTGGCCCGGAACAACGTTGGCCTCATCGGCAAACCTGTTGGTGTAGGTCCGCGCCAGATCGACGTGGCGCGGCTCGATCGACGAATCGACCGCCGCGAGCACGCCCAGTACCGTCTGCGGTGCGCCGTCAGGCATCCGGCCGTCGCGCGAAAAAGCGGGAATCGTTGCAGCAAGAGCCTGCCGGTAGAGCGCTTCGTTCTCCCCAACAAAGTTCTTCGGCAACACGGCCATGATGTCGCTGGCGCTGTGCGTCGAAATGAAGGCGAGTGCGCGCGCAACGGCGCGCACGAGGCGCCGGGTTTCGTCCGGGTGAGCGGCGACCCACTTGCGCTGCGCATAAAGACACGCACCGGCATAAGGGCCGCCAAGCGCGGTACGCGTGCCCTCGATGCTGCGCATGTCCACGAGGACATGCGCAGCGTTCGCAGCCAGCAGCCGAGATGCGGCGGGCTCCTCGACCATGCCGGCGTCAATCGATCCGTTCGTCATGGCGTCGACGAAGCCGTTGTCGGGGCCCATCGGCACAACCGTGTAGGTGTTGGCGGCCAGCCCCGCTTGCTGTGCAAGATAGCGGCTCAGGAAATACGTGGAAGCGCCGAACCCTGTCACGCCAAGTCTTCGCCCACGAGCGTCCGCCATCGTTCGCATCGGCGTTGCGACCCTGGTCGACGCTAGCTCGACGAGCCCTGCGGCCTGCCCCAGAACGACGACGGATTCGACTTCCAGGCCCCGGTTCTGCAGATCGATCGTATGGTCGTAGAAACCCACCGCGCCTTGTACGGCACCCGCGATCAACTCGGTCGCGGTGTCGACACCGGCGGGTTCCGAGAGGATTTCGACGTCCAGCCCCTCATCGCGGAAGTAGCCCAGTCGCGATGCCAGCGTGACCGGCAGATAGATGATCTTCGTGACGCCGCCCGTCATCAGCGTCAGCTTCTCCGCGTCGGCATGCGGCGTCCACAGCAGGATCGCGCAGGCGGTGAAGGCAGGCGCCACGAAACGGGCGAATGAGGACATATCAGGGTGTCTCCGATCCCATGCAAGATGGTTGCTGTTGCGATGCAACCCGCCCGATAGCGACGGGTCGTCTGATGCAACGCTTGCCCGGAGTATAAAAAGCGGACGCCTTCTGGCTGCTTTCCGTCGCGGCGAAATGTTGTGGGTGTTTACCCTTTGCGGGTGGGCGTCGACAGCCAGCGGTCAACCATCGAAGTCACCCCCTAATTTCTACCCGGATATAAATTGAAAGCCGCAGTGTTGCGCAGCTCGGGTTTCAGGACCGTAGCCGGATACCGGATTTTTCTGTGAATGGGAGATCAGGTCGCTGGACGCCGCAAGAACGCCAGGAGCAGGCCAAACCCGATCATCGTCGAACCACTCACGCGGTTAAACCAGCGAAGTCCTCGTGAACTACTGACCAAGGTTCCCAGGCGAGCTCCGATGACGGCGTAGACCGAAATGGCAACCAGCTCAAGCACGAGAAACGTCGCACCAAGCACGGTGAAACTGGTTGCATATGCGGATCGGTCGACAAACTGCGGGAAAAACGCGGTGAAAACCAGAATCGCCTTTGGATTTCCGGCGGCCACGATGAATTCCTGTTTCGTTAGCTGGCGCAAGTTGTACGACGCGCGGCCGTCCCCAGACTCTTCGGATGGACGTGCGAGCAGCGTCGGGCCAGAGCGAAAGAGTTTGATACCGATCCAGACAAGATATGCCGCGCCACCGAATTTCAACGCCGTGAAGAGCGTCCCCGACGCGAGCAGCAAGGCTCCGAGCCCCAAGCCCGCGATCGCGATCATGACCGCGAATGCAAGTAGGCGCCCGAACGCCACCAGAACGGCACAACGCACGCCATTGCGCGCTCCGTTGGAAATGGAAAGCACATTGTTCGGGCCGAGCGCCATGTTGATGGCGAAGCAGGCGGGCAGAAACAGCCAATAGTTCTGGAATGACATAGCGAGCCACATGGATCGGCGAGACGTGGAACGGTTAATCTACCACCACGCGCCCGTGCTATGGTCATACGCCATCTCGCCGACATGGCATGCCACGCCAGGCTGCGACAACGACCTTCGTCATCAGCGATGATTCGCCCGAACCCTTCCTCTCGACGACCGCGCCCAAACTGGTTGATCCGCTCGTGCTATGCACTCGCCGTTATCCTCGCCGCCATCGTACTTGCGATCTGGATGACATTGCGCGCCAGCCTCCCGCAACTCGACGGCAAGCACACCGTCCACACGCTCTCCGCCGCGGTCACGATTGAACGCGACGCGCTGGGCGTACCTACCCTGCACGGCAGCACGCGAGCGGACGTCGCGTACGCCACCGGCTTCGTCCACGCGCAGGACCGCTTCTTCCAGATGGATCTGTTGCGGCGCGTCGCGGCAGGCGAAATGTCCGCGCTGATCGGTCCGTCCGCGCTCAAGCTCGATCGCCGCAACCGCCCAGATCGATTCCGCGCACGCGCCGAGATTGTGCTCAACGCCATGCCCGCGGACCAGCGGTTGCTCATCGAGCGTTATACGGCCGGCGTGAATGACGGACTGTCCTCGCTGGCTTCGCGTCCATTCGAGTACTGGGTCTTGCGCACGCACCCCGCGGCGTGGCGCCCCGAGGACACGGTGCTCGTCATCTACGCCATGTACTTCGACCTTCAGTCCCAGGAGGTCAGCCGGATCCTCTCGCGCGCGGCGCTACGCGAGCGTGTTCCCGCGGATCTGTTCGCGTTCCTGCTACCCACCGCGAGTCACTGGGACGCACCGTTCGATCTCGCGACACCTCCCGCAGCGGAACTCGCAACACCACCCGCCACACGTCCCGACTGGTTGCACGCGTCGAAGTCCGCGAGCATCGCGCTGCCCGGAACCGCGCTGGCAGACAGCAGCCCGATGCCCGACAACGCGATGATCGGCAGCAACGGCTGGGCAGTCGACGCCGCACATAGCGCGCACGGTGGCGCGCTCCTCGCAAGCGACATGCACCTCGGCCTCTCGCTGCCCAATATCTGGTACCGGCTTTCGCTGACATGGCCGGGAGCGGACGGAAAGCCTCGGCGCATTACCGGCGTCAGCCTGCCCGGTGGGCCTAGCATCGTCGCCGGCAGCAATGGCCAAGTCGCTTGGGGATTCACCAATAGCTACGGGCACTTCATCGACCTGATCGAACTGCAACGCAGTCCTGCCGATCCGCTGCAATACCG
>OVEP010012958.1_pt1 | contig 10304 bp, 6 predicted proteins | sample 1779801 | NCBI WGS metagenome assembly OVEP01 (sample SAMEA3914791, study PRJEB12502) | metagenome | biome: forest; material: soil | place: Canada | collected 2011-07-03 | depth 0.1 m
CTGAAGCGGATTTTCCCGCAGTCGACGATTGCACTCGGCGACGATCTGAGTCCCGCGACGCTGGATCGTTATGGCCGTGCGGATACGCTCGATGCGTTGAGCTTCGGCACGCGGGAGCAACTTGGCATCTTGACGCGACTGGCGTATGCGGATCTGTTGAAGGCGTCGGGCCGCCCCACCTTGCTGATGCTCGACGATGCCGCCGTGCATACCGATGCCGCGCGGCGCGATGCGATCAAGCGCGCATTGATCGATGCGGCTACGCGGCACCAGATTCTGGTGTTCACGTGCCATCCAGAGCTTTGGGACGATCTGGGTGTCAGGCAGCGGGCAATCGAGGATTTGAAAGTGGCGGCGTAGGGGACGTGCGACGCGTTGACTTCGGTGAATGACTCGGGGACATCATGACTCAACTCTATCGCGGCATGGATCAAGCGGCGCTGCGTGCGGCCTACGACAACGTGGCGGCGGTGGCCGACGTCGCCGAGCGCATGCTCGGCTTTCAGGCGCGCAGCGCGGCGTTATATGCGGCTGTGCCGTGCCGGCGTGATGTGGCTTACGGCCCGCGGCCGCGGCAACGTTTCGACTGGTTTCCTTGCGGAAGGCCTGACGCGCCAATTTTCGTGTTCATACACGGCGGCTACTGGCAGTCACGCAGCAAGGAGGATTTTGCGTTCGTCGCCAGTGGGCCGCTAGGGCGCGGCTTCAATGTCGTGCTCGTGGAATACACGTTGGCGCCGGAGGCATCGATGACGCAGATCGTCGGTGAAATCGATGCGCTGCTGGCGGCGCTGGCGGCCGATCGCGATGGACTCGGGACGCGCGGTCCGGTTTGCCTTGCCGGGCATTCCGCGGGTGGGCAACTGAGTGCGCTTTACCGCACGCATAAGTCGGTCGTGCACGCCATGCCGATCAGCGCGTTGGTGGACCTGGAGCCGATTGCGATGTCATGGCTCAATGAGAAGCTGCAACTGACGCAGGCAGAGATCAGTGCTTATAGCCCGATGCGGCATATCGGCAAAGGTGTGCCGATGACTGTCACTGTCGGCACGGCCGAGTTGCCGGAGCTGGTCCGGCATTCAGAGGAATACGCCGCGGCGTGCCGGCAAGCGGGCGAGCAGGTCGAGTTTGTGCCCGTCGCCGGGTGCAATCACTTCACGATTCTTGAGGACCTTGCGCGGGCGGATGGGGTGCAAATGGAGGCGGTGGGGAGGGGATGAGGCGACGGAAGTAGACCGTGCCCACTCGTCCAGTGCATTGGAACGGGCACGGTGCTTTCGTTTCGTTTCGTTTCGTTTCGCTCCGCGAACGGTCGCGGTTTCAATAGTAGAAGCCGAAGTCTGACGCGTAACCGTCGTCATACACCGGGGCGCTGAAGTCCCAGTCGCCAGATCCTTCCCCGTAGCTATCGTCCAGCGAGAAGTTGTACTGCCCGCCGCTGGACGATATCAGCGAGCCGCTCCCGTTGTAATCCGCACAACCGGTTTCGAAGCCGGTCGGACCATATGCGAGCGCGTCATATCCACCACCAACTGTGTAAGTGAAGTCGGTGAAGCCGGTCAACTGTCCCTGACTATTGAAAGCGTCGTACTGCGTCTCGCGGCCGGAAGCATCGTAGATGATTGCGTCCTGCGAGTTGTCGCTGTTGAACAGGTGCTCGACCATGCTGCCGTCGCTACCATATGAGTCATATTGCGTTTCCCGACCGGTCGGACCGTTGAAAAAGAAGTCATCGGTCTTGTGGCCGTTGGTGTCGAACTTGGCGAATTCGGTTTCCTGGCCTGCGGCGTTGTAGACCGTCGCCGTTTGCGTGTTGTCCGCGTTGAACTGGTGGACGGTGGTCTGATTGGATGTGTACTCGTTGTATTGCGTGGCGTGACCGTTGGCGTCGTAGAAGATATCGGTGGCGAGTGTGCCGTTCGTTCCATACGTTGCGTACTCGGAGATGTGTCCCGATGGATCGAAGACTGCGGCATTTTGCGTGCCGTCGGGGTTGAAAATGTGCGCGACACCGCTTCCGTTCGCGTTGTAGTCGGTCTCCTGGAGCTCTGCGCCGCTTTTCCCGTCGAAGACAAGGTCCTTGCTTATCTTGCCGCTCGCGTCGAAGGTGGCTTGCTCGGTTTCATGACCGCCCGCATTGAACACCGTTGCGGTCTGAGTGCCGTTGGTGTTGTAGACGCGATCGATCTGGCTGCCATCGGCATTGAAGTCGTTTTCTTGTGTGAGCTGTCCAGTCGTGGCGTTGTAGAACAGGTCCTGAGTTTTGACGCCACTGGCGTTGAAGGTGGCGTATGCAGTCTCATGACCGCTGGCGTTGAAAACGACGCTGTTTTGCGTGCCGTCGCTGTTGATGATGTGGTCGGTCTGACTGCCGTCGGCGTTGAAGTCGTTCTCGCGGGTCAGATGGCCGGTAGTGGCGTCGTAGAAGAGATCCTGGGTTTTGACGCCGTTGGTGCCGAAGGTGGCGTACTCGATTTCGTGACCACCCGCGTTGTAGACGATGGCGTTCTGTGTGCCGTCGCTGTTGATGATGTGGTCGGTCTGGCTGCCATCGGCGTTGAAGTCGTTTTCTTGGGTCAGGTGGCCGGTGGTGGCGTCGTAAAAGAGGTCTTGGGTTTTGGCGCCGTTGGTTCCGAAAGTGGCGTACTCCGTCTCGTGACCGGCAGAGTTAAGAACAGTAGCATTCTGCGTACCGTTGCTGTTGAACTGATACGCGACTTCGGATCCATCACTGTGGAACTGATCTTGTCCCGTTGCGTGTCCCTGGCCGTCATGGATGTTGGCTATATAGCTACCGTCGGCATTATGGGAGTACGTCGTCTGGGAGATGATTTGGCCAAACTGATCTGAGACGACCGACGCACTGATGGCATTGCCAGTGAATGTCTGCGTAGCGGTATCACCTGAAGAGAACGTTTCACTCACCGATGTGATGTTGCCGTTCCCGGTCGGATCTGTGAAGGACGCACCTGTAACGGTTCCCGGCGCCGGCGCATGAGCGCCGCGCGAACTTCCGTAGTAGTCGAAGTAATTCTGTTGAGTGTTGCTCGTCGGAAGATTTGTGTACACCCCCATTGCCTGCTCAATCATCAGATTCTTATCGACTGTGGCGCTGAGCCCCGATGCCACATCGTATGAATGCTGGGCGTCAAGCAGCTTTTGTAAACCCGTGCTCGTGCCGTTATTGAGCTCGCCGGCTAAGTAAATCAGGGGGCCGCCGTTGGCCTTTATTTCCTGTTGCACAACATAGTTGTTGTCGACAGCTTCGCCTTCGCGATGCAAGCCTATCATTGCATCGATTGCATAAGCGTTGGGATCACCAATGGCGGTCTGATGTTGTACGGTGAAGCTCGAATCTGCACTGACGTTTTCAAAGTGACCGATTTCATGTGCTAGGTTCCCGACCATTATTGAGTCGATCAACGTCTGATAGTTACTGGCGAAGATGATTTGGCCACGAACCGAATCAAAAAATGTCCCATCACCTGCTCCAACCGCCATAGCGTTAATTTGATGACTGTTGACCTGATCCCCATATTGGAGCAATTGGGAAACAAGTGTGGGACTCTTGTTTATGAGCGCAATGGCGCCGGGTGAGAGTTTGACGCCGCCCCAGAAAGACTCATTTCCGGTGATGGTTAATGTAGTAGGCATAAGATTTTTAGCTCACTGACGGTTTTGGAAAAATGTTATATGGTTAGCGCAAGTCGCTTTTGGCGAGTCAAAAGACAAGATCAATTCGATAGTGTTTTTTCCTTTGAAGAGGTATTTAAAATTGATGCTGGATGCGTGAGGGTCCTGAATTGGCCTTTCTTCACCTAAAGCGAGAGCGATTTGCGACACGGTTACGCACATTTTCTCGACATTGATTTCCTCGTTCACAATGACTCTGGTGAAATGTTGGCCCACGGGGTCGAACATTCGATATGAGGGAATAGCTCTTCCCCCGCTCAGTGTCGTTTCTGCGGATTCCGGAGCTACATCCAGATCGTGCGCCACGCCCATAAATGTGCCGGATGAGAGACTGTAAATTTTCTCGGTTGTCTTCGGAGTGAGTTTGAGGCGAAGCTTTTCACCTACGAATTGGTAATCACTCATATCTCCGTGCTCGGCAATTTTATTAATGTCAGAAAGAAATTTTGCAGGGGTGCGGGCGAAGTTAGACTGATGCTCGGTTGCCGGCTTGGACAGGCAGCCGCATAGAAATAGAAGCAGTGCGAAGGCGTGAGCGTTTAAGAAGCAACTTTTCATGGATTTCCCTTTGTAGCTGTATTCGTTGAGCGTGGTTTAAATCCCGCATTGACTTCTGAATGCCGTCCCAAATCGGCTCAAACAGATAATCAAAAGCGCTTCTCGACCGCGTCTTAATAAAAACCTCCGCCCGCAACCCTGGCCCGAGCACAATCGGTTCCTTCGCCAACCGGTTCGCCTTCAAAACCGCCTCCGGTGAAACCTCGATATGCGCCAGATAGAACGGCTGCCGCGTGTCCTTATCGTTCAGCGAGTCGGCAGACAGGTAAGTCACCCTGCCTTCCAGCACAGGAGAGGTCCGCGGGTTATATGCCGTCAGCCGCACATCGGCCTTGCTGTTCGGCACGATCTCCCGCACGTTGTCCGGCTTGATTTTCGCTTCGACGATCAGCGGAACCCCCGTCGGCACCAGATCGAGAATCGGCTCACGCGGCCCGATGCTCGCGCCGATCGTGTGCACCCTCAGGCCCACGATTTCACCGGCAACCGGCGCGACAATTCGCGTGCGCGCATCGACGTCTTGTGCCGGCCGCAACTGTTCCGTGATCTGCAGAATCTTTGCGGTCGTGTCCTTGAGCTGGCTATCCGCCGATTTCACATAGTCGTTACGCAACGTGGCGATCTTCAATTCGAGATCCGTTTGCTTCTGTCGCGAGCGAATCAGCTCTGCCGCATTCTGTTGCTGACGTGACTGATAATCCGCAGCGGCACGCCTTAGCTCCATCATTTTCGTTTCGGTGACGTAGCCTTCGCTGCGAAGCTGCTCATTGACCTGCAACTCCTGCTTTGAAATGCTGAGACTCTGTTCGCTCGTACCCACCAGCGCTGCCTCCATGGCGATTTCTTGACGCGCCTGAGTCGCTTGCTGCTGCAGCAACGTCAACTGGTCCGTAAGCGTCTGCCGTTCGGAATCGAAGAGCGTTTGTTCACGCTGCAACAACGCGGCAATGCGCGGATCAGACGAGCGCTCACTCAGATTTTCAGGAAACGCGATCGCGCGCTTCATATCCCGCTCAGCCGCTAGTCGCGCGGCCTTCGCGGTTTCGTCGTCGAGTTGCGATTGCAGTGCCGCGACTTCCGCATCGGGTCGCACGTTGTCCAGTGTGATCAGCACCTGGCCGGCGTTCACGTGATCGCCGTCTTTCACATGAATCGCTTTGATGAGACCGCCTTCCTGGTTCTGCACCGTCTTGCGTTCGCCGTCGTCACGCACGACACCTTCCGCGACCACTGCACCCGATAGCGGCGCGAGGGTCGCCCACACGCAAAGCGCGGCGGCGCCGAGCGCTAGCGCAGCGAACCCAGACGCAATGGCGCGACGCGGTAGCCGCAAGCACTCACCGCGGTTTTCACCATCCGTCGCAGCGGGCCACGTGCGAATGGCTACGCCGTGAAGGTGCCTCAGAACGTCGCGTAGTTTCATGACGCTGCGGCCTCCCGACGTTGTTCTCCACTCTGCGGTGCCGCAGCGGGTCGGGCGCGTGACTTCACCCACGCTTCAACCTGTTCGCGCGTGCCGAAGCAGTCCACTTGCCCGTTGCGCATCAACATCACGCGATCAGCGATCGACAGCACGCTTTGTCGGTGCGTCACCACAACGACGGTGACGCAGTCCCGCTTCAACTGCAGCAGCGCGCTGTTTAACAACCGTTCGCCATCCGCATCGAGGTTGGCGTTCGGCTCATCGAGCAGGACAAGCCTCGGATCGCCATAGAGGGCCCGTGCCAAGGCAATCGCCTGACGTTGGCCGCCCGATAAGGTTTCGCCGGACTCGCCAATTTCCGTTTCGTAGCCGTTGGGCAACCCGAGAATCGTCTCGTGGACGTATGCCCGCTGTGCTGCGCGCACAATTGCGCCGGTGTCGGCTGCAGCGGGATTCGGATCTCGCGCGATATTCGCAGCAACGGTTCCTGCGAACAGCTCCACGTCCTGCGGCACGTAGCCAAGAAAGCGGCCGAGCGCCTCGCGCGGCCACTGCGCGATATCGGCGCCATCGAGACGTACGGTGCCTGCCTGGGGTTCCCACAATCCCGCGAGCAGGCGCAGCAGCGTCGACTTGCCGGACGCGCTCGCGCCGACGATCACGAGTAATTGGCCCGGATTCAGCACGAACTGGATTCCCTTCAGCAACATGCGGCCGCGCGGGCCGGTTGCGCTGTAACTGCTGAAAGCGAGCGCTTCGACTGTGAGTCGCCCAGCCGGTCGCGGCAATTCGACGGCACGCCGTTCGGGCGAACTGCGATACAGTGCATCCAGCCGGGTCCACGCCTGACGCACCTCCGTAAATTGTTTCCAACTGCCAAGCATCTGCTCGACTGGCGCGAGCGCTTTGCCCAGCAAAATGGTCGTGGCCAGCATTACGCCGCCGGTAGCGAACTGGTTGATGACGAGCCATGCTCCCGCACCCATCATCACGGCCTGAATAACCTGACGAAGTGCCTTGCCGATACTACGATTCAGCGACGAGGTCTCGCCTGCTTTCACCTGAGCATCCAGATCGACACACCGGCGCGCCGACCAGGCGTCGATCATGGCTGCATTCATGCCCAGCACCGTCACAATCTCGGCATTGCGGCTGATCTGCGCAGCCATCTGATCCGTTTCGCGTTGACGCGTCGTATAGGCACGTACGCTGTTTTCAGTCAACCTGTCGTTGAGCAGAGTCAGTCCGACAAGCAGCAGAGCACTCACGATGGCGATCAAGCCGAGCGACCAGTGAAACAGGAACATCAGTCCGAGATAGACCACAAGCCACGGCATGTCCAGAAATGCGGTGACGCCTGAACCGGACAGGAAAGCGCGTAGCGCGGCCACGTCTTGTGCGGTCGCTAGTTCAGGGCGCGAAAGGCGCCGCGCGTGAGTGTCGATGCGAGCCGCCAGCGCGAGACGGTCCAGGCGGTCGGCGAGTTGCCTGCCGAGATCGCTCAACAGGCGGTGCCGGACGAGATCGACGGCGAGCATCATTGAGAGCGCGATGCCCATGAACATCATCAACATTGAGAGCGTTTCGAGGCTGCGGCTCGGTAGAACGCGGTCGTAGACTTGCAACAGGTAAATCGTGGGGGCGAGCACAAGCACATTGCTGGCAATGCCGAAAAGTGCAATGAACCATAGGTGTCGTTTGATTGCGTCTAGCATGGGCATTTTTAATTGTTCGCCTGCGCGTCTCTTTGCTTGGGACGTGGTTCTTTATCTGCAATCAACTGGTCAATCGCCGTTTCATCGAGTTGAGCGACGCTAGCCTTCAGACGCAGGAACTGCATCAGCGTGTCGTAGCGCGCTTTGGCCAGATCGCGCTGTGTGCTGATTAACTTGTCTTCAGCGCCGAGCACATCCGCATTGATCCGCACGCCGACCCTGAAGCCTTTGCGGTTGGACTCCAGCGATGTCTGCGCCGAGCGCTGCGCGGTTCGCAGCGCCGAGATCTGCGCCTGTCCGTCACGTACACCGAGAAATGCCTGCTGAGCGTCGAGAGCGGCCGAGCGGCGTGCGTCCTCGAGGTCGTCTTGGGCCTTGTCTTTGAGCGCTAGAGCCTCGCGTTTCTTGCTCATCGTCGACAGCCCGTCGAAGAGCGGAATGCTGATCTGGATGCCGATCTCACCCGAGGTCGCGCGATTGGCGCCGGTGTAGAAGTTGGTTTGTCCGTTAATGAACGCAGCGTTGCCATGGCTCGCATTGCCGATGATCGACACCGTCGGCATGTAACCCGCGTTCACTTTGCTGATATCGCGTCGCGCGATTTCAAGCGCGATCTGCTGCCGCCTGACGTCGAGACCGGTTGATGTCGCGTTGCTTATCCATTGATCGAGCGAGTCGGCGGTGATCCGCGCAACGTTCGCATCGGCGTCGAAGGGGGCGATTGAATCCACGGGATGGCCGACGATTTTTTGCAACGCGGCGTAGCGTCTGTCGAGCGTGCTTTGCGCTTGAACCAGATCGGACAGTGCCGAATCCGCTCCCGCTTGCGCTTCGTTCAAATCGACCACGGTCGCCGCGCCTAACGTGAAGCTTCGCTTCGTCAACGTAAGCTGTTCAATCACGGAGCGCTGATGCTGCTGGGCAAGCGAGAAATTGTCTTTCGCTGCGAGCGCGTCGAAATAGGCCTGTGCGACGCGCAGCAGCAAATCCTGTTTGGCACTTGAGAACGCAAGACCGGCGTCGGCGACGGAAAGTTTGCTTTGTTGCCAGACCTGCCAGTCGTCCCATTTGAAGATCGACTGGTTCAGGGAGAGTGTCGCGCCGGTAGTGGAGTAGGGTGCAGCCCGTTGGCCCGGCACATGAATCGCGTTTTTGAAATCGGATTGAGTGAGCCCGAGATGTGGAAAGAATGCGGCGCGTGCTTCGGGTTCCCTCTCCAGACCTGCCCGATAGCTTGCTTCGGCGCTAGCAAGCTTGGCGTCATGCGCGAGGGCATCGGCGGCGAACTGAGACAGATTTTCAGCCCGGACGGGCAGAATGCCGGATAGCAAAACGAATGCGCACAGCACAATTGCTGCGGGATTCGTGGGTTGTCCATCGCGTCGAGCATGATTCCGCCACATCGTGATGCTTTTCCCTCAGCGTATGAAGACACGCTGCGATCAGCGTCTCGTGAGAGAGCCGCCGACTGCCGTGTTCGAAGTAAGTAGTCGCTGAGTTTTGATGAGGAAGAGGGGTGACGAAATCGGATAAGTCCGAAAACGTGGGGGTTGAAAAATCTTTGGAATGCTTGCTATTACAAAGCAGTAAGCTGCTTTTGGAATATTCTTAGTCAGTCTGAAAATGCGAGAGTAATACTAAGAATTCAGCCTATTTTCAACGGCTTTTAGTCATTTGTTGAAGGGCGGATGAAAGGTGGCCCGCCTTCAATAATCGGTCAAGAAAGATTCGAGCGAGCATAACGCTCACGCATACCACCGCGGCGTATACACCCACTCGCCACCGTCGACGCCGTTAGCAAACGCCCGCGTCGTCGACGAGCCCACGATTACCATCGTCCGCATATCGACATCGGAAGAGCGCAGTTCGCCAAGCGTGATCGTACGCAGTGTGCTGCCGGGTCTGCCGATATCACGTCCGAGCACCACTTTCGTCGCCGCAGCGCGATATTCCCGCACGATGTCCAGTGCTTTATCCAGTTGCCACGGCCGTGCACGGGAGATCGGGTTGTAGAAAGCCATCACCAGATCTGCTTCGGCCGCGTGCCGGAGGCGCTTCTCGATGATGGTCCACGGTTTCAGATTGTCGGATAACGACAGCATGCAGAAGTCGTGACCCAACGGCGCGCCGGCTTGCGCTGCGGTCGCCATGGCAGCGGACACCCCCGGCACAATGGCGAGTTGGACCGCGCGCCAGTCAGCATTCGTCGCACCGCCTTCTTCCAGCGCCTCAAGCACCGCAGCCGCCATCGCAAACACACCAGGATCGCCCGACGACACCATCACCACCGACCGCCCTGTGCTAGCGAGTTCGAATGCATGGCGCGCACGCTGCATCTCCTCGCGATTGTCCGTGCCGTGTACGCGTTGATCCGCGCGCAAGGGGCCGGCCATTTTCACGTAGGTGTCGTAGCCGAGAATATCGGTGGCTTCGTTCAGCGCTGTCCGAGCGGCAGGCACCAGCAGGTCGGCGCTGCCGGGACCGAGCCCGATCACAGTCAAGCGACCCCGTGTACGGCCAATCGTGTCGGGGTCGATTGCCAACGCTGCCAACGCGAGCGCAACGCCTGCGTCCGCGTCGTCATGCAGGGTTTGATAAGGGACGCGCAGCGCGGCGTGCAGTAAATTGCTCGGCGGCTCGCCGTCCTCCGGACACGGCTGGGCAAAACGTAGCGGCACGTTCAGGCTCGCCGCGGCATCGGCCAGCGCCGGGTCCGTCATGTGTTCAGAAGGCGCCAGCAATGCCGCGAGCGAAAGCGCCGCAAGACCATGCGCGTCCAATGCCTCGCGCACTAGCGCAGCGATTCGTGCGCCTGAACCCGTCTGGGAATCTGGGCCGGAATTTGCTCCGAGGTCCGCGTTCGTAGCAGAGGGCGAGCCAGCACCCACACTGATACCAGCACCAGCACCAGCACC
>OVEP011218255.1_pt1 | contig 10301 bp, 8 predicted proteins | sample 1779801 | NCBI WGS metagenome assembly OVEP01 (sample SAMEA3914791, study PRJEB12502) | metagenome | biome: forest; material: soil | place: Canada | collected 2011-07-03 | depth 0.1 m
GCGCGCAGCGCCGCCGGAAGTATGACGCCCTTGTCACTCGCGCCGAATGTGCGAGAACACAGATTCCAGATGCACCACTACCGCTACTGCGCGAGGGACCCCCTTAGCAGGGGGTTCGAGCCGCTTTCTCTTGCCTACTTCTCTTTGCGGCGGCAAAGAGAAGTAGGTGCCGCCCCGCACAGGGGCAACGCTAATAAACCAATATCAAATCAAGGAAAGGCCAACACCATAAAAGCACAACCAAAAAGCGCCGCGCAGGCAAACAGACCAAGCAAAGCCCAACGCCACAGGCATACAGACAAACAAAGCGCCGCAAAAGCAAAGAAAGCCCCACTATCCCAAACCAAGATTATCAAACCACCCTCTATCGAGATATAGAATACCCAAACCCCAAGCGCCGCAGGCAAAACGAACCACCATGCCCGACACAACCCTGGATCTAAACCTGATCCCCTACCTGGTAGCAATGGAAGACACGCGTAATGTCAGTCGCGCAGCGGACCAACTCGGCGTCAGCCAACCCCGCGTCAGCACCGCACTAGGCCGTCTGCGGGAATACTTCGACGATCCGCTCTTCGTTCGAACCTCAAAGGGCATGGAGCCCACACCCCGCGCGCTCGCCATCCTCCCCGCCGCCCGCGACGCCCTCCTCCGTATCGAGAAAGGCATGCTCGACGTGCAGGACTTCGATCCAACCACCAGCACCCATACCTTCTCCCTCGCACTCTCCGACGTCGGCGAAATCGTCTTCCTCCCACGCCTCCTGCAACTCTTCGCCGAACGCGCGCCGAATGCGAATCTGCGCTCCGTGTCGCTCCCACCCTCGCACGTGGAACGTGGACTCGAATCGGGCGACGTCGATCTCGCCGTCGGCTATTTCCCCGATCTGTCGGGCAATAACTTCTTCCAGCAACGGCTCTTCACCCATCGATTCATCTGCCTGATGCGCACAGGGCACCCGCTTTCGAAGGCGCCGCTCACCCTGCCTCAGTACGTGGCGTCGGGCCACGCCGTCGTGCGTGCCGAAGGACGCAGCCAGGAAGTCCTCGAACACTACCTGGAAAAGAAACGTATCAAGCGCCGCGCCGTGCTCGAAACGCCCCACTTCATGAGTCTGCCGTTCATCCTCGCGCGCACCGATCTGCTCGCAACAGTGCCGCACGCAATCGGCTTCGCGTACGTGTCGGAGCATGCGTCGATCACGCTGGTCGAGCCGCCGCTGCCGTTGCCGCGCTTCGATCTGCGGCAGCACTGGCATCGCAAATTTCATAACGATCCGCGGGGGAGCTGGCTGCGCAGTATCGTCGCCGAACTCTTCAACGACGATAAGGACGAGTGGCCGAAGTAAGCACGCGGCCCGCCCGTCAAAAGGGACATCGACACGACTTGACGTAAAACATGGAACAATGGCCGCACTCATTGACCCCGCGCGCTCCATTTAGCGTCGACGCGCGATCCCGGAGGAGCGACGGATGGCCAGCAGCAAAGCAAAGAAAACCAAACCCGCGGCCGCAGTTGACCGCCCCAGCCGCGAAGAAGCTGAAGCAGCAGTACGCGTGCTGCTGCGTTGGGCCGGCGATAATCCCGAGCGCGAAGGCCTGCTCGATACGCCATCTCGCGTGGTGCGCTCCTACGAGGAGTTTTACGCGGGTTATCAGGTCGATCCGCGCGAGATCCTCGCCCGCACCTTCTCCGAAGTGGACGGCTACGACGAAATGATCGTGCTGAAAGATATCCGCTTCGAAAGCTATTGCGAACACCACATGGTGCCGATCATCGGGCGGGCGCACGTTGCCTATCTGCCTGGGCATCGGGTGGTCGGTATTTCAAAGCTGGCGCGCCTCGTCGATGCCTTCGCCAAGCGTCTGCAGATCCAGGAAAAGATGACCGTGCAGATCGCCGATACGTTGAACGACGTGCTGCAACCGGCAGGCGTCGGCGTGATTCTCGAAGCCGCGCATCAATGCATGTCCACGCGGGGCGTGCATAAGGCCGGTGTCACGATGGTCACCTCGCGCATGCTGGGCACGTTCCGCACCGATCCGTCGACGCGGCGCGAGTTTCTGTCGATCGTGGGTAATCCCGGTGTGGTGGCGGTCGCCAATACCTGAATAGCGATCCGGACGCGCCGCCGATCAGGCTGCGGCGCCGGCCGCTGGCTCAGGCCGTGCTGCGCACCGTACGCATCTGGCCGAAGGTGGCCAGCAACACCGCACCAAGCACACATGCAACACCCGCAAGTTGCGCCCCGCTCACCGGCTCCCGCAACACGACAGCGGCCAACGCCACCGCGCTCACCGGCACGAGTGCAGTCATAAGTCCGGCTTCCGCGCCGCTGATGCGCGCAGCGCCCGCATACCAGAGAACGAAGCCCGCCACGGTCGGCACGAGCGCGTAATACAACACGCCGGTCAAGGCGCTGGCATCGAACGGCACATTCCAGGGGCTTTCGAAGCATGCCGGCACGATCGCTACCGCGAAACCGATGCCGCACATCAACGCCGACAGCGGCAGCGGCGCGACCGGCGTGCGCAACTTGCGATTAAGCAGGATGAAGAGTGCCTCGCAGACGATCGCCGCGAACACCAGAGCGTTACCTGCCAGCGAACTGGCCGCATGCGGCGCGGTGAAATCGTCGATACGCACGGTACACACCAGCACGCCGAGCGTGGCAAGGACAATCGCGCCGATCAACGCCGGCGCGGGGCGCTCACCCAGCGCGAGCATCGCCACCACGGCTGACACAGCCGGCAGGGTGCCCGCGATCACACCGGCATCGGCGGCCGATGCGAGCTTCATGCCGCTAATCAGCAACACCGTATAACCGACGCTGCCCGCCCCCGCCTGGGCAATCACGAGCCACGTATCGTGTCGGTCGAGACGGGGCCAGCGCACGCCGCGCCAGCGCATCACCAGCACGAACAGGGGGAACGCGATGGCAAAACGCAATGCGGTCGCGCTGAACGGCGGCAATCCGCTCGCAATCGATTTGCTGACGACAACCGTGCTGCCAACGCCGATCATGGCCAACGCGCAAAACACATAGCCGACATATCGTGAATTCATGCTGCAGTCCTGTTACTTTGAACGAGCAGCCAGATTAGGCGCGGCACACGTGCGCGGTCTTGAACGAAATTGCAGGGAAAGCGCCTGCCAATGGGTCGCGGTGTACCGTCAGCGTCACGAAACACTGGCGCGAATCCGGCTAGCGGTCGAGTAGGAACGGCGGCCGCCGCACTCTTGCCCATCGGGTATCCTGATCGACATAGCAAGCCGCGCGAGACACGCCCCAACGAACCCATCGCATGAACAGACCAACGCCCCAGGAACACACTTTGCGTCCCAACAAAACCCGCTCCCCCCGCAGCGCGGCGCAACCGCAATAACAGGAGTCCCGCAATTGGTCGAGTTTCCGTCGTCGGCGGTTTCAACCTGGGGCAGCACAGTCGTATTCGTCAACGTGCTGTTGACCCGCCTCGGCCTGCCGATCCCCGCCGTCCCCATGCTCCTCTTCGCGGGCTCGGCGATTGCCGCCGGCACGCTGTCGTTCTGGCCGATCCTGTTCGCCGCCGTGCTCGCCGCGCTCATCGGCGACGGCGCATGGTTCACCGCCGGGCGCATCTACGGCCGCAAACTGATCGCGATGTTGGGCCGGGTCTCCCCGGCGGTCGATTCCAGGGTCCACAAGGCTCGCTTGCTATTCGAGCGCTTCGGCGTGGCGCTCGTGTCGATCTCGAAGTTCGTCCCCGGACTGGGACTCATCACCCCGCCGCTCATGGGCACAACGGCCGTGGATGCCCGCATCTACGCTGCGTGGGATCTCGCCGGCGCGCTGGCGTGGGCCACCTTCTGGCTGCTCGGCGGCGCCGCGGCGGAAAAGGAGTTGCATATGCTGCTCGCCTTCGTCAAAGCACGCGGCGGCACCGTGATCGACGTCCTGCTGGCCGCGGCGTTGGCCTATCTGGCGTACCGCCTGCTGCAGCGACGCCGCGAACGACGCCGTTTCGCGGACGCCGCCTCCGCTGCTGCGTCGCAAGCGAGACTCGGCAGATGGCCCCGCGTCACGCCCCCGAAGGTCCTGGATGCCCGCCCACCCGCATCGGCGGATGGACCGCTGTGTCCCCTTCCCGGCGTGCTGACGCTCGACCCGCACTCGCCTGAACAGATCGACGGCGCACTGCTCGCCTATGACATGGTGATTTACTGCATTTGCCCGGACAGCGCGACCGCCGTCGAGATCACGCAACGCATGCGCCTGAACGGCTACACGCGGATTCGCGCATTGCGGGGCGGCCTCGACGCCTGGCAAAAGCGCGGGTTTCCCGTCGAACCGCTAGCGCTGATAGACGAATTGACCACCGGCAAGCGCACGCCGAAGCCCTACGGCGAAGCACTCGGCGCAGTGACGCTGCGCGGCTTCGCCCCTCGGCGCAGCTAAAGCGCCGGGGCTTGCCCCTGAGTGATCACCCGGCCTGGCGCCGGAATGTCGTCACATGCAAGGCGTCGCCGTCACACGCCACCCGTCATGGCGACGAATCCTGCGCCATCGATTGCCCCGCCCACGTCGTCGAATTAACCCGGTTGCGCCCTGCCGCCTTGGCGGCATATAACTGCCGGTCCGCAGCGGCCAGCAGGTCGAGCGCGTTCGCGCCTTCCGCCGGCACGCAGGTCGCGCAGCCAATGCTCACCGTGACCGCGATCGCGTCGCCATCGCCATGCACGACGCGCAGGTTCTGCACCTTGCGGCGAATCTTCTCCGCGAGGTAGAGCGCGCCCTCCGCCGCGGTGTCCGGCAAGATCACGGCAAATTCCTCGCCGCCGTATCGCGCCACCAGATCGAGCGGGCGCAGCACGGTCGCCGAGATGCATTCGGCCACGGCGGTCAACGCCTCGTCGCCGCTCGCGTGGCCGTAGACGTCGTTGAATTGCTTGAAATGATCGATATCGATGAACAACGCCGACAGCGATTGCCCCGAGCGCCGCGCACGCCGCCATTCTTCGTCGAGCCGGGTGTCGAGCACGCGGCGATTGCTAAGCCCGGTAAGCGGGTCCGTCGCGGCCAGACGCACCAGCGCAGCTTGCGCACGCAACTTGTCGCGTAAGACGAAAGCCAGCAGCCACGAGACCATCACGAATACCGCGCCGAAAGCGAGCGTTAGCACGCCGGCAATCCTGCTGCGTCGCCGCCACGGCGCGAGCACTTCATCCACGGACGGTGCAACCACCGCAATCAGCGGCGTGCCCGGCACGCGTGCATAGGTGAACATCCGGCGCACGCCGTCCACTGCCGACTGCGCGACATACGAGCCGGAGTTGTGCGCGGCCATCACCTGGAAGGTCGGCGACTTCGCGATGCTCGAGCCGATATCACGCGAGGAAAACGGCTTGCGTGCGAGCAAGGTGCCGTCGTCCATCACGATGAACACGGAGCCCAGTTCGCCCGTGTTGATCCGATCCAGCAGACGCTGGAAATATTCGATACGAATCGCAAGCAGGGCGACACCGCCAAACGTGCCATCGGCTTCGTTGATGCGCCGTGTGAGACCGATCGAGAACTTCCCGTCACGCAGCCGCGAGCGGTACGGGTGGGAGAAATAGAGCCCGACGGCCGGACTGCGTTGATGCACCAGAAAGTAGTCGCGGTCGGCCAGGCTGACCGCGGCATTGACGTCGCCGTTCTGCGAAGCGATCACTCGACCGTCCGGACCGATCACATAGGCGCCGCCCAGGTAGGCCGCGGTGGTTGCGCGATCGAATAGCACGGCTTGCCGCAAGTTCCCCGTCAGGGTCCATGTGCCAGGATCCCGTGCCCCGTCCACCATGGCCTCCAGCGACAAATCGTAGATCTCGACGTTTCGTTCGAGATCGGAGGAAATGATCGAGACAAGGTTTTGTGCCGTTTCGCGCGCATGGTCGAGCGCGTCGGCACGGCCGCTGCCCAGCGTCAGCAGCGTCAAGCCGGCCATCGCGACCGCCACTAGGGTCCCGGCCACGCCGGCGAAAAACGGGTGGTTACCCACGTAACGCCCCGCGCCGGTTCCACCGGCACGCACGATGAATCGCAATCGTCGACGCAGCGAAAGCGTTTGATGTGCCACGTGCGCATCGTCTCCTTCGCAAAGGGTCCGCCCGACCGGCCGGGTCTGGACGCACAACCCATGGGGTGATTCAAGCCGGTTCGCTCAAACGTGCAGCCGGCACCCAAGCTGCATCACAATTTGCGCAGCAGTCCCGCCGCCGCGCGCATCCGGCGTTTGCGCGCCTTCCTGAGCCAATGAAGCGCTGCTTCGGCGTCGCCGGATCCGGCCAGCAAACCCATATTGTCGCGCAGCAGCATCTCGCTCGCGACAATGTCGTTCAGCGTGCCGAAACGCTTTTGAATCTGTATCAAACGCTTCATGATACGTTTGTGGCTGCCGCTCAGAACCGGTTCGAAAAACTCGAGCAGGTAGCGCAATTTTTTTCCCGCCTTCCTGACGTCATGAAATGCGGTGTAGTTGGCACGCTTCGCGTGAGACGCGCGTTTCATTCGCTTTTTCAGCGAACGCTCGGAAACGGCCACGCGCTTATCCGCGAATTTTTGCAGCGGCACGCGCTCATGAGCCGTGTTCAATTCCTGGTTGGCGCTGGTCAGGGCGTCTTGCAGCAGGTGTTTGACGTCCGCGTTCGAAAGCGTTTCACGGCTCGCCGCCAACGCGCCGCCGCGCGCCTCCAGGAGTGTGGGCGTCATCTTGCGTGCAATGCTCTCGTTCTGCGCAATCAGTTCGATCAGAATGTCCCAATCGCGCGTCTTGCCGGCTGCCGTCGCCAGATATTTATACAGCGCCCGTTGGCGCGTATTCTCGCCTTTGTCCAGCAAGGGTTCGAACGCCCACCACAGCGAGCGCAGCCGCCGCAGCGACACGCGCAGTCTGTGCAGCGATTCGGGCGACGCGTCGGCGCGCACCGCATCGGCGCATTCGATCGCGTGATCGACGAGAGGTGCCGCATAGGACGCGAAGGCCGCCTCCGCCGAGAGCCCGGCGCCGGCCGGTTGAGTATCCGCAGCCTGTTTGTCGATTTTCCGGCTCTCCCGCTTCATCAGACGTCCTTCAAAAGGGCCTTCAGGCACAGTAGCAAAAAAAGGTCCGGGTGGATATCCGCTGGTTATCCGTAGCCGCTGTGCATAAAATGCATGGGACGGTGCGCCGGACATGCGCCTTGCATGTGCCGCGATTCTTTGCAGGAGGTGACGGCTACCGCCGTCCCGCGAACCTGAACGCACCCGTGGGCGGCCTATCAACTGCCCATAGGCGCGGCGCGGCCAGGTTATGTACGTAGCGTTCATTTCGGACCGCTGATCATCAGGACCCGCCACGCACACACTGGCAGCGGGCGCACGGCCAATCTCCGCGCGCCTCCCCGCAACACCCGTCCCGCATAACCGTCACGCAATTGTCATCATTACGACACACAGGCCACGCAGGATCGGACGTCCCGCGACCTTCATAGAGGCTTACGCCATGCCGGAACTTTCGTACCCGCAACCGGACACTGCAAGCGGCAAGGGGCGCAGTATTGGCCTCATCATTTTCTTCGCCGTGATTGCGATCGGTGCGGCCTATTGCGCCATGCATCTGGCAACCGATTTGCAACCGGTTCGCGAAACCTCGTTTTTACCCTACCTGCTGCTCGGCATTGCGCTCGTGATCGCGCTCGGCTTCGAATTCGTCAACGGCTTTCATGACACGGCCAACGCGGTCGCCACCGTGATCTACACGCATTCGCTCGCGCCGAACATTGCAGTGCTCTGGTCAGGCGGATGGAATTTCCTCGGTGTGCTGACTTCAACTGGCGCGGTGGCGTTCGGCGTTCTGCAGTTGCTACCCGTCGAACTGATTCTGCAGGTGGGTAGCAGCGCCGGCTTCGCGATGGTCTTCGCGCTGCTGATCGCCGCGATCATCTGGAATCTGGGCACCTGGTATTTCGGCCTGCCGTCGTCGAGCTCGCATACGCTGATTGGTTCGATCATCGGCGTAGGTCTGATGAATCAGTTGATGCACGGCGCAAACGGCACGAGCGGCGTGGATTGGAATCAGGCGCTCGGCGTAGGCAAGTCGTTACTGTTTTCGCCGATAGTCGGCTTTCTCCTCTCCGGTTTGTTGCTGCTGATCCTGAAGGCCGTGGTGCGGGTTCCCGCGCTGTATGCCGAGCCCAAGGGCAAGAAACCGCCGCCGTTCTGGATTCGCAGCCTGCTGATTCTGACCTGTACGGGCGTTTCATTCGCGCACGGTTCGAATGACGGGCAGAAAGGCATGGGCCTCATCATGCTGATCCTGATCGGTACGGTGCCGACGGCGTACGCGCTGAATAAAGCGGTCACACCGGAGGAAACGCAGACCTTCCTCGCGGTAGCGCAACAGGCCTCGGCGACGTTCGCCAGGTACACCCAAGGCGCGGCGCCGTCCGCCAATCCACGCGCCGATGTCGAAGCGTACGTGCGCACACGCCAATTGACGCCCGCCACCTTGCCGGCCTTGCAGCAACTGACCGATACGATCGGCAAACAGGTCAGCGCGTCGGGATCGATGGCCAACGTGCCGCAAAATATTGTCGATAACGTGCGCAACAATATGTATGTGACATCAGAAGCCATTCGCCTGATGGAGAAGAGCAAACAGCCGGCCTTCTCGCCGGAAGACGCCAAGGCCATCGACAACTTCAGGGCCCAAACCGATCACGCCACCAAGTTCATCCCGACGTGGGTCAAGGTCGCGGTGGCCATCGCCCTGGGTCTTGGCACGATGGTCGGCTGGAAGCGCATCGTCGTCACGGTCGGCGAGAAAATCGGCAAGCAGCATCTGACCTATGGGCAAGGTGCATCGGCTGAAGTAGTGGCGATGCTGACGATCGGCGCGGCCGACATGTACGGCTTGCCGGTCTCGACGACGCACGTGCTCGCGTCAGGCGTGGCCGGCACCATGGCGGCCAACGGTTCCGGCTTGCAATGGAGCACCGTGCGCAGCCTGATCCTCGCCTGGGTGCTGACGCTACCGGTTTCAATCGCGCTGGCCGGGAGCCTGTACTGGGTGTTCCGGATGGTGTTCTGAAACGGCTTAAACCGCGGGTGCCGGGCGCAAGTCCGGCGCAGCGAAGGTAAAAAAGCGCGGCTTCGCCGCGCTTTTTGCATTTCACCGGGCCGAAACCCGATCAATACACGTCAGGCACGATCATCGACGGCGGCACCGGCTGGCGGCTGTATTCGTCGTGATAGACACGCGCCGGCAACTCGACACGCGAATGCTCGATCTCGTGATACGGCACCTGGCTCAGCAGATGGTGAATGCAGTTCAGACGCGCGCGCTTCTTGTCGACCGCCTGCACAACCCACCACGGCGCCTCGGGAATGTGCGAGCGCTGCAGCATGACCTCTTTCGCCTGCGTATAGGCTTCCCAGCGGCGCCGGCTCTCCAGATCCATCGGACTCAGCTTCCACTGCTTCAACGGATCGTGAATGCGGTTCTGAAAGCGGATTTCCTGTTCTTCGTCGGTGATCGAAAACCAGTATTTGAGAATCTGCACGCCGCTTCGCGCCAGCATTTTTTCGAATTCCGGCACCGAACGGAAAAATTCTTCGTACTCGTCGTCGCTGCAAAAATTCATCACGCGTTCGACGCCCGCGCGGTTGTACCAGCTGCGGTCGAACAGCACCATTTCGCCGCCGGCCGGCAGATGCGACACGTAACGCTGGAAATACCATTGTGTGCGTTCACGGTTGTTCGGCGCCGGCAACGCTGCCACGCGGCACACGCGCGGATTGAGCCGCTGCGTGATGCGTTTGATCGCGCCGCCCTTGCCGGCCGCGTCGCGTCCTTCGAAAATCACCACCAGTCGATGGCCGGTCTGCACGATCCAGTCCTGCAGTTTGACCAGCTCGCCCTGCAACCGGAACAGCTCGCGGAAGTACACCTTGCGCGCCTCGCGATGCTCGGGCGTGAAGCCGTCCGCGCCGTCGATGATGCGGTCGTCGACCTCCATTTCGAGCTCCTCGTCGTACGCGTCGATGAGGTCTTCCTCGAAACGGCGTTGCCGTTCTGCCATGACTTCGGCGTCGGGTCTCGGATCCAGCTCTTTCATTGCGACTCTCCTGGCAACGGGAATGGTTAGGCACGCGGCGCATGCGCGTCGCGAACGCGTTCGATTATCGAAGCACGAAATGTCAGCCGTGTTACTAGCGCGGCAGCCGCGCCGTGGGATAAAGGGTGCTCGCCTGCGGCCCGCGCCTTATGGCAATCCATGATAGCGAGTTTAGCGCGGCCGCC
>OVEP011218227.1_pt1 | contig 10292 bp, 8 predicted proteins | sample 1779801 | NCBI WGS metagenome assembly OVEP01 (sample SAMEA3914791, study PRJEB12502) | metagenome | biome: forest; material: soil | place: Canada | collected 2011-07-03 | depth 0.1 m
GCACGGCGGGTTCGGAGAGCGGTCCGGGGAGACGGAGCGGGAGCAATCCCGCCACCGCGCCCCGGGCCGACTCACCCAGCGCCAGCGCCGTCCCGGGAGGCGCGGTGTCGTGGGGTCGGCGAGGGAGGTCATCCAGGTCCAGGCCCGGTGCCGATAGCTCTTCCACGAGTCGGCCAGGGGCATCCGGCCGCCTCGGCAGACGAACAACGTCATGGCCTCCAGCCCGAACTCCCCTTCATGGACCGTGATCCTCCGCAGCTTCGCGGGCATCGCGGACATGCGGAACATCCGGGTCACCCCGTCGAGCGTTCCGTGGATGTGCCCGCTGCCCACGTCGACGCGCGTCACGACGAACAGGTCGCGGGCCTTGCGCTCCAGCGCTCTGGCCGCAGCGCGAACGATCGGCGGACGCTCCAGCACGCGCCACAGATCGGCGGAGGCCACCGCGTCCTGTGGAACGTAGACGGTGCGGGCCTTGCCGTACTTCGCGCATGCCTGCACCACGAACTCCGCGCCCGACACGGCTCCCGACATTCCGGGCCAGAGTCCGACCTCGGGCAGCAGCACGGTGGCCCACTCGCGCCAGCGCATCCCCGACCCCAAGGCGATGTCTGCGCCGGCCCGGCCCCGTAGGGGTGCCCAGCTGCGAAAGGCAGGATTGACCCGCCCGTCCGGCAAGAGACCGCCCAGGCCGATGTCCCGGAAGTAGCGGAACTGTCCGAAGGTCAAGTGGCGGATGTCCATGGTGGTCCGCACCCTCGGGGCCAACGCGTTTCGTCCCCGTGCTGCCAGCCGCACCGGCCTGGCCGACAGGCCCCAGTGCTCGACGAGGAAACCGTACAGATCATCCAGGGTGGATGCTTCCTTGCCCCAGGTGACCGCAGCGATTGGCTTCTCTTGCCGCATCCGTCGCCAGTTGCGGTAGGAGACCAGGTCGGACTCAGTGGCCGAGAGCACGTCACTGCCCAGGCCTGCCAGATGACTGTCCAGGCGGGCGACGATCCGCCCGTAGGAACGCATCGTGTCCTCGTCCAGCAGCCCGGTCGAAAGGTAAGCACCCCAGGAGCACAACGAAGGCACCGGCATCATCGACTCCTCGTCAAGGAACACCGGCGTACCGTCCAGCAGGCCATGCCGCTCAAGAAGATGGGCGATGTCCTCGGCGGACACCAAGCCGCTGTCGAGGTAGTCCCGCAGTAACTCCGCACGGACGAAGGAGACTTCCATACTCACTCCCTGCGGGACCGGGGCTCCTGACGTCCAGAAGCACCTCATCCGGTGCACCCATAGAGACTGAACCACACCCTCGGTGAGACAGAACTGAACAGCCCCAAGAAGTGCTTGTCCAGCATCCACCAGCGCAGCAGGTACAGCGCCCGCCGCTCGCTGCTGGTCTCGTGGGTGGCCACGTAGCCGGCGGCGGCTCCCTTGACGCTGGCGATGCCCTGCGGCAGCGAGGCCAGGACCAGCAGCGGCAGCAGCAGCGGATGCAGGACGCAGACCACCACGGCGGCGGCGACCAGCGACGCGGCCGAGGCGATGATGTTCTGCGCGCCCGACAGCAGGTCCTGGATCGTCTGCGCACCGCGGTCGGCGGCGTCCCAGCGGTCGGAGTAGCCGGGGCTGTCGTAGGCGGCGAGCTCCGCGTCCATGCCGCCGACCGCCAGCAGCCGCTCGGCGGCGCGGGCGACCTTGGGCGACAGCCGCTGGGACAGGCCGCCGATCGCCAGCCCGAGGACCGCCCGCAGCCCGGCGGTCCCGGCCAGGACCAGCACCGAGGGCAGGGCGGCGGTCAGCCGCGCGGTGATGTGTCCGGGGCCGATGATCGCGCTGATCGTCCCCGTCGTCGCCAGCAGGCCGCCCACCTGGAGCAGGCCGGAGGCGATCTGGCAGCCGAGCAGGGCGCCGGTGGCGCGGTGGTCGGTGTCCCAGGCGAGTCTGGTGGCCCGGCCGACCAGCCGTGGCAGGCGCACGGCCATCGCCCGGCTGCTGACCCGCATCAGCGCCAGGGCGCGCTTGTCGGCCCCGAACTGCATCCGCAGCTGCTCGTCGAACTGTTCGTCCGGTGCGGGGTCGGCGGCGGGGTCGGCGGCGTCCTCGGGCGCGGTGGTGGTGCTCCGGGTCACGGCCGGCCTCCCCGGGCGGTGTCGGCGGGGGCGTCCGTGCCCGGCTCGGGGTCGTCCTCGCAGACGTAGGCGGCGACGCCGCTGCTACGGGCCTGATGGCAGGTCAGCAGGCGGCGCCAGTGGTACTCGCTCATCTCCGGCTGCCAGTCCTCCAGTTCGCGCACCGCCCAGGCGGTGTGCTCCTGCGGGTCCAGCCGTACCAGCCGCAACTGCTCGGCGGTCAGCACGCCGCCGTCGAAGACGAAGCCCACCTTCGCCAACGGCCAGCCCGCGTGCGGGAGTCGGAAGTGCACCGTGAGCAGCCGCGGTGGTCCGCCCAGCCGCAGCCCGGTCTCCTCGGCCACTTCCCGCAGCGCGGTCTGCCAGGGGGTCTGCCCGAACTCGCAGTTCCCGCCGGGAAGCTGCCATCGCTGCGGATGCTCGGGCTGGGCCGTGTGCAGCTGGAACGGGCGCCCCGCCTCGTCGGTGAGGTAGAGGCAGCCGTACATCGTCGCGTGCTGGATGGTCTCCACGTACTGCTCGGGCGGGAGCCATGGGGTGGCGGGCGGCGTGGTCATCGCGACTCCTTCGGTTCGGGGCGTGACGGCAGGGGGCACCGGAGGCACGCCCCTTCCGTCACTCGTGGCCATCGGTCACGTGCGCTGAGTCACTGTCTCAGACGCCACTGACAACGCCCGAACGGCGAAGACCGCCGCCCCTCGGTGCGGGGCGGCGGTCGTGGTCGGAGCGGGTGGGATCGCGAACGGTGGCGGTCAGGGCCAGGCCGCGAAGCCGTCGCTCACCGGCGGCGGGGGCGGCAGCGGGAGGTAGTCGCAGTCGTACAGCGCCCGCCGCAGGACCACGGCGGCGGTGTTGTCGGCCGCCATCTGGTCGGCCACGTTCACCAGGCAGCTGAACGCGTAGCTGGGGGCCTCGGGGGACGGGGTGAACGTCTGCGACCGGGCGTCGACCTGCGCGCCGTGCCGCGCCAGGGACGTCTCGACCTGCTGGAGTTCGTCGTCGCTCAGAGCGTCGGGGAACTCGAAGACGCTCGTTCCTGTGTACTCGGCCAAGGGACCACGCACCGCCTTTCAGCAGGGCGGTCAGCTCGTGGACCTGCCGCCGTCAGGATCAGGCTTCCTGGTCGGTGGTCGCCGGGCCAGCCAGGACCGCCACTCGGGGGAGGAGCGCGTGGCGTACTTGTTCGTAACGAACATGTTCGTTAGGCTGGATCCATGACAGCCCGGACCCCCGCCCCCCGCAGCCGCCGCGAGCGGCCCGCCAAGCCCGCCCTCAGCCACGAGGGCATCGTGGCCACCGCCGTCGCCCTGATGCGGGCCGAGGGGCTGCAGCGGGTCACCATGCGTCGCCTGGCCCAGGAGCTCGACACCGGACCGGCCTCGCTCTACGTGTACCTGGCGAACACCGCGGAGCTGCACGCGGCGATCCTGGAGGAGCTGCTCGGCGCGGTCGGCCTCGCCCCGGCGCGGGCGGGCGGCGACTGGCGCCAGCGGCTCGCCGACCTGCTCGGCCGTTACACCCTGGTGCTGTTCGAGCACCCCAGCCTCGCGCACTCCGCGCTGGTGGCCCGGCCCTCGGGGCCGAACTACCTGGCGCTGGTCGAGGCCGTCCTCGCGCTGCTGCACGAGGGCGGGGTGCCCGACGCGCAGGCGGCCTGGGGCGTGGACGTCCTGCTCCAGGTGGCCACCGCGACCGCCGCCGAGCAGTCCACCCGGGGCCGCAGCATTGCCGCCGAGGACGAGCAGAACGCGCTGCTGGACGCGCTCGGGCAGGTCACCGCGGAGTCGCACCCGCGGATCGCGGCACTCGGCCCCGACCTGCTGTCCGGCACCCCCGAGCAGCGCCTGGCCTGGATCTTCCGCGTGGTCATCAACGGCGCGGAGGTCACCCCCAGGCAGCCGGACTGAACCCCACCAGGCCGGCCCCCGACAACGAGGCCGGCCCCCGACCGAATCGAGGCACCGTCATGAGCAGCACACAGAGCAGCACACAGAGCAGCACGCACATGAGCACCGCACACCATCCCGTCGCCATCGTCGGCGCGGGTCTCGGCGGACTGACCCTGGCCTGCGTCCTGCGCACCGGCGGCGTCGACGCGGCCGTCTTCGACCTGGATGCCGACCGGCACGCCCGCACCCAGGGCGGCATGCTCGACATCCACGAGGAGTCCGGCCAGTCGGCACTGCGCGCCGCTGGGCTGTACCAGGACTTCCTGGCGCTGGTGATGCCCGGCGGGGAGGCCATGCGGATCCTGGACCGGCACGCCGACGTGCTGATGGAGGAGAGCGACGACGACTCCTCGCACACCCGCCCCGAGGTGGACCGGGGCCGGTTGCGCGAGCTGCTGCTGGACGCCCTGCCCGAGGACGCCGTCCGCTGGGGCGCGAAGGCCGCCGCCGCGCGCACCCTCGCCGACGGACGCCACGAGGTCACCCTCGCCGACGGCACGGTGTTCACCGCCGACCTGCTGGTCGGTGCCGACGGCGCCTGGTCCAAGGTCCGCCCGCTGCTCTCCGACGCGGTGCCTGGCTACACCGGGATCTCCGTGGTCGAGAGCGACCTGCACGACGCCGACGCCCGCCACCCCGGGGCGGCCGCGGTCGTCGGCGGCGGCATCCTGTTCGCGCTCGGTGACGGCAGGGGCTTCCTGGCCCACCGGGAGTCCGACGGCAGCCTGCACGTGTACACCAGCCTCCGCGCCGACCGGTCCTGGCTGGACGGGATCGACTTCGCCGACACCGAGGCCGCCAGGCAGGCGGTGCTGGGGCAGTTCGCCGACTGGGACCCCAGCCTGCGGGCCCTGCTCGCGGACGCCGAGGGGCCGCTGGTGCCGCGCCACATCGTGGCCCTGCCGGTCGGCCACCGCTGGTCGCGGGTGCCCGGCGTGACGCTGCTCGGCGACGCCGCCCATGTGATGTCGCCGTTCGCCGGGGAGGGCGCCAACAACGCCATGCAGGACGGCGCCGAACTCGCCCAGGCGCTGCTGGCCCACCCCGGCGACACGGAGGCCGCGCTGGCCCGGTACGAGCAGGCGATGTTCCCCCGGGCCCAGGCCGCCGCCGCCGAGTCGGCCGCCAACCTGGAGGTGTGCTTCGCCGCCGACGCGCCCAAGGGCCTGCTCGACGTGTTCGCCGCCCACCGCGAGTAGGCCGCGACTCAGTCGGGTCGGAGCAGGTGGTCGGTGCCGGGCAGGGCGGCCCCCGGCCGGGGAGTTCGGCGCGGGCACCGGCTGGTACCTGTTGCTGCGCGAGCTGTAGTGCCCGGAACGGAACGGGGCGGACGAGGCGGGCGGGGCCGTGGGCGCGGCCCCGCCCGACCGGCTAGGGCATCTCCGGCAGGGTGCCGGTGGCCCAGCTCGCGAGTCCCCCGATCACCACCGCGAGTGGCAGGCAGACCAGCAGTTGCCCGGCCATCTGCGAGCGGTCGAGGCTGCCGGAGGTGGTGGTCACGGCGAAGAACGCGATATAGCCCAGCGCCATGATCGCCGCGAAGACGGGGAGCGGACGGGGCATGGCCCGGTGCAGCGCTTCCAGCACCACCACCGCGAGCAGGGTGGCCGTGATGACGCCGACGGTCAGCGCGCCGGAGTTGGGGAAGCCCACGTTGTCGATGCCGGGGCCCTGGAAGGCGTTCAGATTGAGCATGCTGCGGACCAGATAGGTGATCGTGAACCCGGCCACGATGGCGACCGCGCAGGCGGTCAGCGCGCGCACGGCCAGCGCGCCTGGGGACAAGGTGGGACGCCGGGCCCGGGTCGAGGTGGCGGGGAGGTGGTTCTGCGTGGTGTTCAGCATCGCGGGCTCCAGTGGTCGTAGGAACCAAGGACTCCACCTCTCGGTATAGCCCCCCGGGAGGCCCGCCGCGCCCTTCACTAGGCCATCCGGGGCAGTGCGGTGCTAATGTAACAGCACTGTTAGATCTCTGGAGGGCGCATCTCGCATGGCTGAGCTCTATCCCCCCGTCGAGCCCTACGAGCACGGCATGCTCGACGTCGGCGACGGCAACCACGTGTACTGGGAGACCTGCGGGAACCCGGCCGGCAAGCCCGCCGTGGTGGTGCACGGCGGGCCCGGGTCCGGCGCCGGTCCGGTCTGGCGGCGGCTGTTCGACCCGGCGGCGTACCGCATCGTGCTGCTCGACCAGCGCGGCTGCGGGCGCAGCACACCGGACGCCGGCGATCCGCGGACCTCACTCGCCGCCAACACCACCGCGCGGCTGATCGCCGACATCGAACTGCTGCGGCAGCACCTCGGCATCGGCGCGTGGCTGGTCGTCGGCGGTTCCTGGGGCGCGACCCTGGGCCTGGCCTACGCCGAGCAGCACCCCGAGCGGGTGTCCGAACTCGTGCTCTTCAGCGTCACCAACACCACCCGCCGCGAGGTGGAGTGGATCACCCGGGACATGGGACGGATCTTCCCCGAGGAGTGGGCCAGGTTCCGTGACGCGGTGCCGGAGCCGGAGCGCGACGGCAGCCTGGTGGACGCGTACGCCCGGATGCTCGCGGACCCCGATCCGGCGGTACGGGAGCTGGCGGCGCGCGAGTGGTGCCGGTGGGAGGACGTGCACGTGTCCACCCGCCCCGGGGCCAAGCCCGAGCCCCGCTACCTGGATCCGCTCTTCCGGCTCCGCTTCGCCCGCCTGGTCACCCACTACTGGCGGCACGCCGCCTTCCTGGAGGACGGCGCGCTGCTGCGCGACGCCGCGAAGCTCCAGGGCATCCCGGGCGTGCTGGTCCACGGCCGGCTGGACATCAGCAGCCCCGCCGACACCGCCTGGCGGCTGGCCCAGGCCTGGCCGGACGCGGAACTCGTCCTGCTCGGCGCGGACGGCCACGGACTGTCGACGGACGCGACGCAGGTCGTCCTGGACGCCACCGACCGGTTCCGGCCGGGCCGGGGCTGAGCTCCACGGGCGGGCGGGTGTTCAGTGCCAGTCGCTGATCCGCACATCGTGCGGCGCCGGCGCGCCCTCGCCACCGCCTGCCGGGTGACCGGCAGCATCCGGCCCAGTGTGGTCGCGGTGCCGTCGGCCTCGATGAGCAGGTCGAGCATGCGGCGCCGGGTCGGATCCCCGATCGCGGACCAGAGGTCGCCTGTTCGCGGAAGCCGGTCTCGGTCATCCGGAGCAGCGTCCCGGCGCCCGACGCGGTCGGCTCGAAGGTGGCCAGCAGCGAGTTGCCCACCGCCGTCGCCCGGTCGGCCGGATGCGTCCAGCGGAAGGAGAAGGTGCGCGGCGGTTTCGCCTCGACGGCGGTGAACGCCATCACCTTCCCGCCCGCCTCGCCGTCGCCGAAGACGATCTCGGCGGTCCCGCTGGGGCGACAGGGACTGGTGGGCCGCCGGGGGACCAGGGTCGAGGGTGACCGGTCCCCGGGCGGCAGCGGCTGGAAGGACGCCAGGATGCGGATCACCGTGCTCACGGTCCCGGACTGCCCCAACGCCCCGGTGGTGCGGCAGCGGATCGCCGAGGCGCTGGACGGCCGGGCCGCCGAGGTCCGGCTGGTCGAGGTCGCCGCGCCCGAGGACGCCGTGCGCTGGGGCATGACCGGATCGCCGACGGTACTGGTCGACGGCGCCGACCCGTTCGCGGAACCGGGGGCGTCGCCGAGCGTGTCCTGCCGGCTCTAACGGACCGCCGACGGCCGGGCGCAGGGGGCTCCGAGCGTGGACTCGCTGCGCCGGGCACTCGACGCGGCGGACGCCGACACCGGCCGCTGACTGAACAGCCCCGTTGCCCCGGGTCCTCAGCCGACCTGCTCCGGGACGGACACCTCCCGGGCGATCGCCGAGACCGTGGTCAGGGTCGGGGCCGCGATCACCCGGCCCAGCTGCGACATGAACGCCGTCTCCCGCTGCGGCGGCAGCACCTCCCGGCAGACCCCGGCCAGCATCGTCAGCAGCGACAGCGAGTCGCCGCCGAGCTGGTGGAAGTCGGTGTGCGCGTCGATCCGGTGCGCGTCGATGCCCAGGATGCCCGACCAGATCGAGGCGACCCGGGCCTCCACCGCGTCCTGGTCCTGATCCGCCGCGCCCTCGGCCGAACCGGTGTCCGCCAGGCCGGCGAAGGGATCGGGGAGCGCGCGCACGTCCACCTTCCCGGCGACGCTGTAGGGGATCCGCTCCACCACGAAGGTCGCCGCCGGGACCATGTACGCGGGCAGCCGCTCGGCGGCGTGGGCCTGCAGCTCCCCCACCTCCACCCCGGCGTTGACCAGCACGTAGCCGTAGAGCGCCTTCCCGGAGCCGTCCGGGCGGCTGCGGGCCACCACGACCGCGCGGTCCACCCGCGGATGCTCCTCCAGGGTGTTGGCCACCTCCGCCGGCTCGACCCGGTGCCCGCGCACCTTGACCTGGTCGTCGATCCGGCCCAGGAACTCAAGGCCGCCGTCGGGCAGCCGCCGGGCCAGGTCCCCGGTCCGGTACACCCGGGTGCCGTCGGCCAGCCGGGGGAAGCGCTCGGCGTCCAGGTCGGGGCGGCCCAGGTACCCCCGGGCCAGCTGCGCCCCGGCCAGGTACATTTCGCCCACCTCGCCGGTCGGCACGAACCGGCGGTTCGGGTCGAGCAGGTGCACCCGCGTGTTGTGCGCGGGCACCCCGATCGGCACGGCCGCCAGGTCGGCGTCCCGCGCCGGGTCGAAGGTGTACGCGGTGCAGCCGATGGTGGCCTCGGTCGGACCGTACTCGTTGATGATCCGGCAGTCCGGGCCGAACATCTGCTGCGCCCGCGCGGCGACCTCGACCCGCAGCTGCTCGCCGACCACCACGATGCTGCGGAACCCGGTCGGCTCGACGTCCAGGCGGCCGATCAGCTCCAGGTGCGACGGGGTGAGGTTGAGCATGGTCGCGCCGGACTCCTCCAGCAGCCGGCGCAGCGTCAGGTGGGTGGGCTGGTCCTGGACCAGTACCACCGTCCCGCCGGTGATCAGCGGCAGGAAGATCGAGGTCCCGGACACGTCGAAGGAGAGCGAGGTCAGCAGCGGCAGCCGGGTGCTCGCGTCGACCCCGAACTCCTCGACGCCCCAGTGCAGGTAGTTCAGCAGGCTGCCGTGCTCGATCTGGACGCCCTTGGGCCGCCCGGTGGAACCCGACGTGTAGAGGACGTAGGCCAGGTCGTCCGCGCGCGGGTCGGGGTCCCGCTGCTCGTGGTCCCGCCGCGGAGCGGCGCTGTCGGCGGCGGTCAGATCCTCCAGGCCGATCGGCGCGCAGCCGTCCGGGCAGTACTCCCGGTCCTGCTGCGGGGCCTCCACCAGGCAGAACCGGGCGCCCGAGTCGGACAGCAGACCGGCCAGCCGGGCGTCCGGATGCTGTACCTCCAGCGGCAGGTACCCGGCCCCGGCGCGGAGGATCCCCCAGATCCCGGCGATCGCCGCCGGAGTCCGCTCGGCGAGCAGGCCCACCACCTCGCCCCGGGCGACGCCCCGGGCCCGCAGCTCCGCCGCGACCGCGTCCGCGCGCAGGCTCAGCTCACGGTAGGTCACCTCGCCCTGGGGGCCGGTCAACGCGACCGCGTCCGGCGTGAGCTCGACCTGGTCGCGGAACAGCTGGAGCAGCGAACGCGAGGAGACCGGCTCCCGCTCGGTGCGGTTGGCCGCCGGATCGCGGTCGGCGCGCGGCGACAGCGCCTCCACGATCCGGTCGAGCAGGGCGTCCATCAGCTCGGCCGCTCCCGGCACGTTCCGCCAGGTGAGCACGATCTCGGTGCGGCCGGAGCTCTCGGTGACATCGATGCCGGGCGGCGCCGAGGGGCCCGAACCGCCGAGGTTGTACAGGGTGGTGGCGCGGAACGAGTCGGCGCTGTAGTCCGCCAGGTCGGTGAGGCCGAGGTTGGTGACGAAGGCCGTGCCCAGGTAGAGCTGCTTCTTCACGGCGGCGGCCTCCATGCCGTCGGCGAGCACCCGCAGCACCGGCAGCGGCACCCGCAGCAGCCAGGAACCGGTGCGCAGGGCGATCTCCCGGTTCTCGGCCAGCCCCGTCAGCAGGTCCTGGTGGACCTGCTCCCAGCCGGTGCCCGGCGCCACGTCGAGGTCGAAGGCCAGCGACAGCCAGCCGGTGGACCGCAGGTCGGGCTGGTGCCGGCGCAGGTCGACCGGGACAAAGAAGCGCGCCTTCCCGTCCGGGAGCGTGCTGGGCGAGGCGGCCGCCGCGATGGCCGCGATCACCTTGGCGG
>OVEP010012909.1_pt1 | contig 10277 bp, 3 predicted proteins | sample 1779801 | NCBI WGS metagenome assembly OVEP01 (sample SAMEA3914791, study PRJEB12502) | metagenome | biome: forest; material: soil | place: Canada | collected 2011-07-03 | depth 0.1 m
GTCTCCACCGAACGCTCCGAGACCCGGAACTCGGCAGCGATCACCGACGTCTTCTCGTGCCGCTCGAACCACGCGACTGCCTCCAGCCGCACCTGTTCCCGCGCTGCCTGCTCTTTCGGCGTCAGGCCGCTACCATCCGCATACCGCACACTTCCGGCATACCGCAACGATCAAGGAACGTCAGCCCCACCGAGGCCGCCAGTTCAACCTGAGTCATCCAGGGGCCCTTCGGGCCGCGCGGTGGAGCGGGAAAATCGGGGTGGGTTCAGCATCCGCGCCACACGCGGGCGTGCCGAACAGCAGAATGGTTGCGTCCGTTCCGGATGACTCCGGTCTTACTCTGGTGCCTGTGAGCCCGCACTTGAGTCTGGTGGCGGAGGGCGGCCACGGGAACCGTGGACTGTTGCCACGAGCACGAGCGTCAGATTGCAAGTTGATCCCAGCCCTCCCCGGGACGGTGCCCGAACGAGTGCCGAGGCATGCCCGAGGGGTGGAGATGGACGTCGTCCACGAGCGCGTCGCCGCGCTGGACGTGAGCAAGAAGGACGCCAAGGTATGCGTCCGGGTTCCCGGCAAGCGCCGAGGGACCTTCACCAGGGAAGTGACCACCTGGGGGTCGATGACCGGACAGGTGCTTGAACTGCGCGAGTTCCTGCTGGGCCAGAACGTGACACTGGTCGTCATGGAGGCGACGGGCGACTACTGGAAGCAGTTCTACTACCTGCTGGAAGACGCGCTGCCGGTGCAGCTGGTCAACGCGGCCCACGCGAAGAACCTGCCCGGGCGCAAGAGCGACGTGAACGACGCCCAGTGGCTGGCCCCGCTCGCAGCCCACGGGCTGCTTCGCGGCTCGCTCGTGCCTCCGCCGCCCGTGCGCGAGCTGCGCGATCTGACCCGTACCCGATCCAAGCTGACCAACGACCGCTCCAAGGAGCACCAGAGGCTGGAGAAGTTGCTCGAGGACGCGGGGGTCAAGCTGTCCGTGGTGGCCACGGACATCCTGGGCGTCTCGGGCCGGCCCATGCTCGAGGCGCTGTGCGCGGGCACGGCCGGCCCCGAGGCGATGGCCGAGCTGGCCAAGGGCCGTATGCGCGCAAAGATCCCGGAGCTGCGCGAGGCCCTGACCGGTCGCTTCACCGCCCACCACGCCTTCCTGACCCGTCTGCACCTGCAGGTCATCGACGGCTTCGATGCGGCCATCGCCGAGTTGGAGCAGCGGATCGAGGTGGTGATTGATCCCTTTCGTCCCCTGACGACCTCCTGGCGACCATGCCCGGGATCGGCGAGAGGACCGTGCAGGTGATGGTCGCCGAGGCGGGTGCCGTGATCGACTGCTTCCCCAGCGCCGAGTGCTTCGCCTCCTGGGCAGGGCTTGCCCCCGGCTCCAACCAATCCGGGCCGAGGACCAAGCCCGCCCGGACCAGACATGGCAACACCTATCTCAAAGGCGCGCTCGGCATCGCCGCCATGTCCGTCTCCCGCTCCCGAGGCACCTTCCTCAGTGCCCGCTACCACCGCATAGCCGCCCGCCGCGGACCCATGCGCGCGCTGGTCGCCACCGAGCACTCCATGGCCACAGCGATGTGGCACATGCTCACCCGGGGCGTGCCCTACCTCGAACTCGGCGGCGACTACTACGCCCGCCGCGACCCCGAACGTGCCAAGGCCCGCATCGCAGCCCAGGCAGAAGCCCTCGGGCTCGCCGTCACCTTCACCCCGATCGAGGACACCCCGGCCGCCTGACCGCACGCTACCCGCCGACGCCACCGCTACATGACCACGGCGCCATCGGTTCCGTCGACATGCCCGAAACCCGCGCGAGCTGGGGTTATTTACGCGTCAGTAGGTCTTGACAAATTGATCTCATGGGGGTGAAGAACCAGCAGACGACAAAGCCCCCGTTGCGAAGGACCTTGGAAGGACCTCCAACATACGAGGGCTTCGCCACGTTCGACGGCTCAGCGGTTACGCCCGCTTGGCAACAGGAATGACAAATCGCTTGTACAGCAGGTCCCTCAGCACGTCATCGCCTCCTTCTACGATGGATACATAGCGCATGTCCCGTACCAGCTTGCCGATCAGCAATTCGTTGGTGTATCCGAGTCCCCCGAACATCTCCGATCCGGTGCTCGCGATGTCCCAGCCCACGCGACCGCAGAATATCTTCGCGGTGATGGCACTCTTCAAGGCGCCCTCCTGCAGGAATTTGCCCGCGGCGTCCGGGTTGCTCATAACGCTGTCGAAATCACGGGCCGCAGCCCGGCAGACGTCGCGCATGGCTGTGATCCCCACCTCCATGTCGGCGAGCTTGCTGCCGAACAATTGGTTGGAAACCAGCTTCCCGCCGTGCAGGGATTTGCGCTTTCCGTATTCAAGGCACAAGTCGCGGATACAGCGCGCAATCCCGATGGCGGTGGTAGCGATCAGGATACGGCTGGCGTTGAGGGCGATCTCCAGGAGGCGCAGCCCCGACCCTCCCAGTGCGTTTCCTGCCGGCACTCTGCATCCATCGAGCGCCACTTGATAGGTACCGGAGGCTCGTAGTCCGATCATGTTCCACCGACGTTCAATGGTCAGACCAGGTGTGCCACTGGGGACGACCACCGCAACGTGCTCGTCCGGGCTGTCCCCGGACCGCGCTATGACGACCAGGAAGTCGGCGAATCCAGAGTTGGTGGAGAAGCTCTTCCTGCCTGTGATCACCAAGTCGTCACCGTCCTGCTTGACAACGGTCGAGATCTTGGTGAGCTCACTGCCCGCCGCCGCCTCGCTGCCGAGTGTGGCGCAGTATCCCCCTTCACTCACCATGGGGGCCAGCAGGCGCTGTCGCAGTTCCGTGCTCCCATACAACGACACCATGGTGGTACCCAGGATGGAGATGAACGTGGTGAAGGCAACGCCGGCGTCGGCGTACGACAGCTCGGAGACAATGTCGACGCTGTCCTCCAGGCTCAGCCCGCGTCCACCCACGTCCTCCGGGAGCCACCAGTTGGACAAACCCGTCTGTGTGAAGGTTTCGTACAACGGGAGCGGTGCCTCTGCGAGCGCGTCCAGCTGATCGTGCTTCCCCATGACCTCGGCACGGGTGAAATCTCGGATTTGCTTCAGCGTATCCACTAGGGCCTGCGGACTGTTCACTCGATTCCCAATTCCTTGTTGATCAGGGCGAACATCTCGTCATCCGTGGCAGATGTCAGCAATGAGTCGTCGGTCTCGTAGTCATCGCCAGCTGCCACTCCGGTGAACTCGCCTAGCAGAGACTGAAGCTGACCAGCGAGCGCGTCTCGGGTCCCGTCATCGACCCCAACGCCAGCGAGTGCGCTCCGCAGTTTCTCAATCGCCTCCATGACCGAGGCGGACGGCGTCCTCTGGTCGGCGAACAACTCGTTGAACAGGCGCTCAGCGAGTGCCGTGGGTGTCGGATGGCGAAACGTAACAGTCGAGGGCAGCCGGAGCCCGGTTGCTGTGTTGATCCGATTCCGCAGCTCCACACCGGTGAGGGAGTCGAATCCGACGTCACGGAAGTTGCGGTGCGGTGCGATCTCCGATGGGCCACCGAGCCGAAGCACAGTGGCGGCGTGCGTACGGACCAGCTCAAGCAGGGCTCGCTCACGCTCAGCTCGTGGCGCGTCGGCCAGTTGCCTTTTGAGCGAGGACTCGCCCTCCCCTGCGACCGTCGCCGACGCAGCCGTGCGTCGCTTCGCCGATCCGACCAAGCCGGCCAGAACGGCTGGAAGTTCGCCGACCGCGAATTGCTCCCGCAGCCCCGTCATATCGAGGCGGGCGGCGACGAGGGCCGGTGTGCTCTCGTCGAGCACCGCGTCGAACAGGGCCAGCCCGTCTTCCGTGGTCAGCGTCGCCACACCGGCACGAGTGAGCCTTCCTATGTCCTGTTGGTCCAGGTGCCCTGTCATGCCGCTCGCCTGTGCCCACAGTCCCCATGCCACGGAGACCGCGGGGAGACCGCGGCTGCGCCGACGGTAGGCCAACGCGTCCAGGTACGCATTGGCAGCGGCGTAGTTGCTCTGGCCGGCGGTACCGACGATCCCGGCTATAGACGAGAAGAGCACGAAGGCATCCAGGTCGAGTCCACCTGTCAGCACATCGAGGTGCTCGGCCGACTCCGCCTTGGCCGCGAGAACATGCGCTACTTGATCGGCGGTGAGGCCCTCGACCAGGCCGTCGTCGAGGATACCAGCGGCGTGGATCACGGCGCCGAGCGGGTTGTTGGCGGAGATTCCGCCCAACACCTTGCCCAGGGACTCACGGTCGGACACGTCGCACGCGGCGATGCGGACGGTAGCGCCCAGTTCCTCCAGTTCGGTGACGAGTGCGGCCGCACCCTCGGCCTGCTCACCCCGCCGACTGGTCAACAGCAGGTGGCGCACACCGTATTGGGTGACCAGGTGCCGGGCGAACAAGGAGCCGAGGGTGCCCGTGCCCCCGGTTATCAGCGCCGTCCGGCCTGCACGCCAGCCCTGGGGAACGGTGAAGACGATCTTCCCTAGGTGTTCTGCTCGCTGCATCAGTTCAAATGCCTCCCGAGCATGGCGGATGTTCCAGCTGCTCAGCAGCGGAAGCTTACAGATTCCTTCGACCAGGAGGGGCATGACCTCGTTCAGCGCGGTCCGGACATCCTCCGGACGCGCGATCTTCAGGTCGAAGTGCTCGTACTCGACGCCCGGGTGGCCGGCCGCAACGCCTACCGGGTCACGGAGATCCGCTTTTCCCATCTCGATGAACCGGCCGCCACGCGGCAAGAGGTCCAGCGAGGCATCGGTGAACTCACCGATCAACGCATTGACCACGACATCCATGCCCGAATTGCCCGTGGCAGCCAGGAACCGCTCCCGGAACTCCAGGTTTCGGGTCGACGCTATGTGCTCATCGTCCAGTCCCAAGTCCCGGAGCAGGTGCTGCTTGGCCGGACTAGCCGTGGCGAAGACCTCGGCGCCAAGGTGTCGGGCCACCTGCATCGCGGCCAAGCCGAAGCCACCCGTGGCAGCGTGGATGAGGACTCGCTCTCCCCGCTTCAAGCGGGCCAATTTGGCGAGACCCATCCAGGCCGTCAAGAACGCCACCGGAACAGCGGCACCCTGTTCGAACGTCCAGCCTTCAGGCAAGTGCGTGAGCGTTCGGGCGTCGCTCACCGCCATCGGGCCCATTGCGTTGTCCAGCAGTCCCATGACGCGGTCCCCAACCGCGAGCGTGGTGACCCCAGGGCCGACCTCGCTCACGATGCCGGCACCCTCATGACCTATGCCCTCAAGCCCGGGTACCCAGCCCATGGCCACCACGACGTCGCGGAAGTTCAGCCCGGCCGCGCGGATCCGGACGCGCACCTCACCCTGGCCCAAGACCTCGGACGAGCTGGGCACGGCAAGTGCGGCCAGGTTGTCCAGCGTCCCCTTTTCGGTGACACCGATGCGCCAGTTGTCGGGCGGCGTGGGAAGTACGCGGTAGTTCCCCGCCCGGACCAGCCGAGGACGGGCGAACCTACCCTCCCGGAACCGGACTTCGAGCTCCCCGGAGACGAATGCGGCTCCAGCCGCACACACGTCGCTGCCATCTGTGTGGAGCAGCCCGAAGCGGCCAGGATGCTCAGTCTGGGCGGAACGGATAAGTCCGGCGACAGCCGCCTCGATGGGCTCCTCCTTGCTTAGGACGAAGACCAGGCGTGATTTGGCGAACCGCTCGTCAGCCAGCCATTGCTGGACCAGATCGAGCGCAGCGATGACCGACTCGGCCACTCCCCCGATTTCTGTCGGAGCAGCGACCAGGACCGTGCCGGGGACCGCTAGAGGCAGCCCCTCCAAGCCCACAGTATCGGCGGAGAGCAGGTAGCAGTCGCTGTCTTGCCCCTCCGTCCCGATTGTCACGGGCACCCAGTCCACCTGGTACAGGCTGTCGGTGGCGGCGGCAGGACTCCCGGTGGGCGACTCACGCAGAACCAGCGAGTCGATGCGCGCGATGGGGCGCCCGGTACGGTCAGCCAACCGGACGCACACCGAATCCGGCCCGTCCGGGGTCAGGCGAACGCGCGCCGACGTCGCGCCTGCGGCAAAGAGGTCGACCCCCGACCACGCGAACGGCAAAACCGGTTGTGTGGCTTCGGCTTCAGCGCGCCCAAGAAGGGCGCCGTGCAGCGCGGCGTCCAGCAGGGCCGGATGCAGTCCGTAACGTTGGGCCTCGGAGTGCTGGTCCACCGGAATGGAGATCTCGGCGAAGACCTCGTCACCGCGTCGCCACGCCGAGGCGATACCGCGGAAGGCCGAGCCGTACTCGTAGCCGATCGCGGCCAGCTTCGTGTAGAGGCCAGCTACGTCGACGAGCTGCCCCTGTGCCGGCGGCCAGGCCAGAAGTCCGAAGTCCTCGTCCGAGTCCTCCGCGATGGCAAGCAGACCATTGGCGTGGCAGGTCCACGGCTCGTCCAAGGCTGCGTCCAAGGGCCTTGAGTATACGGCCACCGGCCGACGGGGCGCCTCATCTCCTTCGGGTGCGCCGACCGTGATCTGGAGTTGGATCCGATCACGTTCGCGCAGGAGCAGCGGAGTCTGCAGTGTCAATTCATCGATACGTCCGTAGCCGAGCGTGTCGCCGGCCTGCAGGACCAGCTCAACGAAGACCGTGCCAGGCAGCAAGACATTGCCATCGACCACGTGGTCGGAGAGCCAGGGGGCGAGTTGGAGCGACAGGATCGTGGTCAGCAGCGCGCCGTCTGCGTCAGCCCGGGGGATTACCGTACCGGCCAGCAGATGTCCCTCTGCCCCCTTGGTCCCTAGCCGTGCCTCCATCCAGTACCGCTGACGCTGGAACGCGTAGGTAGGGAGGTCTACGGGCGGAGCGTCGCCGAGTGCAGCGGACCAGTCGATCCGGACTCCGGCCACATGGGCTTCGGCTACCGAAGAGAGGAATCGGTCCAAGCCCCCGTCGTCTCGTCGCAGCGACCCGACGGCCGACGCCTGAGTAGCAGCGCTGTCCGCCGTCTCCTGAATGGCCATGGCCAGCACGGGGTGCGGACTCATCTCGAGGAAGACTCCATGCCCGGATTCCAGCAGGGAACGCACCACGGGTTCGAGCCGGACGGTCTGCCGGAGGTTGCGGTACCAGTAGGCAGCATCCAGTGTCGTGCCCTCCAGGATCTCACCAGTGACGGTTGAATGGAACGGGATCCGGCAGGGCCCCGGGTCGATGTCCGCGAGGGCGGACATCAGCTGCTCGCGAATGGTCTCCACCTGCGCGGAGTGCGATGCGTAGTCGACTGAGATCTGCCGCGCTCGCACGTCCTCGGCGGCGCACGCAGCCATCAGTTCCGCCAACGCATCGGGCGAACCCGAAACGACTGTCGATTCGGGCCCGTTCACCGCCGCGAGGGAGAGCCGTCCATCCCATGCTTCAATTCGCGACAGTGCGGCGTCGGCGGGAAGCGCCAGGGACACCATGCCGCCCTGACCCGCAAGCTCCTCCCGAATCAATCGACTACGCAGTGCCACGACCCGGGCGGCATCCGGGACGGACAGCGCACCGGCGACCACTGCGGCTGCGAGCTCACCCTGCGAATGCCCCACCACTGCGACAGGCTCGACGCCGAACGACTGCCACAGGCGGGCAAGCGATACCATGACGGCCCAGAGCAAAGGCTGGACCACGTCCACCCGGTCGAGCGGCCCCCCAAGCTCCTCAAGGAACGGCCAGGCGATGTGGGGTGCGAGCGCGTCGGCACATTCGTTCAACGCCTCCGCGAAGACAGGGGACTGTGCTGCGAGTTCCAGCGCCATACCTGTCCACTGAGCCCCCTGGCCAGGGAAGACGAACACCGGTCCTGCAGCCGTCATGGGTATGGTGGTGCCCGATATCACCGACAGCACCTCAGTTCCGGTCGCCAGCGCGCTCACGCCGTGCAGGAGTTCTGCGCGGTGACGACCGATGGCCACGGCACGGTGCTCGAATGCCGCTCGGCTGTTGGCGAGAGTCCGCCCGACCTGTGCCGCTGTGAGCGAGGGGGACGCCTCCAGGTGGGCAACTAGCCGCTTTGCTTGAGCAACGAGGGCTTCAGGTGTACGAGCGGACAGAGGCCAGGCTTCCCAAGGAAGACCAGTGGTCTCAAGTGCACTAACCACAGGCACTGCGGGTGCCTGCTCAAGGATCACGTGAGCATTGGTTCCGCTGATGCCGAAGGAGGAGATCCCGGCCCGACGGAGGCCTCCGGAGTCCGGCCAGGGCCGTGCCTCCGTAAGCAGTGCCACTGCGCCAGACGACCAGTCGACGTGCTGAGACGGCGCATCGACGTGCAGGGTCTTGGGGAGGACACCCTCCCGCATCGCCATCACCATCTTGATGACGCCGCCGACCCCGGCTGCCGCTTGGGCATGTCCGATGTTCGACTTGAGCGATCCGAGAAACAGGGGAGTATCCGGATCCCGGTTATGCCCGTAGGTGGCCAGCAGGGCCTGCGCCTCAATGGGGTCACCGAGGGCGGTGCCGGTCCCGTGCGCCTCCACCGCGTGAATGTCCTGGGGAGCGAGTCCTGCCCTGGACAAGGCCTGTCGGATCACCTGCTCCTGTGCCGGCCCGCTGGGTGCAGTCAGTCCGTTGCTGGCACCGTCCTGGTTGATGGCCGTGCCGCGGAGGACGGCCAGCACTCTGCGGCCATTTCGCTGAGCATCCGAGAGGCGCTCCAGGACCAGGAGGCCCACGCCCTCGGCCCAGCCTGTACCGTCCGCAGTTGCCGCGAACGCTTTACAGCGCCCGTCCGAGGACAGTCCGCGCTGGCGGCTGAACTCCAGGAACATGCCCGGATTCGACATCACCGTCACGCCGCCCGCGAGGGCGAGCGCACAGTCTCCCTGCTGTAGCGCCTGAGCCGCGAGATGCAGCGCAACCAAGGACGACGAACAGGCGGTGTCCACCGTCACCGCGGGGCCTTGCAGGCCGAGGCTATAGGCGACACGGCCGGAGAGCACGCTGCTCGCGCTACCGGTGAGGATCTGGCCTTCGAAGCCCTCCGGCGCCTGATCGAGGCGGGATCCGTACTCCTGGGCCATAGCACCGAGAAAGACGCCAGCAGCGGTGCCCTTCAGTGAGGTCGGGTCGATACCGGCCTGTTCGACGGCTTCCCAGGAAGTCTCCAGAACCAGTCGCTGCTGTGGATCCATAGTGGTGGCTTCACGAGGTGAGATGCCGAAGAACGAAGCGTCAAACTCAGCTGCGTCCTGCAGGAAGCCCCCCTCCTTGACGTAGGAGGTACCACGGCGCTGCGGGTCGGGGTCGTAGAGCGTATCGAGCTCCCAGCCACGGTCGGTGGGGAATCCGGTGATGGCGTCGGTCTCGCTAGCGACCAACTGCCACAAGGCTTCCGGGGTGTCAGCACCGCCCGGGTACCTGCAGGCCATGCCGACGATAGCAATCGGCTCGTGGGGGTCGGAGGCGGTGACTGGTCCCCCACGCAGGTCGCCGAGCTCGCCGACAAGCTCCCGACGCATCTGTTCGGCCAGCTCAGCCGGGGTCGGGTGGGAGAATAGGACGGCCGACGGCAGCCTGAGCCCGCTGGCGGTGTTGAGCCTGTTCCGTAGTTCCAGGGACATGATCGAATCGAAGCCGGACTCCTTGAAGGTCACGCTCTCGGCGACCTGCCGCGGATCCGAGTATCCCAGGACAACCGCCGCATGACGGCGCACCAGATCAAGAAGCAGTTGCCGCTGCCCATCGGTTTCCAGGCTCCCCAGCTCGGGGAACCTTTCGTCGGCATGCTGGCCATCGGGTGCTGTTGCGCCGAAACTTGCTGCCGCGCGGGCCCTTCCGCCTCTTTGGGACAGCCAGTGACTCTCGCGTTGGAACGCATAGGTGGGGAGACTGACACGCTGCGGCGAAAGGCCTTGGTAGGCGGGCCGCCAGTCGATCTCCACACCACCTGCCCACGCCTCTGCGACACCGGCCAGGAATCGCGTCGGCCCGCCGTCGTCGCGACGCAGGCTGCCGACCGCGATAGCGTCGGTGCCGTGTACCTCAGCCGTCTCCAGGAGACTGCCGCACAGCACGGGATGGGGGCTCATCTCAAGGAACACAGCGTGCCCGGAGGTCAGCAGGTCCCTCGTCACATCCTGCATCAGCACAGTCTGCCGGAGACTGCGGTACCAGTACTCGGCGTCGAGCTCACACCCCAATAGGACGGTGCCCGTGACGGTGGAATGGAAAGGGATCCGCAGCGACAGGGGCCGAATGTGTGCCAGCTCAGCCAGCAGTTCTCCTCGCACCGACTCCACCTGCGCGGAGTGCGA
>OVEP010001566.1_pt2 | contig 10271 bp, 9 predicted proteins | sample 1779801 | NCBI WGS metagenome assembly OVEP01 (sample SAMEA3914791, study PRJEB12502) | metagenome | biome: forest; material: soil | place: Canada | collected 2011-07-03 | depth 0.1 m
CTGCAAGCACCGTCAATCCCATGCCAGCTTGCTGAACTGATAGCCCTTGCCGCGTACCGTCTTGATGCGCTGCGGGGTGCCGGAGTCGTCATGCAGCTTGCGGCGCAGCTTGGAAATGCCGCCGTCGATCGTACGGTCAAGGCCGTCGAATTCGATGCCGCGCAGTTGCCGCATCAACTCGTCACGGCTCACCACCTCGCCCGCGCAACTCACCAGCGCCCACAGCAAATCGAATTCGGCCGACGTCAGATCGGGCAGGCTGCCGTCCGGCAATCTGACCGTGCGGCTTGCCCGGCTGATCTCGAACTTGCCGAAGGTGTAGCTCTCGGGCTGGACGGCCTCCGGCGTGCGCGTGGTCACGCGGCGCAGTTGCGCCTTGATGCGCGCCAATAGCACGCGTGGCTCGACAGGCTTATGCACGTAGTCGTCCGCGCCGAATTCGAGGCCCAGCACTTCGTCGAACTGCTCGTCGCGCGCAGTCACCATGATGATCACGCCGTCGAATTGCTCGCGCGCCTCGCGGCAAATCTGGAAACCGTCCTTGCCAGGCAGGTTCACGTCGAGAATCACCAGATCCGGGCGGCGCTTGAGAATGGCCGGCACGGCGTCGTTGCCGTGCAGCACGGTCTCGACGTCGTATTCGTGTTTGCGCAGATAACCGGCGACCAGCGCGGACAGGCGGTCATCGTCTTCGACAAGCAGGATCCGGAATGGCATGGGACGAATCGTTCTGGGCAGACTATTTCAATGTCAATGTGGAGAAACCGCACCCGCCGGCAACGGCCGGACGAGCTGGTTCGACGCACAGCATAGCGGATGCGCCGTACATCATGCGACACGCTCGACAAAACTCGACAAACAGGCAAGCAATTCGACACGGACGCGCGATCCGCGCCGCTAGCATCCCCCCGGTTGAAATAGCCCAAGGATCTGCCGTGACGACTGTTTCCAACGACCGGGCTCACGCCCGCTCGCCGTGGTTCGCGAGAGCCACTGCGTCCTTTGCGGTCATTCAGCAAGCCGCTCATGCACTCTATCCCGGCACCAGCGTGTTTCATCGCTGGCGGCGTATGCGTCTATGGCTGCGCTCGCTGATGTCGTGGCGCTCGACGCAAGTATGGCTCAAACGCTGTGCCATTTCGCCCTTGCACGATCTGGTGCAACGTCATCCCACCGCGCTCGAACGCATGCATCGGCCGTTCCTCCATACCCGCTTCAGCCCGCGCGAACGCCTCATGGCGAGCCTCGATCATCACGCGCTGACACAGCAGCGCGTGCCGCAACTCGCCGCGCGCATCGCCGCAGTCGGCTCGGCGCCGATCGCCTCGTTTGCGGTGGGCGCCGAGCGCTGGCATGTGTCGCTCGAGTCGATCGAACAGTTTCAGAAGGAAGGCGACTGGACTTTGTGCATCCGCGATGCGCGAGATCAGCGCATCGTCTCCTGCACCTTCAGTCTCGCCTATCTCGGCGGTAAAGTGCGGCGGCCGCGTGTTTGCATTGGCTCCGTGCAGGGTCCGGACACGTCCGTCAACGGCCGCGAGCTGTTTCGCGCGCTCACCAAACGGTGGCACGGACTGCGGCCGAAAATGCTGGTGATTTACCTTGCGCAATGCGTCGCCGCGGCGCTCGATGCGGGCGGTACCTTCATCGTCTCGAAGCAGGCGCACATCTATGCAAACTGGCGCTATTGCCTGAGAAAGCGTCGCGTGGCCGCAGACTACGATCGAATGTCGATCGAGTGCGGGGCACTCGCGCGCTGGAACGGCTGGTTCGTCCTCGCGCCGCCGGCGCGCTACCTGGCCGAACGCCAAGGTGACAACACCGGTGACGCAACCCGCCGCAAGCGCTACGCGTTGCGAAGCGCACTCGCCGGGCAGATTCGCTTGAGCGTCGCGGCAAGCAAGACGAGCCGCCCCTGCGTGCCTCGTGTTGTCGCTTGAATTCATTGCAATTTTTTATTGACAAGACATGCGACAAAACGGCACACTCATTCGCATGTTGACGCACACCTCCATCGCCTTCGCGATTAAAAACCCAACAATGCATGCCACGATCGGCAGGCATTTGGGAGCATGTGCGCGTTAGCAGTCTGAATCTGCAAAACAAGACCCAAAGGCCCCGCCGGTAACGGAAGGGGCCTTTTGTTTTGTGGGTGCCCGCTCCGTCCGCCGGCTCGATGACGGAGAGCAAGATGGATCAGGCAAGCCCCCCGCAGTGCATGGATGACGACTCAAGTCTGTCTACCTGGCAACAGGACGAGCGTCAGCTGAAAGTAGTCCTACATTTTTCCGTAGTGCCAGGCGCCACGCTAACGTGGCGTGTCGATGCCGACAGCACGCTCCGTGTGCACGGCGCGCGCCTATGGCTCACGCGCATCAACTCGCCTTACGATCATTGGCTCGAACCGGGCAACACGTTCCGGCTGCAACGCGGCGAACGCGTGTGGCTCAGCACGGATAGCGAACGCAGCGCGCGCGTGTCGTTGAGTTGCGCGCTGCCTGCCAGACGTGGTCTCATCAGGCGTTGGCTGGGGCGGCTCGCATGGTTGGGTCTGGGGACACCGGCTGCTCGATAGCCGTGCCCCGCCGCGACTCGAGGGTCGAACTTTCGACCCGCAGAAAAGCAAACACCCCTGCAATGAGGGGTGCTTGCCGATCCGCCATGCCGGCTCCGAGGAGCCAGGTATGCGGTGTTGCGCGGCTGCCTGATGTTGCTCAAACGCCGGTTGCTCAAACTCCGGTTGCTTAAACGCGGGCTGCCTGAACGCGTGCCGCTTACTGGCGCGGCCTTTACTGCGGCGTGACCTGCACGGCCGCTGCCGAAACGAATACCGCGTGAATCGTATCGCCAACCTTGACGCCCTTCAGATCGACGTCTGGTCCAGCTTGGAGCGTTTGCGTCTGATAGGCGCCGCGCAGCGTGACGAGGCGCTTCTTGTGATCGATCTTCTGCACGGTGGCGAGCACTTCGACCTGACGCGCGGAGGCAAAGCCGCCCGAGGCCGGGGCATACACCTGCGTATCGACGCGTGCACGAATGCCCTTATCCGCGCCGGTGACTTTCTCGGCCTTCAGCAACAACGCATTCTTGTACAGCACATCCACCCGATCGCCGATCTTCAGTTGATCGAAGCCGGCAACTTCCTGACTCACCAGCACGACCACCGCGTTGCCGCCCGGCCCTTTGAGCGTGAGCGTGCGGGTGCCCGGATCGATACCGACGATCTCCGCCTTCACATGCACCGGTTGCACTTCGCTGACGATGCCCTGTGCGGCACTGGCCATGGCATCTTGCGCCCACGCCGGTTGCGCTGCGGCGAAAGCCGCTACCATCAACGCTGCTCCAATCGTCGCTGCCTTCATTTACGCTCTCCTCGAGAAATTGTCCGAACCAGCGTAACGGCGATCTGAAACCGCAGGATGCCGATTAACGCCAGGAATGCATACAGCTTCAGGGTGGCAATTACTAAATGGGTACGGCGCAACGATTGTACATGCCTTACAAGAAGCGAAGATTGTTTATATTGTGATTCTCAAATCAACGGACGGCATGATAAGAAGTGCCGCAGGGCGGCCTTGCAGCGGCATCTTGCCGCTTGACAACATGACTTTAACCCGCCCGTCCATCCATATACCGCGACAATACGCGCTATTCATACAGCATTAAACGCATGCTGCATGACTGTCCGATGTCGCATTATTCTTTTTAATGACGGCATTCGCCGCAATGCAATCGAAAACCGTCATTAACATCCATTAAACACAAACTCAATAGCCGGTGACGCCATACGCTACGCCAAATAAAACAGCCCCATCGCCTGAGCGAAGGGGCTGTTTATCATGCCATCACAGGGGCGCTATTCGCGCAGCATCAACGCTAACGACGCTGCGGCACTTCCCTGCACAAACGCCAAACCAAAACCATTAAACCCGTTCGATAGCGATCGCGATGCCTTGCCCGACGCCGATGCACATCGTGCACAGTGCAAAACGGCCCTGCGTGCGATGCAGTTGATACATCGCGGTGGTCACCAGACGCGCACCGCTCATGCCGAGCGGGTGGCCGAGCGCGATCGCCCCGCCATTCGGATTCACGCGCGCGTCGTCGTCCGCGACGCCCAGCGTGCGCAGCACGGCAAGACCTTGCGAGGCAAAGGCTTCGTTCAGTTCGATCACGTCGAACTGATCGATGGTCATGTTCAGGCGAGCCAGCAATTTCTGCGTGGCGGGCGCCGGGCCGATGCCCATCACGCGCGGCGCGACACCTGCCGTTGCGATACCCAGCACGCGTGCACGCGGCGTGAGGCCGAAGCGCTTCGCGGTGTCTTCGTTGGCCAGCAGCAAGGCCGCTGCGCCGTCGTTCACGCCCGACGCGTTGCCTGCCGTGACCGTGCCGTCCGGGCGCACCACGCCCTTCAGTTTGGCGAGCGTTTCAAGGCTGGTTTCGCGCGGGTGTTCGTCTTGCAGCACGGTGATCGGATCGCCCTTCTTCTGCGCGATCGTCACGCCGACGATTTCCTGCGCGAGGGTGCCGTCACGTTGCGCGCGGGCGGCTTTCTGCTGACTGCGCAGTGCAAACGCGTCCTGATCGGCACGACTGATCTTGTAGTCGGTCGCGACGTTTTCGCCGGTCTCCGGCATCGAATCCACACCGTACATCTGCTTCATCAGCGGGTTCACGAAACGCCAGCCGATGGTCGTGTCGAAAATATCGGCCTGGCGCGAAAACGCGCTGGTCGCCTTGCCCATCACGAACGGCGCGCGGCTCATGCTTTCGACACCGCCGGCTACCATCAACGCGGCCTCGCCCGACTTGATCGCGCGCGCAGCGATGCCGACGGCGTCCATGCCCGAGCCGCACAGGCGGTTCACCGTGGAGCCCGGCACGCCTTGCGGCAAACCGGCCAGCAACAGCGACATGCGCGCGACGTTGCGGTTGTCTTCACCGGCCTGGTTCGCGCAGCCGTAGATCACGTCGTCGATCGCGGTCCAGTCGACGTCCTTGTTGCGCTCCATCAGCGCTTTGAGCGGCACTGCGCCCAGATCGTCGGCGCGAACCGACGACAGCGAACCCGCATAGCGGCCGATGGGGGTGCGAATTGCGTCGCACAGGAATGCTTCGGTCATGTGATGTCTCCAGTTGGTGTGCTGCGTGCGCTGGGCCGCTAGCGGATAGCCGTTCGTGGCGCCGGCCGCCTGGCGCTGCCGCGAGCCGGATGCTCTGCAGCATCGACCCGGCGACGCGCAATGAAAAACGGCCGCATGGCAACCGTCACTTCAATTCAGCTTAGCGCAGGATGGTGAACGATGGGCCCTGGACGGCGGCCATTTGTTCTTTATACGAACATACGGTCATATATCGAACAACTAGCCACGATAATAGGCGTGTGCGCGAAACCATGTCAAGCAAAGCCAGTCCCGGACCAGGGAATACGCGCAGGCCGGCGACCCTATTGGATGGTTGCGTCAACGATATGAAGATTGACGTGTCTATGGCGGCAAACATGCTTCTACGCCTGCCGGCACAAGGCTTTGGACCGTTCTGCTGCCCAGAATGTCCTTGAAACACCCCCTGCACACGCGCTATCCACGGATCTGAATCTGCTCGTCCGCGATATAACTGCGAATCACATCGGCGAAGCTACGGTCGCCGGTCAACCCGAGCCCCTCGGCACGCGAGGTATCCCACTGCCCCGGCCAGCTGCCGACAATCTTCTCCACCCGCGCATCCGGCGCCCACACGATCCGCTTCGCGACCTCGTCGCCCGCCACCTCGCGCAGCGCGGCCACCATCTCGTCGACGCTCACCGAAATCCCCGGCAGATTCAGCACGCGCCGGTCGCCGAGCGCAGCCGAATCGAGTTCGAGTCCGGCGATCAGGCTTTCGATAGCCTTGCGCGGCGACAGCAGCCACAACCGCGTCGTGCCCGCTACCGGGCACACCGCCACTTCGCCGTTCAGCGGCTCGCGAATGATGCCGCTCGCAAACGATGAGGCCGCCGCATTCGGCTTGCCCGGCCGCACGCTAATGGTGGGCAGCCGCAACACCCGGCCGTCGACGAAACCCCGCCGCGTGTAATCGTTGAGCAACAACTCCGCGATCGCCTTCTGCGCGCCGTACGACGATTGCGGATTCAGCGCGGTGTCGTTCTGCACGACCTCGGGCAGATCGCCGCCATACACGGCCACGGAACTCGTGAACACCACCCGCGGTGTGTGACCACGCTGCCGGCAGGTTTCCAGCAGCAAGCGCGACGCGTCCAGATTGATGCGCATGCCGAGATCGAAATCCGCCTCGGCCTGTCCGCTCACGATCGCGGCAAGATGGAAGATCGCCGCGGTTCTATCGTCGATCACGCGGTCGAGCACGCTGCGCTCAGCGATGTCGCCCACTTCCGAGCGCACGCGGCTGTCGCCGAAATCGCCGCCGTGCACCACGTCGAGCAGCACCAGTTCGCTAATCGCTTGCGGCTTGCCGTGCTCATCCTTCACTGAACCGCGCGCCAACAGTTCGCGCGCAAGACGCTGACCGAGAAAACCCGCACCGCCGGTAATCAGTACTTTCATGATGTGCGTTGTCCTTGCTTGATCGCTGATTAGCCAGCGGTGTCCAGATACGGCTTGAGCCAATCGAGTCCCGCCGAGGTGCCGGCCCGCGGCCGGTATTCGCAACCGATGTAGCCGTCATAGCCCAGCGCGTCGATCAGATCGAACAGATACGGATAATTCAGTTCGCCGATGTTGGGTTCATGGCGTTCCGGCACGCCGGCGACCTGAATGTGGCCGATGCCTGCCATATCGCGTTTGAGCTTGACCGCAAGGTCGCCTTCGACGATCTGGCAGTGATAGCAGTCGAACTGCACCTTGAGATTCGGCGCGCCCACTTCCGCGCAAATCGCCTGCGCGTCATCCTGGCGGTTCAGAAAGAAGCCCGGGATATCACGCGTATTGATCGGCTCGATCACCACGGTGATGCCGTCGTCTTGTGCGGCCTTGGCGGCATAGGCGAGATTCTTCAGATACACCTCGCGATGTTTGGCCCGCGGCTGATCCGCGCCAATCAATCCGGCCATCACATGCAGTTTGCGATTGCCGAGTACGCGCGTGTAATCGAGCGCGGTTTCAATGCTGCGGCGAAATTCGTCTTCGCGGCCCGGCAGCGAAGCGATGCCACGCTCGCCCGCGGCCCAGTCGCCGGGTGGCGCATTGAAGAGCGCCTGCGTCAGACCGTTCGCTTCGAGCCGGGCCTTGATGTCGCCGGCACGGAAATCGTAGGGAAACAAAAACTCCACGGCCTCGAAACCGTCTTTTGCCGCAGCGGCGAAACGGTCGAGAAAAGCGTGCTCGTTGTACATCATGGTCAGGTTGGCGGCGAAGCGAGGCATGGTGAAAACTCCTTGAAAACGGTTTGGTTCAGCGCGGAAGCATCCAATGGATGCATGCCCCGGCGGAACGATTTCGATCGTGCAACGGCAGGGTGTCGCCTCATTGCACCGATCACCTGCATGTCAGGTCCTATCTGCCAGCGTGGCAACGCCAACTGGCTTTGCTTTTGTTGGCGCCTACCAGCGCGCGCCAAACACTGTCCGCAGCTCTTCGAGCGCCGCATCATCGAGAGGCGCGGGCCGCGGGTTCGTCATCAGCCACAGGCGCGCGGTCTCTTCGAGCTCTTCAAGCACATACGACGCCTGCGCCACGGAGCGCTCCCACACCACCGGGCCGAGGCGCTCGAGCAAAACCGCGCGAACGGTGTCCGCGAGTGCGGCGATCTGCGCGGCCACTTGCGCGTCGCCGGGGCGCTTGTAACGAATCAGCGGGACGTGGCCCACTTTCATCACGTAGTACGGGGTAATCGGCGGCAGAACGTCGTCGTCGCGCCACACGCCGGCAAGCGTCAAGGCGACGAGATGCGTCGAATGTGTGTGAACGATGCCGCGCGCCTCGCCGTTGCGGGCATAGATGCCCCGATGCAACGCCAGCGTTTTCGACGGCTTGCCGCCGGACACCGTGTTGCCGTCGACATCGACCTTGGCAATATCGGCCGGGTCGAGCCGGCCGAGGCAGGCATCGGTCGGCGTGATCAGCCAGCCGTCGTCGAGGCGCGCGCTGATATTGCCGGCGCTGCCCACCGTGTAGCCGCGTTGATAGAGACTCGTACCGGTCACGCAGATTTCTTCGCGCACGCGCGCTTCGTTCGTCGTGTGGAGTGCGGGCGTGCCGGTCATTGCGCAGCTCCATCGAGGTGACGCAGTGCCTTTTCGAAAAAATCGACCGTGCCGAAGTTGCCGGATTTCAATGCGAGCGCGAGCGGCTCGGCGTCCGTCGTTGCAGTGGCAGGCACGCCGGGATCGATCTGCGCACCGATACGCAATGTGCGCACGTCGAGCGCCTGCACCACGGCGCCCGAGGTCTCGCCGCCCGCCACGACGAACTTGCGTACGCCGCGCTCGCGCAAACCGCGTGCGATCGACGCCAGCGTGGCTTCGACCAGGTGCCCCGCTTCGTTGACACCGAGCTCGCATTGCACCGCTTTGACTTCGTCGGGCGTGGCGGTGGCGTAGATCAGTATGGGTTCGTCTTTATCCAGGTACGGCTGGGCAAAGGCCAGTGCCTGCTCGACCACCGGCTCGCCACGCGCCGCCGCGAGCGGATCGATGCGGAACGCGGGTCGCGTTTCGCGCCAGGCCGCCACTTGCGCATTAGTCGCTGTCGAGGCGCTGCCGGCCAGCACCGCCGACAATCCTTCAGCGCGCGGCAATTGCGCGGCATCATTACCTTCCGCGAGTAAACCGGCGCGACGGAAATTGCCGGGCAAACCTAGCGCAACACCGGAGCCACCCGTGATCAGCGTCAGGTCGGCACATGCCTCGCCGAGTACATAAAGATCCGCGTCCGATACCGCATCGGCAATCGCTATTCGCACGCCATCGCCACACAGCGCATCGAAGGATTCGCGCACGGTCGACACGCCTTTTGCCACGGTGTCGTAACGCACGAGGCCGACTTTCGATCCGGTCTGCCGCTGGAGCACGCGCACGAGGTTCGCATCGCGCATCGGCGTCAGCGGATGGTTTTCCATACCCGACTCGTTCAGCAACCTATCGCCGACGAACAGATAACCGCGATAGATCGTCCGGCCGTTCTCGGGAAACGCCGGGCAGGCGATCGTGAAAGCCGTTGCGCCTACTTCAGCGGACAATGCATCGAGCAAGGCGTCCGTGACCGGGCCGATGTTCCCGGCGTCGGTCGAATCGAACGTCGAACAGTATTTGAAAAAGAACTGGCGGCATCCTTGCGCGCGCAACCAGTCGAGCGCGGCGAGCGATTGCGCGACTGCATCGGCAGAGGGAATCGTGCGCGATTTCAGCGCGACGACCAGCGCGTCGGCTTCAACGACATCATTCGACGCGGGCACGCCGATGGTCTGCACCGTGCGCATGCCGCCGCGCACCAGCATGTTGGCGAGATCGGTGGCGCCGGTGAAATCGTCGGCAATGCAGCCGAGCAGCGCGCGCCTGGACGAAGTGGTCATGGCAAGCTCCGAGCTTACGTCGCCGCCGGCAAGTCGATGCCGGGGAAAATCTTGATCACCGCGGAATCGTCCTCGCCACCATACCCCGCGGTCGACGCCATCATGAACAGCTGATGCGCCGCGGCCGACAAGGGCAACGGGAATTTCGAGCGGCGTGCGGTATCGAGCACCAGGCCGAGATCCTTCACGAAGATATCGACCGCCGAGAGCGGCGTGTAATCGCCGCTCAGAATATGGGGCACGCGGTTCTCGAACATCCACGAATTGCCCGCGCTATGCGTGATGACCTCGTACAGCGCATCAGGATCGACACCTTCGCGCAAACCGAGCGCCATGGCCTCGGCGGCCACGGCGATATGCACACCAGCCAGCAACTGATTGATGATCTTCACCTTCGAACCCGCGCCGTACGCCGAGCCCAGCCGATAGACTTTGCCCGCCATCGCGGCCAGCACGTCCTCGCACGCGGCATAGGCGGCGTCCGGGCCGGACGTCATCATCGTCATTTCGCCGGACGCGGCGCGCACCGCGCCACCGGACACCGGCGCGTCGAGCATCTGCAAACCGGCGGCTTCGATACGCTTGCCGAGATCGATCGCGAAGTCCGGTGCGACGGTTGCGCTCGCAATCACCACACTGCCGGGTTTCATCGCGGCGACCGCGCCTTGTGCGCCGAACAGCACGGCTTCGGTTTGGGCGGCATTGACGACCAGCGTGACGACCACTTCGCATTGCGCGCC
>OVEP010007720.1_pt1 | contig 10266 bp, 10 predicted proteins | sample 1779801 | NCBI WGS metagenome assembly OVEP01 (sample SAMEA3914791, study PRJEB12502) | metagenome | biome: forest; material: soil | place: Canada | collected 2011-07-03 | depth 0.1 m
CGGCCCAGGCTGTCGCGGTTCTGCGGCAGCAGCAGCGGTTTGATGCCCAGAGCCTGCAGGTCCTCGATCTGGTCGCCTTCGGGCAGCAGGGCCAGGATCGCCAGGTTCGCTTCGGATTGAGTGGCCCGCAGCGCGGTGAAGAAGGTTTGCAGCCGCGCGCGATTGTCGTCCTCGCGCAGGTCCTCGAAGGCGCCGGTGCTGATCAGGCAGGCATCGACCGGCGCCTTGCGCGCCAGGGCCAGGGCGCGCTCGCGTGAGGTGGAGGTGAGGCACTTGTGGCCGAGGTGCTCCAACTGGTCGCGCAACTGCGCCGCGCGCAGCGAATCGTTCGACAGGAGCAGCACGCGCAGACTGTGCGTCGGCTCGGCAATGTCGTCGGGCGTCGTCACCGGTCGCGGCGGCGGCGAGGCATTGCCGTCAAACGGCAGGTCGAGCCAGAATTTCGAGCCGACGTCCAGGGTCGATTGCGCGCCCAACTCGCCGTTCATCAGTTCGGCCAGCGACCTCGACAGGCTAAGACCCAGCCCGGCGCCGGAATGACCGGACGAGGTGCGCTGTATGCGCATATGCGGCGTGAAGGCGTGCGCCAGTTCATCGTCGTCAAGGCCAGGGCCGGAATCGACGACTTCAAGGCGCAAGGTGCCGGGTGTCGGCATGACCAGTTTCAGTTCGACCCGGCCTTGCCGGGTGTAGAGCAGGGCGTTGCTGAGCAAATGCGCCAGCACCTGTTCGACGCGGTGTTCGTCACCCAGGGCCGCACCTTGGGCGGGCAGGCCGTGCGTATTCAATGTGAAGCCCAGCCCCTTGCTCTGGGCCAGGGCGGCGAACTGCGTCACCATGCGTTCGCAGACCAGCGCGATATCGAGCGGCAGGCAGGCGACCTCTATGCGTCCGGCCGCGGCCGTATCGTTGTCGAAGGTCGTGGTCAGGATGGATTGCAAATGCTCGACCTCGCTCAGCGCCGCATCGACATAGGTGCGTGGCGCGGGCGCCCGGGTAAGGTGGCTAAGGCCTTGCAACAGGCTGTTCTCGACGCCTTTCAGGCCGGTCTGCACCTCGCGCTGCAAGGTCTCCATCAGCGCCATGCGTGCGGCGCCCGCGGCATCGGTGGCCGCCCGGGCCGCCTCGCGCTCGTCGGCCAATTGCATCTGGCGATGCTGCAGACGGTAGTGGTCGCGCATATGGCGGTTGAGGACGAAGCCCATGGCCATGGCCAGCGCCATGCCGCCGGTCATCAGATGGCTGAAGTCGGCATTGGGGTGCAGGGCCTGCGAGGCGAGGATCGGTCCGACGGCCGCCAGCGGCCCGAGGATCAGCAGCGACAGCAGCACCGGCGACGAGAAGAAGATGATGCCGACCGCGGCGCCGGCGCAGACCATGACCAGGGGTTCGGCCTGCAGCCCGGCCTGGCTGGCGCAGAGGCTGACAATCGCCGTCGTCGTCGCCCACAGGCCGCCGCCCAGGCTCTGAAGCAGGAGTCGGCGCCGGATGCCGGCGTCGGACGGATCGGTCACGCGCTTGTCGACCTGGGCCTTCAAGACCATGAACAGGGTCCAGTCGATGGTGAATAAGGCGAGATAGAGCGCCAGCCAGCCCGTCGGCTGGCCCAACCGCGCCGTCCACATGAAGACCGGTAGCCCCAGGCCGAAGAAGCCGAAAACCCACGGTAACATACGCCCCTGAGCCCTGAGCCCATAGTCGAGCAGCACGGTATCGGAGGACAGGGAGGGGGACGACGAGGGGGCGCTGGTCATGTCTTAACCATAGCCGACAGACGTTTCTACCCGGTTACTCCCCACAGCTTTTCGTTGAATTCCCCTGCAATCCGTTATGGTAAAGGATTCGTTAGGGATAAAGGCGGACACTCCTGAAGCCTAAGTATTCCGCCGGATTCGCGCACCATGTCTCAAGATGCCCCTTCGCTCGATCTGCCCACGCCGAGCCTGTCCAGCCAAAATGCGTTCGCCGGCCGTCCGTCCTTGTCCGACGCCGATATCAAGCGTCTGGTGCGCAGTGAGAATGCCGACGATCGCGCGGTCGCCACGCACAAGATATGCCGGGTCATGGAGCGCGCCGAACTGAGCGATCCGGATCGCCTGGCGGCACAGGAAATCATACGCATGCTGGCGGCCGATGCCGCCGAACTGGTGCGCCGGGCCCTGGCGGTGACGTTGCGCACGTCCGACCTGCTGCCGCATGACGTCGTCATGAAGCTGGCCCAGGACGTGGCGACCGTCGCGGTGCCGCTGCTGACTCATTCGCCCCTTTTCACCGACGAGGACCTGGCCCAGATCATCCGCGCCGGCGGCCCGGTACGCCAGGTGGCCATCGCCAAGCGTGACGAACTGTCCGAACGCGTCACCACGGCCCTGTCGGAACACGCGGTCGAAGAGGCGGTGGTCATCGCCTGCTCCAACGACAATGCCCGCTTCTCCGAAGGCGGCATCAATCATGTCGTCGACCGCTTCGGCAGCTCCGAAGTGCTGCACTCGGTACTGATCAACCGCAAGACCCTGCCGATCTCGATCAGCGAGCGCCTGGTGCACATGGTGTCCTCGGCGCTGCGCGAAAAGCTGATTACGCGCCACGCCATCAAGCCGGAAACCGCCGTGGAAATCGTCGCGGCGACCCAGGAGCGCGCGACGCTCGACCTGGCCGACCAGGCGGGCGCCAATCCTGATCCGCAGGCCCTGGCCAAGCATCTGATGGCCAATGGCCGCCTGACGCCGTCGCTGATGCTGCGCGCCCTGGCACGCGGCCACATGGGTTTCTTCGAGCACGCCGTGGCCGAATTGTCGGGCGTGCCGCATGAGCGCACCTGGCTCATGGTGCATGACGCCGGCTCGCTCGGTTTCCGCGCCATCTACGATCGCGCCGGCTTGCCCGGGCGCATGTTCCAGACCTTCCGCATGGCGGTCGATACCTACCATGTCCTGACCCAGGAAGCTGGCCATCTCGACCAGCAGAGCCTGCAGGAGCGGTTGATCGAACGCTTCCTGACGCAGATGCCGTTCGCCCCGCGCGAGGACCTGCTGTACCTCTACGAGCGCCTGGATCGAGACAGGAAGGGCAAGACCTGGTCACAGCCCTCCGGGACAAAAGCGGACGTCGAAATTCTGACGGCGAGGGCCGCTTGAGGAAAGCCAGGCGGGGGCTTTTGGCGCATAGGCTGGCGATTTACCCGCGGGCGCGTGCCGCCGGTTAAACCGAAGCCAACTCATGTTCGATGAAGGTGGCGAAGGCGCGGGCCTTGGCATTGGCCTGGCGACCGGTCGGGAACACGGCCCAAACCCCTATAGGGGGCAGTTCCCAATCCGTCAGGACGGCGACGGCACGGCCGCTGGCCAGTTCGGGCGCGAACATCCATTCCGAGGTGACGGTCAGGCCGAGATTGGCGAAAACCGCTTCACGGACACCTTCCGCGGCCGTCATTTGAAGGCGCCCGCGAACCGTCACCGCGACCTGCGACTGGGCTTTGGTGAAGGTCCATACGGCGCCGCCGCCACGCTGGTCGTAGATGATGGCGTTATGGGCCATCAGATCGGCGGGCGTGGCCGGCACGCCGTAGCGCTCGAAATAGGCCGGTGTCGCCACGACATGGCGAGGCCTCTGTCCGATCTTGCGCGCCGTCAGGCTGGAATCGGCCAGGACGCCCATCCGTAATGCGACGTCGATGCCTTCCTCGATCAGGTGGACGTTTCGGTCGTCCATGACGATGTCCATCTGGAGCGATGGATGGGCGTCGAGGAACGCGGCGAGCCTGGGCACGACGTGCAAACGGGCGAAGGTTGTCGCGCACGAGATCCTGAGACGGCCGGACAGGGTCGCGCCGGCGCCGCGCGCCGCCAATTCGGCTTCGTCCGCTTCCTCAAGCGTTCGCCGGGCGCGCTCGTAGAAGCTCAATCCGGCCTCGGTCGCCGTAAAGCCATGGGTCGACCGCATGAGGAGTTTCACGCCCAGGTGCGCTTCAAGCGAAGCCACCGCCTTTGATACGGCCGGCTGGCCCTTGCGCAGGTGGCGAGCCGCGCCAGAAAAGCTCCCGGTATCGATCACTCGCACAAACGCTTCCATTGCCGCAAGACGATCCATATTTATTCCTCTTGGGAATTAACCTTATCTCATATTGCTGTCTAGCACGCGGGATAGGGCATAAGCGATAGTAGGCGAATGGAATTCGATGGAAACAGCCAGGCGCGCTTGGATCCGCGACCGGATCTGGTCGCGGCGTTTGCCCGCTTTCGCCGATCGCCCGTGCCCGAGATCGGGCTGCGGGCCGGCGATCCGGTACCACCCATCGTGCTGAAGGATGTCGGCGGTCGCCCGAAAGCCTTGGTAGATGAAATCCGGCGTGGATCGGTAGTCCTGGTCTTTGACGCCGGGCCTTGGAACCCTTCGCCCGCTTCATTTTATGACGCCTTGCTGGGTATCGAACCGGAAATCCGGCGGCTTGGCGGCGCACTCGTCGTAATCTCACCGGCTTCGCCAGGCAAAAGGCGAGGGGCAACTCGCTGCATCGGGGGAGGCATTGTGCACCTCATGGATCCGGACGGCCAAGTCGCCGGCCTGTTCGGCATCGTCGTGCCCGTCCCCGACGATCTGCGAGCGATCTATATGGCCGAGGGCTACCCCATGTCGTCTCAGGATCAGGATACCTGGGGCCTGCCCTTGTCCGCGACCTTCGTCATCGATCGCGAAGGGGCGATTGCCTACTCGTCCGTTGGTGAGCCGCCGCTTGTCGTCGCCGAGCCGACGGCCGTGGTGACGATCCTCAAATGTCTGCAATCGCGATCGCCGAACACCTAACCAATCACCATTTTACAGGAGTTTCCCATGATCGAGGTTCATGCCTTTGCCACGCCGAACAGCGTGCGTATCCCCATTGCGTTGGAGGAAATGGGGCTCGCCTATAGCTTAAAGCCGGTGAACGTCAGGCAGGGCGAACAGAAACGGCCGGAGCACCTGGCGATCAACCCGAACGGCAAGGTTCCCGTGATAATCGACAGCGAAGGGCCCGATGGCCGGCCGTTCATCCTCACGGAGTCGGGCGCGATCCTGGTCTATCTGGCCGAAAAGACCGGGAAATTGATCCCTTCGGACCGGTTCGGCCGCGCCCGGGTTCTCGAGCAGATGCTTTTCCATGCCTCGGGCATTGGGCCGGCATTCGGCCACCTGGGCTTCTTCAAGCGCCAGGCATCGGAAAACGATCCGTTCGCCATTGCGCGCTTCCAAACCGAATCCGAGCGCGTCATGGCCGTTTTCGATACCATGCTGGCCAAATCGCCATACGCTGCCGGGGACGCATTCTCGATCGCCGACATCATGCACTTCGGATGGATGTGGCGCCGTGAATTCGCCATGATCGATTTTGACAAGACGCCGAATGTCGAGCGCTGGTTCCACGAGACATCCCGCCGCGAAGGGGTTGTGCGCGGGCTGCGCAGCGTGACCGCGCTCTTGCCGACGACCTGAGCGGTCACAAAGCCAAGATGCAAACGCCTCGCGGACATGTCCGCGGGGCGTTGCTGTTTTTGGGCGATGGGAATGCCGCCGGGCATAAGGTCTATTCCAATGAGGAATGGAATGCGCGCGCACGTCGCCTGATCCCTTGGCGAGCCAAGACTAGACAATGCCTTGCGTAGCGGGCAACCAAATATTCCAAAATGGAATAAGCTTTATGCGGATGGCCTGGCTGGTGGCGGTCCCGGACGGGCCTATTTTTCGTTCACCCAAATGGGAACTGTCGTAACGACAAGGAGAACGAAATGTCGAAGTTACAAGGAAAAATCGCGGTCATCACCGGCGGGAGTCAGGGCATCGGCCTGGGGGCCGCGAAGGCCTTCGTCGCCGAAGGCGCCAAGGTCTTCATCACCGGCCGCCGTCAAGCGGAGTTGGACAAGGCTGTCGCCGAAATTGGCGGCGACGTGACCGCCATCCTGGCCGACGCCGCCAAGCTTGCGGACTATGATCGCCTTTATAATGAGATCAAACTGCACACCAATCGCATCGACGTGCTGTTCGTCAATGCCGGCTTCTACGAATTCGGCACGTTCGGGGACATTACCGAAGACCACTTCGACAAGACGTTCAATACCAACGTCAAGGGCCTGCTCTTCGCGGTCCAAAAGGCGCTACCCCTGCTCGGCAAGGGCTCGTCGGTCATCATGACCGGATCGATCGCCTCGATGAAGGGCATGCCGTCCTTCTCGGTCTATGACGCGACCAAGGCGGCGGTGCGCTCGTTCGCCCGCGGCTGGATCATCGACCTCAAGGGCCGCGGTATACGCATCAATGTCCTCAGCCCAGGGCACACACTTACGCCCGGCCTGAACGGCCTGATGAGTGACGAGGTCAAGGCCATGGTCCTGCCGTCGATCCCCGCCGGCCGCATGGGCACGCCGGAAGATCTCGGCAAGGCGGCCGTCTTCCTCGCCTCGGACGACAGCGAATACATCACCGGTATCGAATTGTTCGTCGATGGCGGTGCAGGTCAGTACTGATCGCCTTCAGACGCCGGGGCCAAGGCGGACCAAGCCAACCGGTTTGGTCCTCCACCTGCTGCCGCCTGCCGTTTTCATCGCAAAATCCGAAAGTCTCAAAATGAAAAAGCTCACGCTTCTCGCCGCCGCGAGCGCCCTTTGTCTTGCTGCGCCCCTTCTTACGCCGACACTCGCCCGGGCCGCCTCCGTTTCCGCCGCGCCGCACGCCGCGACATTGCAATATGCCGGTGTCCTCACCTTCAGCCCGGACGGCGTGCTGTTCATCGGCGACAATATCAGCGGCGCGGTCTTCGCCTATCCGATGGGCGAGGGGGCTGCGCCCGCTGCCGCGCCGCCTTTGGAAGTCGATGGCATCGACGGCCGGATCGCCGCCCTGCTCAAGGCGCCCAGGGCCAGCGTCCACATCAACGGCATGGCCGTCCACCCGACCAGCCACGACGTCTACCTGTCGGTTTCGTATGGCGCCGAACGCCCGGCCGTTGTCAAGGTCTCGCCGGTCGGCGTCCTATCCCAGGTGGATTTGACGCGCGCGACGAATACCAACTGGGTGATACCCGACGCGCCGACCCCGGACGAACATTTCCGCGACCGGACGGGCGAGTGGCCGGTGCCGGCGGGAGACCAGTATCACGTCAAGGCGATGACGCCGATGCGCTCGATGACCATCGTCGATATGAAGTTCCATAATGGCGAGCTGTTTGTTGCCGGTATCTCCAACGAGGAGTTCTCGTCGACCCTGCGGCGCGTGTCCTATCCCTTTGACGGCCAGGCCGCGTCGACCGCCGTTCAAATCTATCATGTCGCCCACGAGCGCTATGAGACCCGCGCGCCCATCCGCGCCATGGGCTTCGCCACCATCGACGGCCAGGACACGCTGATCGCCGCCTATACATGCAGCCCGCTTGTCCTGATCCCGACCGCGGATCTGAAGGACGGCGCCAAGGTCACCGGCAAGACCATCGGCGACATGGGCAACGGCCAGCCGCTCAGCCTGGTGTCGGTGTCGTTCAACGGTCAACCGAGCCTGTTCGTGACCAATGCCGGCCACGGCCCGCGCATGATCCCGGTTTCGGGCTTGCAGAACGCGACCGGCTACTTGCCCGACAACTCGCCGCACGGCGGCGTCGGCGACTGGCGGCCTGAATATCCGCTTGGCCCCGTCGGCAAGGAACTGATGTTTGTCGGATCGTCGCTGTTTGCCGACAAGCTCGACGACAAGTTCCTGGTGTCGCTGACTCGCGACGCCAATTCCGGCTCGCTTAATCTCGAAGCCCTGCCGATCTTCCCGCTGCCCATGAAGCTGGACCAGATTTGGGCGGAGTTCGACTTCAAGGGCGGTGAGCCCGGCGCCGGCGCAAAGTGATCGTCGCCCTTTTTGCCGTGACCTTCCTGGCCACGACGGCGGCCGCCCCAACGGCGGTGGCGGTCTCGCCGCCGGCGTCGATGCCGGCCAATACGCTTCGGCTCTACGTCACCTTTGACCGCCCGGCGCGGGGGAGGGTGATGACACGGGACGTACGGCTGATCGATGCCCATGGCCGGGTGGTCGATGGTGCCTTCATGGACTTCGGCCAGGACCTGTGGAGTCCCGATGGCCGGCGTCTAACGGTCTTGTTCGACCCGGGGAGGGTCAAGCGAGACGTTGAGGGGGACGGCGCCACGGCCGCCCCCCTTGAGGTCGGCTACGACTATACCGTCGAAGTCGCCGGCAAGCGCTTTCACTATCGGGCTACGCCGGCCATCCGCACGCCGATCGATCCGCAAAAGTGGCGGCTTGTCCCGCCGGGCGCAGGTTCACATAAAGCCCTGAAGGTGACATTCGACCGCAAGATGGATTGTGCGCTTCTGAGCGATCAGCTGGAAGTCGTGGACGCCCAGGGGAGACTGCAATCGGGCGAGGCGACGGCGTCGCCCAGCGGAAAGGCATGGGCCTGGCATCCGCGGCAAGGTTGGCGGCCGGGCGTCTACAGGTTGCTTATAGGGAGCCGTCTCGAAGACGTCAGTGGCAACCGGGTCGGAGAAGCGCTGGACCATGACGTCGGCAGCACGCAGGCGCCCGCCGAAGATGCGGCGATCTCATTCAAGGTGGCGAACCCATGATGTTCGTACAAATATTGCTTAGGCTTTAGGGCCTTACGACATCATCCCGACTTTTTCGAGATGTTCCTTGACGCGGGCTTCCAGCGTTTCGGACAGGATCTTGCCGACAGGGTGGGTGTCTTCCTTGATCGAGTCGCGAACACAGGCGCGGATGGCGTCGAGGTGGGCATCGACCAGCAGCCGCGGCGAGATGGCGCGTTTGTCGGCGTCGTCGATCATCTTGCACAGCGATCCGGCGATGCGCGTGATCAGCGGGTAGCCGTAAGTGGTGCCGAGGCCCTTGAGGTCGTGGGCGCTGAAGAACAGCTTCTCGCTGTTTTCCGCGTTCAGCCCTTCGGACTTGATGCGCGCCTGGACGTCTTCCAGCTTCTTGATCTCGTCCATCAGCCAGGTTTCGAACTGCGACGACAGGTCGGCCAGCGCCGCCTCGGCCTTGGCGATGGCCTTGGCGTCGAGCGCCCCAAGCTTCCCGCCCACCTTGGCGCGAAGCGTATTGGGCACATTGATGATCTCGACCTTGTCTTGCATTTGGGTACTGTCTCCGCCGCCGTACGCGCGTTTTCGAGGTTAAGCTTAACGCCAACTCATTTAATAAGGGTTTATGGGAGGTTGTTTATGCGCTCGTGCGCCGCACGGTCGTTAAAATGTCTGTGTTTCCGAACGCCCTTGCGTTCGGCAAGGCCGACTGGCCGCCCGAGCTTATGCGGCGCTGAACGCATATCAAGACACGAATTGTTCGGCCAGCACGCGTTCATCATAACCGTTGCCGGCATCGAAGAGCAGGGTGGCCTTGAGATCCTCGGCCTCGGCGATCTCAACGCATACGACATCGCGGACTTCGAACGTGTCGGCGGCGGCACTGATCGGCCGCTTGTCGACCTCCAGCGCCTCGAAGCGCACGGCGGCGGTATGCGGTAAAATAGCCCCGCGCCACCGCCGTGGCCGGAAGGCCGAGATCGGCGTCAGCGCCAGGGCCTTGGCCGTCAGCGGAATGATCGGGCCGTGCGCCGACAGGTTATAGGCCGTCGACCCAGCCGGTGTGGCGACCATGGCGCCGTCGCAGATCAGTTCGTCGAGCCGCACCGTGCCATCAATCAGGATGCGCAGCTTGGCCCCCTGGTGGGATTGACGCAGTAGCGACACCTCGTTGAAAGCCAGGGCTTCGTGCGCCTGGCCGTCGCGGGTTTTGGCGGTCATGCGCAGGGGGCTGATCAGGGTCGATTCCGACTTGAGAATGCGCTCGATCAGATTGTTTTCGGCAAAGTCGTTGAGCAGAAACCCGACGCTGCCGCGGTTCATGCCGAAGATGGGGATCTGGTCGCGCAGATATCTGTGCACGCTCTGCAAGAGGAAGCCGTCGCCGCCCAGGGCGACGACCACGTCGGGTGACGTCGCCGAGCCATACAGGCTTTTCAGCCGGGCGCAGGCGGCCTGGGCTTCGGGGCGGTCTGAGGCGGTAAAATCCAGTCGCAGCGACATAATCCAGCTTTTACCGGCTTTACCGGCCGACGCAAGGTCTATGCAGTTTGACAACCGGGCTCGACTCTCCGAACGCCTTTGCGTTCGGCAAGCGCGACCGCGCGCCGCGCCTCATGGCGCGAGCCCGCGCGGCGTTTGAGCGGGTAAAATGATCTCCGAACGCCTTTGCGTTCGGCAAGCGCGACCGCGC
>OVEP010002134.1_pt1 | contig 10264 bp, 7 predicted proteins | sample 1779801 | NCBI WGS metagenome assembly OVEP01 (sample SAMEA3914791, study PRJEB12502) | metagenome | biome: forest; material: soil | place: Canada | collected 2011-07-03 | depth 0.1 m
AAAGCGACGCTGCGCGCGGTGGACGGCGTGTCGTTCAGCGTACGGCGCGGCGAGACCGTTGGGCTTGTCGGCGAATCGGGTTGCGGCAAGTCCACCCTGGCGCGCGCAATCATCGGCCTAGCGCCGGTGGCGAGCGGCAGCGTGCGCTGGCTCGACAACGAAACCGTGCTGACGGGCGCACGCCGCGACACCTCGCGCTTGCGCCGCGACGTGCAGATGATTTTCCAGGACCCGCTCGCCTCGCTCGATCCGCGCATGACGATCGAACAGATCGTCGCCGAACCCTTGCTCACGCATGGCCAGGATGTTGCCCGCTCCGACGTGCAACGGCGCGTTCTGACGATGCTCGAACGCGTCGGGCTCAATGCCCAGCATCTGCGCCGCTATCCGCATGAGTTTTCCGGCGGGCAGTGTCAGCGCGTCGGCATTGCGCGCGCGTTGATCGGCGAACCGCAACTGGTGATCTGCGATGAACCGGTGTCGGCGCTCGACGTCTCGATCCAGGCGCAAATCGTCAACCTGTTGCGCGATCTGCAGCGCGAGTTGTCGCTATCTCTACTGTTCGTCGCGCACGACCTCGCGGTCGTCAAGGCGATCAGCCATCGCGTGCTGGTGATGTATCTGGGACGTGTGATGGAGTTCGGCGACAAGCGCGACGTATATGGCACGCCGCGTCATCCGTACACGCGCGCGTTGCTGTCTGCCGTGCCGGTGCCCGACCCGGTGGTTGAACGTGCACGCCGTCATCTGCTGTTGCGCGGCGAAATTGCGTCGCCGCTCAGCCCGCCCTCCGGTTGTGCATTTCGCACGCGCTGCCCGGATGCAATCGAAGCCTGCGCCAGCGAGATTCCGCAGCCCGTCACGCATGGCGCAAGCGCCACACGCGTGGCGTGCATTCGCGTGAGCGATGCCCCGAAGGAAGTCCGCTTGGGGGTCGCCTCGTAGGACGTCCCCTTTGGGCACCCCTAAACAAAACAGTCTGGCAATTTAAAACCGTATTCCCCGGCGCGGCGGGCCGTCGCGCCGTTGGATTCGTTCGTCTTGCCATCAGCAGGACGAACGATAAGCGTGGACTGGCTAACCGCCAGCCAAAGATTCACCAAAATAACAGAGACGTACACCATGAAAGATAGCCGAACAAAAAACCGGTCAAAAAAGAATAATGCCGCCACCTTCTTTTACTGCGCATTCACCCTGCCCGCGCTGACAATCGGCGCGAGTGCCTACGCCGATGACGTCGTGTTGGAGCCCACCTCCGATACAACGAAAACGCAAACACTCGCGCAAACGTTGCCCTCTCCGACGCAACGCTCGCAAGCTTCGTCTGCCTCGCAAGCTTCACAAGCCAACTCCGCCAGCAAGCGCCGTGCGGACCAGGGCGGCCAGGTGCGTAACGATCAGCCCGACACCACCAATGCCATCGTCAACGCGGAAGCCAACCAGACGGTCACGCCGCCCACCCCGCAGTCGAGCCAGGCGGCAAGCAAGGGCTTTATCGCCGATAGCCATCTCAACCTGCAGTTCCGCAACTATTCCGACTACTTCCAGGCGCCCCCCTCGATCTATCGTCACGCGTGGATTCAGGGCGCGCAAGCCAACTACGAATCAGGCTTCACACAAGGCCTGATCGGCTTCGGCGTGGATGCATCACTGTTTGCCGCACTCAAGCTCGACGGCGGCAACGGTGCCGGCAACATGGTGCACGTGGGCAAGGACGGCGGCGGTTCGCAACAACTCGCCTGGGCTTACCCGGGTATGTATGACATCAAAGGCCGTATTTCGGAAACGGTCGTGAAGTACGGTCTGCAAACCGTCACCAACCCGTTCCTCGAACCGCACGACAACCGCGCACTGCCGCCGACATTCCTCGGCGTCTCGATGGTTAGCAACGATCTGGTGCATACGACGCTAGAGGCCGGCAGTTTCACCAAAGTCGACGCACGCGGCCACACAAACCTGACCAACCTGACCACCTCGTATGGCGGCACCCGCATTGACCGCCTGACCTACGTCGGCGGCACGTGGCACTACGCGAAGAACGGCGAAATGGCGCTGTATGTCGACCAGGCGGACGACGTCTGGCGTCAGTACTACGGCTCGGTAGCGCAGTCGTTCGGCGATCCGACCACCATCAAGTGGAGTGGCCTCGCGAATGTCTATTCGACGCACGATACCGGCGCATCACGCCAGGGGCATATCAACAGCAACGCATACAGCCTGTCGGTCTCCGCGCAGCACGGCCCGCATGCGCTGCTGCTCGGTTACCAGCAGGTGCTCGGCGACCAGTTCTTCGACTACGTCAACGAGACCAACGGTATCTACCTGACCAACTCGATGGACGTCGACTACAACGCGCCGCATGAGCAATCGCTGCAATTGCGCTACACGTTCGACGGCAAATACGCCGGCGTGCCGGGGCTCAAGGCGATGTTGTGGGGCGAGTACGGCTGGGGCGCGGACGCGTCGGCAGGTGCCGCGGACAATGCTTCGGCCTCGGCGCCGCTGCACGACCTGTACTGGAAAAATGGTGAACCGGTGCATGGCCACCATCACGAGTTCGGCTTCATTCCGAGCTACACGCTGCAAAGCGGCCGCTTCAAGGACACCAAGGTCACGTTCATTGCGATGTGGCACAACGCCTCGCGCTACTACTCCGACGGCAACAACATGGAGTACCGGCTGGTGGTGAACGTGCCGGTGAAGGTGTTCTAAGCCGGTCCGGGCCCGCCGGGGACAACCTGTAGACCCAGGCCGGCCTTGATCCTCCACCGGCGTTCCGATCGATATCGCGAACGCCGCCCAGCGAGGGAACCTTTCAAGAACGGTCGTTCGGGGGCAACCCCGGCGACCGTCTTTTCATGGAGTCTGACATTCGCGTGAATGCCAGTACACTAAACGTACTGAATGCAATGGGTCCGGACCAGACGTGCCTGGTCCGATATTCGGTTCTTGAAAGAGGGAGACGATCGTGGCAGATGAGAAGATGCTTGCGCAAATTCGTGAAAAACAGGGATTTTTCGCGGCCCTGGACCAGAGCGGCGGATCGACCCCCGGCGCCTTGAAGCTTTACGGCATTCCGGAGAGTGCCTACAGCGGTGACGCCGAGATGTTCAAACTGATCCACGAGATGCGGGTTCGCATCATCACCGCGCCGGCCTTTACAGGGGACAAGGTCATCGGGGCCATTCTGTTCGAAGCAACCATGGACGGGCAGGCACAGGGGAAACCCGTTCCGGCGTTCCTGTGGGAGGAGCGCGGCGTCGTCCCCTTCCTGAAGGTCGATAAGGGCCTGGAAGCCGAAGCCGACGGCGTGCAACTGATGAAGCCGATACCCGGGTTGGACGCGCTGCTCGACCGGGCCACGAAGCTCGGTATCTGCGGCACCAAGATGCGCTCGGTCATCAACCTGAATTCGGAAAACGGTATCGCTGCGATTGTGAAGCAACAGTTCGCACTGGCAGCGCAGATCGACGCGCACGGCCTGATGCCGATACTGGAACCCGAGATTTCGATCAAGAGTCCGGACAAGCCCGGGGCGGAGGCCACCCTCCTCGCGGAACTGACCAAAGGTCTCGACGCCTTGCCGGATAGCCGTCGCGTGATGCTCAAGCTGACCCTACCCGACGTAGCGGACTTCTATCGTCCACTGATCGAGCACCCGCGCGTCGCGCGGGTCGTCGCGCTTTCAGGCGGCTACACGCGAGCCGACGCCTGCGAACGGCTCGCTGCCAATCACGGCATGATTGCGAGCTTCTCAAGGGCATTGATCAACGAGCTCAAGGTATCGATGAGCGACAGTGAGTTCGACGCAACGCTGGCGAAGAGCATCGACGAGATCTATCGGGCCTCTGTCGTCAAGGTTTGAAGCGATTTTCAGCAAGGCGGACCCTGGCGGATAAAGATCCGCCAGGGTCGCCAAATTTGAATCGCGCAGGCTTCATCCGAGCTCGATGTCAAGCAGCCGCGCGTCCAGCCGCCGCGCTAGTGCCGCGCCGCCTTCGCGCATCACGGCATCGTGGTTCCATTGGAAAGCCGGCCGCAACAACGGTGCCAATGCATTCATCCACGCGCGGTTCGTATGCACATACCAGTCATAGCGGACCACGGTAAGCTTGCGTCCGTCGGTCGAAAAGCGCCACTGGCCGGTGCCTTCGACGTCACCACTGGCTTGCCCCTCCAGCGCGACCAACGGGTCGACGCGCGTCACCCGCATATCGAACACGAGGCGGTAGGGCAACCAGCCTTTCCACGTATAGCGTTGTACAGCGCCCACGCCCTGATCGGACCCCGCCTCTAGCTGGTCCACGCGCTCGACGTTACTCCACCACTCGGGCCAGCGCGCCGAATCATGGATTGCCGCCCAAACCTCCTGCACTGGCGCTTCGATGCGCCAAATGGTGGAAAAGCGGTATTCGACCGTCCGCAAGCTGCCTCCATTCTTAGTATTCTTCTAGAGATTTTGTCAGATGCTCACTGCACTTGCCATGACCGGCGAAACAGCAATGCGTCTCCACCCTCGATATTCCGTCAGTCATCTGCAACCAAACGTAGGACAGCTAGCGGCGCCCGGCGAGTATCGCCGCGACGTCACACCTGCGCGTATATCGAACTGCCCAACGTCAGTGTGGTGGCATTATTCGCAGAAGCGAAACGGATCTCGTAGAGATCACGACCGAAATTGCCCGGCACTTTCACCGACATGCCTCCCCGGTCGTCCGCGAGCGGCACGAAGAGCTGATGACGAAGATCGTTATTGCCATACAGGACATAGCCCGGCAGTTCGGGCAAGCTGGTGAGGAGGGCCGGCTCGTTGCCGTCGATGACGATCGGCACGGCCGTCGGCGAATCGTTGGTCAGGCGCCATTGCGTGCCTAGGCGCTGTTGCCACGCGCTGTCGAGCGGCGCGAGCGCGCCGAGCTGCTGACCGATCGGCAGCGTGAGATAAGCGTAGCCCGCGCCGGGTACGACCCGCTTCATCAGATAGGTGTAGCTGTATGCGTTGCCGTCTTCATCGGTTCCGGAAGCGACGGCGAAACGATACGACGCCGCATCGCTGTTGCTCCACCACCACCCGTCGCTGCGGTATTGGTACGCACCGGCGCCGACCTTCGACCACGCTTGCGTGGCGCTATCCCACTGGTTCAGTTGCAGACTGCCGCCCGTGCCGGCGATCACCTGTAGCGGCGCGTCGGAGTTGCCATAGATGCCGGCTGCGCTGGCGATTGAAGGACCCGACGCGACCGGCGGAACCGTGCCGCCGACCGCAGGCGGCAGCGCACCGATCGTGCCATCCTCGTTCAGCGCGGACAGCACGATCGATTCCGCGAGCTTGCGGGCGTCGTAGCCCGAGTTGCCGGTGATCATCAACGCGAACTGCGCCTGCGGCACGACAAAGAATTCGCTCGTGAAGAACGCGGTTCCGCCGTCCTTTTCCCATCCGAGCACACCGGCCGCGGCAAGCCCCGGTTGCTGAACGGAGTCCCAACCCAGACCCCAGTGCCATTCCGGCGATGGATTGATCAAGAGCCCCGCCGTCTGGTCCGTGCCCATCTCCGCGATGCCCGCCGCGGACACGACGCGTTGTCCCTGAAACACGCCGCCGCCAAGAAACATCCGCGCGAGATTCATCATGTCGCCCGGCGTCGAGCTCAGCCCGCCGGTCGCATAGGCATTGACGAATTCCTGATACTGCGTGCCGTTGGCGTAGGGATAGGCGAACGAACCGGCGCTCGGCACACTGGTGAGATAGCTGGAATTCGTCATTCCCAACGGCGCGAGGATGTTCGTCTCGACGAAGTTCGCATAGCTCTGTCCGGTCATCGCCAGCACGATCTGCTCGATCATCGTGAAGCCGTCATTGCAATACACCGCCAGTTCGCCCGGGAGGTGCTTCAGATGCGTGTTCGCCAGCTCGGCTTGCGTATCCGCCGCATAACCAGGAACGGGCGCGAAGGTGAAGAGGTTGCGCGAATTGGTACCGGGCAAGCCCGACGAGTGTGACAGCAGTTGACGCGCCGTGATCCGCGTGTACTCGGGAGACAGCATCGTGAACGTCGGCAGGTATCGGACGATCGGTGTGTCAAGCGAGATCAGTCCGCGATCCTGGAGGATAACGGCGGCGAGCGCCGCCATCACCTTGCTGACCGAGCCAATGTTAAAGCGGGTCTGGGTCGTGGCTGCGGTCTGGTTCGGCACGGACGAAGCCCCGAAGGCCTGCTGCCAGACCACGTTATTGCCCTTCAGCATCGCCACCGAAATGGCTGCCACGGGCCGTGCCGAATTGCTGATGGCCTGCTGGATCGCCTGCTGACCCATCGCAATCGTTCCCCCGTAAGGGGTGGACTGGAGCTCGTCGCTGCCGCAGCCAGTCAGCAGCGTCGCGAGCATTCCGGCGCCGGTGAAACCGAGAAATTGCCGGCGCCCGGCGCTGGAGGGTTGATCGTTGATGCGGTCAGATCGGGGCACGGGAGTTCTCCTGGTTGTTGATTCCGGAGCCTACGTAGTGCAGTTTCTGTCTTGCGTGACGAATTATAGTGATCGCCAGATGCAATCCGACATTGGTATCTCTCCTCTCACCGTGCCCTGAGTTTCACCTGCCGCCCCGGTCATTGACTTGTCGCTCGACAGATTGCCCACCTTCGGCAAGCGACCCTTGCCGTCATTGCCGCGCGATCCGTTGATGTTCGTTCATTTCTCTGGCGGTGTCCGCGGAAACGCTTGGTACCGAACAGAAAAGCCTTGCTGCAAGCAGCTGTGCAAGAGTCTGCCGCCAGGGTTTTCCCGATTCGGTCGATTACGCCGGCTAACGCATTCAGCATTTTCATGCGGGAGCAGGTCTAAGCGGGGAGTTCACGCGTCGCGCAATGCACACCGCCGCCACCCGAGGCAATGCCCAGGATGTCCACCTGAACAATCGCTCGTGAACCGGCATACGCCCGGATAGTTGCCACGGCGGCAGCATCGGCCGCAAGGTCGTTGAATTTCGGCACGATGATCGCCCCGTTACATTTGTAGAAGTTGATATAGCCCGCGGCAAAGTTCGTCATCTGTTTGTCGCTCAGCGTCACGCCGTTGGATGTGCCGTAGTTACCCGGCGCATTCAACGCAATCAATGTGAGCGGCCGCCCCTTTGCATCCGTTTGACCCACCAGATTTCTGTAGTTGGCGGCCATCAGCGCTTGCTCATAGGTCGAGTTTGACGGATCGGCTGCGTAGGCGACGACGCCAGGCGCGAGGAACTTCGCGTAAAAGTCGACGTGTCCATTCGTGATGTCGGTCTCATTGGCCGGTGTGGCCGCGCCGCCCTGGCCACCGGCTCCACAGCCCCGCGGAAAGATCGCAGTGCCCGGAATCCAGATGATCTTCTGCACGCCCAGCGTGCGTTGCAATTCAGCCAGCACCGTGTCTTTGGCGGTCGGCAGAAGCGTCGCGTTAGCGACCACGCCATTCGGAATGGCGAACAGTTGCGGATTGCGATTGACGTGCAGTACCGCGGATTCCGTGAGGATCGCCGTCGCCTCTCCGTCGAATTCAATCGCCCCGCCCTCGAGCGTCAACGTGCTCTGAATCAGCGTCGCGTTGTTTGCCTGCGCCATCCATCCTGCTAGCGTGTGGTCGTTGGCGAACGGCTGGAAGAATTTGCCCGCCTTGGATTGGTTGCTGCTCGCCACAACCGAAGGCGGCACCGTCATCCCCGCATTGAGGTTCACGCCGTCCGTGTTCGCGTTGCCCCAGCCGTTGAAGTTGAAGCTCACGGCGCACAATGCGTTGCCGTTAGCCGTGTCCTTGACGAAGAGACAACCAGTGTCGCGCGTCCAGAGATCATCGAACCCATTGGCGAGCGGGATCAGATTGACGCCGCCCACGCCCGTGCCCCGGGCCAGATAGTTCGCGTGGATGGCGGGGTTCGCGCCGCTCGCCGTCGCCAGCAAGGTCTGAGCGACACTCAGATCGACCGGCAGCACCAGCATGTTGACCGGCTCATACGTGCCGATCGCTTTGGCCACGTCCATCAGATCGGCACGGACCCGATCGATGCCCGCATCCGTGCTCTGCGCCGTAACCGGTGTCCAGATCCCTTCCGAACCCGAGGCAAACGTCATGTACGTCGCCGTATGCGGCAAATCCTCGCCCGGCAGCAGATACGACAACACGCGGTTGGCAGGCGACGGATTCCGTGAAGAGGGTGACGGCGAAGGCGGACTCGACGATTCGCCTCCGCCGCACGCGGCCAGGGTTCCCATCAAGGTGATCCCTAACAAGGTGGTAGAACTCTTGATAAAGCCGCGACGCGTCACTACCGCGCGATCAGCCGATGGTTGAGATGCCTTGCTGTGCTTGCTCTTTGTCATGTCCATATTCCTGTCACTGCGCCTGGTTGCCGCCCCGGTTTGTGGCCCGGAATCCGGCGGTATTTCTGCGATCGCACAAAACGTCGGCCGACGCGCTCCCCCGCCGCGGTGTTGCTCCGCAGTCGATTCAAACCGTCAGACATCCGAATTGCTCCCAGGTCAGAAGTCTCGACCGTGGGGGAATCGCGAGCCCGCCTCGTGGCGCGGCCCGCGATGTGTGATCAGCGGGGTTGCTGTTGTGTCGTGCAGTGAATGCCACCGCCGCCGGCTGCGACGCCGTCGATATTCAGTTGAATCACGTCCCGGCCGGGGAACAGATCCACGAGAACATCGCGCGTATTGCGGTCTGCTTTGCTGTCGCCGAACTCGGGGGCGATCACCGCGTGGTTGCACACATAAAAGTTGATGTACCCGGCCGCGAACTGGTCGTTCTCATACTTGCGGCGCACCGTCGTCGGGCCCTGCAGTACCACCACCTTCAACGGACGGCCCTTCGCGTCGGTGGACTTGCGCAAGATCTCCAGATGGTGCTTCGTCACCGCGTGATCGTAGGACGACGGATCCGGATCGAGCCCGGCAACCACGACACCCGGGCTCGTAAAGCGCGCATAGAAGTCGGTATGGCCGTCGGTAATGTCCTTGCCCGCAATGCCCGGCAGCCAGATGATTTTCCGCACCCCGAGCAGGCGAGACAATTCGGCTTCGCACTGCGCCTTGCTGAGCCCCGGATTACGATTGGCGTTCAGCACGCAGCTCTGCGTGATAATGGCCGTGCCTTCGCCGTCCACTTCAATGCCGCCGCCTTCCAGCACCAGACGTGTTTCGAGCAATGTCGCCCCGGCTCGATGCGCGACGAAGGCCGCGACTTCCGCGTCCTGTTCGTGTTCCTGCTTGTTGCCCCAGCCGTTGAAATTAAAGCCCACGGCGCCAAGCTGGCCCGCGGGTCCTTTGACGAACACCGGCCCGGTATCGCGCATCCACAAATCATCGACGGGTTGAGGCACGAGCTCGACCGCGGCGCCACAGAGGCGAGCGGCGATGTCGTGGTCCTCTTCCCGCACCAGCATTTTCACCGGTTCGTGCGCCGCAATGGCCTTTGCAATGCCAGCCAGATTCTCTCTGACTACGGGCAGCAGTTTGCCGCCCCAGATTTCCTCGCTGGGGCCGAATGCCATCCAGGTCGCGGCATGGGCGCCGCCTTCGTCCGGCATCTGCCAGCTGACGCTCTGCGCGAGCGCCATCGTGCTGAAGCCGCTGCCCAGCGCACCCGATAACAGCGCGCCGCCGGAGGCCAGCAGTCCCCGTTTCAGGAAATGACGTCTTGTCGTCATGAAAAACACCTCAACCATATCGGTAAAGCTGGATGCATAGCCAGTCATTCAAGGCTTGCTCGCCTTGAGGCCGAGCCAGATTCGGCCCTCCAGACGCGCAGTGGCAGGTGCTTCGACCACCGGCGTAAACAGAGTCCGTTTCTTTTGCTCATTCGGATAGATGTTCGGATTATTGACCAGCGCCGGGTCCATCAGCTTCACTGCGGCCAGATTGGCATTCGCGTATCGCGTGGCATTGGAGATCTTCGCCACGACGTCCGGCCGCAGGATGTAGTTGATGAACGCATGCGCGTTGTCCGGATGCTTCGCGGTCTTGGGAATGACCATGCCGTCGAACCACATCAGGCTGCCCACGCTCGGGATGTCGTAGACGATGTCGCGCTTGCTGTCCAACTGCCGAGCCTTTTGCGAGGCCAGGTTGATCGCGCCGGAGTAGCCCACCATGACGCACAGTTCGCCGTCGATCAACTCGTTGGCGTTGGCCGAATCGACGAACAGATGAATATACGGCCGGACTTTCAGCAGCATGGTCTGCGCGACGGCATAGTCTTGCGCGGTCGGGTTCACCGGATCGCGGCCGAC
>OVEP010008922.1_pt1 | contig 10258 bp, 6 predicted proteins | sample 1779801 | NCBI WGS metagenome assembly OVEP01 (sample SAMEA3914791, study PRJEB12502) | metagenome | biome: forest; material: soil | place: Canada | collected 2011-07-03 | depth 0.1 m
GGCACCGTACGCTGCTTCGATGCCAATGTGCAGGAGCGCGTACGGAGCCTGCTGGATGAAATCGGCACGCTGACCGCGCAGGCGCATGGCGCGAAAGCGACGCTGTCTTACCGCTATGGCTATCCGGCAACGATCAATGCGCCGGCCGAAGCCGACGTCGCGCTCGATGCAGCGCGCGCGACCGTCGGCGCGGCGAAGGTGACGTTGGGCTGCAAGCCGTCGATGGCCTCGGAAGACTTCGCGTTCATGGCGCAGGCGAGGCCAGGTGCGTATGTCTGGATGGGCGTCGACGGGCCCGAGCCTGGCGCCCCGCTTCACAACCCGCACTATGACTTCAACGACGACGCATTGGCTACCGGTGCGTCGTATTGGGTGAACGTCGTGAAGGCGTTTGGCGTTGCGCGCGTGTGAAGCCTGGCATTGCGCGAAAACGGCGACGTGACGCTCGACGCGAGCCGTCAGGTTTATCAATTTGCAGTCTGAACAGGCCCGCATTCGCGCGGCTGATCATTTGGAGTGTCACTATGAAAATTGGATTTGTAGGGCTTGGCTCGATGGGTGCCGCGATTGCGAAGAACCTGATCGCGTCCGGACATGACGTGCAGGTTTTCAATCGTAGTCCGGCGCGCGCCGAGCCGTTGCGCGGAGCAGGGGCGAGCGTCGCGTCGAGTCCCGCGCAGGCGGCGCTCGGGGCCGACGTGGTGTTCACGATGGTGGCCGACGATGCGGCACACGCGGAGGTCACGTTCGGCAAGGCGGGCATCGCCACCACGCTGAAGCCGGGTGCGCTGCACATCTCGATGAGCACGATCAGTGTCGCCACCGCGCAGGACCACGCGGCGAGGTACCGTGAAGCGGGTCTTGCCTTCGTGTCAGCACCGGTATTCGGCCGGCCCGATGCCGCGGCGGCGCGCAAGCTGTTCATCATGGCGGCAGGCGCGGACGAGCATCTCAAGGTTGCCGTGCCGCTTCTCGAAACGCTTGGGCAGTCGGTGGGCATTGTCGGAAAAGATCCTTCGCAGGCCAACCTGGTGAAACTGATCGGCAATTTCATGCTGTCCGTGATCATCGAAACGCTGGGCGAGGCCTGTGCCGTAGCAGGCAAGGCTGGCATAGATCCGATGCGTCTGGTCGAGTTGTTGACGAGCGCAAACTTCAATGCGCCGCCATACAAGATCTATGGTCAGCTGATCGCATCGCAGCAATTCCAGCCGGCTGGCTTCTCGTTGCCCCTCGGGCAGAAGGACAACCGCCTGATGCTGGCAGCCGCTGAGGCTCTTGGCGTGCCGCTGCCGCTGGCAAGTCTCGTCCACGACCGGTTCCTGACGTTGCGCTCGCAAGGGCTCGGCGCGGAGCATGACTGGTCGGCGGTGGCGCTTTGCGCGTTGTCCGATGCAGGCTTGAGCAAGGCGCTGCACGGCGGCTGAGCGCAATGGGGACGATGCCGCTCGCCATGAGCGGCATTCGACGTGTCGAACAGAGCACGAGCGGGAATGTTTGGCGATTGACCAGCGTGCAAGGAAACGCTCATCTGATCGAAAATACGGGGCGCGCCGCTCGCGTACCGTGCAGAGGCGCTTAATTCGCGCTGCGTTCCATTGCTGTGGCGACGAGCGCGGGCGCTGCAGCTGCTTGAGCGAGTTCATCGCTCGACCATCCGCCGCCGAGCGCATGCAGGAGTTGCACATTCGCGCTCAGCTGGCGTGTCTGGATATCGAGCACGCTGCTTTGCGCCTCGAGTGCGACCGTCTGCGCCTGCACGACGTCGAGGTAACCCACTGTGCCTTGGCGATATTGGCGTAACGCGAGGTCGACGGAGTACTGGGCGGCGTTTGCTGCGTCCCGTTGCTCACTCAGCGCGGTGCCGAGATACGACAGTAGGGCAAGGTTGTCTTCAACCTGCTGGAATGCAGACAGCACCACGCCGCGGTAACGTTCTCCCGCTTCTTCGGTTGCTGCCTTGGCGGAATCGAGTTGCGCACGACGGTATCCGCCGTCGAACACGTACTGCACAAGCTGCGGGCCGACCGCCCAGAACAGATTGGGCGCGCTAACCAGGCCGGCGTAGGCTGCGCTTTGCACACCACCCTGCAAGCTGAGCATGATGTCCGGGAAGTAGGCCGCCCGCGCGACGCCAATTTTTGCGTTGGCCTCGGCCACCCGGCGTTCCGCTGCAGCGACGTCGGGCCGTCGCTGCAGCAGCGTTGAGGGCAGGCCAGTCGGAATCGCCGGCAACGCAATGGCGGCAGTCTGGGGCGGCAGGCTGAATTCGGATGCGGAGGCGCCAACCAGGACCGCGATCGCGTGTTCAATCAGCGCCCGTTGTGCCAGGTTCTGCGACAGCTGCGACTTCGCCGACGAAAGTTGTGTTTGCGCTCGCGAAACGTCGAGGCCCGACACGATCCCGCTGTTGTGCAACGTTTGCGTGAGTTGCAAGGCCTTCGCATACGCCACGACAGTCTCGTTCAACAGCTGGGTTTGCTGGTCGAGGCCGCGCAAGCGGAGGCAACTGTCCGCCAGTTCGACCTGCAGGCTCAGCTTTACCGAGGCCAGGTCGGCCTTGGTCGCCTGCGCCTCGTCCTTGCCGGCCACCACGGAGTCGCGCACGCGGCCCCAGAGGTCGAGGTCGTAGTTGATTTCGCCGCCAAGCGTGACGGAGTTGTAGTCGTTCGGGCCGCCCGCACGCAACGGCCGGTTGTCGGACTGGCGATCGCGCTGCGGCACGGCGCTCGCACTGATCGACGGGTACAGTCCCGACTCGACTTGCGCCACGAAAGCCTGCGCTTGCGCATAATGTGCGTACGCCGCGCGCAAGTCGGTGTTGTTGGCCAGCAGACGCGCTTCGAGATCGTCGAGCTGTGCGTCGCCATACATCTTCCACCAGCCGTTGCGGTCTATCCGGTCGGCGGGCTGTGCCGTGGTCCACGGGCCAACGGTCTTGTATTGCGCAGCGATTGGCGTCGGCGGGACCTGATATTGCGGCGCGAGCGAGCAGGCGCTGAGCGCGACGACGCTCGCGAGAAGCGCCGGAAGTCCATACTTAACCATGTGCCGCTGCCTTCTTATCGGTCGCCGTCGCAACTTGCACGTGGTCGCCGTCAGCGAGTCCGTCGGGCGGGGTATCGATCACGCGATCGGTTGCGGCGAGCCCTGAGCCGATCTCCACTGAGTCGCCCAGGTCGCGGTTGATCTTCACCTGCTTGAACAGCACGTGACCGTTCGCGCCAAGCGTGGCGACCACGATGCCGCGGCTATCGAAGACGAGTGCGCTGGCCGGTACGCGGAGCGAATCGGCGGAGGCCGGCAACGAGAATTTCAGGCTGGCGAACCCACCCGGCAGGAGCTTGCCGCTGGCGTTGTCAACCAGCAGTTGAACCAGCGTCGTTCCCGAACTCGAATTGACGGAGTCTGCCGCTGCAACTACGCGCGCGGTGAACTGCTGGTCGGGATACTCGGGGACGGTCAGGATGGCGGTCGTGCCGTCGTGTATCGCCGGTGCGTAATTCTGCGGCACCTGGACATACACGCGTAACTGCTTGACGTCGGAGACCGCGAACAGCTCCTGTCCGACCCCGCCGCTGCCGGCGTTGACCAACGCGCCGACGTCGGTGTCGCGGGCGGTCACCACGCCGTCGAATGGCGCGACGATGCGCGCGAAGGCCTTGGTGGCGACGAGGCGATCGACGTTGGCTTTCGCGGCTGCCACGATCGCCTCCTTGGCGGTGTAGTCAGCGGTGCGTTGGTCGACATCCTGCTGGGCGACGGAATCGGTGCCGCTTAGCGCTTCCCAGCGCTTCGCCGTCGTACCCGCAACCAAAGCATTCGCCTGCGCACTCTGCAGGTCCGCGCGCGCCTGCAAGAGCTGCTGGTCAAGCTCGGGCGTTTCGATTTCGGCAAGTACCTGGCCCGCTTTGACCGGCGCGCCGATATCGACACTCCATGATTTCAGATAGCCGCTGACCTGCGCGAAAATCGGCGCGCGCGTAAACGCTTCGAGACGGCCGGGCAGTTGCAGCGAGGGGCCGTTGGCGTCGCGCAAGGGCTGGATCAAGTTGACGGTTGGGACGGCCTGGGCGTCGGTCCAGGTTTTCAGCTGGCGAGCATCGGCGGCTCGCAGCGTGAGGCCGGCGGCGACGATGCCTAAGGCGACCAGTAGGCCGACCACGCCTGCTACCAGAAGCGGGCGGCGCGACGGTGTACTCGTGCGAAAAGTAGAGTCAGACGACATGAGCAGGACCTCCCGAGACGGATGCCGGGGTAGCCGCGCGCCCGGGGCGCGCGTGCACGATACAAAAAATGACGGGGACGAGGAACAGCGAAGCGGTGGTGGCAAACAGCAGACCGCCGATCACGGCGCGGCCAAGCGGCGCGTTTTGCTCACCGCCTTCGCCGAGGGCGAGCGCCATCGGCGCCATGCCGATGATCATGGAGAGCGCGGTCATGAGCACGGGGCGAAAACGCGTAAAGCCTGCTTCAAGGGCGGCCTTCAACGGGTCGCCGTGTACGGCAAAACGTTCGCGGCAGAAACTGACGACCAGAATCGAGTTGGCCGTCGCCACCCCCATGCACATGATCGCGCCGGTCAATGCGGGTACGGAGAGTGTCGTGTGGGTCGCGAACAGCATCCAGACGATCCCTGCCAACGCGGCAGGCAACGCACTTACGATCACGAAGGGGTCGGCCCACGACTGGAAATTGACCACGATCAGCAGATAGATCAGCACCACCGCACCAAGCAAGCCGAACAACATGCCGGCAAAGGCGCTGTTCATTGTCTGCACCTGGCCGAGCAGCGCGACGGCCGAGCCCTTGGGCAAGGTGCTGGCGTTGTCGTGCACGATGCGCTGAATGTCGGATGCCACCGCGCCGAGGTCGCGCCCCTGGGTGGTCGCGAAGATCTCGACCATGGGCTGGATGTTGTACTGGCTGACAACCTCATTGCTACTGGTGCGTTCGACTGTCGCCAGACCACCGAGGATCTGGGCGGTGCTTCCGCCGCTGGCCGTGATCGGGAGATTTTGCAAGGCGGCGAGCGAATCGAGGCTGTATTGCGGCGTTTGCATCACGATCGGATAAGAGACACCGTTCGCGTTGTTCAGCCAGAACGTGGGTGCGACCTGGCTGGAACCCGCGAGGTTGACCACCATGCTGTTCGTCACGTCGCGCTCAGTGATGCCGAGCAATTGCGCACGCGTGCGGTCGACATCGACGTTGAAAGTCGGGTTGCCGTGCGACTGTGCAATCCGCGCGTCGACCACGCCAGGAACATCGCGAACCTGGCGCAGCAGACGGTCCGCGTACGCGTAGTTGGCGCTCAGGTTATTGCCGCGAATCTGCAGGTCGATCGGCGCAGGCGAGCCGAAGTTCAGGATCTGACTGATGATGTCCGCTGGTGGGAACGAAAACGTGACGCCCGGGAATTCCCGCGGCAATCTCTCGCGCATCAGGCGAACATACTCTTCGGTTGGACGGTGGCCTTCGTTCAGCGCGATCTGGATGTCACCGTCCTGCGAGCCGACCGTACCGGTGTTGTTGTACGCGGTATTGATGCCGCTGACCGGCAGACCCATGTTGTCGACCACGGTGCCGAGATCCGCCGGCGGGATGATCTGGCGGATCGCGCCTTCGACATCCGCAAAAATCTGTGCGGTCTTTTCAACGCGAACGCCGACCGGTGCGCGCACATGCATCAGGATTTGTCCGGCATCGACCGAAGGGAAGAAGTTGCGGCCGAGAAACGGCACCAGCGCGAACGAGAGGGCGACAAAGCCAAGGAAGCCAATGACGAACGAACGCCGATGGGTCAGCGCAAGTTCGAGCAATCCACGGTAGGCGCTACGCACCTTTTCAAAGCGCGCCTCGAAGCCACGCTGGAAACGCCCAAGCGGACCGGGGCTCCTGGTTTCATGGACGTGCTCGCCCTTTACATGCTGTTTCAGCAGGTACTTCGCCATGGTCGGTACAAGGGTTCGCGACAGGATGAACGACGAGATCATCGCGAAGATCACCGCTTCAGCCATCGGCACGAACAGGAAGCGTGCGACGCCGCTCAGGAAGAACATCGGCACGAACACGATGCAGATGCACAGCAGCGAGACGAACGCCGGCGTGACGATCTGCGCGGCGCCGTCGAGAATAGCCGTCTCCACCTCCTTGCCGTGCTCGAGGTGCCAGTTGATGTTTTCGATCGTCACCGTGGCATCGTCGACCAGAATCCCCACCGCTAGCGCGAGACCGCCGAGCGTCATGATGTTCAAGGTCTCGCCGAGCGCGGACAGCGTCGCGATGGAGCCGAGGATAGCGAGTGGGATTGAGGTTGCGATGATGATCGTCGAGCGCCAACTGCCCAGGAATAGCAGGATCATCAGGCTGGTCAGCACGGCCGCGATCACACCCTCGCGCGCCACGCCGGTGATGGCCGCCCGTACGAACAGCGACTGGTCGCCGATGGGCTCGATCTGCAGGTTATCGGGCCATGACGCTTTGCCTGCAGCGATGCGCTGCTTGATGCCGGAGATGATGCCGAGCGTCGAAACCGAACCGTTCTTGAGCACGGACATCAGTACCGAACGCCGGCCGTCGACGTGCACGATATTGGTCTGCGGTGGGCTGCCGTCGCGCACATTCGCAATGTCACGGATATAGACCGTGGTGCCATTGGCCGCCTTGACGGGCAGATCACCCAAGGCTTTGATTTCCGACGGCGCGTTGTTCAGTTGCAGCGTGTACTCGTAGTCGCCGATCTTTTCCGTGCCGACTGGCGTGATCAGGTTCTGGCCGGCAAGTGCATTGGCGACATCCTGCGCAGATAAGCCGCGCGCCTGGAGTGCCACCGGGTCGACGTCGATCTGCACCTGACGTGTCTTGCCGCCGAAGGGGTAGGGAATCGCTGCGCCTGCGACCGTCGTGAGAATCGGGCGCACCGCATTCAAGCCAAGGTCAGCGAGGTTCTGTTCAGAGAGTCCCTTGCCGGACAGCGCCAACTGGATGATCGGCACGGTCGACGCGTTGTAGTTCAGGATTAGAGGAGGCGTCGTACCCGGAGGCAACTGCCGCAATTGAGTTTGCGCGACGGAAGTCACCTGCGCGTTCGCCGTGCTGATATTCACGCCAGGCTGGAAGAAAATCTTGATGATCCCGAAGCCCGCAACCGATTCCGCCTCGATATGCTCGACGTCATTCACGGTGGTGGTCAACGTGCGTTCGAATGGCGACGTGATCCGGCCGACCATCTGGTCCGGCGGCAGCCCCGTGTACTGCCACACGACGCTGATCACGGGAATCCTGATATCCGGAAAGATGTCGGTTGGCGTCCTCATCGCGGACAAAGGACCGATGATGAGGATGAAGATCGCCAGGACTACGAAGGTGTAGGGTCGCCGAAGGGCGATACGGACTAGGCCGAGCATGAGAATTCCAGAGCTTGGGGTAAAACGTAAGAGTGTCCACGCATGCTTTGGACGCACACGCTGAACGGCCTTCAAGGAGCCAACTTCCATTCTGGAGATGAGGTCTTCACGTCACCGTCACATCTTTTACGATGACCGCCACGGGTTAGCGTGGACGTCTCCCCACGCCCTGCCGAACTACAACGCAACGGTTATGTTCGTGAAGAGGATGACTAATCGTATGTCTATCGACGTTCAATGAGCCGCGTATGAGGCGTCAATCTGCGCCTACACCTAGTCCACGTGGTGTCACTGAACTTCCGATCAACGAAAGTGCGCAGCTTTGCAAACGTACAGTGACGCGCCGAAGCAGAGTAACGGGCGATAAAGAGTTGGGAAAGCGACTTTTTGTGCAAAACAGTAGTGCGCAAAACAGGCGCACTGGAAAATGGCTTTCACCCCGCCGACGGCTTATGACATTCGCAGCATGAGGCTGTCCCGAGTCCATGCTGGTGTCAGCCGATAGCCGACGCGCGGTGGTATCGCCGGATGCATGTAGCGCAAAACCAGTCCGTCGCGCTCGAGTTGGCGCAAGGTCTTCGGCTCTTTTCTGCGCACTGTCGTCGGCGCAAGGCCCGTCGTAGCAATTAGTTTCCGTGGGGAAAGTATGAAACCGGCAAGTGCCTTCTTGTGATCGCAAGATTTGGCTGAAATAATCGTTTCGCATAACGGATGGTGTAATGCGTACCAGGCAAGAGCATAAAAGGTGGGACCTGAGAGAGACCGTTGCGGCGCGCGGCCAGTGAGTGTCGCGCGCCCGTCAACGGCCAGGAGTCGGCGAATGGCCTGCATGGCGCATCGTCGCCAGCAGATGTATCAAACTTCATTTGCGCAATACCAGAAACCTACAAAAAGCCGCGCAGTTCGATCAATGCTGGAGCCATCATTCTCTGCAACCTGGGGTGGCGATGAGAGAGAGGTGTGACATACCGCGACGAAGTCCGAGTCCTCGAGAGCGCACGGGCATGGAAATGACCGACCTTTCCACAACCGACAATGGCTGAAGTGAAGTCGCTGCAAGCGCAAGCCGACTTCGCGATGGAACTACTGCGATCCGGCCAAAGTGCACATCTGTGTATGACGGGCGATCTTTCAGGGCGGCCGGGAGTCGATGTCGGCCGCATCACACGCTACGCCTTGATATGGGGCCCCAGCAGCGACAGGTCTGCAACTGAAAGACGATCATGCGCGGTCTGCACCTGATGCCAGTACGGGTAGAGCAGGGGCGGCGCGCTCACCTTGTCGAGCCGCTCGCGCTGTTCGGCGCTCAGCCTGAGATTCGCGGCGCCGAGATTGTCCAGCAGTTGCTTCTCGTTGCGCCCGCCGATGATGACCGACGTGACGGCGGGGCGGCCGAGCGTCCATGCGAGCGCGACCTGAGCGGCCGAGACATTCTGCTCGCTGGCGATCTCGACAAGCGCGTCCACGATCGACCACAGTCGCTCAGCGTCGCGGATCGGCGGCTCTGTCCAGCCGGCGAGCTGACGCGTGCCCTCGGGCGTCGCGTCGCGGCGGTGCTTTCCCGACAGCAAACCGCCTGCGAGCGGGCTCCAGACAAGAATGCCCAGGCCTTGATCGAGCGCGATCGGCGCGAGTTCGTATTCCGCTTCGCGTGCTTCGAGCGTGTAATGGATCTGCTGGCTCACGAAGCGTGGCAGACGATCGCGTTCGCTCACATGCAACGCCTTCATCAGGTGCCAGCCTGAGTAGTTCGAGCAGCCGACATAGCGGACCTTGCCATGCCGGACAAGCAGATCGAGCGCTTCAAGCGTTTCTTCGAGCGGCGTGAGTCCGTCCCATTCGTGCACCTGGTAGAGGTCGATCACATCCGTCTTGAGACGGCGCAAGCTCGCCTCGCAGGCTTCGATCAAATGATGCCGCGACAGACCCCGGTCGTTCGGGCCGTCACCCATGGGAAAGCGGGCTTTCGTCGCAATCAGCACACCGCCTTTGCGCTTGCCGCCGAGCGCCTGGCCGACGATTTCCTCTGACGCACCGTTCGAATAGACGTCCGCAGTATCGATCAGGTTGACGCCCGCGTCGATGCACATGTCGATCTGCCGGCGCGCCTCGTCGAGGCCAACCTCGCCGACGTGCGCGAATTTGCCTTTGCCGCCCATCGTCATCGTGCCTAGCGTGATGGTCGACACCTTGAGGCCCGAACGGCCAAGTTGACGGTAGTCCATGATGAAGCAATCTCCATGTATGTTGCGAGGATTAACAGCGGGCGTGCAGTCGTTCAGTCCCATTGCGCCCGCATTTCGTGCCAGGTGTTCCCTGGCATCCCCAGACGTCCGACGATAACGGAGATTGAATTACCATTCCAATAGAAAGATATGATTCAATTGTGCGGTTTTCGTGATTAATCGTCTCTGCAGAAAGAGTGCCAACGTGGATTTGAAGCAGCTGGAACATTTCGTGGCGGTCGCAGAAGAGCGGCATTTCACGCGCGCGGCGCGGCGCCTCAACCTCGTGCAGTCCGGATTGTCTGCGTCGATCCGCTCGCTGGAAGAAGACCTGGGCGGACCGCTGTTCAATCGCAGCACGAGGCGAGTCGCTTTGACGCCTGCCGGCGAAGTGTTGTTCGCAGAGGCGCAGCGGGTACTGGCGGCCGCGCGCGACGCACGGCACGCCGTCACGCAGGTTCACGGGCTCGCACGCGGCCGGTTGAGTATCGGTGCGATTCACGGTCTCGCGCCTTTCGTCGACCTGCCCGCTGCCCTGGGGCAGTTTCGGGCCGCGTTCGGTGGGATCGATATCGAATTGACACTGGACGGTTCGCGCGCCCTGATTGACGAGGTGCGGGAAGG
>OVEP011207239.1_pt1 | contig 10209 bp, 7 predicted proteins | sample 1779801 | NCBI WGS metagenome assembly OVEP01 (sample SAMEA3914791, study PRJEB12502) | metagenome | biome: forest; material: soil | place: Canada | collected 2011-07-03 | depth 0.1 m
CCCCGCCGATTCCGCCCAGCGAGAACTGTTCCGAGGGATCGAGATTCTTCTCCGCCCACTGAGCGGCCAGTCGGGCGCGGAGAACGAAGCCCCCCCCGAGAGGCTGGTCGCGGCTGGCCTGAAGCATCGCCTTGAGGTAGCCGCCGGCGGTGTGCAACCCCGCCCGGTCCTGGGCGGCGTCGATGGCGACGCCGGACAGGTCGAGCACGCCGCCGTCAAGTATTGCACCGTAGCGGCTCACCCCATCGCCGGACGGATCGGTCCGCGTCCCCTGGAGGAAGAGCGCCGCCGACGCCCGGTCCTTGCGATCGATCGAGACGCCGAGATTGGAATCTTCATAGCGGGCAGCGGTAAGAGTCACGCCGGCAAGCAGGTTTTCGCGCGGCGACAGGAGAAGCGGGATGCTGAGGCCGGCATCGGTCACAGCGGCGGTGCCATGGGCGTCGAGATCGGCGAAATAGGAGCCGAGCCGATAAGCGAGATAGCTGGCGTCGAGGCTGGCGCGCCAGCCCGAAACCCCGATCGGCAGACTATAGGCGGCCTGCCCGTAATTCAGTCCCGCAGCGTCCAGCGTCCGCAAGCTGATCTGGTCTCCCCGCCCCCCTGGATCATTAACGGCGAGGCTCGCGCTGGCCTGGTGTATTCCGGTAGTGGGAGCCCCGGCGTTGTCGGTCTCGATGCTGCCGCTCAGCAGAGGCATGTCCTCGACTTCCAGCAGCAAATCGCTGCTTCCGGTCCGCGACCCCGCCTGCAAAGTGCCCGTGGCGGCGATGCCCGGCAGGGCGTTGGCGAGCATCAGCCCATGCTCGAGCTGGTCAAAGGAATAGGGCTCGGAGGCGACCAGATCGCTTTCGACCACCCGCCTGACGAAATCGGGGTCGGCGCGTTGGGGGCCGGGTGCCAGCAGCACTTGGCCGAAATGGCCCTCGATCACCCGGATATGGACAATGCCGTTCGCGATCTCCTGCGCCGGGAGCAGGGCGCGGGCGAAATAGCCGTGGCGGCGATATATATCGGGGATCGCCTGGATGGCGGTGATCAGAGAGGAGACGCCGAGACGCCGTCCGATCAGGCCGGACAGCGCCTCCCGAATTTCGGCCGGGTCGACCAGGCTCACCCCGTCGATGACTATGTCGGTCACCTCGACGAGCCTCTCGTCCCGGCCCTCGGGCATGGCGGGCGGCGTCGGTGCCGGCAGAGGCGCTGGAAGCGGCAGCGGGGGTGCTGACTGCTCTTCTCGTTGGCGCTGCAGGCTTCCGGCGTTGGGGAATGTCTGTGCGGAGGCAGGTATCCTGGTGACCAGAACGGCGCTTATCCCCACCGAAACCGCCAGCGAAATCAGTTTCATATTTTCCCCCGGACGACAGGCCGGCCTCAAAATAGAGGACGGCTTCTACCGGATAGGGCGGGGAGGCCAATAGGTCAAATCAAGACCGTCAACCGGGAGGAACATCACTTTTTACGCAACTATCGGGAGACGGGCGGTATCCCTGCGAAGGGATGCCCGCTAAGCACCCCGCCCACCCTGGCGGGACCGGTCACGCTCATCCAGTCGCCGACGCACCCTGCGCCCCACGTCGTCCGACCCGGTAAGATCTATCGGTTCTGAACTGTCTCCCGTGAACTCGTCCCGCCGACGCCTATGACCATGTGGCGCGAGCGGCAGGGGCTCCGTGCGCGCGGGAGGCGGAAGCATTCCCGCCGCCTCTTCCCGGGCGGCACTTATCCGTAGCGTAAGGAGGTCAGCAATATCTCGATGTTGGCCTAGCTCCACACACTCGACGGCTGATTGGCCTGCGGTATTTCTGGCCTCAAACATGAGCAACTGCTTTTGGACAGAATGTCCCGCCGCGAACTTCGCATAGCGGCGCACCATATCGAAACTCCCAGACGCCGCCACGTTAGGTAAAAGCGGCTCGCCTCGCCTGTTCCTCGCCAATAGGACCTCTGTGTTCACGGAATCGGGCAATCGTTCCAGGGCCTTTTTGTAGAGGTTGAGCTTCTCCGATCGTGAAAGCGAGATGGCGGCCTGGTCTGATTGCATCCCGCTCCGGTCGGTCTTTGGACTGCGCAATATCTGCGTGAGAGCCGGTTCACCCTCGGCGTCTCTGGCCATAAGCAGTTCGGCTTGGAGATCCGACGGCAGGGATGTGATCGCGTCACGGAATCCCATGACCGCACTTACGCGATTGCCCTCGATAGCCCGCATCAGGCCCGCTCGTCCCTCCCTATTTCGTGCCGCCAGAAGGTGTTCCAGCTCGGCCGAGGGACGATGCAGCATCGATCCGACAAAATAGGTAACGTCCTCCGCGACGCCTCGGTCAAAAGCCTTTTGCAGGAAACCTTCGCCGCCGGCCCCCTTCGCGGAGAGCAGCTCGATCTTGACCTCATGATCGAGGTCTTCAAAGGCCTTGATACATGACCTTACCCGAGGATCGTTCTTCCGCTCGAGCGCAGCGGCCAGTCGCGACACGCCGCGACTATCGTCGCCGCTCAGCAAAGCGACAGAGTCTTTCTTGTCCAAATAGCGGGTGTTGTCGGCGAAGGCTTTCACCAACTGCGAATCGCCTCTGTCCAGCGCGATGCATATCGCCGGTTCGCCGTTGGCCTGTTCCGAACGAGCGAGCTTTTTCCTCAATTCGGCGCTCAGCGGCTGCAGTCCCGCCAAATACGCTCCTATCGCCGCCGCAGAGCGCGCCTTCACGGCGTAGCCGACTCCAACGCTGCCGGCCGGCCGATCGCGTTGAGGTCTGTCGAGATCGTCCGAGTCGTCGGAAGAGTCCTCTTCCGGCCGCGCTTCGAGCAACGCGGTTTGCAGGTCGCCGGCTTCGGGATGGTCCAGCGACGCCACCGCCGCGACATACGGCCCAACGGCGTCGGCAAAACCCTTCTCCATACTTTCCGCCAGGGCGGCACGCCCGCTTCGGGCTTTTTCAGGCGTCAGGTAGGTTCCCCGGACTTCGCTATGGAGCGGCTGGAGGGCTGCGATATACGCCACCACCTTGTCGGCCTCTCCTTTCGACAACGCCGTCCCTAAGAAGCTTTGAGGAGTCGCCTGCCCGAAAGCTTTTGAGAACACGCGAGCCTGGTGCTCCGGCTCAAGGCGGCCGATGGCTGAGGCGTAGGCGCGGATCACGTTGAGATACCCGTTCTCCACCGCCTGTCTGAGAGCTTCGGGTCTCGTGAGCAGTTGCGCATGCGCCTCCGCTCCGACTCCAAGCCCCTCGACAAATTGCAAATATGTCCGGACGTGCTGGGTATCCCCGGACGCAAAAGCCGACCTCAGGCTCTGCTCGCCCAGGATCTGCTCCATATCGGTGAACTTGGCGCTGAAATCAGGATCCGCGGACCAGGCTGCCTGGAGGTAAGCGCCCATCGCGGCGCGGTCAGTGCGCGCGAGCTGTGTCGCCAGCGCCGCCGCCATGGTGGGCTCGCCGCATCTGAGAAGGCGACGCCGTATATCCGGCGGGAAAGCCGCCGGAGCGCCTGCGTAAGCTTCCACGGTTTCCCGGAAACCACGCCGGACGGCGTCGTCCAGTCCCGGGGAAGCCCGCTCCAAGATGCGGACCTGAGCCTCTGGGGAAAGCATAGCGATGGCGGCGATGTAGGCGCGGACGGATTCGGTGCTCCCATTGGCGAGCGCGTGGTGGAGCCCGGGGACCTGTCCTACGCTTCCGTCCTCGGCATCCTCATATGTATAGGCGTCCAGATATCGATCGCGGATCTCGGGCGGCACCTGATGTAAGGCTTCGCTATAGGCCCTGATCGCCTCCGCATGGTTGTGCCGCAAGGCAGTCGCCAGGCAGGACTGGCCGATCGGGTCAAACGGATCGATCAGAAGGGCCCGCTGGTCCGGGCTGAGCCCCCTGATAGCCTCCGTATAGGCTCTGACCATCTCCGCTCGTCCGTGCGACACCGCGAGAGCGATGCCGGATTCGGCCTCCTCTTCGAGCTCCGAACTGAACCGGCCGGTGTTAAGCAGCTTACTCCGCATCTCCAGCGGCACTGTTCGGACGGCCACGGCGTAAGCGCGGACGGCGTCGACATGGTTATCCCGCATGGCGTTGAAGAGGGCCGACCTACCCTCTTCATCCAAGGCCGTTTCCAGCAGCTCTGCTCTAGCACCGTCATTCAGCGATTGGATCGCATGCGAGAACCGGCGCACGCCGACGGCATCCCCATCCCCCAGCGCCTGGGTCAATCCGACCCCGGCCCGCTCTTCGACCAACCGGCGCGCGATATTGAGGAAGGTTTCTCTGTCGGGAGACCGCCATTGCTCCCCGATCCATTCGAGATCCTCGACCTCGACCTTTCTGAGTTCGTCTATCTTCGGCTTGTTCACGAGCAGGGTGCCGTCGGATTCCTCCAGGACCTCTCCCGCTGCGGAAGCGTTGGTCAAGCGCATAGGGCCGTAATCATCCAGAACCCCTACGGCCGCCAAATTATCGGCGATCCGCCGCTCAAGAATCGCCACGTCCTTTAACAACGCGCGGTCTTCCGTGCTGTCATTGCGAAGAGGACGGGGGAGGTAGGAAGATGAAAAGACGTGATCTAGCTTTATTTGACCATAATCAGGCGTAAGCTTGGGCTGGAAAGTCTCTTTGTATATATCGACGAGACCGTTCAGCTCGTCTGAGGTCAATACTTTTCCTGCCAGATAGCCGTACTCTTTTTGTATTTCCTTCATACAGCTATCGGTCAGGTCGGCTACGATGGATTTGGCGTTGACGTTTTCGTCGTGAATCCGTGCGCAAGCCGTTATGTGATCTTGACGGACACCAAAGAGTCCTTCCGCCGCCACAGCAGAGTCGTCGGTCAAATCCCCCCAAAGAAAATGAGCGGACTTCGTCTTGAACAGGTTCACCAAGTGAACTTCCCAGACTGCGTAACGTCTCCATTCAGGCGATGTGCGAGGTGGAGCGAAATTATCTTCTACATATTTCTTGATGAAGGCTTCTGATCTTCGAAGAGAAAGCCTCATCGCCCGCATTTTGAGCGAAGTGCGGCTAAGCCTTAGGTCGCCGACAGCTCCTTGTAGGTTGGACAACCCTCCATTTGCGCAAACAAGCATGTCTTGAGAGACGTTGTCTATTTTTGCGACACGCTCATCCAGGGGAATATCCTCATCCCGAGACAGCTGCTCGATTCGATGAAGCGCCATCATACCTTCACTATAAATGGCCGCAACATCATCGCCGAATTGAGGATAGTCCGAACCGAGCTTAAGCCGTTCCCAGTATTGTTCCAGCCTCCTAGCGCCCTCTGCCTTGTCGTTCACGACCAAGAAGCCTTGCAGAGCCTCCAACTTGTCCCTGAACTGGTTCAGTAGCCGCTGATGTGTATCCCCTCCTTCGAACCGACGCAGATGTCCATGGATGGTCGCGTCGTAAAGAATTTCCGGGACATCGTCCTCCGTCCCGTCGCTCTCCTGCGCCTTTGCATGGGCGTTTTCGAACATCGATGAAAATCGCATGGCGAGGCTCCGACGACGATAGGGGCAGAGGGAGAAGGTAAGCTGCTTTCAGCCAGCTTCCGGGCAGGCAGGCCATATCGTCAAGGATACGGCGCGCAAAGGCCGGTTATAACGCCATACAAGAAAGTAATGATTCTCACACCAGCACCTAGTGCGGAACGTCTCGCGCCGGGGAAACGCCACGACCATCCCCCAAATCCGGTACCTCCGTGAGGACCGTGCCGGCGGGGGCGCAGTTATGGACCGCCGCGGCGACATGTGAGCGGAGCATCCCATGCTCTTCGTCTCGATGACTTCGCTCGTGCCACAGCAGCTTGACCTCATAGGGAGCGACCTCGATCGGCAGTTCAGCCATCTCGAGCGACAGCAATGCGGCCATCTTGATCGCGACGCGTCTCGGCACCGTCAGCACCATGTCGGATTCCAGCACCGCAAGCGCGGCCCCCAACGTATTGGGTGAGACGACGCAGCGCTGGCGAGACGGCAGATTGGTCAAGATTTCGGCAAGCGCATTTCGCTCGATGTCGTGTCCCGATGTCGGGATCGCGAGCTCGCCGGCGCGGTGTAGCTTCGCCAGCATTACCGCATCTCGCCGGTCCGTCTTCACCCGGTCGCCCGCCTTCATCGGGATCAGCGACGGCGCCACAACAATGCACTCATGGCCCAGACCGGTCAGTTGCCGATGTAATCCGTAACCGCACGGACCGGCCTCATAACAAAAATGCAGCCGCGGCTTCCCCTTGGCGAGACGCTTCACCAGGGCGTCAATCTGATCCGCCGTGTTCGATATACTACCAATCGAACGCACCTCTCCCTGGCGACCATCTTCGGCTATCGCTACCTAAACCGTCGCCTTATGGACATCCAGTCCCACATAAATGGTATTCTGCATCAGGCCCGCTCCCCATGCTTGAGGCTCGGCACCGGACCACCCGGCGCAACCCTCGATACGAGCTTGTCGTGGAGCGGGCCGCCCGTCACCTCATCAGGCGAACATAGGGTCTAATTAAATCTCGGCATACGCATATGCGTAAAATTCATACTCCTCATACACATCGATAAAAACAGACATCGCCATGCACGTTGTCAAACGAGTCCTTGCATACGAAGAAAAAATTACATCAACAAAAGAAAGTCACAACCAGGAATTATCGCTTTAAAGTACGTCACTTATATTTAATTCATATTTTTTAATTACTTAAACAACCTTTCCTTTCCGAGAATCGGAACGCGCAGCTCCGCCGGCAAGCCACATACCCAGATTCTCCATGACCGGGCCGGATGAAGACATGACAACACCGGATCGCAGCTGAGCGGGTTTTCGTGTTCGTTTTATACGGAAGGAGCGGCGCGTTATGACGGTGTTATGGATATGCGAGAAATATTCGGTGGCGTGCGAGCTGGCGCATGTTCTGTTCGATGGCATCGCCTCGCACAGCCCGCCGGTCATCGTGACGAAGCAAGCGGCGCGTCTGGTCTATACCAACGGCCACGTCCTGGAGTTGGCCGCCCCGGAACTCTATGACCCCGCCTACAAATCGTGGGAGCGCCAAGACATAGCCGGATTGGTGCAAAACGGCTTTCGCCTTGTCGCCGCGGCGGGAAAATCCTCGGCGCTTTGCGCGCTTGCAACGGAAATACGGGCCGCGTCCGAAATCGTCGTGGCGACCGATGCCGGCCGCGAAGGCGAGATGATCGCTTGGGAAATCCTCGATCATGCGGGCTTTCAGGGACCGGTCCGACGCTTCTGGACGAGCTCCCTCACCGACGGAGCGCTGAGGAAGGCGGCAGCCGAACTCCTGCCTGGCGCACGCACTGTCTCCCTGTACCATGCCGGACGGGCGCGGTCGCGGGCAGACTGGATCGAGGGCCTGACCTATACGAGGTACTTCACCCGGCATCACACCGCGCCGAGATCGAAACCCCTCAGCGTGGGCAGGGTGCAGTCGGCCGTCGCCGCCCTCGTCGAGGACCGCTGCCGCGAGATCCAGGCCTTCGCGGCCCAGACCTATTTCGACGTGAAAGCCGTCATCGCGACTCCGTCGGGGTCACTCGAATTGACCTACCATTCTTCCTCAGACCAGCGCATCGAGGATCCGAGCGAAGCGCAAGCGCTGGCGTCCCGCATGATAGGGCGGACCGTCGCCTTGTCGATCAAGACCCTGCCAAAAGCGGCTAAGCCGGTCGATTTTCTGAGTACGTCCGGTGCCCAGAAACGGGCCTTCAGCCTTTGGCAATGGTCGCTCGAGCGCACCCTGGACCTGCTGCAAAAGCTCTATGAGGCGAAGCTCATCACCTATCCGCGCACCGAATGCACCCATCTATCCGCCGACCATGCGCAGCACATGCCCTCTCTCTTGCGGCGTCTTGCCGCATTGCCCGAGATCGCGGCGCTGGCCCGTGCCCATCCTGACTGGATCGAGACACCGGTCATCCGCAGCCCCTCCTATGACGACAGCAAGCTGACGGATCACCATGCAATCATTCCGACCGGCATGATCCCGGACCTGGCGCGGCTTCCCCCCGACGAAGCCAAGCTTTACCAGCTCGTCATGCGCCATGCCGTGGCCAATCTGCTGCCGGATCACCTCTATGACAGCACCACGGTAACGGCCGAGCTGGACGGCAAAATATTCTTTGCCCGAGGCAGAACCACGCGCGAGCCGGGATGGCGCAGCCTGATCGCCGAAGACCGGGCCGAGCGGGAGGTGAAAGGCGCGCGAAAGAACAAGCAACCCGCGCAAGCCGAGGAGCCGTATGAGGATATGCCTGTCCAGCTTCCCCCGATTAAGGATGGCTGCCGCGGCGCCATCCGTGAAGCCGCAATCCTGAAGAAACAGACCAAACCTTCGGCTTACTTCACCCAGGCGAGCCTGCTGGACGCTATGGTGAACATCGACCTCTATATGGACGCCCCCAGTGCGAAGAGAGTTCTGGGCGGTCCGTCGCCCGACCGGAAGCTGGGCATAGGCACCGGGGCGACGCGGGCCCATATCGTCCGGACCCTGTTCGACCGTGGCTATATCGAGGAGCACGGCACAGCCATTCATGCCACCCAGCGCGGCAGCGCCTTCATAGGCCTGGCTCGGCGTCTGGTACCATGGATGATCGACCCGTTCCACAGCGCCGAGCTGGAAGCCGCCCTCCGGGAGATCGAAGCCGGAAAAAGCAGTGACGGTACCTATGTGTCGGACGTCATCAACCGCACACAACAGACCCTGTCGAAGCTCCTCGAAATGGGGGATGCGACCCGGATAGAGGATGAGCCGGACCCTAACCAACGGCAGCCCCGGCCCGCACGCAGGAGTCGGCGGGGCCGCGCGCGTGAGCCGCTGACCGCATGGCGGTTCTCGAATTGAGAGACCTTCTATCGACTATCAAAAAGCTGCGGCAGGATGGCTTCGCCAAATGGGTGACGGCCTATCTGGTCAGCCTGTTCGGCTCCGTGATCTGGGTCGGGCTGGTGCTGCTGGTGAGTTTGGAAACAATCAACCGGATGGGGTAATATGGGCCATTCCCTTCGCCGCCGCGAAGCAGCTGGGACGGTAATCGCGAGGATACTTCCATGCCAAGCTGTGCATTAACATTCAAGGTTCCAGCCGCCTTATACTCCATGCGAAGACGCCAGATGCCTACTGAGTATATCGCCCCATCCTCCATGAGGCGCGCAATGCCACTTAGGTGCGGATCGGTATCGGTGTTACCACGCATGTATCTGCAACGGCTATTTATTCGGGCTGAGATCGGGGCTGTTCAGGACACTAGCCGAGAATGGTATTGAAAATGCCGTCCAGGTCTTTCGCTCTTTCATGAGCTGATTTCTGTGTACAGGCGACGGAGGCTACGCCTCCGGCGGTGCCCATGATCACGTCGCCTTCAAGGTCACATTCGACTTTCGTCGATTGCTCCCAAAGGCGCTGGCTTTCTTTGATCGCGGGGGTAAAATCGACGTGCGATCCGGCAGGATCGCCTCAACCACGCCGTTCGCCCGGTCGACGGCTGTCAGCACCGGGACCAGTTCGCCGAAAAGCCCAGGCAGAACGGCTTTGCCGCCTCTATATCGAGCCGGGCGGTTTTCGGATGACGCTCCCTGCTTCCAGCCTCGATGCCCCCGTGACGATGAGCGGAAGTAGGTCGCGTCGGCCTCGACGATACCAGAGACCTTCTCGGATTGGATGAGCGCTTGGACTTTCAACATGCGGTGGCGCCAACGCCATGCGGTATGCCGGGAGATTCCGATGCCGGTGGCAACGACATCGGTTAGAGACATGAAACCGTCCAGCAGTCGGGCGTAGTTCACCCACTTCTCGGGCATCCGCATCCGAGCGAATGGTGTGCCGGTCAAAGCATTGAAGGTTTTACCGCAACCGCCATTGGCACCTTTACGGCACCGGAAGCGTTGGCGGCCTGCTTTATCCATTCCATGCTTCACAACGTCGGTATGGCCGCAGCAGGGACAGAGTCTCGCCCGCTCGATAGCGAGTGAGCCTTCTGGGCGATGACAATCTCTCCCTGGCGTCGCGCAGCGACTTGGCGCACCAGCGCCTCAAGCTCGATGCACTGCTCTGCGTCGGCTTGCACGACCGCCGTCTTAACCCGCTCAAATTGTTTGGAATCCACCGACCACGCCTCCTGCGGTCAACAGATTACCCGGCGGTCAAACTGGAACGCGTGAACCTTCACCGGTTCCACACCTAAGTGTGTTTCGGCGTGGAATAAGGACCCCGTTGGCGGGG
>OVEP010093095.1_pt1 | contig 10208 bp, 8 predicted proteins | sample 1779801 | NCBI WGS metagenome assembly OVEP01 (sample SAMEA3914791, study PRJEB12502) | metagenome | biome: forest; material: soil | place: Canada | collected 2011-07-03 | depth 0.1 m
GGGTGTGAGAGGCGTCACTCTGTCTTCATCCACGCGGGGAGGCTTGGATGGGCAAGAGCCGCAGAACAATTCCCGAGGAACTGTTGTTGCTCGCGCTGGACCCGGCGACCGGGACCACCGCGCAACCGCAGACCCTTGACCTCGGGCTGGCCGGAGCACAGCTCGTCGAGCTGGCCATGGCCGGACGAATAGTCCCTGACGGGGACCGGATAGCCGTGGTGAATCCACGGCCTACCGGTGACCCGACACTGGACCACGCCCTGGAACTGCTGCGCAGGCGCGGCAGTGCGGTGCGTGCCGTTCACTGGATCGGTGGGCCCCGCTTGGGGCTGCGCCAGACGTACCTCGCGCACCTGGAGCGGTGCGAGATGGTGCGGGCGGTGCCGGGCCAGGTGTGCGGAGTGCTGCCGACGACGCGGTACCAGGCGTCGGACGACTGCACGAACAGCGCGATCAAGGAACGGCTGGACACGGCCATCCGGACCGGGATCCCCCCGGACCCCCGGACTGCCGCCCTGGCCGCCCTGGCCCACGCCGTGGGTCTGGGAAAGCATCTCTACCCCGGTAACGAGGGGCGTTCCTCAAGGTCACGGCTGCGTGACCTGATCAGGTACGACCCCCTCGGCGGGATGGTCGCCCACGCCGTCATGGACGTGCAGAACGGCCTGCCCGCAGCCCAGGTGAGAGGGGGCGCACCGGCCCCCAACCGGGCCACCGCCGCCCGACCGGCGGGGCGACCCCCCGCCCTACCCGGAATGGCGAGGGTGGCAGCCCGCTGACGGCTGGCACCGCGCACGGTCTGTTCCACCCTCGACCGCCGCCCGTCCCGCGACCACCCTCGCGGGGCGGACGGCGGTCGGCTTTGTGCGCCCCCGGCGACATGCGCGTCCTTAGCAGAACGGCGCGCGTCGCGCAGCGCGCGCCCGCTCTTTCCGGTTGCCGGAGCCGATCCAGGCCGATTGCCCCACGCGGAGGCGGTCTGTAGTGGCATCCTGCTGAACGAGAGGGATACCAACGAATAGCGAACTTCACCCCACCAGAGCCGGAGGACCCGTTGTCCTCGTCCGCGAGCATCAACCCGACCGTCCGCCGGCGCAGGCTCGGCGCGAAACTACGTGAACTGCGCGAGGAGCGGAAGCTCACCGCCGAGGACGTCGCGCAGCAACTGCTCGTCTCCCAGTCGAAGATCAGCCGACTGGAGAACGGGCGGCGCGCCATCAGCCAGCGCGACGTGCGCGACCTCTGCCGCGTCTACTCGGTGACGGACGAGAAGCTGATCGACGCGCTGATGACGATGGCCCGGGAGTCCCGCCAGCGGGGCTGGTGGCACGCCTTCGGCGACGTTCCCTACAGCGTGTACATCGGCCTTGAGGCGAACGCCGTCTCGGCACGGAACTACGAGTCGCTGTTCGTCCCGGGGATGCTCCAGACCCGCGAGTACGCCGCCGCCGTCATCGCGGGCATCCAGCCGGAGGCCCTGCCCGAGCAGAACGAGAAGCGGATCGAGATCCGGATGCGCCGGCAGGAGGTGATGCAGGACCCGGACAAGCCGCTGCGGATGTGGGCGGTGCTGGACGAGGCGGTGCTGCACCGCGAGGTCGGCGGCCCGCAGGTGATGCGCGAGCAGTTGGAGCACCTGATCGCGCTCAGCCACCAGTCGCACATCACGGTCCAGGTCCTGCCGTACGGGATCGGCGCGCATCCGGGGATGAGCGGCACCTTCTCGATCCTGGAGTTCGAGGACGAGGCCGACGCCACCATCGTCTACCTGGAGGGCGTGACCAGCGACCTCTACCTGGAGAAGGAGGCGGACGTGAAGACGTACTCGACGCTGTACGAGCACCTGCGCGCGATGGCCCTCGGCCCGGACCAGACCCGTGACCTGATAGACCGCGTCGCCAAGGACTTCGCCCGCTGACCCGAGCGCCGAGACCCGAGCGCCGAGACCCGAGCACCAAGACCCGAGCACCAAGCGCCGTCGACCGACTGAAAGCGCGGACCTTACCGGAAAACCCGCGGCGGCGTGCCAGTTCTCAGGAGATTGGCCCCTCTGGGGGGTGTACGAATATCCAGAAAGCCGGAATCACAGATTCCGGAGCAACACTGAAGGCAGATCAACCACCGCGAGCCACCATCTGCGAAACCGGAGTGAGCCTTCATGGACCAGAACATCCTCACCGCCGAGTCCGACCTCGCCTGGCGCAAGTCCTCCTACTCGGGGAACGGGAACTGCGTCGAGGTCGCCACGCCTGAGGCAGGCATGGCCGTCCGCGACTCCAAGGACCCCAAAGGCCCGGCGCTGCACTTCAGTGCCGACGCCTGGACGGCGTTCGTCGCCGATGTCGCCGGTGGCGCCTTCGAGGTGCGCTGACGGGCGATCACCACCCCGCCCCCGCTGCGGGGCGGCAACCACCACCGGGCCCCCTTGCTTCCGCAAGGGGGCTCACGCCGTGTTCCGCGCGGGCCGATCCGGGGTCAGCGCAGTTGGTCGACGTAGGCGTCGGTGCCCGGCAGGGTCGGCACGAACGGCGCGACCAGCTCCACCCGGGCGCCCGGGACCGCCGCCGCGACCTCCGTGTCCAGGCCGGTGAAGGCGTCCCAGCAGGTGCGCGGGTCCTGCTGGAGGAACCACAGCAGGGTGAGCCGGGTGTCCACCCCCTCCACCTGCTTGACGTAGGTCATCTTGTCCCCGGGCAGCGGCAGCGGCCGGAACAGCACGCACATCGCGGCCGGGCCGCCGGCCCGGAGCCTGCCCGGCAGGTGCCGGTCCAGCAGCCAGTCGGTGAGCCGGTCCCGCCCGGCCGCGTCCTCGGCGTCGATCACCTGGAGCACCAGCCCGGCGTAGGGGTGGTCGAGCGCGTGGACGTCGCGCGGGCCCGCCGCGCCGTCCCGGTAGGCGGCGGCCACGTGCTGCTGGAAGGCGGTGAAGACGTGGGTGCGGTCGCGGTAGACCCGGCCGTCGCGGTTGAGCCGCTTGTTGATGCCCACCGTCCAGCGCATGTGGGCGTCCTGGCGGCCCTCGTTGATCCAGTACACCGAGAGGTAGCACCCGGCGGTGACCGGCTCGGCGACCGCCGACTTCTCCGGGTAGCGCAGCAGTTGCAGGTCACGGGTGGCGACCCAGCGGCGCCCGGCGAACATCCAGGGCATGGCCATGGCCCCGGCGTAGAAGTGGTCGTCCTCGTACCAGCGGTTGTAGCCGTACTCGTGGCCCGGGTGCGGCTCCACCATGGTGATCAGCGCGCTGCCGATGGCCACCCCGTACGGGCCGCGCGACGCCAGTTCGGCATAGCGGTCCAGATCCTCGTCCGTCATCTCCCGGCCTCCTGTGCGTTGCGGATGACTGACGGTATGTCAGATCGCGGGGACTTCCCAGAGCGCGGACCTTCCTACGAAACAGCGGCCGCCCCCGGCGGGCGGCTTCGGACGATCCGCCGGTGGGCCGGCGATCCCGCCGGACCTATCGTGAGGATGCATGCGAAGACGCGCGCCCCTCCCCGCCGCTGCTCCCGTGCCGTTCCACCCGACCGCCGCCTGGCAGGCCCGGCGGCTGCTGGCGCTGACGCCCGCCCTGGTCGCCAGGGACATGGCGGCGCACGGCGTGCAGGTCGCCGCGCCGCAGGTGATCGCCTGGGAGTCGGGCGAGCTGCTGCCCAGTGAGCGCGAGCTGGTGGCCCTGGCGCGCACCCTGTGGTGTACACCGGGGCAGCTCATGGGCGGCCGGGCCCGCAGCGTCCGGGACCACCGGCTGGCGATGGACCTGCCGCTGGAGGACGTCGCCCGGCAGCTCAGCCTGACCCCCCGGGTGTACGCGCAACTGGAGGCGGCGGCCCGCTGGCAGGGCGACGTCGAGCAGACCATCCTGCTCGCCGACGCCCTGCGACTGACCCCGTACGGGCTGACGCTGGCGACCGGACGCGAGGAGGACCTGCGGGAGGTGCTGCAGCGCGCGGTGGACGGACGCTGGTCCGCGCAGGTGGTCCCGCTGCTGCGGCTGACGCCGACGCTGGAGCGGGCGGACGTCGAGCAGGCGTTGCGGGTGCTGCACGACGAGGGCCAGGCCTCGGGCGCGATGTGGGGCTCCCCGCAGACCCAGGAGGAGCCCGCGGCCGAACCGCCGCCGCTGACCGAGCGCTTCTGGGCGCTGATCCCGGACCGGGAGGGCGTCCACTGAGCCGGGCCGCCGCACCGGCGCCGCCCGGCTCTGGTAAATCCAGCACCCCCGACCTAAGCTGACGCATCGTCAGATCTGCTTGGGAGGTGCGGCATGCCGCTGCTCGATGGTCGTACGGTCGTGGTCTCCGGGGTCGGCCCGGGGCTCGGCCAGCAGGTCGCCGTCCGTGCCGCGCGCGAGGGCGCCAACGTGGTGCTCGGCGCCCGCACCGAGGCCAGTCTCGCCAAGACCGCCGCCGAGATCGAGGACGAGCACCCCGGGCGCAGCGCCTGGCGCGGCACCGACATCGCCGACGACGGGGCCTGCGCCGCCCTGGCCGCGCTCGCGGTGGAGCGCTACGGCCGGATCGACGCCGTGGTCCATGTCGCGGCCATGGACGGCTACTTCGGCGGCCTGGCGGACGCCGACTTCGCGGCCTGGCGGCAGGTGCTGGACGTCAACCTGATCGGCACCCTGCAACTGACCCGGGCCTGCCTGCCCGCGCTGCGGGAGCGCGGCGGCTCGGTGGTGATCATCGGCACCCAGTCGGCGGTCGCCGCCCCCAGCCAGGTCCGCCAGGCGGCCTACGCGGCCTCCAAGGGCGCGCTGACCTCGGCCATGTACTCGATGGCCCGCGAGCTGGGCCCGGAGCGGATCCGGGTCAACACCGTCCTTCCCGGGTGGATGTGGGGTCCGGCGGTGGAGGCGTACGTGCGCTGGACGGCGGGCACCGAGGCGGTGCCCGAGGACGAGGTGCGGGCCCGGCTGACGGAGCGGATGGCCCTGCCGGAGCTGGCCACCGACGGCGACGTGGCCGAGGCCGCCCTGTTCTTCGCCTCGGACCGGGCCCGGGCGATCACCGGCCAGTCGCTGCTGGTCAACGCCGGGGAACTGATGCGCTGAATCCTGGCGACCCCCTCCCGTCCATCCGTCGACTGACAACCGGTCCTGACGAAGCGTGGGTTCATGGTGGGTAGCCCGGGACGGTTCAAGCAATCACCGCGTTAGTCAAGGGAAAGTAAAATCGTTCCATAGGTCGATTGCTGTTCACAAACTTGAACCGCCAAACAGTCATAAAAGCGGCACTGGCCGACTTTTCCCCACTGCCGACAATCGTGGATATGAACGCGCGGTCTTGACCACCGGTCGGGACCGCGCTTCAATTTCGACATCACCAGGTGCTGGTAAGACACCTTAACTCGCCCCACCCGTACGGCACGGCCGGTCCTGCGAAGCGCGCTGACGACCCCGTATCCCGTTCACGAGACGAGGCGAACGAGCATGACCCAGACCGCAGCGGCACCGCCCGCCCCGCGCCGGATCCATCCAGGCACGCTGTACTTCTTCGGAGCCCTCGGCGGCATCCTCTTCGGCTACGACCTCGGCGTCATCGCGGGCATCCTGGTCGTGATCTCCAAGATCTGGAACCTGACCGGCTTCGAGAAGGGCGTGGTCACCGCCAGCCTCTCGGTCGGCGCCATGATCGGAGCCGGTCTCGCCTCCCGGCTCAACAACCGCATCGGCCGGCGCCGCAGCATCATGGCGGCCGGTGGCATCGTCATCGTCGGCACCATCGCCTGCGCCCTGGCGCCGGACTTCGACTCGCTGGTGGCCTTCCGGGGCATCATCGGCGTCGGCATCGGCTTCTCCTCCGCGACCGTGCCCACCTACCTCTCCGAGCTGGCGCCCAGCCGCCTGCGCGGGGCCATGTCCTCGCTCAACCAGATCTTCATCGTGGCCGGGATCCTGATCGCCTCGATCGTCACCTACGAGCTCGCCCCCTCGCACAACTGGCGGATGATGTTCGCCGGGGCGCTGGTGCCCGCGGTGATCCTGGTCATCGGCCTCAACTTCCTTCCGGAGACCCCCCGCTGGCTGCTGAACCTGGGCCGGGAGGAGGAGGCCAGGGCGGTCCTGGCGAGCACTCACGCGAGCGAGCGGGACGACATCGACGCCGAGGTGGCGACCATCCGCGAGGTGATCCGCGGCGACACCCAGCGCACCGGGCGGATCCGCGACCTCGGCGCCGCCTGGGTCCGGCCGATGCTGTTCGTGGCCCTGCTGCTCGCCGTCGGCCAGCAGTTCTCCGGCGTCAACGCGATCAACGCCTACTTTCCGACGATGCTGGTCACCCTGGGCTTCACCACCAGCACCGCGCTGCTCTCGGCGATCGTCCTCGGCATCACCAAACTCGCCTTCACCGCCTGGGTGGTGTTCGTCGTCGACCGCTGGGGCCGCAAGCCGCTGCTGCTCATCGGCAACGTGGTCATGGTGGTCACCCTGGTGCTGGCGGGCGTGGTGATCATGCACGTGCACGACAAGGGCACGCTCGGCACGCTCACCGTGGTCCTGCTCGTGCTCTACCTCGCCGGGTACGAACTCGGCTGGGGCGCCGTGGTCTGGGTGATGATGGCCGAGGTCTTCCCGCTGCGGGTGCGGGCCGCCGGGATGGGCGCGGGATCGGTCGTGCTCTGGGCCGCGACCGGGATCATCACCGCGCTCTTCCCGATCATGTCCGACCACAACCACCTCGGGCTCGGCGGCTCCATGTGGGTCTTCGCCGGAGTCAACGTGATCCTCTTCGTGCTGGTCCGGTGGCTGGTCCCGGAGACCAAGAAGCGCAGCCTGGAGCAGATCGAACTGGGCCTGCGGGAGCACGCGGGCAACTGACCTCCGCGCCGGACGGTCCGACGCCGCCGGCGCGTCGGACCGTCCGGCCGGTCCGACAGCACCGAGATGCCTTGCTGAGGCCACCTCCAGGACATATCGCGTTGGTCGGGTCTTACACGTGTCAGCGCTAACGTCCGGCCCATGACCACCCCCCAGCCCCGCCGCGCCGCCCGCGTGCTCGGCAGCACCGTGCTCGCCTCCGCGCTCGCCCTCGGCGTCATCGCCGGCACCACCGCCGAGGCCGGCGCCGCCACCGTGCCGCACGCCCAGCAGGCCGCCGCCACCCCCGCCTGGGCCCGCCCGCACGCCGCGCACCCGATCCCGTTCACTGCCGCCACCGTCACCGACAACGCCGACGGCAGCTACACCATCAGCTGGACCGCGCCCGGCCTGCACAGCGTCGCGATCTACGCCGGCAGCTCCCAGGACCACATCGACTACCGCCGACCGGTCGCCTGGGTCGCGGGCAGCGGCAAGGTCACCATCCCGGCCAAGGACATCCCGGCCGCCGGCGCCTCCAAGGACCGCCAGTGGTTCCGCCTGGTCCCCGGCAAGGGCGAGGGGCTGACCCTGGCCGACCGCAGCCTGCACCTGGCCAGCGCCCCCAACTTCCGTGACGCGGGCGGCTACCGCACCGCCGACGGCGCCTGGGTGAAGATGGGCGTGATCTACCGCTCCGGCGACATGTCCAAGCTGACCGCCGCCGACCTGGCCGAGCTCCAGCGCCTCGGCATCCGCACCGTCTACGACCTGCGCACCGACGGCGAGATCGCGGCCGCCCCGGACAAGGTCCCGGCCGGTGCCACGGACGTCCAGGAGAACATCCTCGGCGCGGCCAGCACCGCCGGGTTCACCCCGACCACGCCCGCCGCCGCCACCGCGGAGATGATCCAGGCCGAGGTCACCATGGTCGACGCGCAGTCCGCGCAGACCGGCTACCACAACGTCCTCACCGGCATCGCCGACCGCAAGGACCTCGCGGTGGTCTACCACTGCACCGCGGGCAAGGACCGCACCGGCTGGGCCAGCGCCGTGCTGCTGACCGCGCTGGGCGTGCCGCAGGCCACGGTCGAGGCCGACTACCTGGCCAGCAACACCTACAACGCCGCCTACAACCAGTCCGTGCTGGGCTCCCTGCCGCCCGCGTACCAGGCGGTCTACCAGCCGCTGCTCGCGGTCACCCCGGCCTACCTGGCCAGCGGCTTCAACACGGTCAAGGCCCAGTACGGCAGCTTCGCCGCGTACCTGGACAAGGGCCTCGGCCTGGACGCGAAGACGCTGAACGAGCTGCGCGCCAACCTGCTGGTGGGCTGACCCCGGTCGCCCCGCGGTTCGGCCCCCACCGCCCGCGCGGTGGGGGCCGAACGCGTCCGGTCTCAGTCCAGGACCGGCAGCAGCTCCGGCAGGTGGCCGTCCGAGGCCAGCGCGGCGGCCCGGCGCTCCGCCGGGACCGGGCCGTAGGTGGTGGTCCGCTGCGCGGACGGGCGTCCGGCCCGGGCGGCGATGGCCTCAAGCCCCTGGATCGACTCGTAGCTGCCGTAGGCGGAGCCCGCCATCCGCGAGATGGTCTCCTCCATCAGGGTCCCGCCCAGGTCGTTGGCCCCGGAGCGGAGCATCTCGGCCGCCCCCTCCGCGCCCAGCTTCACCCAGCTGGTCTGGATGTTGGCGATCCGCCCGTGCAGCAGCAGCCGCGCCATCGCGGTGACCGCCCGGTTGTCGCGCAGCGTCGGTCCAGGACGGGCGATCCCGGCCAGGTAGACCGGGGCGTTGGTGTGGATGAACGGCAGGGTGACGAACTCGGTGAAGCCGCCGGTCCGTTCCTGGATCCGCGCCAGCAGCCGCAGGTGGGCCAGCCAGTGCCGGGGCTGGTCCACGTGCCCGTACATCATGGTGGAGGAGGAGCGCAGCCCCAGCTCGTGCGCGGTGCTGACCACCTCGACCCAGGTCGCGGCGGGCAGCTTGCCCTTGGTGAGGATCCAGCGGACCTCGTCGTCCAGGATCTCGGCGGCGGTGCCGGGGATGGAGTCCAGGCCGGACTCCTTGGCCCGCTGCAGCCAGTCGCGGATGGAAAGGCCGGTCCGGGTCGCCCCGTTGACCACCTCCATCGGCGAGAAGGCGTGCACGTGGATGCCCGGCACCCGGGCCTTCACCGCCCGGGCGATGTCGAAGTAGGCGTCGCCGGGCAGATCCGGGTGGATCCCGCCCTGCATGCACACCTCGGTCGCGCCGACCTCCCACGCCTGGGCGGCGCGGTCGGCGACCTGCTCCAGCGAGAGCGTGTAGGCGTCGGCGTCGGTACGGCGCTGGGCGAAGGCGCAGAAGCGGCAGCCGGTGTAGCAGACGTTGGTGAAGTTGATGTTCCTGGTGACGCAGTAGGTGACGGTGTCGCCGACGGTGTCCCGGCGGACCGCGTCCGCGATCGAGCAGAGCGCGTCCAGCGCCTGCCCGTCGGCGTGGAACAGCACCAGTGCCTGATCGTCGGTCAGCGCGCGCGGGTCGTCGGCGGCGACCGCCAGCGCCTCCCGGACGTCCCCGGACAGCCGGGAGGGGGCGCTGTGCTCGACCGCCTGCTCGCGCAGCGCCTCCCAGTCGCCGTAGACCTCGTCGAAGTCCTGCCGCCGGTCGCCGGTGCGGCCCTCGGTGTCGACGGCGGTGTGCAGGTCGGTGCGCCCGCTGGGGGTGAACACCTCGTCCGGCTCCTGCCAGGGCAGGCCGGCCGGCAGCACCCCCGGCCGGGCCAGGCCGGTCTCCGGGTCGGCCAGCGCCCGGACGTGCGGCAGGATCCGCGGATCCAGCCACGGCTCGCCGCGCAGTACGTACTCGGGGTAGACAGTGAGCCGCTCCCGCAGCTCGAAGCCCGCGTCGGCGGTGCGGGCGGCCAGTTCGTCGATCTGCGGCCAGGGCCGCTCGGGGTTGACGTGATCGGGCGTCAGCGGGGAGACCCCGCCCCAGTCGTCGATCCCGGCGTCGATCATCAGCCGGTACTCGGCCTCGACCAGGTTCGGCGGGGCCTGGATCCGGGCGGAGGGGCCGAGCAGCACCCGGGCCACGGCGATGGTCGCGGCCAGCTCCTCCAGCTCGGCGTCGGGCATCGCCCGCATCGCGGTGTCCGGCTTGGCGCGGAAGTTCTGGATGATCACCTCCTGCAGGCCGTGGTACTGCCGGGCGATCCGGCGCAGCGCGAACAGCGAGTCCGCGCGCTCCTGGTGGTCCTCGCCGATGCCGATCAGGATGCCGCTGGTGAACGGGACGTTCGAGCGCCCGGCGTCCTCCAGCACCCGCAGCCGTACCGCGGGCTCCTTGTCCGGCGAGCCGTGGTGCGGGCCGCCGGGCTCGGACCAGAGCCGGGTGGCGGTGGTCTCCAGCATCATCCCCATGGAGGGGG
>OVEP010009210.1_pt1 | contig 10184 bp, 11 predicted proteins | sample 1779801 | NCBI WGS metagenome assembly OVEP01 (sample SAMEA3914791, study PRJEB12502) | metagenome | biome: forest; material: soil | place: Canada | collected 2011-07-03 | depth 0.1 m
CTGAATTATCTCGGCTATAGCTGGGTGGAGCAGGGCACCAACCTGCCGCGCGCCACGCAGATGATCGAACGGGCGGTGCTGCTGCGCCCCTCCGACGGCTATATGGTCGACAGTCTGGGCTGGGCCTTCTATCGCGGCGGCCAATATGACCGCGCGGTGGAGATGCTGCAGCGGGCGGTGACGCTGGTGCCGGGCGACGCCACCATCAACGACCATCTGGGCGACGCGCTATGGCGCGCCGGCCGTCAGGAGGAGGCGCGTTTCCAGTGGCAGCACGCGCTGCTCTCCGATCCCGATCCCGAGTTGCGCGCCCAGCTCGACGCCAAACTGAAGCAATAGGGCAAAGCCATGACACCCATCATCGACCGCGGCGAGATCGAGATCTTCGCGCCGGCCAAGGTCAATCTCTATCTACATGTCACCGGCAAGCGCGAGGATGGCTATCACCTGCTCGACAGCCTGGTGGTGTTCGCCGGTACCGGCGACACGCTGCGCTTTTCACCGGCCGAGGCCCTGACCCTCGACCTCGACGGTCCCGGCGCCGAGCATCTCTCGCCCGGCGACGACAATATCGTGCTGAAGGCGGCGCGCGCCCTGGCCGAGACGCTCGGCCGTCCGGCCGAGGCGGCCATCACGCTGGAGAAGAACCTTCCCGTCGCCGCCGGAATCGGCGGCGGCTCCGCCGACGCGGCCGCCACGCTGCGCGGGCTGATGGCTTTGTGGGGCGCCGATCTCGACGACGAGACCCTGGCCAGGATCGGGCTGGGCCTGGGCGCCGATCTTCCGGTCTGCCTGGCCGGCCGGCCGACCCAGATGTCGGGCGTCGGCGAAAAGCTGGAAAAAGCCGTGCATTTGCCGCCGGCCTGGCTGGTGCTGGTCAATCCGGGCATCGCCCTGTCGACGCCGTCGGTCTTCCGCGCGCGGGCCGGCGATTTCACCCCGGCCGCCCCGCTGACCGAGAGCCCCCGGGACGCCCGTGCCCTGGCCGACGCCCTGGTCAGCCGGCACAACGATCTGGCCAAGCCGGCGATCATGCTGGAGCCGACGGTCAAGACCATGCTGGATGCGATTGGCGGGACCGATGGCTGCCTGCTGGCCCGCATGTCGGGCAGCGGCGCCACCTGTTTCGGTCTCTATGCCGACGAGGAAAGTGCCGACGCGGCCGCCGACATCCTGGCCGAAGCCTATCCCGATTGGTGGGTTTCGCCGGCGCCGATCCTGTCGTAAGGACGGCGTTAGTCGGCGAAGCAGCCGAAGCTGCCGCCGGATCCGAGCAGATAGTCGATCGGATCCTGGGCGGCGGCATATGCCTCTCTGTCATCGAGGCCGAGATCGTAGAACGAGCCGGCCAATATGCCGAGCAGCCCCAGGCCAATGATCCAGCCGAGCTCGCGGCCCAGCTTTCTCTCTTCGTCACGCATCATGCTTCTCCACCGATGAGGGGGAAGATGGCAGGACAAGTTTGCCGGCGAATTTCAGCTTGTTGCAGTGTGATGCGACAATATTTCCGTCGGCATCAATCAGGGCAAACCGACGGGTTGCATCCTGCATCGGCATAATTTATGGTGCCGCACCTTCCCTGATGGGGCGTAGCCAAGCGGTAAGGCAGCGGGTTTTGGTCCCGCCATCCCAGGTTCGAATCCTGGCGCCCCAGCCAGACTTTTATGCACGGCAGCTGATTCTATTTGTCGGAAACATCTATAGATGAGAAATCACAGCTATAGATGAGCAATTTCCGCCCATAGATGAGCAGGTGTTTGTCCAATCCATTTGAATATCAATGGATTGGCATCGCTTCCGACAGCAAGCGAATTTCGGCGTTTTATTGAGCGAGAGAGTCCAGATCTTCTCCGGACCGAGCAAAAATATTAACTATAAGTTGTATTTTTCCGGGTAGAAGCCAGCCGGGTTCAACTTGCCGGCGGGGGCAATATGCCCGATCAGCTTTGGCCAGGCCGCCCGCGGCCTCTGCGAGACGAGACTTTCTCATCATGGTTCGCCCGTGTGGCGATGGCCAACGGTCTTTCCTCAAAAGAGCTGTTTCGCGCCGCTCTGCCGGGCGCCCATCTCCATAGCCGCGACTTGGATCGCCTTGCTTGCCCGCAGCTGATCTCCACGATGGCGGAGAAGACGGGGGTCGATACCGAGCAGGTTCGTGTTCTTCCCTTGCAGACATGGCTTGGCCGCTTGATCGAGGAAGACACGGGCATCAACAAGCTGCTTTGGTTGCCGCCCGTCGGTAAGGAAGCCGCTGGGCGGAAATCTTTCGGTCAGCAGGCTTGTCCACGGTGTCTCTCGGAAGAAATTCCATATCTCCGCAAGATCTGGCGGTTGGGATTCGTCACGATTTGCGAAGCTCATTCGGTCTCGTTGGTCGATCGCTGCACCAGATGTGGGGTGTCACTCTCACCGAACTCCAGCTGGGATCCAGCCGGCCGTATTCGGTGTCACGAATGCGGCCAAGCCTACAAAGATATGCCCGCCGCGGAAGTCGAGTGGGAGGCGGATATCCTGATTCAAAGGATGCTGATCGACGCCGCGCAGGCTGGATGGATGATGATGGGTACGGCAGGGCATGTTCATTCCCTGGCCGCATTCCGCGTGTTGATGATCCTATTCCGCTTTTTGGCGACGGGGAGATACTCCTTGCCTCTGCGCGCTTGGCTGTCCGAACGCGCCCCGATCCCCACCTCGCCGCCGGCCAATATCCCACGGGTGAAAGAGGTGGAGCATCTCAACCCGCGCTGCAGGCGGGAACTCCTCCGCCAAGCTCACTATCTCCTTCAAGACTGGCCCGACAGATTCATTGAAGCTTGTCGGTCCGTTGGCGCATCTAGTCGCGACCTATTGCGCGGGCGAGAGGTGCCGTTCGCCTATTGGCATGTGGTCACCTCTCATTTGGCCGAGCCCGTTCGTGTTCTCGAGGCCGCGGAAGTTACGGCTGCTGCAGAATATCTCAGCAACAGAGGGCAAACTCCTCACTACCGAGCCCTCCTGGAACTCACGGGCAACAAGCTCTCGCCTCATAGGGAGGTGATCGAACCGGTCGTTTACGCTTCCTACGGCGAGGGGCGCTACTGGAAGCTGGACGGTGTCTCGCCGGAAATTCGCACAGCAGTGAAGCAAGCGGCTCGCCGTAAAGGTGAGAACGTCGCGGGCTGGGTCGAGCACGCGCTAAGGGCGGCTCTTGAACGGGATAAATCAGCCGTGAGTTGAAAACTAAATATGGGTGTGTAAGATGGTCCCGATCTCAACCCGTTGTGGAGTTGCGGTGCCGGTACGGCGGATCCCTACGAGCCGACGCAGTGTCACCGGCCTCTTGGCGGGCGGTATCTCTGTCGAGTCTACCCTCGAGCGCGATTTCGCCCTTCTGCACCTTTTCGATCCAGCGGTCTCTTCTCTCGAAGAGCAACCCGTGCAGATCCGATATCATCACCAAGGAGGTAATCGCCGCTATACGCCCGATTTCCTGGTGCAGTTTCGCGATGCCGCCAGACCTGCTGAACTGGTCGAGGTGAAGTACGAGACGGATCTCCAGCGCTTCCGACAGGAATATGCGCCACGGTTCGACGCCGCCGGCGAATACGCGGCGCGACGCGGCTGGAAATTTACCGTCGCCACCGAGAAATCTATCAGAACGGCGAAACTCGAAAATGTCCGCTTCCTGCTCCCTCGGCGCCGAGACGAGGTGGAACCTGGGATCAAGCAGCGATTGCGCCTGCTGCTGACCACAGAGCCCGTCTCTGTGCGCGCCCTGATCGACGGAGTGGGCAAGAACATGATTGAGCAGGCCGCCGCCCTGCATTGTTTGTGGCAGATGGTCGCGCTATTCGAGGTGGAAGCGGACCTACTGCAACCGCTGACCATGGAAACTCTCGTGCGTCTTTCCGATAGGGCCAGCGGATGAGCGAGCCGACAAGCTACAGCCCCAAAACTGAGGTTCGATATCTCGATCGTCCCAGCGTGATCGTGCGTGCGGTCTCGGTCAGCACGGTCTTGGTGCGAGACAAAGAGAGCGGGGAAACGAAGATCGCCCATATAGCGGATCTGCGGGCGCCCGACCCCGATGGGCCCGCGCCTATTAGGGCAGTCGATGGCCTCGCGGAAGACGATCTAGCTGAGGCGCGGCGGCGCCTGGAAATCATTCATCCGGTCCTCGCCACGAAAAGGGGAAGGATGAAGCTTTATGCCGAGACGGCGGAAAAGCATCACTTGGCGTCATCGACCGTCCGCCGCTGGGTTGATCTGTATGAGAGCCGCGGTCTGCTCTCCGATCTGGCGCCTGCGCGAAAGGGACGGGCAATGCCCGGACAGTTGGACCCTAAGATCGAGGAGATCATTCAGGCTACGATCGAGGAATACCATCTAACGAAGCAGAGCCAGAGCGGTCGCAAAACCATCGAAGAGGTGGAGAGGCGGTGCCGATTAAGAAAGCTCCCACCTCCGCACGCCAACACTATTCGCAAGCGCCTTAATGCGGTGGAGGAAAAGGTCCGAGTCGCGAGGCGTCAGGGGCGCAAAGCGGCGGAGAACCGTTTCGACCCGGTTCTGGGGCATTTTCCGAGGGCCGACTTCCCGCTCGCGGTCGTTCAAATCGACCATACCAAGCTCGACATCGAGATCGTGGATGATGAGAGTCGCCAACCTATCGGCCGGCCGTGGCTGACTGCGGCGATCGACGTCTACTCGCGGATGATCACCGGCTTCTATATCTCCCTCGAGGCGCCCAGCGCGTTCTCGGTGGGGATGTGTCTGTCCCAGTCGATCCTCCGGAAGGAGAGCGAACTGGATCGCCTGGGTGTGAAGGGTGAATGGCCGGTCTGGGGGAAAATGAGGCGCCTCCACGCCGACAACGGAAAAGATTTCCGCAGCGCGACCCTGAAGAAGGCTTGCGATCAATATGGCATCGACATCGAGTGGCGGCCGGTCAAGACCCCGCACTATGGCGGGCATATCGAACGCCTGATGGGAACCATCGCGAAGGAGATACACTCCTTGCCGGGCACGACTTTTTCGAACATCCGCGAGAAAGGCGAATACGATTCCGCCAAATCGGCTGTGCTGACCCTGGAGCAGCTGACCAGGTGCTTCGCCGAGTTCGTGGTGAATGAGTATCACCGTAAGAAGCACCGCGGGATTGGGATGGCACCATTGGAAAAATGGCAGCGCGGCATCCTCGGCGACGGCCGACGCAAAGGGACCGGCTTGCCGCCACCGATCGCGGACCCTCGCCGGCTCTATCTGGATTTCCTTCCGTTCACGGAGCGAACGGTCCAATCGGAGGGGATCGTTTGGGACGGCATCTATTATTACTGCGAAGCGATCCGTCCTTGGATCAGCGCGAAGCGCGGCGGCAGGACGGAGCTGTTCGTTGTCCGGCGAGATCCACGCGACATCGGCTCCATCCATTTCTTCGATCCGAAGATCAAGGATTACATCGAGGTTCCCTATTTCGATGCGGACCGCCCTTCTGTGTCGCTATGGGAGTTTAGGGCCGCGAAGCAAGGCATGGCCGGGGGAGCTAACGAAACCGAGGGTGTAGACGCGATTTTCGAGAGCATCGAGCGGCGCCGGCAGATCGTCGATGAGGCGACGAAATCCACGCGCAAGACTCGGCGCGAGCAGCAGCGTAGGAAGCATGCCTCGGAGCAATTGGCGCTCCGGCCCATGCCGGTCGCTAGTCCAAATGCTCCCGGCAGCAAGGTCATCCACGTGGCCTTCAGCGCTCCGCGCGTAGAGGAAGAAGATTTCGATATACCGGATTTGGATCCGAACGCGGGGGTGGAAGAATGGTAGAGGCTATCCCTGATCCTGCTTGTGGCGGTGGAGCTGCCCTAGCTGATACGAGTCCTGAACTGAACGACCGGCTCGATCGCGTTCGGAGAACCTTCTGGGTGACCTATCCTACGGGCAGTTTTGCGCTGGCGTATTTGGAGGGCCTTTTCAGCCACCCAAAAACACATCGTCCTCCGTGCTGCACTCTCTATGGCGACACCAACAGCGGAAAGACGCAGATCGCTTTAAAATTCGAGCGTGACCACAACCCGAAAGACCAAAAGGGCGAGGAACAGGCGGTCATGCCCGTCGTCGTCGTCCAAAATCCTCCATTTGGCGAGGTGCGCAGTTTCTATTCGCAGATCCTCGCTCGCATCGGTGCGCCGCGGCCCGAGGGCGTCCGGTCGGACCGCGCGCTCGAGCAAGTCTTGGTACAATTGACCAGGTTGAAAACCCGCATGCTCATCATCGACGAGGTGCAGCACATCCTCGCTGGCAAGGTCGATCAGCGGATGATCTTCATGAACTCGCTGAAATTCCTATCGAACGAGTTGCAGATCCCGGTCGTGGCTATAGGACCCGTTGGGGCTCTTCGTGCGCTTTATACCGACCCGCAGCTAGCCAATCGTTTCGAGGCGTTGCAGATTCCTCGGTGGCAGCCAGATAGCCATTATGCGGAGTTCCTGACCCAACTAGCCGGTCAAATGGGGTTGAGGCAGAAGAGCGATTTTAAGAAGAAGAACATCGTCACCCGAGTTCACTCCATGACCGATGGACTGACTGGGGAGACGCGAGCTTTCATCGGACGAGCCGCAGAAACGGCGATACGGTCGGGGAAAGAGGTGATCGATATGGAGACCTTGGAGAACACGCCCTGGCATCGCCCCAGCGACAGAAAGAAGAGCATCACCTGAGCTGAAATGCTGCCGTCGAGCAGGCCTAACCTATAGTCCCTTGAACTTCCATTCGCGCTGCGTCGGTCACCTGGATCGGATGATCCAGCATGCTGTAAGGGGCCTGGCCGCCGAGCCAGCTATTGGAGGACGCGAACCAGAATGCCCTCTGCCATTGGGAGAGGTTTGGAGGAAGGATCTGCAGAAGCGTCCTTATGATAGGGCGAGGCTTGCCCTCGGTATCCAGCTGGAAGGCTGGAACGAGTTTAACCTCCTTCCCCGTGACCGCGAAAATCGCCCCGGCCTTCACCCAGGTCTCCATGTCGCGAGACAATGGCACAGTGGGAACATCGGCCAGGAAGCGATCTCTAATCGCTCGATTTTCCGCCCGGATTGCGGCCAGGTCTTTTGCGTCCAAGCGCACCTCCCACTAGTTTAATGGCCTGCGGTCAAATCCGGTCCCGGCTTTGAAGAGCCGATGCACTGGCGCTCCGACATAGAGGCTCATCAGGTATCGTACCGCCATGTGCTCGGCATCGGGGCCAGCACGATGTATCGCCCTGCAAATGAGATCGGCCTCGAGTGAATCGGCTTCTCTCGCGACCTCCGGGCCGGAGAAGGCCCATGCAATGTCCTCCAGGTGGAAGGTCGGCTCGACGCCGGCGGCGTCGGCTAACTCGCGTAACCATTTCTTGTCGAGCTGGCTGTCGACGAGGGCGATGGTTCCGTTAAGCTCGCGGTTGAGCCAGTTCATGACCATCGCCGGGGACTCCCCGGATCTCACGAGATCGGCCCGGCTAATACCGTGCAGTCGTTCGGCCTGGTCGTCCCATCTTTCGACCTGGTCAAGCCATAGCGGGTGATAGATCAGCTTGGCAGCCTGGTGCATTGATCGGTCGGCCTCCACCTTGCAGAAGCCGGCTTCAGCGGGAAACCCGGCAACGCCGGACGCCTCGAAGTCGAAAAAGATCATCGGTCACCTGCACCTGCTGCCGGCTGGCTTTCATATGCTCTCCATCTCTGGCTCGGACAAGGGCTATGGAAGGCTGCGAATGCCTGGCGCTTGAATACGCGGCCTCTCGGCCATGGCCTGCACCTGCAGCGCTATGGCCGCTCTTATCATGCGAACCGCCCGTCCGATTCTGTCCACGGCAACAGGATCATCGACGTGCCGCGGCAGGGCGACGAGGAATCGCTCCTCCCAGCTGCGCAGCAGGGGTGTAGCCGCGATTTCGGAGAAGACCCGACTCCACACTGCCAGATCTTGGCTCTCCGCCAAGCCTAGAACGCAATTGGGGTCGGCATAGAGACGGTCTGCCCATTCAATCATTTCTTGCACTTGGGTAGCCTGCTGATCGCGGAAAGCGGTCGCTGCCTGCTCCTCTTGCCGGGCCGCATCCTGAGCCTCAGCCCACGGAGCGGCGCGCCCCCAGTAGGACACGGCCAAGGAACCCACGATGATGAGAGTCGAGACTGCAGGCACGGCGCCGGCGAATAATGACCCGATCAAGACGAGGACGATCAGGCCGGCAAGGCGTTGACTGGTTCCTTGGAGGAGAAGCAAGCAGCCTGCGACAGCTTGACCAGTGACGCGCGGCCAGGGCCAAAGGGCGATCAGGCCTATCGCGAAGCCGAGGCTGGGGCCGATGGGCGCCCAACGCAGCACAGCTGGATTGCCGAAGCCGTGCCGAACCGCCACAACGTAGTAAGTCAGAAAAGCGCCCAGGGCGAAGCCGACGAATGGCGGTGCCGTGGCGCCTTCCGATTTAACCAGCGCGATCGCGCCAGAGATTGAGATCGCTAGCGCCGCGCAGGACAGCCAGATGGCGACAGAGAGGCCGAACTCGGCCGCGAACGCGGTGAACAGCATGGCTCCGCCTTGTTCCAACCTCTACCATGGCATTTTACATACTATAGTTGATAAACTTAAAGTGTGTAATCCGCAAACCATGCCTGCATGGATATGCGGAAGATTGTGGGTGCGAATGTTAAGCGGTTCAGGCTGGAACTTGGCCTGACGCAGGAGCAATTCGCCGAGCGATCAGGGTTTGCGCAGCAATATGTGAGCAGCTTGGAAAATGGCCGCCGCAATCCAACCATGGTTACGGTCTACGAGCTGGCGACGGCTCTGGGGGTAAGTCCCGTAGATCTGTTGCGACCAGACACCGGGTACAATTCTTAACGAAAGCCATTCGGCGAGTCGCACACCGGACGGACGGAACCACGTTGTGGCTTGTCGCGATCCATCAATATCATGGTGTTCGTAATGTATCGCCGTTATAAAGAGTATAGATCTCGACCATCTATACGTAAGCAGTAGGCTTTAATGTCGGGAACTCCACCAACCTCCTTAATACCTACCGTATAATCAAGTGCATACCGCCTCGGCTGGGTATAATAAATATGTACCGGTTCTTTTGACGCGTTTCCAGCGGCCACCGCGAAAAGGCACATCGCAAGCGAGAGTGTTTTGGGGCCGAAAGGGGCGAGGGCACAGGTACGTTCTCCATCTCGGGTAACGCGTCGAAGCGCGTCGAAGGCGGTTGGAACGTCGTACATATGAATTTGCCAGCGATCTTCGACCCGGAGGTTGCGATTCTCAACTTCCGACTCCAATGTTCTTAAGAATTGCCAATTTCTGAAGAAGTTCGGCGGGCCGGGAGGGAAGGGAAAGAAATATCTAATCTTTCCTATATTCGATTCGAATAGGTCTTTTAATCCCAAAGGCGCAAATCCGACCCCTATGACTAGCTCATCGTAATGATCTCGAGTTCTCGGTGTGTCGAAGGTCGGGATTGGGGCGAGAGCTGCAGGGTCAGAAGATAGCTGCTCTCCGTACGTCAGAGCAGACGTGTAGGTGACTACTAGTGTTTCGACTTGTGGCTTTTCCAAAAGAAATTTAATGAGAGGAAAGAACCACCTTTTCGGCATAGACGATATGTCTAGTATTATTCTGGGACTGGAATTTTGCAGAAAATGCTCGAGTTCCTCCATAATGGTGTCGATATCCTGGAGCAACTCAACGTCTCTGATATCCCCTTCGTTAGCGCCATCCGCGAGGAGGCGGCTTTTAATCTCGTCGAAGCGTGCTTCGAAGGCAGCTTCGGGAGCCAAATGAGGGTCACGGATCTTCAGAAATTTCTGAGTCTGCAAGTTGCCGCGCATCGACGTGTACGTTGCGGTGCATCGGTCTTCAGTTCCTAATACCCCTAAAATACTCCATGCCCCACCGGGAAGCTTAGGTAAAAGCCAATCCAGTGTTCCCCAAGGTCTAAACTCTTTAATCATCAGGGTGATCCATGAAGTCTAAAAGAGGAAGTGAGGCAGGTGCCCTATCCCTTTTTTGCGCTTTCGGAGCTTCTAACTTGTCGATAATTTTAGCCTCGGCTAGCCATTCCTTAAACCGATCTACTGTCATATAGATCGGCTCTTTAGCCCGTTGGTATGGGATGCGGTAAATGGGGCAATAAAGAGGGGTTAGGTAAAATTTATAACGGCGTTTGCGATCCTTATTAC
>OVEP011218125.1_pt1 | contig 10178 bp, 4 predicted proteins | sample 1779801 | NCBI WGS metagenome assembly OVEP01 (sample SAMEA3914791, study PRJEB12502) | metagenome | biome: forest; material: soil | place: Canada | collected 2011-07-03 | depth 0.1 m
GACGGCGGCTGCACGAACGCGGCGCTTCGGAAAAAATCTTAGGTAGATGCTCACCCTTTTAGCTTACCGCCCGCCGCAGGCGGCGGGGAATTTACCCAAGAAGATTAAACTGCCCTGCCGGAATTACTGGAACTCCCAAATCCCCCAGAGTCGCGGCGTCAGTTCCGCTTCCGTCGGTACGTCGGAGACGATGGCTGTCGCCTTGTTCGCCCAGTAGACGCGCTGATTGGTTTGCCGGCCGTCACCACGAAGCACGCCGATGTCTCCCCGCACGCGCAGGCCAGGCTGCGGTTGGAGACCCAGAACGGACAGCGGAACCGCCACCTCGTAGTCTCCGTTGTGGTCATCGGTGAGCACCACCTGCCCGCTCACATCATCGACGCGATCGAGCGTGATTCCGTGCCACGGCGCATTGAACGGGACCTTGTCCTTTTCCTGCGTGCCGGGCACCACGGCGCGATAGAGAAGCGCCTTCGTCTTGCCATTAACCTGCGAGACCAGGAGCCGCTCGTCTCCGGGAACGGGCGCGGATCGGTCCTCCTTCGCCGCCCCATCGGCGCCGATCATCAGGTCAAGTGCACCGCCCGATTTAAAGAGAGCGTTGGGAACATCGCCCGCGTTTTGCAGAAGTTTCGGATCTCCCGTCTTCCACGCGGCAAAGAGCTTGCCTTCGGCCACGGCCACGGAGCCATCGACGTCATAGGGCTTGCTATGGGAATCGAACCAGGCCGCCACGCCGCGATGATCGATCGTCACCCACTGCGCGTCTCCCCAGCCGCTGAGATCCGGCCCGAAAGCGGGCGCAGAGCCACGCAGCGCCACCTTGAGCATTCCCGTCCCTTGGGTGGCCTGCCGCGCCGCTTCCTTGGCGACGGCGAGATCCTGCGCCGAGGTCAGGTCGGAGGCTGAAACCTGAATCTGCCACGGGGCAATCGTTCGGATCGTATCGAGGTTATCGATGCGCACGAGGGCCATCGTGCCACCCGTATTGAGATAGACCTTTCCTTCGGTGGTCTGCGCAACCGAGGGAAAGAAATTCTCGTCATGCAGGGAGAGCCCGTTGACGCGCATGTTGCGTTCGCCCGCGGGCATTTCCCAGAGGGGCCCCTGACGGACATCTTCAAAAACCTGCGAAACAAAAAGACCATCCTCGGTGAAAGCATCGATGTCTCCCTGGTTGCTGTTGATGAAAAAGAGCGGCTCAGCCTGCGATCCCTTGGGAGTGACGAGGCCGCCGAGAAGCCGGGTGGTTCCGATCAACATGCCCGGTGCACTGGGAGCCGGAGCGCTATGCGAAGCGTGCAGCCCCGGCCAAAGCGACGGATAGCTCCACGCCGGCGTTCCGTTTTTCGCGCCGCCGAGACCGAATTTCGAAAACGGCGGCGGAGCTGTCGTCATCACCGTCCAGCCGTCGGTGCCGGCGAGGATTTGGTCACCGCCATCGCTTCCGGGAGTTTGCGCAGGCGCGAGGGTTTCGCCGGCCGCCATATCGTAAACCGGCGCGCCCTGGGCCGTGAACTTGACCGGCTTGAAACGCAACGCCTGAAGGTGGGTGACATCCGGGCCGAGGCGCGAGACAAGGAAGGAGCCGTCGTCGCCCACGGTCACGCCGCCGTTGCTCCCCGCGACGATCTTCACCTCGTTGGGCTCGACCTTGCCGTCGCCATTGAGATCGCTCCACAAAAAGAAAGCGGCATTTTGCCACTGGTCTCCCTTCGGATTTAGTTTCGCGGGCCAGAGCGATTTGAAATCGTCGCCTTTCAACACGGGCCAATTGAAGGCCGAGCCCGCGGCAGCCACGGGCACGACCGGTCCGCCGTCGCCTTTGTCCAGAAAGAGGAAGGCTGAGCCTTGCCCCATGACGGGATTGCTGTTGTACGTGTCGGTGAGGTACCGGTGGCCATTGAAATAGACCGCCGATTCCGGCGACCCATCCCGAAAACCGAGCTGCAGATCGTCCTTGCCCGGGCGATAATAGATGCGACTGAGGTTGCCTTCGCCCTTATCCCAATCGAGCTTGAACTCCATGCCATCGTAGAGGAATGTCCCCGCCTGTCCGGAATCGACGATGCCGCCGCCGCCATATCGTGCGGACCCGTAGTAGGCCTTCCAAAGCGTGCCATCCGGGTTCCACACACTCACCCGCTTGGGCTGGAAATCGTCTTCCGCGACCCAAAGGCGGTTGTTTGTATCGACCGCGATTCCTTTCGGATGATTCATATGCAGCGGATCATATGGGCCTGCCTGGGAAGGACCGGGCTTCCCATAAGGGGTGAGAGATTTCCCACTGGGATCGTAGACCTTGACCTGATTGCTGGCCCCCTGGTCGGCGATATAGATTTTGCCCGCCGGATCGATCGTCAGGCCGCGCGGATCGTCCAATCCGGTAACGAGCGTTTCCGCCGCTGGAAAACTGGCGGCTGAAACACCCGCTGGATAACGCAGCAAAGTTTGCCCGGAAAGAACGAGAAGTTTCCCGTCGTTATCGAAAGCCAGCCCACGGGGATTCGGCACGGGCGCTTCGCCCAGGACACTTCCGGCCTTCACATCGACGAAGACGATCTTGTTCAGGGCCGTCTCGCTCAAAACCAGCAGGCCGTTATAAACGGCGATACCGCCGAGATAATCGGCCGGCGCGGTGTACTTCAAGGGATCGGCACCCGCCGGCGGCGCAGGTGGATTATCGAGCAGGATCTTGTCGTTGAGAACGGGCCGGTCACCACCGGGAACCAGAGTCGTGAGCTTGGTCAGGCGAATTTCCGTTTTGCCGTCCACGCCGTACTTCTTGTTGCCGGCATAGACCGAGCCCACATAGGCCGCCGTCCCCGGTTCGGCATTGGGCCCGGAATCCCCGGCGAGATAATAGGCACCGGTCCAGGGTCCACCGATCCATCCGCGTCCGCCCAGCTTCTTTCCATCCAGGTTGAGCCACGCAAAAGCCGAGCCGCCTTCGCTCACCGCTGCGCCCAGGCCGATCAACGGCTGCCCGCCTGGAGCCTTGCTTGCGGGAATGAAAACGACGCAGGAAGCGGGGGTGTGGTTCGTCATCCATCCGCCGCTCGCATCCGAAGTCGACCACGGCGGATCGCCCGGGCTGTAAACCGAAAATTCATAGCGAAGATCCAGCGGCTTATGCCAGAGGCCGCGAACGGTGTAGGTGCCCGGCGTGACAAGCTCCGGCGGAATATAGTAAACGCCATGGTCGCCGGCGGAAGCATCGCGCTTCAAGTCGTCGGTGCCGTCCCACCAAACCGTGTTCTCGCCCTTGGGAAAGCGCACTTGAGAAACCAGGTTGCGGACCCGCTTGCCGCTGGCGTCTTCGATGACGAGCGTGACCTCGCCATTCTCGGGTAGCGTGAACTTGATCGGAATCGGCCCATGCTTCGCCGTGAGCGGGTCCACCGGCAACAGGGCCGTTTCGAGCGGCGCGGTATCGAGCGGCTGGAAAGCGAGGCACTCCGCCAGCCCGACCCGCTTGCCGTCGCGCGTATTCCCCTTCATCCGATACATGCTGGAGGACTCGTCGTAGCTCGAGGTAAACCGTATGCGCAGAGCCCGGGTCGTGACGGGCGCATCGAAGGCGACCGGCAGGAGATCGAGCTGCAACGGGCCCCGCGGCCTGATGTCACTCAGGGTCTGGATCGTCTTCCAGTCGCTGTCGGGGGCATCGTTGGGCGCCTGTGTGCCCGAGCCTACATAGGTCTGAATTTCGGCCGAGCCAAACTCGTTGCCCAGGAGGCCGATTCCGCTGAGCGTCATCTCCTTCGGCCACGTCAGCGACACCCATTCGGGAGCCTGCTGGATGGTTTTATCGCGCGTCCCGTCCCGCGCCGAAATATTATCCCAGCCCTTCCAGTCGTAATTTGAGCTCTCGTCATTGATCTTCGGGGCCGTCATATCCGAGGCACTCGCGGAGGCGAGAGCCTGCGGAGCGACATTCGCGAGGCGATCCGAAAACAGGGCGAAGCCGCCAAGGCTTCCGCCGTAGCTTCGATCCGTCAGCGCGGTCTGGTGGCTGAACCGGATGGCCTTCGTGGTCACAGACTGGGGCAAGGTCCAGAGGACGACATCGAAGCTCCCGGCCTCACGCGCCGACACTCCTGTTTTCTCCAGGCGCTCGGCGGGAATCCACTGCGAGTCATCCGTGACGTCTCCCGCAGCATCCGGCTTTAACACGCTAACCAGCCCTCCGCCCCGGGTGAGAATCGACCCGACCGTAACCGGGTTGGCCATGGAGACACGTAGATAGCGAGGTCCCGGCTTTTTGCTGTCACCGTAAGCCAAGGCGCGGTATTCGACCTGTTTACCGGCGATCCAAAAGTAATGGGTCGTCTGGGAATTCGGTGGGGCGTTGGGATCGGGAAGCGTCTGTTCCTTGCCATCCAACGAGACAACGTAAGTAAGATCACCGGTTTGATCTGGCGTGATGAGGGATAGCCCCGCTGGTGCAGAAGCCGAATCAGCCATCAGCGGGAATGGAGCAGCGACCGTGAGAAGGGCAAGGACTGCGGCAAAAATCCGAGGAGATATCATATTATATTAATTTAAACAAAAATCAGCCGGAAAAGTTGCATCAAAATCTGTCCGCTTCGCCAAATTACGCTAGAAACCTGCCGCCAACCAGAGAATCGGCAGCCACCTGTTACTTGGGCGCTGAGGCCGTGGTCGTTTGCAGCGGGAAGAACTTGTCGACAACCGGCTGAATCGCGTCCGCCCATATCTGATAACCCGGGGTGGTCGGATGCAGAAAATCCTGCGTGATCGGATGGGTGTAGTTGCCCTGCGGATCGAGCAGCTTGTCGCCGAAATCAAGGAAAAGAACCTTGTTGCCATCGGCCAAGGCTGAGACCAATTTATTCACCTCTTTCACTTTTGCGCGGACGGGGTCCGTCGGCTTTTCGCCCCGGGGAAAGATGCCCTGCAAAAGAACTGTGGCGTCAGGACAACGCTTCCGCAACTCCTCCACATCCGCCTTGATGCCTCCGGCGATTTGCTCCGCTGAATTCGCGGTCATGTTGTTCGTGCCGATCAAGAGCACGATGAGCTTCGGGTGAAGGCCATCCAACTCGCCGTTCTGTAACCGCCAGAGAAGACCCTGCGTGCTGTCGCCGGAGATGCCGAAATCGAACCCATTCAGCCTGGCATATTTTTTTTGCCAGATTCCGCCGCCGCCGCCCTTCCAGCCGGCGGTGATTGAATCGCCGTCGAAGACGAGGTCGACCGATGGCATCTTGCGCGAGTCATCGAGATTCTGTTGAAAATGAGGCAACCAGCTCATGTTGGGCGCCGGAACGACGGCCGTGTTCAGGCCAGGGCCCGGTTGAGGAGCCGGCCAGGTCAGCGTGCCTCCGATGGGAAGCGAAGCCGCGGCAGACGCGGGAGCAACAGTCGAATCGGAAGAGGCGGCCGTGCTGGCCGGAGGAATGAGTTGGTCGATCACCGGCTGGATCGCGTCGCCCCAAATTTTATAGCCCGTGATATTGGGGTGCATGAAGTCACCGAGCACATTGCGCCCGATCGTTCCGTCGGGTTGCAACATCTTGTCGCCGAAATCGAGATAGATGACTTTTTTACCGTCGCCGAGAGGAGCGATGAGCTGATTGACCGCCTTGGCCTTGGCTCGAAACGGATCGGTGGGCAAGCCGCCGCGGGGTAGCAGGCCACAAAGGAGAACCGTGGCATCCGGGCATCGCTTCTGGTACTCGGCGAGATCGGCCTTGATGCCGTCAGCGACCTCTTCCGGCGTGTTCGACTGCAGATTGTCGCCGCCGACCATAAGGACAATGAGCTTGGGGTGAAGACCATCCACCTGGCCATTCTGCAGGCGCCAGAGGAGACTCTGCGTGGTGTCTCCCATGGAGCCAAAATCGACAGCGTTGAGCTTGCTGAATCGCGCTGTCATCGGACCGGGATCAGCCTTCCATCCGGAAGTGAGGGCGAAATTATTGCCATCGAAAATGACGTCGACCTGGGACTTTTCACGCGCTTTTTTGAGGTTATTGGCAAAGTGATTAATCCAGCCGGAAATGGGCGCGACCGGTGTGGCCGCAGGATTGGCATCGGCTGGGACAGGTGGGACCGGCCAGGCAATGGTCCCACCACCCCGGGCAACGGAACCAACAACAAAGATCAGGGCGAAAGCAGCAAAGAGGGGTTTCACGACTTGCTTGTAGAAGGGCAGGCCGTTGCCGGTCAAGATTAATATCCTATTATTGATCGCTTTTGGCGATACAAAACTAATCGACCAACCGGACTTTCAGCAAAGGTGGCGGCAGATCGAACTGCTGGCTGCGATGTTGCTGCTCAATGTAGTCAATGAATGCGGCGGCCGCTTCTTTCGTATCGAGGACAATGGCCGGGACTTTCCAGGGACAAACATAACTCACGCTGGAGTTCCGATAGAGCACCAGCTTGAGATTCTCAGGGACGCGCACCCTAAGCTCCAACATCGCCGTAATGGCGCCCCGGCAATCCCAGTCGGGATCGACATAGAGACCTTCCGGCCGGTCCTGGCACGCCCACATTTCCTTGAATGCCTGGTAGGCGAAGTGCTCAGCGCCCTGATTCCAGTCATCCGGTATCGAGGGACACCAAGCCGGGTCCGTAACCATGCCGCGCTCCTGGGCCATCGTGGAAAAAAGCTTCCTGTTTGCTTCCGCCGCGTGACTAAGCAGGCCGACGCTGCGACAGCCATCTGCGGCGAGACGATCAAGCACCAGGGAAAATACCTCATCCATATCAGGGTGAATGCCGCCTCCCTGCATTAACGCCAGGGGAATTTTCATCTGCCGAAGCCAAGTCGTATTTGGCGGGCTAAGCATCATGCCGATGACGCCCTGGATCTCGCGGTTCTGAACCGCCTTGGCGAGGTCGGGCAATTCCGATGTGCATTCCTTGGAAGAGCGGTTATCGATGAAAAGGACGCAGCGGATATTTCGCTCGTACGCCAGCGCTTGAATAGCGCCAAAAGACTTCTGATAAAAGGCGCCCTCCGTATTGCTCCAAAGATTATCGCCAAAGTAGCATCCGACGGAGGAAAGCCGCGCCAGCCGCGCCCGCACGAATGTTCCCCGCCGCGGCGCGCGTTCGATAAGCCCCTCATTGGCCAGCGGGGTCAACGCAGACTGGACCGTGAAATAGTTGGTATTCCACTGCTTCGCCAGATCCTTGATGCTCGGCAGCCTCGTGCCGGGCTGTAGTTCGCCCTGAGAGATCAGTTGCCGTAATTGCTCCGTGATCTCGCGATATTTGGCGCCGCTGCCATCACCCAGCGTTGGTAGCAGGATCTCAGTCACGGTCCGGATGAGCTTTTGAGGAGCCCGATGTGCCGGGAGTTGTGAATGATAGGCTGGTAGGCTATTATTGGCACAAATTGCATTATACTATTGCGTTCTCATAAGTCGACGTCTTTGTTTGCCTTCAGCCTTTGCTGCCTTCTCCCAATCCAACCTGCCCCTCCTCCACGCGACCGCCCAACCAATTATTATCCTCGCAGGGTTTGGCGACGAATCCCCGCGCAACCCCTTCACCAGCAATCGCAACCCATGTTCAAACTCATCCCTATCCTTCTCGGCACGGTCTTCCTGGCAGCCTTTTCTCCAAGAGCGGCCGCCGACCTTCCCGTCCGCCAGCGCACTGTCCTCAATGACGACTGGAAGTTTATCCTCGGCGATCCGGCCGGGGCACAGGCCCCGACGTTCAGCGACCAGGCCTGGCGCAGCGTCACACTCCCGCACGATTGGAGCATCGAAGGAAACTTCGACCCCAAGGCGCCGATGGGCGGCGCAGGCGGATTTCTTCCGGCTGGTATCGGCTGGTATCGCAAGCCGATCACCGCGCCGGCCGATTGGAAGGACCGGCGGGTGTCTCTCGAATTCGAGGGCGTCTATATGAATGCGGACGTATGGATCAACGGCCAGCACCTTGCCAGCCATGCTTATGGCTATACCGGCTTCGTGGTTGATTTGACTCCCGCCCTGAAGCCGGGCGAGGAGAATCTTCTCGCCGTGCGGGTGGACAATTCGAAGCAAAAGAACAGCCGATGGTACAGCGGCTCGGGGATCTACCGGCATGTCTGGCTGTGCGTAACCGGGCCCACCCATGTCGCTCCCTGGGGAGTTTTTGTCTCCGTGCCGAAGGCGACTTCCGACGCGGCGACGGTGACGGTCCGGACGCAGATCGTGAATGAAGGCGATCTCCCCGGCACGTTGAAGTTGCATACCGTGCTCCTTTCCCCGCAAGGCGCAGAAGTTGGAACCATGGATGCGGATGTCAGCGTGCCAGCCGGTGGCACCCAGGAGATCAACCAGCAGACGGAGTTGCCCCACCCCGCGCTTTGGTCTCCGGACACGCCACAGCTTTCGCGGGCTGTGACGCATCTGCTGGACGGTGGAAAGGAAATCGATCAGGTCACGACCGTCTTCGGCGTGCGCTCGCTGGCGTGGAATGCCACCCAGGGACTGCTCCTCAATGGCACGACGATCAAGTTGAACGGCGGATGCATCCACGGCGATAATGGGGTCCTTGGCGCCGCGGCGTTCGATCGCGCGGAAGAGCGCAAGATCGAGCTGCTCAAGGCGGCTGGATTCAACGAGGTCCGGACGGCCCATGCCCCCCCCTCCCCGGCGCTGCTCGATGCCTGCGACCGGCTCGGAATGCTGGTGATGGAGGACGCTTTTGATTGCTGGGATGCGGGAAAGAACTCGCAGGACTATCATGTGCTCTTCAAGGACTGGTGGGAACGCGACATCGATTCCATGGTCATGCGGGATCGGAATCATCCCTCGATTGTTTTCTGGAACATCGGCAATGAAGTTCCGGACGTCCTTTCGCCCGTGGGCAGCGATTATAATCGCAAACTGGTCGATCGAATCCATGCCCTCGACAAGACCCGTCCGGTCACGAACGCAATCCTGGGTTGGCCCGGCGCCAGCCAGATGCCCACGGCGGAAAACAACTGGAACGCCCTGGATATCGTGGGGTCGAACTATGCCCTGAACAATCACATCAAACAGCACGCTCAATTTCCCAACCGCGTTTTGGTGAGTACCGAATCGAGTCCGGGTTACCCGCCCAACGGCTGGGCCGCCGTGACCAAGAACGACTATGTGGTCGGGGACAATGTCTGGTCGGCGCAGGACTACCTGGGAGAGTCGGGCATCGGCCGTTGGTTCTACGCCGGCGATCCTGCCGAGCCAGTTGACGTGTCGAAAAATCCCAATGACAAAACGGTTCATCCGATCGGACATGGCAACGACCGGCTCTTCCCCTGGCATGGCGCGCTCTGCGGCGATCTCGATATCCTGGGGAACCGGAAACCGATGTCGCACTGGCGCAACATCGTGTGGGACGAGGGAGAGAAGCTTTACATGGCCGTCTCTCAACCTGAAGACGAGGACAAAAAAATGGTGGTCGTGGGCTGGGGCTGGCATCCGGCGTGGGAAAGCTGGACGTGGCCGGGTTGGGAAGGAAAGCGGATGGCCGTGGAAGTCTACTCCCGTTATGACCGCGTGCGGCTTTACCTGAACGACCAGCTCATCGGAGAAAATAATGCCGGCGAGAAGCAAGGATTCCGGGCGATCTTTTATTTGCCCTACCAGCCGGGAACGCTGAAAGCCGCCGGACTTCAGGATGGCCAGGAAAAGGAAACGTTCACCCTCGCCACGGCTGACGCACCCACTTCCATTCGCCTGACGCCGGATCGCGGCACGATCCGGGCCGATGGGCAGGATCTTTCGTTCGTCAAAGTGGAAGTGCTCGACAAGAACGGCCAGCTTCAGCCGAATGCGGACGAGGAAATCTCTTTCGACCTGAGCGGCCCCGGCCTCATCGCGGGCTTGGGAAGCGCCGACATGAAGAGCGTCGAACCGTACCAGGGAACACAATGCCGGGTCTTCCACGGCGAGGCCCAGATCGTGATCCGCTCAACAAAGCAATCCGGAGCGCTTGCGTTGAAAGCCCATGCCGACGGACTCACCGACGGAATGACCTCGATTCAGGCGATGCCCCTTCCAAACTAGGGCGTGTTCAACCTAAAGAAGGCATTCGGGAGCCCCAACGGGGCGGCTCAACCGGAGCCCAGGGCAACGCCCTGGGTATCGATTTCTCTCTGGTAAAAGCCCTGAAAGGGCGCTCTAAAGGACGAGCATGTTAGGTCGCCCTTTCAGGGCTTCCGTCTC
>OVEP010003828.1_pt2 | contig 10173 bp, 12 predicted proteins | sample 1779801 | NCBI WGS metagenome assembly OVEP01 (sample SAMEA3914791, study PRJEB12502) | metagenome | biome: forest; material: soil | place: Canada | collected 2011-07-03 | depth 0.1 m
TTCTGCTCGACCAGCAGCACCGTCATCCCTTCGGCCGAGATCGCCCGCACCACTTCGAAGATCTTCTCGACCATGATCGGCGACAGACCCATCGACGGTTCGTCGAGCAACAACAGCTTCAGCTTGCTGATGATCGCGCGCGCCATTGCCAGCATCTGCTGTTCGCCGCCAGCGAGCTCATTGCGATAGATGTACGGCAGTCCCCGATCGGCATCGGTGGATACTGTAGCTTCGCGTCGTCAATGACCTCGCCCATAAGCGCCTGCGAATAAGACGCGAGTCTCAGGCGCGACGCGGCGTGAAGGTCCACGCGGCTACGCGGGACATTCACGCAGGGACTTAAAGAGCCAAGCCCACATTCGTGGCGAGAACTTAAGGCCTATCGCAACGCCTGGTCATCGCGTATGAGGGATTTGAGCAGAATTCCCTGCGCCGCTGGGGAAACCCATGGATACGGGTGTCCGAGGCGAATGAGACTACCGTTCGCATGGCTGGCTTGGTTCGCCGCTATTGGCCGTCGGTCGACTACCGTGACGTCGAAGCCATCTTTCTTCAGATAGTAGGCGGAGAGTACGCCGGAGAGTCCCGCTCCCAGTACAACGACTTTCATCAGTTTCGTCTGCGAAGTATGCAGGCCCGACCGAGGCAGTGAATGCAACGGAGCCGCGGTCGTCCCTGGATGGTGTCCCCACAATCGAATTTGCTGCGGCGTGAATAGTGAGGTGCACTGCTACAGCAAGTCGATCGTAGCGATCTGTCACGACAAAAAGTATCGAAGTTGAGGACGCCGCGGAAAGAACATGTTGGGTCAGGTCATGGACACCGTCCCTGCCAATAAGCAGACAAATGCCATAGTAGATGTGCGCCAAAACATTTCGCTCGCCATTCTACTTATCGCAGGTAGCCCCCGGAATGGCGTTGTTGCAAAAATCTGGGTGTCGCGCGGCGGGTCGACATTTACGCGCAACCGTGGGGCCATCGCCCCTGCTAACTCTTGGTGGAACTGCGTGGATTCTCGATTTTTCGCCGGGAAGATGCGCAAGGACAAACACAAGCTGCGCGAACCCAAGGGGCTACCGCGTCAGGAACTGGTCGGAATACAACGCGGATTTGATCGCCAGGGGCAAGGTAACTATGTGGATCGACGATAGTGTATTGACTGACGCGTCTGAACCCGGACCACGCAAACGTGGCCAACCGTACATCTATGCGGACGCGGTGATCCAGATGCTGCCCGGTCTCAAGCAGGTGTTCGGTCTCCCGTTGCGGGCGCTTCAAGGCTTCGCGCAAAGGCTGTGTGAACTCGCGTTCATATGTCATGCGGCGATCGCCACGTGCAGCGCCGAGCCCTCGATCCCGACCCGCGAAAGAGCGGCGCCATGGCCCGCAAGTACGTCTGGCGCTCGCTCGCGGAATGATGCAATTGCCGCCATTGAGCAGCGCGGCCGCCCGCAATTGAAGAAATGCAGTGGCTATCAGCGGCGCTCGCTGGTCGAGAACCTGATGTATCGGCTCAAGATGCTCACGGGCAATAGCCTGTGGGCGGGCCATATCCGTTCGCAGGTAACAGAAGTGGCGATCCGCGGGGGAGTGCTCAACCCCATGGCTTTGCTTGCTCGCCCGCAGTCCGTCCGCATCGCCTGAATGCAGCATCTCGAGCACCTCTTTGCCTTCCAAATTGATTTATGCAACAACCCACGCAATGTGCCCTCAGATCTTCCTGTATAGAACCACCATTACCTGGAGGTTCACACTGTGATTAACGCGTCCTCGCAGTGCAAAAAAGTTTTCCGTGCCGTTTTGACAAATGGCGACCAGTTCGAAGAGTACGTGAATCGCATCAGCCGACCGCAGTTCGCCATTACATGCGTTGGCGACCAATTCGACAAGCACGGTCCGAGTCTGGCACCGGACGAGTGGCTATTCGCGGATGACCTGGAACGCCTGATGATGGATTTTTTTGCGTGGGATGCACGTGGTATCCGGATGCAGTTGATTCCGCCAGCGGTCAGCGGCAAGAAATCAGCTAGCTGGATAGTGGTTGGCTTATCCGACTACCTTAACAAGTCGGCCTTGGACCTTAACGCGGCCCGTCTCGGTACCGCGTGTAAAGCGATGGGCGCAGACGGAGCACGCAAAGCCTTTCTCAAATCTGTCTTTGAAGACGCCGGCGCCTACGGATTCATCGCATTGCAGATGGATCGCTACAACCGCTTCATCGAAGAATGGAGAGCGAACGATGACAAAGCTGCCCGCCCCGCAGACTATCGAGCAGAAAAACGCTTTGGTGTGGTCTGCGCTGTTGGCGAGCTGGGTATCGACCGGCTGTCACTCCAGTACTGGGCGTCAATCGGCTGGGCGAGTGGCTGGCTCAGTGAGGAACAACTCCGGGAAGTGGGACTCAGTTACGATGTGCTAATCGGCCAGACGTGCGTGATCAATGGACTGGGTGAAGTTGAGCGGATTGGAAATATTACCCTTCCGCACTGCCGCAATTGAAGTCACCACAAAAGGTGCCGGCACAGCGGCCTTGTCGCGTAAATCGAATTGGAAGGCGAAGAGGTGCCTGTGATGCTGAATTCAGGCGATGCGGACGGACTGCGGGCGAGCAAGCAAAGCCATGGGGTTGAGCACTCCCCCGCGGATCGCCACTTCTGTCACCTACGAACCGATATGGCGTGCCCACAGGCTGTTGCCCGTGAGCATCTTGAGCTGACACGTCAGGTTCTCGACCAGCGAGTGCCGGTGATAGCCACTGCATTTCCTCCATTGCGGGCGGCTGCTTTGTGCAATGGCGGAGATGGCATTGTTCCGCCAGCTAGCGCCCGACGTAATCGCGGGCCATGGCGCCGCTCAGTCACGCATCGGGCTCGACGGCTCGGCGCTGCGCGTGCTGATCGTCGCATGGCAGTCCTTCGTGTCGTACGCCCCGACGATTATCGAGCAGCGCTCAAGGCCATCACTGTATCCGGCGTGACAGCGGAGATCAATTTCGATGACCACGGCGCCCTGAAGTCTGCGAGTTCAACGCTCTATCAGGTTCAACAGGGCAAATGGGTACCCGTAGTCGCGTGGACAGGCCGAGTAGGCAGAACGCGGCTGGTCCGATCGCGATCGGAAATGCCGCGAATCAGGTAAAGGCAGGCCGTCCGTTGCCGCGAAAGGGTCGGAGTGCGGTACCGGCCGCCGGATAGGCCCAATACACTGGGATTGACAGCTTGCAGGCGGACTAGGGAGATTACTGCGAGTTGAGCCCGACGACGCGCTTCGGCGAAATGCCAAAGTTCAATTTTCGAGTGGGCGGCGCGGCGGACGGAGCTTAGCCCCGTCGCGACGAGATCGCACAGACTTATAACCAAGTGCGAAGGCACTGGCAACTTACGGCGCCTCGATGTGGCACGCGGGCAACGCGTTCTCGATCTAGAACCTGGGAGAACATGATGACGATTCAACGAACGGAAACATCTAGGCGCATGAGTCCAGCCGTGCGGGCGGGCAGCACGATCTATATTACAGGCCAACTGGCTTACGAAAATCAGTTCACCGACGCGAGGACGCAGACAAAGGAGATTCTGGATCGCATCGACCGGCTGCTTGCCGTTCACGGCGCGACCCGGAAAGATTTGGTGTCGGCGACCGTTTGGCTTAGCGATATTTGCTATTTCGGCGAGATCAACGACCTCTGGGACGATTGGGTTGCGGAAAGCCATGCACCGGGTCGAGCCTGCATCGAGGCGAAAATAGCATTCGACGGTTACAAGATCGAGACCCAGGCAATGGCCTAGTCTCATCCGACGCGTAATCGGCATGGGAAGGGCAACTTCACGTTCTCGCACTTGCCCCAATAGTCACGGTATTCGATCGAAAACAGGACAACCGAGAACGATGAAAACTATTTTTTTGGACTGCACTCCGGAATCACAGGAAGTAATCGCGCGACGATGCTTGCCTTTTCCAAGTGGTCTGGACTTTAACCTTGGCAGTCCAGAAAGTGAAGAGGTACTCCGTCTGTACCGAAGTGCAGATGTCGTCGTGGTGGAGCATAGCTTCGTACAGGATGCCCTGTTTCGTGAAAACATGGGGCTTCGCGAAATTGTGTTCATGGGTACGAGAGCGAGCTCGTACATTAACCTGGCAGCAGCGGAAAGCGCTGGAGTCCCGGTGTCAACCGTCTCGCGGTGTGGCGACCGGGCCGTGGCAGAACATACGGTCGCTCTGATGTTTGCGGGAGCGAGGCAGACTGCAAAGATGGATCGCGATGTGCGAGGTGGTAGCTGGATGCATTTGTCCGGCCAGCAAATCCAGGGGAGAAAGCTTGCCGTAGTTGGTCTCGTGGCGTAGGGACAGCAGTGCCCGAACTTGGGCAAGCACTCGGTATGGATGTGTACGGATGGAACGCCACTCCGCGTGAAGTGCCCTTCTTTGAACCCGATCTACGCAAAACCCTTCAGTCGGCGCATGTAGTCTCCATCCATTTAGCCCTTACCGAGGCAACGCGGGGACTGTAGACCGAGGAATTGTTGCATCTTCCCAGCAGGGGATTTCTGTTCGCTAACACCGCTCGTGCGGCACTGGCCTGCACTGGCCGACAAAAGTGCGATGATCGCGGCGCTAGACGCCGGGCAAATCGGTCACGCCGCTCTGGACGTATTTGACGAAGAGCCATTGCCAGTCGACGACGCGCTCGTACGACGATCCAATACGACACTAGCGTCACACGCAGCGTATATGACGGAGGAGGCAAATTGTTCGTTGTGGAATAAGACGCTCGATCATTTAAGACGCATCGCCACAGACAGTTAGGCCGAAAGCGCCGATGCCCTTCTCCGAATCTTTCACGCACAGAGACGGGGCCGGCCGCACAAGCTTCGCGTGGCGACCGGTGCCGGCAGCGGGTCCGTTAAAAGCATGCCTGCACAAATTGTTCGCCAAGTACTCGAATGCCTTCGCGGTACGGTCGACACATCGACATTAAAATACCGATTGATTGTTGAAATCCAGATGGTATCCTTTTTCAAACCTTTAGCTTGGACCGTCAGACCCCGGATATCGGGCAACGCTTTGTCATGGCCGGAAGAGGGACTCCGAGCAGTTCACGTCGTAGCTAGCGCTGCGATCCGAAGCAGCTCAACTCGTCGATTCGCCGGATCTGGACGGCGGTCGTAATTGTCAGATCAATTGGATGCGTATATGAAAATTCTCGTTACTGGAGCAACCGGCTTTATTGGTGGCGCCGCCGCCACGGCACTCCTCAAGCGTGGACATGAGGTCTTCGGGCTCGCTCGATCGGAGGGCTCGGCTGAGCGGCTTCGTCTCAACGGAATCACACCTCTTGCCGGCGACTTCACCGACAGCGCAAGCCTGATCAAGGCGGTCCACGAAGTGGATACGATTGTCAGCACGGCAAGCGTCGGCTCATTAGCAGGCAGCGCTGACACATTCGCGCAGGATCGAGACGCGATTCGAGCCATGCTCGGCGCTGTCCAAGGATCGGGCAAAACCCTGATTTTCACGAGCGGTTCGGCTGTGGTTGGCATCGTCAATGGCGGCGAGGCAACAACCGAAGTGTTCGATGAAACCGTGAGCCTACCCCTTCCCCCCTCAGTGTTCGCGCCAGCATCAGCCAATATTCCGCCGGTTATGGTCGAAATGTTCGGCGCCGCCATGCGGGCGCGTGTCGAAACGGAGCAGGAAGTAACGAATGCTCCCGGCCTGCGCGGCATCGTCATTCGTCCGGGGCTCGTCTATGGAAATGGCGGCAGTTATGACCTGCCCGGCCTCATCAAGATGGCCCGTGCTCAGGGCGTTGCTCCACATCTCGGATCAGGCGCCACCCTTCAGGGATACGTTCATGTCGACGAACTCGCCGACTTGTATTGTCTCGCCGTCGAGCACGCGCCGGCCGGTTCGGTGCTGCATGGCGTAACTGACGAAGTAAGCCAGCGCGAACTCGCCTCCGCCGTCAGCCGGATGATCGGCGCAGGCGACCGCACGGCCAGCCTGCAGTTTGGCGAAATGTTCGCCGCTGGCGGCCCGATTGGCGTGAGCCTGTCGTTAAACAAACGCATGTCTTCTGAAAAGACGCGACGTCTACTGGGCTGGTCCCCTGTCCGGTCAGACATCCTGCACGACATCGAGTTCGGGTCGTACGCCGCCTGAGTTCCTTGTAACCGCGCCGACAGCAGAAGACTCATTCACTCCGGTTGAAGCGAAGCTGGCGGCGCGGTGCCGAGTCTGGGTAGATCCGCGTCCTGACGCAGGTGCTAGCCCGGCGCCTCAGGCAGGTGCCCGTTGCAAGCATCCAGACAACAACGCGGTTTTGCCATGCAGCCGTCACGACAACGATTTCCCGACCTGGTGTTACGTTGGGAAACAACCATTTTTTTGACCTCGATGAAGTGGCGGATAGAACAATGAATATCTCCAGGCGCTTGATTCTTACATTGACCACGGCCATTTTCGCCTTGATTTTCGTGGGGGCGGGAGGCCTCTGGCGACTCAATCAGGCGCAACAGCGCTTCGAGTACGTGCAGGTCAATATAATTCCCAGCATCGGGGAGCTCACAAGCGCAAGGGCGAACATCAACAATCTCAGGTTACTGAATTTTAAACACCTCATTACGTCTGACAGCGCTGGCAAAGCTTCGGTAGAACAAGCGATGACCATGTTGGACGGCAGTTTCGACCAGCATATTGCAATTTATGAACGAGACGATATCTCGGACGATGCCGACCGGAAGTTGCTGGACGCAGACAAGGCGGCTATCACCGCGTACCGGTTGGCAAGGCAAGGTTTCTTGGAATCGTCGCGCGCGGGCGACGTGAACGGCGCAAAGGCCACCTTGCTCGATGGTGGCGCAGTGGACAGCGCAAGCAATACCCTCATCGCGGCCCTCATGCGCCACGTCGAATACAACTACAAGCTGAGCCAAGGGCTTCGCGATGAAAACAACTCGGCTTATACGCAAGCATTCTGGCTGCTGATTGGCTGCATTGTCGCGACATTGGCACTGATCGGCGGCACGGGGTTCCAACTGTACCGCTTGATCACCTCGGGCCTGAACCGCATGCAGCAAGCCGTGCAGCATGTGAGCAAGTCTCTGGATCTGACCAACACAGTTTCCATCGAACGCATGGACGAGATCGGCCGTACTGCGACCGCGTTCAATGCCTTGCTCGCGCGCATTGCAGAGGTCGTCGGCGGAGTGCGGCGCTCGGCCGCCTCGGTCAGCGTCGCATCCCAACAGATCGCACAAGGCAATCTGGACCTGTCGAGCCGCACTGAAGAGCAAGCGTCGTCACTGGAAGAGACCGCCTCAAGCATGGAGGAGTTGACTGCTACGGTTCGTCACAACGCTGATAACGCCAAGCAGGCAACCATGCTAGCCGGCGCAGCTTCGGACCGCGCACGACGCGGCGGCGAAGTTGTCGCAAAGGTGATCGAGACAATGAGCGGTATCTCCGACAGCTCAATTCAGATCGCCGAGATTATCAGCGTGATCGAAGGCATCGCCTTCCAGACCAACATCCTTGCGCTCAATGCGGCGGTTGAGGCGGCCCGAGCAGGCGAACAGGGTCGTGGCTTTGCCGTCGTGGCTGGCGAGGTGCGCACCCTCGCTCAACGCAGTGCCACCGCGGCCAAGGAAATCAAGAGCCTAATCGGCGAGTCGGTGACTCGGGTGGGTGCTGGCTCGAAACTCGTCGAAGCGGCGGGCGACACAATCAATGAGATCGTGGAGTCCGTGAAGCAGGTGACCGATATCGTATGCGAAATCTCGTCGGCGTCCGAGGCGCAGAGTAACGGTATCGAGCAGGTGAATCGGGCGATAGGCCAGATGGACCAAGTGACTCAGCAGAACGCCGCACTGGTCGAACAAGCGTCAGCTGCCGCGCAGTCGATGGCTCAGCAGGCTCAACAACTGCGCGACGCAGTAGCCCTATTCGTCATCATCGATACGGAGAAACCTGCGTCACGGTTTGTTGCCCCACACAGCGAACTGCGTTTGACGACACGAACGGGGCGCTCGTTTTCAAGTACAGCAGTATCAAAACCAAAAACTTCAGTCATTTCCGTAGACAGCGAGACCGTGGACGAAACAGATACCGGCACTGCGGACTGGCAAGCATTCTGAGTGGGTTCGAAATGAACAATGTAGATGAAGCGCTGGTCCAGATGAGCAAGCTCATAATTACCCACACGAAGTCGATGGGCGTTCTTGGCGGGCGGACCATGGTTCTCGGAACGTTCCTTGATGTGGTCATATCACACCTTACGACATCGCAGTGTGTCGAGGTCTGCAAGTCGTTCCGAAAAGGAATTGAAGACGCCATGACGCTAATGGACGACGTACCTTTGCCCGCCGAATATCACTCAGCGCTGCTTGAACTCACGAACTCGATCGTTGCCAAACTCAATCAGGGGTCCGCTGCCCCTCAATAGTTCTGGCTGGTGCAACGGACTTGGCGGCGAACTATAGAGCCACGCCCACACATTTGCGCATTAAAGTTCGGTCGGAACAAGAGCCTGCAAAGCGCAAGGATGTAAAGCGTTAGCGTCATCCGGAGGTCGTGTCCGTGCAAGTCAGCGCGGTACCAATTGCATCGCTCCGCAAACGAGTTTCGATAGCGCTTACGTGTCTACCTTCTCGTAGCCTTTGCGTTTCCCGACCGCGCAATGCAACCAGACGATCAGCTACCGTGATCCTGTGATGCCGCTACGCACGCTGGATCGATAAGGTATCTACTCCGTCGATCGTCTCGTGTTTCCAAAGGTAGCGACCGAGATACTTCCGGCTTAGTCCAGAATTACCGCAGACGCCTCGGTCCGCGTGTGGTTGCGGAGGCGAAGCAGTAACCGCGCCTTGGCAGCGGCAATACGCGGGACGATAGTCGCGCAGCGTATCCCGCACGAAACGGTGTTTTGCCAGACCTAATTTTCGTGCTGAGTACCGTCGGCAATCACTGAAAATGGAATCCGGTGGACTCGATGTCTTTAGCTAACTGTGCTGGAAGGATTTTCCTTGAGTTCTGCGTTTTGCGCGGATTAAACAAGGGTCTTCCTGTCAAAGTCCCAAGCACCGCTTGCACAAATAGCGCGAAGACATATCTTTATACGCGCTCTCGTTTCAAGGCAGCAATGTCCATCTCGGTTCACGACCATCATATGGCAGTCTGGTGGATTGCGCACCTAAGACGACTCCCCATGTCGCGGTCGCTGCTACCGCGTCAGCAAGACCTGCAGAAGTTCATCGATCACCCGGCCGGCCTGGTTACGGGATCGGGATTTACCCACCGGACGCTGGAGGCTCAGGCCATGGGCCAGCGCGATAATACACGCGGCAAGGTCCGCGGCATCAATCGGAAGATTGGCTGAAGACACCTTGAAGTACGCGCGCAGAATGCGGGCGAGAGTCCGTATCTGTTGCTCCTGAAGCGCATAATAGTGCTCTGCAAACTCCGGACTGCGGCGAGCCTGCAGCTGAAGCTCCGTGGCAAGAACGGGGCAATCGCTTTCCGAATGCATGGTGGCAAGCCATTGGCTGATCGCCTGATAGAGTTCCTGCGGCTCCAACTCGACGATCTTTTCCAGCGCCGCCATGTCGCGCTCCATGTTCAATCGCAGCAACTCGAGGAACAAGTCCTCCTTCGTCGAGAAATTGGAGTAGATAGCGCCTTTCGAGAGGCCTGCTTCTGCAGCGATGATGTCGACCGAGGCGCCACCATAGCCGAGCCGGGCGATCGCACTCTCGGCCGAGGCCAGCAAGCGCTCACGCGTGAGCGCTTGCTGTTCAGCACGACTACGGCGAACTGGACGCTGGACTTCCATTTGCATTTTGAAGTTTGACCGGTATTTAAAATGTTACTGTAAGTTGTAACCTATTTTTGCCGTTTAGGAAAGCCCTTTGCATGCGCCGTCTTCGCCTGGGCATCGTCCGGGCGACGTAAAACGCATCGCACGGGACCCAACGCCAAACCGTGTAACCGTACCGAAAGATACCCCAATGTCCATCCTTGATCAGTCCACCGCTATCGGCTTTGCGTTCAACCCGCTCGACCGGCGAAACGAAAAGCGCGACGATGCCGCGTTTATCGAGAGTTTGCGACGCGATCAGTCAACGCGTTCTATCGTCTTCTCCGCGGATATTCCAGTGCTGAAGCGCGGTAGTGAACATG
>OVEP010002487.1_pt2 | contig 10172 bp, 11 predicted proteins | sample 1779801 | NCBI WGS metagenome assembly OVEP01 (sample SAMEA3914791, study PRJEB12502) | metagenome | biome: forest; material: soil | place: Canada | collected 2011-07-03 | depth 0.1 m
CGCGCCATAGGTGGTGGTATGGCTGTCCCCCGCGGCGATGACCATGCCCGGCAGCACGAGACCGATCTCGGGCATCACCACATGCTCGATGCCCTGCATCGGATGCAGGACGTCGAACAGCTCGATGCCGAAATCGCGGCAATTCTCGGTGAAATACTCGACCTGGCGGGCAGCACCCGGATCGGGCATGCGCGTCGTGCGCAGCGCTGCGGTGGGATTGACGTGATCGACGGTGCCCAGGGCGGCGCCCGGCCGCCAGACCGGCCGCCCGGCCTCGCGCAGCGCGGTGAAGGCCTGCGGGCTGGTATATTCATTGAGGACCGTGCGGTCGATATAGAGCAGCACCCGCTGGCCGGCCGCGTCGAGGCGGCGGACGGTATGGCTGTCGACCAGCCTGTCATAGAGAGTTCTGCCCGCCAATGCCGCCTCCTGTCTGTCGAAGGCCCTCAGGATACGCGCCCCGGCGGCAAAGTCTCATGCCGGCTGCGCATCAATTGATCAGCTTTCGGCCTTGGCCGCCGCGCGCCGCCGCCGGCTAACCTGACCTGAACCAAGCTCGGCGATACGCCGTAAATCGTCCACGAACGCCTGATAGGCGGCTTGCCGCGCGGCCTCGTCAGGCAAGCGCAGAAGATAGGACGGATGGACCGTCACATAGCCGGGCCGGTCGCCGAACAGCTTCGGTCCCCGCTCCCGGATGATGGCGACCGGCTTTCCGGCCAGCGCCAGGGCCGCGCTCGCCCCGAGCGCCACCACAAGTCCTGGGCGGACGAAATCCAGCTCCTTCTCCAGCCACCAGCGATAATGCTTCACCTCGCCCACCGACGGGCTTTGATGCATCCGCCTCTTGCCGCGCTGCTCGAACTTGAAGTGTTTCACGGCATTGGTGACATAGAGATGGCGGCGGTCCAGCCCGGCCTCGGCCAGGGCTTCATCCAGCAACCGTCCTGCCGGGCCGACGAAAGGGTGGCCTTGCAGATCTTCCTGATCGCCCGGCTGTTCGCCGACCAAAGCGATGGAGGCGCCTATCGGCCCCTCGCCCAGCACGGCGCGCGTACCGCCACAGACCATCGGCTCGGATGCCGCGATAAGGGTGTTCAGTTCCTCGAGATTTTTTGGATCCTGGTCGCTCATCGCCGCCACAGCCTTATCTGGACTACGCTTGATCGCCGGCACCGCCTGCTGCCGAATCATCTCCTCAACACGGGCCGGAGCCTCTTGGATCATTTTGGCGATCGATCGCGTCTCCGGCAGGTTGCGCCAATAGCGAACCGGCATCTCCTTGCGCATCATCTCCGGATTGATGCGGGCGGGGTTGAAGGTGCTCTCGTAATAGTGGATCCACCCCTCCTCGAAAGCGTCGTCTTCCGGCGCCCCCGCGCGATTGCCGGGCGGTCCGACGGTCAGCTCCTGGCGATTCCAATGCAGCGACCCGACCGGCGTCAGAATTGACCAGATCAGTCCACGGAACCGGTTGACGAAAAAGCCGGCCACCGCCTCGACGATGTAATGGTCAGGCTCGAACCAGGACACGAAGCGCTCGCCGCCCCCGGGCTCTTCGAGCCGGCGGAACCGCACGAAGGCATGCATCTTGTGCAGGTCGCGGCCGATCGCCTTGCGCATCATGGCCAGCCGATGCACCAGCGGATCTGTCTGCACCTCCAGCAGCGCGCGCTCGCCGCGCAGCACCCGCCAGATGAGCCGATAAAGCAGCGCATACCGGCCGGGATCGCGATGGCAGACCACCATCTCGACCATCTCCGCCACGCCGCGCGGCAACGCAATGGGCGGGCCCGCGGCAAAGGACGGGGCGGCGAACAAATCCGGCATCTCTCCAGTCGACCATAACACGTCTTGCGGCGACACCTTCCGCGCGATCAAGTCGCGGGCCGCGCGGCGAAACCCGTCCAGATCGGCGCCTTCGCGCAAGGCGATGTGGACCGGCTCCATCAGAAAAGGCTCAATTGCCGGGCGGGCGGCGCCAATTGCCGGCGCAGATCCTGCCGGTCGGTCAGCCGCACCGGCCGATGGTCGGCGGTGATCAAAAAAGGACGAACCCGTTTCAGCCCCGACGTCAGGCGCGCGACATCATCCAACCGCAGGGTCGTATGGCGGCGGGCGGCGATGATCTTGTCGACCGCCCGCGTCCCCAGTCCCGGCACGCGCAGCAGCATCTCCCGATCGGCGGTGTTGACGTCGACGGGGAAGCGATCGCGATTCTTCAGCGCCCAGGCGAATTTGGGATCGATCTCCAGATCCAGCATGCCGTTCTCGCCGCTCGAGGCGATTTCCTCGACGCCAAAGCCGTAATAGCGCAGCAGCCAATCGGCCTGATAAAGCCGGTTCTCCCGTTGCAGCGGCGGCGGCTTGCCCGGCAGCATCGAACTGGCTTCGGGGATAGGACTGAAAGCTGAATAATAGACGCGGCGCAGCGCATATTTCCCATAAAGGGTGGCGCTGGTGGTCAACACCGATTGATCCGTCGATTCGTCGGCGCCGACGATGATCTGCGTGCTTTGCCCGGCCGGCGAGAAGCGTCTTTTATCCTCTTTGGCCTCCAAGATGCGCTCATGCATCTGTCCCATGGCGGCGGTGATGGCCGGCGCCTGCTTTTCCGGCGCCAGCCTCGCAAGGCTCGCCTGGGTCGGCAGCTCGATATTGATCGACAGGCGATCGGCCCAGAGGCCCGCCTGCTCGATCAGCCAGGGATTGGCTTCGGGGATGGTCTTGAGATGGATGTACCCGGCAAAGCCACGCTCGCGGCGCAGCTTCTTCGCAACAAGCATCATCTGCTCCATGGTGTAGTCCGGCGTCCGGATAATGCCGGACGACAGGAACAATCCCTCGATATAATTGCGCTTGTAGAACTCGACTGTGAGCGTGACGACCTCTTCCACCGTGAACCGAGCCCGCCGCACATTGGAGGAACGTCGGTTGATGCAATAAGCGCAATCGAACAGACAGTAATTGGTCAGCAGGATCTTGAGCAGCGACACGCACCGCCCGTCCGGCGTGTAAGCGTGACAAATGCCGGCTCCGGTGGTCGCCCCCAGTCCGCCCACCCCAGCCGACCGTTTGGCGCCGCCCGAGGAGGCGCAGGAAGCATCGTATTTCGCCGCGTCGGCAAGAATGCGGAGTTTGGCTGAGAGCGCTGGATCCATGGGAACACCGAACTTTTGTTCACTTTATGTTCCAATCCCCTTAAAAGCAAGTCCGACGATCGGCTCAGCGCCGCATGGCCTCGATCAGTCCGGCACCAGGCGGTCGAGAGGCGAGACCGCTTCGGCGAGCTTGGCGCGGATTCGGCGGGCTTCGTCGGCGATCGCGCCGGTATCGATATAGAGGTCCACGCCCGGCGCGTAATAGTCGCGCACCGAGGTGATCAGCGCATTGAAATCACCGGCCTGACGGCTGAGCGCCGTTTCCGCCAGGGTGCGAAGACTGAGCGAGACGGCCAGCGGCAATCCCGCCAGCAGAAGAAGAACGGCAAGCAGCACCCGTTTTGCGACCCGGGCGCGGACAAGGACTCGGACATCGGTGATTCGCCCCGGAAACGACCGCGCGGAGGCTATCACCGGGAAGGGTCAGGCTGGCGGCTTATAGATGAGATATTTTTCGAATTTCGTGGCGAAGCCGGTGTACTCATTGCCCTGATTATGTATCCACTCCAAATGATTATGCGCAATACGCCTGTGATCCTCCCTCTCTTCTTCAGAACACTCGATATTTTCACAATACATCTGGTAGGAATAGGCGCCGATATGGAAATGAACATCTCTTAGATATCTATATAATTTTTCATCGAACAGAAATTTCGCATCGAGCGTCTTGAATCCGTAGGCCTCCACCTCGGCCGCGGTGATTTCCTTTTTATCCGGGTCATAGATCCGCGCGAAAATATCCCGGGTCGCCTCGAAGACCACGACACGGCGGTCATAGAGCTTTTCGAAGATGTCATGCTCGAACTTGTCCCGGGCGACCTTGGCCTGGTCGCGGGCGATTTTCGCCTGTTGCTTGGCGGTCTCCGCCTGCTGCCATGCGATACCGGCGCCCAGGAGGGCGATGGATGGCGTCGCGGCTACTTGCAGCACAGACGATATGTCGTTCAGAACGGTGGAAATCGACATTGGTACCCGATATCCGGTTTCCCGAAGCTGCATCCTGCAGGAGATGGAAAACAATCGGCGACGTGAGGTCAGGGCGCGGCGGGTAGCGCGGCATCGGCCTCGATGAGTCCCTCCTGCTTCAACTCCGCCCAGAAATTCGCCGGGATCTTGGCCTGCATCGAGTTGTAATCCTCGATGATCTGTTGATCGCTTCTGGCACCGACGACCAGGGCGACCGCCTCCGGCGCGGCGGCCGAGAATTGCAGGGCCGCGGTTCGCGGATTGACCCCGTACCGCGCCGCGACCGTTCGCAGCCGGTCGCGCTTCTCGATCGCTTCGCGCGGGATTTTGTAGCTCTCCTCGCCATAATTGTAGCGAGGGCTTCCCGAGATGAAGCCGGCATTGAGGGATGAGCCGATCACTAGCGCGACATTCCTTGCGCGTACCGCCGGAAAGAGCTCCTTCACGGCGTTGGCGTGATCGATCAGGGAATATTGACGGGCGCAGAGACAGACGTCCGGGTCCGCATCCTCCATCACCTTCAGGATGGCGTAAGGCGTGTTCACGCCGACGCCCCAGCCCCGGATGACTCCCTCCTCGCGCAGTTTGGAGAGCGCCGGGAAAGCGCCCCGGCGCGCGATATCGTATTGCTCTTCCCAACCGGTGGGAAAATAAGCGAAATCCGGCGATAAATCGTGGACGAAGACGATGTCCAGATGAGAGACGCCCAGGCGCTGCAGGCTGTCCTCGATCGACCGGCGCACTCCGTCGGCGGTGTAGTCGACGACCAGGTCGTTGGGCGAATCGGACAAGGGGAAGAGATCGGCGTGCCGATTGTTCCGCGATGCCCTGAGCAGCTTGCCGACCTTCGACGAGAGCAGATAGTCGTCGCGGCTCTTGGTGTGCAGAAAATGTCCGAACCGGCGTTCGGCCAACCCCAAACCATACCACGGCGCGACATCGTAATACCGGACGCCAACCTCCCAGGCGGCTTCGAGGGTGGCCTGGGCATCCTTGTCGGTGTGCTTGTCGAACTCGTTCCCGAGCGGCACGCCGCCGAGACCGAACTTGAATTGGGGCTTGAAAATCTCCTGGGCGCGGTTGGGCATGGTCATTTCCTGTCGTCGAATGCAGCCGGCAAGGGCAATTTCTCAGCAACACTCAGCGACGGGATTTGTTCTGTCAGGTCGCGCAAGCCTGTCTGGAGCGGTCAACGATTTGACCGTTCATGCCCAGCCCTGATAGATGAGAACGAGCAGTTTCACGAGGACGACAGATTGATCCACTTTTTCTTGAAACAGGCGCCCTCCGCCTATTCCTCGGACATCGGGCCGCCATACCTACTCGAATTCAAACTTGAGCTGGATGACATCGCGGATGCCCAGGCTAAAGCCGACATCTTGCTGGATGGGCTACAGGATCAAACGGGGATCGGCGATCCTTCTCAAGCCGCGCGCCTCGCCGTCGCCGACGTTGTGCTGAGCAACGGACACACGGACCCGCAGCATCAGGAGATACTGGCCTATCTGCTGGTCCATTTGGCGACCGACACGACAGAGAAGCTTCAGGAGATCGAGGACGGCGCCACCGCCGTCGGCTTCCTGATCTCCCCCAGTGACGAAATCATCGACGACCTGGCCTCGCGGCACACGGATCCGCAGGAACTGACCCTGCGGGCTCTCGAGAATGGCGTGCTGCCCTTCGAATTCGAATTCGTAGCGGTCAGGGCGACCTGAACGGGCGGGCTCCGGTCATGACCAATCAGAAACGCGTGGTCAAGCTCGTGAGCCATTCCGGCGAGGCGTCGACCAGATAAGCCTCGAGCTGCTTGTCGGCTCCGCTCAGAATGAGGACGCCGAACAGGATCAGGGCGCCCCCCAAGGCCCGTTTGCCGAGATTGCCGGTCTTGGCAAACTGTGCGCGGCGCCGTTTCAGGGCTTCCTGGGACAAGGCGCCGAGCACCAGAAGGGGCAGAGCGGCTCCGAGTCCGAACATGACCATCGTCAGCCCGACCTGCGTGAGGTCCTGGCCCTGGGCGGCAAGGACAGACGCCACGCCGAGAGTGGGACCGACGCAAGGGCTCCACACCGCTCCGAGCAGCAACCCCACGCCGAATTGCCCGACGAGACCGTTGCCTTTGGCGATACCCAAGCGGCTTTGAAAGAGGTCCGCGATGGGGCTGAGCAAGGCTGACAGGCGATCCTGGAGCGCCTTGATCAGCAGGAGCAATCCGACGGCGGTCATCAGCACGGCTGACACGACCCTGAAGCTGTCGCCGCTCAATCCGATGGAGAAACCGATCGTCGCGACGAAAAGGCCGATCGTCGCGAAAGACAAGGCCAACCCGCCGGCCAGCGCGACCGGGCCGAAACGATGGGCGGTCAGCGCCGCCCCGAGGACAAGCGGGATCAGCGGCAGGACGCATGGCGAAAGTGTCGAGAATAGTCCCGCCAAAAAGGCGAGTGCGAGGCTGCCGCCGATCATGACGGGATCTACAGCGACTTATGGAGAAGGGCGCCGATCGACGCTTCGGCGGTGTCGCCCGTGGAGCGGCCCTGCTCGGCCTTGCCCTTATAGACGATGAGCGTGCTTTGCTTCTGGACATGGAGGGTGCGCAACAGCTCGGTTTGGCTGTCGAAGTCGATCTCGAAAACCTTCAGATCCTTATAGGCGGGGTCCGCGGTCAGCTTTTCGAGAATAGGCTTCTGCGCCTTGCAGGTCGGGCACCAGGGAGCGCTGACATCCAGCAGAATCGAAAGGTTGGAGGCTTGCGCGGCTTCGAAAGCCTTTTGATCATAAGCGGCGTGGTCGGCGGCAAAGCTCGCCTGGCCCATCAGCGCCAGCGCAAGGAACGGAACGAAACGGCGGATTGCACTCATGACGGAGCCTCTTGGAGACAATTTCGATGAGGGCATACTGGCCAAATCGCCCCTGTCCGGGAATGTATCGATTCGATAGCCGCGCTCTCTTATCTCCCCGCCCGCTTCCCGCCCACGGCAGGATGCAGGTTCAGCGATTGCCCCGCGGCCTGCCCCGCTTCAAAAGCATTGGCGGCGACCTTCTTCCCCGATCCCCGCCCCCGACGAAGATTGAGATCGAGTTTGGCGAATTCGGCCTCGACGACGTCATGGCGAACCACCACGAGATCGCGCCCGGTCGCGGCGCGATTGGCTTCGTCGCGGTCTATTTTCAGGGCGGTCAGCTTGTTGGCGATGGACACCGCCATCCCCAACATGAACGACCCTTTTTCATCCTGGGCGTATCGGATCATCCGCTGAGTGCGGGCGTATTCCGTCCAGGCCGTCTGCATGGTGACGGCGACGACATCGTAGATGTAGCGAGCCATCTCGATACTGGGGCGCAGTCCGAAAAAGACGTAGCGGATACCCTTGTCATCCTTCTCCCGCCACACCTTGCAGTCGCAATAATCGGCAATGGCGGGGATGCAGGCGGATATCGGCTGCCGCTGTTTCTTGCCGGTCTCGATGGCGGACTTTTCGCACGGCGATTCGCGAATTTCCAAATCGCTCAGCGATAAATCATGGCGGTCCAATAGCTCCGCCACCTTCGCCGCCGCCGAGAGCGCTTCCTCCTCGGTGCAGCCATTGGCGATGGTTTTGGCGCGCAGTGCCTGCAGACGGTTTTTCAGTTTTTCGATGTCATCCGCCATCAGGGAAACAGTCGAAGCATCATTATGATGAACGGGCCTCAGTGCCCCCATCTTTGGGGTAGACCCTATCAACGGGGTGCACACTTGGGGTGCACGGCTTGCGAACCCGTATCGCAAGCCATTGATTTCAAACGTAAAAATGACGCTTGGAAAGTTGGCGTCCCCAAGGGGATTCGAACCCCTGTCGCCGCCGTGAAAGGGCAGTGTCCTAGGCCTCTAGACGATGGGGACGTCGTGAGGAGCGCTTTAATAGCTTTGCTCCCGGTCAAACGCAAGTCCCAAATTCGGGACCAAAGCCGAAATTCTGAAACTCCAGATATCTCTGGCGAATCAGTCGGAACCGCGGCGCGGGACAGGGCGTCCCCAAGGGGATTCGAACCCGCCTTGCCGGTTGGCACCCTGGATTCCCGCCTTCGCGGGAATGACGGCGTGGTGCATTGTTTTAGCGAGGGATCGTCGGCCCGAACTTTCTTAGATCGGGCAACCGATGCAGAACCGGCCCCGGACGGTGCGTCGCGACGGCCTTCAACGCCCCCGGCTCGGCGCCGGACCACACCCCGACGAACAGCTCGATCGTCTTGCGGAGGATGCCCGTCTGCGGCTGACCGACATCGGCGATGGAACAACAATTCTTTCCCATATCGGCCTCCTCTTGCTGGTAAAGAGAGGTTATTGCTGTTGCCACGGTCCAGCAAACGAGTAGATTTTGGGTCTAGCTATAGTTTTCCTTTAGGCTGGATCGATGCCCCCGCCCCTGCGCACCCTGTCCGGATTGCTCGATTTCGCCGCCGCGGCGCGCCATGGCAGCTTCCGTCTGGCGGCGCTCGAGCTGCACAAGACCCCGGCCGCGGTCGGACAGCAGATCAAGCAGCTGGAGGACAGTCTCGGCTTCAAGCTGTTCAACCGCTTCCCCCGCCATGTCGCCCTGACCGAGAAGGGGGAGGATCTGTCGCACTCGGTCGGCTATCTGCTCGACGAGCTGCGCGCCAAGATCACGTCGCTGCAGGCCGACGACGAAGCCACCGTGCTGAAAGTCACCACCACCCATTCGTTCGCCATCAAATGGCTGGTGCCGCGGCTGCATATCTTCACCCGCCGCCACCCCGATCTCGATGTGCGCATCATCCCTAATGACGCGGTCATCTCGGTCGAGGACGGCACCTGCGACGTGGCGTTGCGCGTCGGCCAGTTCGCCGGGGCGCAGGAGGTCTATTACCATGAGAGGCTGGTGGTGGTGTGCTGCCCCAGCCTGCTCGACGGGCCGGAAGGGCGCAGGCCGAAGATCGCCGAGCTGCTGCGCTTCCCCCTGCTCCATTCTGGCGATGCGCAATGGTGGAGCGACATCCTCGGCCGCGAAGGGCTGGACGCCTCTCGCTCGCGCTTCGGGCGCAGCTACAGCCATGGCGGCATTCTGGTGCAGGCGGCTGTCGCCGGCCTCGGCGTGGCGCTGGCTCCCTATCCGCTGGCTTACGAGGATCTGGAGCGCGGCAACCTGGTCGCGGCGGATTGCGCGCCGCTGGAATCGGGCATCCGCTATCGCCTGATCTATGGCCGCAATCGCGGGGATGTCCGCAAGATCTGCCTGTTCCGGGACTGGATCGCCGAGGAGATGGCGGCGCTGCAGGCCCGCTTCGCCGAACAGTTCAGCGGATAGGCGCCGCGTCCTCGATGAACATCTGCACGCTGGTCCGGCCCTGCCAATTGTCGATCCTGAGCGTACCGGCCAGATGCAGCGGCGTGCCGTCATTGGCCAGCAGCGCATGGCCCAGCTCATTGTCGGCGCAGCGGAACGCGATGCCCTTGATCCGCCCGCCATTGGGGCCCGTCACCGTGCAGGCGACATGGCCTTGGCCGACGATGCGCGGTCCGCTGACGCGGGCGCCGATCAGGGCGAATTTCGGCTCGGCATTGCCGGAGCCGAACGGCCCCAGGCGCGCCAGCGTCTCGACCAGATCCAAGGTCGCGCCGGCCGGATCCAAGGTGGCGTCCAGCTGCAGCAGCGCGCGCAGCGGCCCCTGCATCTGGGCATGCAGCCGATCGGCCAGGAAGTCGGTGAAATCCTGCAAGCGCGCGCGCTTGACCGTGAAGCCCGCCGCCATGGCGTGCCCGCCGCCCTTGGTCAGCAGACCGGCCTGGCGCGCGGCGATGATCGCGCCGCCGAGATCGAGTCCGGGGATCGAGCGGCCCGAGCCCTTGCCCTCCTCGCCCTCGAAGGCGATGACGCAGGCCGGGCGGCTGTAGCGCTCCTTGAGGCGTCCGGCGATGATGCCGATGACGCCGGGATGCCAATCGTCGCCGGCGGCGATGATCAGCGGCCTGGTATCTTCCGGAAGACCCTCGACCTGCTCGATGGCGGCGAACAGCACCGCCGCCTCGATCTCCTGGCGGTCCTTGTT
>OVEP010049092.1_pt1 | contig 10158 bp, 9 predicted proteins | sample 1779801 | NCBI WGS metagenome assembly OVEP01 (sample SAMEA3914791, study PRJEB12502) | metagenome | biome: forest; material: soil | place: Canada | collected 2011-07-03 | depth 0.1 m
TCCGCCAGGCCCTCGACCTGAACGGTGCTGCCACGGCCGGAGCCACCCGGCGCTTCCTGCATCGGCGGGCACTCGGGCGCCACCGCCGTCAGCAACGGGTACGCGTCCGCCCGCGCCAGCGCGGCATACTGCTCACCCTCCGCCGACACCCCCGCGTACGCTGCGGCGAGCTCCCGACGGCGGTCCGGCGGAAGCGTCGCCGACAACACCACGACCGGAACCCCGTAAGCCCCCAACCAGCCCAGCACCCGGTCGAGATAGGAGTTCATGTACGTGTCGTAGGCATGGGCCTCGTCGATGACAACGACCTTGCCCGCCACCGCCAGATGGCGAAGCGCCAGGTGCCGGCTCTTCAGCCCGGCGAACAGCAACTGGTCGATCGTGCCCACGACGAAGGACGACAGCATCCCCTTCTTGCGCCCGTTCAGCCACTGATGAGCCACCAGCTCCGCCGGAGCCCGCGGCGTAGTAGTTGCAGCGGATGGCAGATCCACGTCCCCGTCCACATCGACTGCCACAACGCGCTGCCACGACCTGGCCCTCAGCGCGGCGAAATCCTTGTTGAGAGCCGACTTGGAATGCGCCAGCAGCACCGACAACCGCGCCCCATCCTGGGCGGGGAGATGATCCAGCCAGTCCAACAACCGGGGGAACATGGCGTTGCCCGTGGCCATGGTCGGCAGGGCGAAGAACACCCCGCCCGCGCCGCACCGCGCCGCCAACACCTCCGCCGCCGCGAGCGCCGCCTCGGTCTTCCCCTCCCCCATCGGCGCCTCCACGATCAACAGCCCCGGCCTCGGCATCTCCCGGGCCATCCGCACCGCCGCCTCCTGCACCGGCCTCGGACGCGCGCCTGTCGGCAGATCGAAGCGAGCCGCGAACAACTCGGCCGCCGTCCCCACCGGTTCGACCGGACGCCACGGCTCGGGCAGATCCAAGCCACGCCACGCGGCGGCAACCCTCCCCGCACCGGACCGGTCCCCTTCATCCGCCCCCGCATAGGGGAACAGGTCGGTGTTACTGGCAATCCAGTCAGCCACAATGACCAACGCCGACAGCAACACCTGTACGGTCTGCGGCAACTTCACCCGCCGCCAGTCGGCCAACCGCTCACCAGCACCGGACGCCTCCGCGTTGGCGTCCAGCAACTCCTCCTGGACCTGCCGCCACAACCCCTCACTCGCACCGGGCGTACGCAGCATCTCCGGGCGACTGTCGAGAGCATGCACCTGCCCCTCGTCCGGCGGCGCACCGTGATGACCACCGATCACCACCGCGAACTGCCCCGTCGCCCGCCACGCCCACCCGTGCCGCTCCTCCAGCCACTCCTGCAACAGCAACTGTCCAGCCAGCCCATGCGGAGCCACCCGCCGATCGGCACCCATCTCCCGCCGATAGGGCATCGCCAACCCCACCCCACGCATCCGATCAGCCAGAGCGTCCACCTGGCACGCGAACGCCGGAGTCGCCTTCCCAATGTCGTGCACCCCCGCCAACCACACCACCAACCGCCGCCCGTCAACCTCCCCGCCCGGCAACGGCCCCGCCACCAACTCCCGCACATGACCAGGCAACCAGCGGTCCCACAACAACCCAGCCACAGCAGCGCTGTCCGCCATATGCCGCCACAGCGGCAACCAGCCATCGGTACCGAGATCATGCTTCGCCCAGGCACTCCCAGCCGCCCGCGACAGGTCCGCTAATCCACCCATACCTCTACTCTCCGCTCCACGACCGATGTGGCCGCCCAGGCCAGACCCGATGGCTGCGCCGATCCAAATGCCGCGACAGACTGATCACTCACACCAACGAGAAGTGCCACTCCCCCGCACAGGCGAAGCCCCAGCATCGGAAGGCTCTCAAGGTACGCCTGACCCCCTTCCCGCCACGCGAGCTTCCAGAAAACCGAGCCCACACAGGGCACGCTGTGCCTCTCCCTCAAGTGGCAGATCAGCCAACGAACGACGCTCACCCAGCACTCACAGCACGTGCAAGACGTTTCACTCAGCCCAACATCGGCAAACGGGCTGCTACGTGCAGTGCGCTCAACGGAATGGCGGAACCGGAGCCAACTTCCTTACGGCGACGCCCCGGGGGCTCCCCCGGCCCAGAGCCAGCTAGGCTGCCGAGGACGGACATCACCACCGAGTACTACCCGGGAAGGCGGGAGGGATTGCATGCTCAATGTAGTCACTAGCGTCATCTGTCCAAATTGCCGGAATCCGTGAAAGTGCTCGGATTCCCTACCCAGCAGCGATAGACCCGCAGCTCAGCAAGCCTGCTCCCCGCGCACGCGGGGATGGTCCCGCCCGAAGCGGGTAGCAGTCGTGGCCCGCAAGCTGCTCCCCGCGCCCGCGGGGATGGTCCCATTTTTTCGAGCAGCATTGCCGCTGCTCAGGGCTGCTCCCCGCGCACGCGGGGATGGTCCCCACGTGCGCAGCACCGCCTGACCAGCACAGATCTGCTCCCGCGCACGCGGGGATGGTCCCGTCCAGCAGGGCCGAGGTACCTACGTCCGCGACTGCTCCCCGCGCACGCGGGGATGGTCCCCTCGGCAAAGTCCTTGACTAGCCCTTTGTTGCATAGGGGACTCCAACCAGGACTCGACCCAAAGTTGAACCGTATCGAGCCAGGGCCTGAGCACCACAGCAGCGCTAGAGATATTGCCACTGTCATTCAACAACATCGAAAGTCTGATCGCATCGACACTGTATTGCGCTCGATTGAACTGGCCACCCCAACTCGCGAGCGAGCGAACGTCGCCCCTCAGTTCTGCGCCCTTTACATCAGTGGGAGCCACCAGCCACGAGTTTGGAAATTCGCCTTCCAATGATGGCAGAGACAGCTGTGTCCGACAGCCATCAAGCACGACTGTCTGTAACATTCCGAGTGCTTCTGTCATGACCGGCAACGGCCAGGGGAGGTTCAGCACTCCCTCAAATCGGCGACGCTTCGACATGACCCCTATGATGCAGGCCATCGCGTGGCTGGCGCGTGAATCAGCGCACAGACTGCGGTCAGCTCATAAAACGCCAGCCGAGAACACAAGCCCCGCTGCTTGGAGCCTTCGCCTCAGCGCCCTTTGTCATCTACCCTGCGGGGTAAGGCTCAGGGGGTGAGTTCCGCACTCTCGGGCTCGGGCGGCCGGACTCCGGTCAGCTCGTATGCACGGTCAGCGAGTTGAGGAGCCAGGGCGGAGTACCAGCCCCGGGCAACGGCTTGCAGCATCTCGGCCAAGGCGACTAGTTCACCGATGCGGCCGGCCGGGGTGTCGAGGACGTGGGAGAACTCGGTACGGATCCGCTCCGCGACCTCGGGCACGCGCAGGCTGAAGGCGTGCAGGGTGCCTGGGTCGTAGCCGATGGGAACGCGCCCCCAGCGCTCCCAGTCGAGCAGGGTGAGCGGATCGCTGGTGAGGTTTCCCCAGTGCAGGTCAGCGTGGCCAGTCTGCCGTTCGATGCGTCCGGGAGCGGGGATGCCGAGGAAGACGGGAAACGCCTTGTCGATCCAGGTGTCCCGGATTCTGATGTTCGGTGCGTCCACGGTGGCCAGGTCGGCGAGCGCGGCACGCAGGTCCGCCCACCACTGGTCTGTCAGGTCGGGGTTCCGGTCCAGGTCCGGTCGCACCGGGGCGATCACGGCCGCGCTGACGTACTGGGTGACATCGGCCTGGTAGGCGTGGCCTGGCTCGGTCCAGTCCCAGACGGAGACCAGCCGTGCCCGCGGAACGGTCTCGGGGACGAGCTGGGCGGCGCCCACGATGCCCTCACCCGGTGGCCGAGTCGCGCGATCAACGGGGACGGAGGCAACACGCAACCAGCTGTCAGTTGCTCGGCGGCCGATGGTCCGACCGAGGTAACCCCATGCCGCAGGACCCGTGCACACCAGACCGAAGCGTGCGGCCGCCCGTTCGTGCGCGGCACGCATCCGCTTGTCGGTGGCGTCATCCTTCGCCCAGTTCACCGGCGATACTCCTGAGGTGATCGAGGGTCAGCGGATGCGAGAGCACGGCCGCCGCGTCGTCCCAGTGTGCCCGGGTGCTGGCTCCGAGCAGGACGACGTCCAGAGCCGGACAGGAGGCCACGGCCAGCAGCGCAGCCGCCGCCGGGGTCAAGCCGGGCCGGATGAAGTCCACCAGTTCGGGCGTCATCAGCGGCGGCAGCTCACCGCCGTGCAGCGGGGCGGACGCGAAGGTGGTGATCCTCCCAGCGGCGGCCTCTGCGAGCGGTCCCGTCCCGTCGAGAGCTTGAGCGAGAGGCCCGATCATGACCAGGCTGACCGGGAGCTGGATGCCGACGAGGTGATGCTCGCCGCCGTCCGCAGCTTGCGCAGCCAGCTCAACCAGTTCGGCAACGGTGAAGGCACCGCTGGAGAACCCCGACCACGTCGCCACGCCGTAGCCGCCGATGAGGCCCCTACGGGCGAAGTCCTCCAACACCCGGAACGCCCGACGCAGGGCGGCGTGCACACGGGTGCGCTGAGAGTGGTGGTGCTCGGGGTTGTGGACGAAGACGATGTCGGCACGCCCGAGGACGGCGAGGGAGCGGCTGGTCTGCCAACGTACGAAAGCGGGATCGAGGCTGTGCCCATGGGCGGCAGCCGACTCGGTGAGCACCCCTTCGGCGACGGCGGCCAGCCGTTCGGAACCGGAGTGGAAGCCGGTCTTGGTGGTAACGCATAGCTTCGGGTGGTCGGCGAGCACCGGGGCGAGTGCCTGATGGGTGAGGCTGTGGCCGTAGTTCGGGGCAGTGTCTAGGTAGCCGCATCCCGCCTGGCAGGCGGTGCGCGCCGCCTGTTCAACGGCGCGCACCCGATACGTTCCTAGGCCCAGGGCCGCGCTCACAGTGCGGTCCCGACCACAGCGAGGGCCTGCCCTTCGATCAGCACTCCGAGCACATCGGCGACGTCCTTGACCTCCAGGTCGCACAGGCCCGCCAGGGTGCCGAGTGTGAGGGGTTCGCCGTCCATCAGCGCGTGCAGCATGGTCCCCGCCTGCTCGTTGAAGTCCCAGGCAGTACCGGCAGCGGCGAGCGTGACCAGGCCGGTGGCACCGTCGTGGGTGAGGCGAGCGCGTGTCGCCGTGAGCCGTACCTTGATCTCCGGGTTGGCAGGCAATCCCGTCACGTAGGGCAGGGACGTGGCCGCGCGTCCGAAGTCGGTGGTGTCCACCGAGGCAGCCCATCGTTCGACCAGGCTCACATCAGACAACTCCCCCAGGACCGCGAGCCGCAGCGCTTCCACGAAGGCGGCCTGGTCGGCCGGCGGGGCGAAGCGGGGCACGTCGCGGCGCAACGCGGTGCGGGCGCGCAACTCGTCCACTACCCAGGTGAGCAGGTCAGCTCCGGTCTGGGACACCAGACCGAAGGTCAGGTGCAGGGATGCGGTGCCCTGGTCGGCGGTGACCGCATGCCACCAGCCGCGCGGCAGGTAGAGCACGTCACCGGCGTTCAGCACGATGTCCGTGTCCGGTTCGCCCTGTGGCGGTTCGGGTGTCTCCACGTCCCGGAACGTCGGCGCATCGCGGGTCGGCCCGTGCAGCCGCCAGCGCTTGGACCCGAAGACTTGGACCACCACCACATCGTGGTCGTCCCAGTGGGTTCCGAAGCCCTCCCGCTCGGTCCACGAGGCGTAGGCGTTGACCTGTACTCGTGTGCCTAGGAAGCGTTCCAGTGCCTCTGCGGAGGACCCGATGGCCGGGCGGATCTTCTCGATCGAGTCCAGCACCAGCGAGGCCCCCTCGGCCAGGCGGGCGTGCAGATCGGCCGGTTGGATGCGGTTCCAGGTGACCGAACGGCGCGTGGTGATCGGCAGGGTGTACCGGTGCACCGGCACCATCTCGCCGTCCATGGAGAGCCGGAGCCTTGGAGGGTCCAGCCGCTGGGTGTCCAGGATGCCGTTCAGGTCGTCCCAGGACAGCAGACGGGCCGCGTCAGCGGCCGGTCCGGGAATGTGCGCGTAGGAGCGGTTGAACGTCTGGGCGAGGAAGGTATCCCCGCCCAGACGCGCCGCCCACGAGGCAGCATCATGCATCGTGGGCCGCCTTATCAGTCGTTGCCGTCGGAACGGCCGCTGCTGACGTCGGAGGGCTGCTCAGTGCGCGCCCGAGCCGCCGTGATCTTCCGGGCCGCGACCAGCAGCCCGGCCTTGGCGACCGGAGCCGCCTCGGTGGTGTTGTGCACCATCGTTCTTCCTTCCCACGGGACAGGTGCCCTCGCCGGGGAATCGGCGAGAGGTGGTGCACGTCGGCCGTGCTCGGGGGAACACGGCCGACGCCATCCGCCCGTCATGAACGACGAGGCGGAAGCTGTTGGATGGATCAGGCGGAGAAGGCCATCGGCTCCGGCAAACGGGACTGCACGACGTTCACCAACACGGCCAAGCGCCGGTCATGATCGACCGGTTGATCAGGCGCTGTCTCGAACCAGACGACCTTTCCCGATCCCTGCGGGTACCAGCCCCACGAGTGAGCCAGCTCTCCCAGCAGACCCAGACCGCGGCCGCCGTAGCCGGAACTCACAGAGCCGTCACCCCCGGGCGGGATCAGACTGGAGTCGGCGACCTCCACGCGCAGCCGCTCGCCGGTCCAGCGCACAGTGACTTGGCACGGGAACCCGGTGTAGAGCACCGCGTTCGTGATCACCTCGCCGGCACACAACTCGATCTCGCGCAGCGCCTCTTCCGACAGTCGCACGGCCCAGGAACGGGCCACTGCCCGAACCAGGCGCCGGGCCGGCCGTACTGCTGACGGCTCCGGCTGGACCTCCCAGGACTGCGGAACCGGGAGCGAGGCGTGATCGGTGGCGTTCATCAGCCCTCCCAGACTGTTGGAAACGGGTGTGCGGCCGAAGTGCCGCCTGTGCAGCCCGAGATGGCCCGGGCAGTCGCCCGGAGGACCATCCAGGGGGAGCCTGGTGTTCATGTGCTTCCGGGCGACTGACACTCAGTGAACCGGCAGAACGCCACCAGCGGTGCTGACCTCACCACGTAGAGTGGTATACGCGGTTTACAGCTCCAGCTCGGGGGATTGATCGTGACCACACGCAGGGAGCCCAACCACCTTCTTAGGGAAGCGATTTCAGGCGTCGGCTGGACCTACGAGGCGTTAGCCCACTCAGTCCGGCGCATCGGTGCGGAGAACGGCGAGACGCTGCTGACCAACAAGTCAGCCGTCTCCCACTGGGTCAGTGGAGCGCAGCCGACAGGCCAGGTTGGTCACTACATCACTGAGGCGTTATCGCGTCGCACTGGTCGAGTGATCACGCTGGCCGAACTCGGGTTCGCCTCGCCGGAGGAATCACTGTCCGCAAGCGCCGACCCGGTTGAGGCTGCCACCAACCTTGGCCGCGCGGACGTCGAACGCCGGAGCTTCCTTGCAGTGGCCGCGTTTACCACCGCGGGTGTGGCCATGCCGCTCTCGTACGACCCTGAGCCCATCTCCCGCCTCATGCGCGCCCGCACCGGCACAGCCTTGGTGGGCAATGAGGAAGTGGAGGTCATCCGGCAGATCACCGCCGTCTTCAGCGCAGCCGACGAACGCCTCGGCGGTGGGCATGGACTGACGACCGTAACCGCCTACCTCGCCGACACCGCCGCGCCCATGCTCAACGGCAGGTTCGCGGACGACGGCACACGCCGCCAGGCATTCGGAGCCGTCGCCGAACTCGCCTACCTCGCCGGGTGGAAACACCACGACCTCGGCCACGAGGGAGCAGCCCAGCACTACTACCAGGTGGGGTACCAACTCGCGGTGGAAGCCGACCCGAACGGCCACGCCGGGTGGATGATGCGGGCACTGGCCCACCAGGCACTCAGCCTCAAGCAGCCCCGCCACTGCGTGGACCTCATCGAGAACGCACTAGGACGCAGCGTCGGCCATGTGGACGGCCAGACCGAGGCCCTGCTCCACATCACGCACGCGCGAGCCTTCGCGGCCACGTCTGACAGGCCGGCAGCGGCCCGTGCCCTGCTCGCAGCCGAGAACGCCCTCACCCGGACCGGCGACCACCAGCCCACGTTCTCACTCGTCAGCGGACCCGCCGCCGGCACTGTCGCCAGCCACACCGCCCGCACCCTCACCGACCTCGGCGACCACGCGGGCACCGAACAGCAGCACCGGGCCGCACTCGTCCGTTGGGACGCCGAGAAGTACCGGCGCGTCCACGCGCTCACCTACGCCGACCTCGGCGACAGCCTGGCCGCCCAGGCCCGAGCGGACGAGGCTATCGCCACCTGGGGGCAAGCGCTGGACCTGATGGCCGGGATGACATCCGACCGCACCAGAAAAGCGATCTCCTCGATCCGCCCCCACCTGGCGACCTACCGTAGACGCGGCGTCCCCGGAGCCACCGATCTGGACCGCCGCGCCCGCGAAGCACTCGTCTAGCACCCGCACCGCCGGAAGGACCCGCCACCGTGGACCAACAGTCCCCCGTCCTCAAACCCGCCACCGAGTCCATGACCCTGCTGGTCGCCGCGGTCATCGTCCATGATCTCGACAACCAGCGCGTCGTCCTGCTGCAACGAGGCCCCAAGGCCAAGTTCGCCCAAGGCATGTGGGACCTGCCCGTAGGCAAGAGCGAACCCGGCGAGCCCATCACCGAGACGGCCGTCCGAGAACTCAAGGAGGAGACCGGACTCGTCGTCACACCGGAAGACCTCAAGCTGGCCCACGTCATCCACGGAGCGCGCGGAGTGGAATCCCCCAACGGCTTCCTCACCGTCGTCTTCTCCGCACACAACTGGTCCGGCGACCTGACCAACAACGAGCCCGGCAAGCACGCCCAGGTGGCATGGACCGACGTCCGCTCCATCCCGGAGGCGTTCGTACCCACCACAGCCGCCGCCCTCCACCGCTACCTGACCGGCGGCCCCAGCGTCTCCGTCGACTCCTGGGCAGACCCCGAATCAGCATGAGGTCTCCACTCCCTCGGGAATGTCGGCACCGTATGCCAGGATGCGCACGTTCGGGTGGCGGATATGGTCGGTAGGGGATGCGGTGCGCCAGGGCATGCACTCAGCAGGGCAGACGGTATGCACCACCGATTCGGTCGGCCCCCTCTGGCCGACTCTTGCGCGGGCCAGGTCGGGGCAGGCGGTGTTGCTCTCCTCGTCACCGGATGGCGCGGTCCACCGGTGGGACATGTTCACCGGCCGGATGCTGTGGGCATCGGACAGCGGCTACACCGGCAGCCTGCTCGCAGTCGCCTCACCGGAGGACAGCAACCTTGTCGTCGCCATCGCGACGGAGGACGGCGTAGTACGACTGAACGCGCTCACCGGCGAGGAACTGCCAGGGCCGGAGATGGCATCCGACAACACCATCTGGGACGTGGCCACCGGAGTCCTCCCGGACGGCCGAGTGTTCATCGCCGGTGCCGGCCACTGCGACTTCCCGGTCTACCTCTGGGAGGCCGCAACCGGCGTACCGCTGTGCCCACCCCTGTATGGCCACACCGGGCCCGTCAAGACGGTCACCGCCATCACCCTGCAGGACGGCACCGCCCTGGTCGCCTCGGAGGACGAATCCGGGCTCATCCTCCGCTGGGACGCCGCATCCGGGCAGCCGTTCGGAGCGCCGATCCACGGACCGGGCGACACCAACATGCAGCTCGTCTCCCTCCCCCTCGGCGACGGGCGGACCATGCTCGCCTCCCTCGACATGCACGGCACCTTGTCCCGCTGGAACGCCGTCACCGGCGAGCAGATCGGCCCACTCCTGCAACCAGGACCGAACACCTCACTCACCGCTGCCACAGCAGCAGACGGAGGCATCCTGTTCACCGCCCCCTTCGACGGCCGAACCACTCTGTGGGACGCCACCAGCGGCGAACCCTTCGGCCCCTCGCTACCGGGAAGCGGACCAGCAGCCCTCACCTGCTTCGACGGCTCAGTGAGGCTCGCAACCCGCACGGGCGAAGGCGAGATGACGATCCGTCGCCTGTTCGACCGGGAGTAACCGAACCGCCCTCACCATCGCCGTGCCAGATTCGTGCCAGAAAAGGCAGTCAGGACCGGTCATTCGCGGTCAACCGCGGTGCAATGGCGAGGCGCGAAAGCAAGCGGCCCCCGACCCGTTTTCACAGGTCAGGGGCCGTGGCTAGCGGAGAGCGTGGGATTCGAACCCACGGTCACAGTTTCCCGTGACGACAGTTTTCAAGA
>OVEP010010090.1_pt1 | contig 10124 bp, 7 predicted proteins | sample 1779801 | NCBI WGS metagenome assembly OVEP01 (sample SAMEA3914791, study PRJEB12502) | metagenome | biome: forest; material: soil | place: Canada | collected 2011-07-03 | depth 0.1 m
GCGGACTTGCGCATCCGCAGCTCCGCCAGCGCCTGCCCGGCCAGCGCCTGCTCCGCGCCCGGCAGCGCCGCCCGGAAGGCGAGCACCTTCTCCGCCCACATGTGGTTGTCGACCCCGATCCGGCGCAGCCCGGACGTCAGTCGCGAGGCCACCAGCGCGTACGGGTCCTCGGTCTCCCGCCAGCCGACGATCTCGATCCCGAGACCGCCGACCGGCGAGGCCTCCGCGGCGGGCTTCTCCAGCAGCGGGACCACCAGGAACGGCTCGCCCTCGGTGGGCGCCACCAGACAGGTCAGCCGCTCCAGCGGCAGCGCGTCATAGCCGGTGAGGTAGCGCAGGTCGGCGCCGGGCGAGACGAGCAGTGCGTCCAGCCCGGCCTCAGCCGCGGCCTTCTGCGCGCGGACCACGCGGTCCGCCGGATACAGGTTCGGGTCATGTGCCATGCCCCCAGTCCACCACCGACGGCGGCCGATCGCAGCCCGTTCCGGAACGGAGGCGGCCTCAGTCGGCGGCGGTGCCGCCGCCGCGCGCGCCGTAGCGGAGCCCGTCCACGAGCAGGGCGACCATCCGTCGCGTGTGGCCGTCGTCGTCCTTGGCGAACATGGTCAGGTTGCCGGTGGCGCGCAGCAGGTCGTTGGGGTCGACGTCGGAGCGGATCTCGCCGGCCTGCGCCGCGGCGTCGAGCAGCGCGCTGAGGACCGGCACGAAGCGCTGCTGGAAGTAGCCGGGGAGGCTGTCGTAGGCCGGGTCGCCGGAGTGCAGGGCGGCGCTGAGCCCGCGCTTGGTGCCGATGAAGAGCGCGAACCGCTGCAGCCAGCCGGCCAGCGCCTCGGCCGGCGGCTGCCCGGCGGCGAGCGCGGGCGCGGCGTCCGCGCAGGCGTCCACCTCGTGCCGGAAGACGGCGGCGATGAGGTCCGAGCGCTGCGGGAAGTGGCGGTAGAGGGTCCCGGCCCCGACGCCCGCCCTGGCCGTGATCTGCCGGACCGGCGCGTCCACGCCCGAGCTGGCGAAGACCTCCGCCGCCGCCGTGAGCAGGGCGTCGGTGCTGCGCCGCGCGTCGGCGCGGACCCGCTTGGCGGGCTGCCCCTCGGCCGCGCCGGCACCGCCCTCCCGACTCGTGTCCTCGCCCACGACGCCTCCCTTGCTTGCTAACCGGAACATTGTTCCGTATCGTCTATATTGAACGTTGTTCCGTTTGTGCAGCCTAGCGCGCCGCGCTGGGCACCGGCCATCGCACAGGGAGAATCATGAAGTACCGCACACTGGGCCGAACCGGCATCAAGGTCAGCCCGTACTGCCTCGGCGCGATGATGTTCGGCGTCGCCGGGAACCAGGACCACGACGACTCGATCAGGATCATCCACAAGGCGCTGGACGCGGGCATCAACTTCGTCGACACCGCCGACGCCTACTCGCGCGGCGAGTCCGAGGAGATCGTCGGCAAGGCCCTCAAGGGCCGCCGGGACCAGGTGGTGCTGGCCACCAAGGCCCACCTGCCGATGGGGGACGACCCCAACCAGCAGGGGAACTCCCGGCGTTGGCTGGTCCGCGCGCTGGACGACTCGCTGCGCCGGCTGCAGACCGACCACGTCGACCTGTTCCAGATCCACCGGCCCGCGCCGGACACCGACGTGGAGGAGACCCTCTCCGCGCTCACCGACCTGGTCCGCGCGGGCAAGGTCCGCGCCATCGGCAGCTCCACCTTTCCCGCCTCGGACATCGTCGAGGCGCAGTGGGTCGCCGAGCGGCGCGGCCTGACCCGGTTCCGCACCGAGCAGCCGCTGTACTCGATCCTCAACCGGGGCATCGAGCGCGAGGTACTGCCGGTCTGCGAGCGCTACGGCATGGGCACCCTGGTCTGGAGCCCGCTCGCTCAGGGCATGCTCACCGGCCGCTTCCGCAAGGGCCGGCCGACCGACAGCCGCCGGGCGGCCCGCGGCTTCAGGCACCTGACCGACGAGCGCCGCCTCGACGCGGTCGAACAGCTCGTCCCGGTCGCCGAGGAGGCCGGGATCAAGCTGACGCACCTGGCGATGGCCTTCGCGATCGCCCACCCCGGGGTCACCTCCGCGATCATCGGCCCGCGCACCATGGAGCACCTCGACGACCTGCTCGCGGGCGCGGAGACCACGCTGGGCGACGACGTCCTCGACCGGATCGACGCCATCGTCCCGCCCGGCACCGACGTCGGCATGCTCGACATGGCCTACAACCCGCCCGCCGTCCAGCACCCCCGCCTCTACCGCCGACTCCCGGCCGACCGCCCCGCCGCCTGACCCGCCCGATCGACCACCGCCCTTTCCAAAAGACCAGAGATCAAGCAGGGCGAGAGCAACACCCACGGCAGCGCCGAGCAGATGTTCGATGATCTGGGAATCAAGGGCGAGTGACCTGTGCCTGCCCTCGCCACGCTTCCCCGCTTCGAGCGCGATCTCACATGCCTGACTCCCGCACAGCAACAGCGCTTCCGTGGTGGTGTGCTGAGCGAGTTCGTACCTGACCTCACGTCCGAGCGCGGGTTTCGCCCCGGCCTCCGGGTGAAGCGGGTCAAGCGGGTCAAGGGCACGGATCACGTCTTCGAGACGACCTGGGCTCCCAACGGCCGTGCCACCTAGCAGTACGGGCCGGAGGTCGCGAAGGGCGAGCCGCATGTCATCTGGCGGCGCATCGGAACCCACGACATCTTCAGCCCTCCGCCGGGACCGTAGGCCACGCAGCCCCCGGGGCGCCCGCGAGCGTACGGCTCGTCGGCGCCCCGGGGGTTCGGGTCAGGCGGTGATGCTCGGGCTGGTGCCCGGCAGTATCGTCTGGTAGGTGTTCAGGTCGCCCGCGCTGCCGTACAGCACGAAGGCCCCGGTGTTGGCCTGGAAGGCCGACTCGTACCCGCCGGGGACCGCCGTGATCGCGGGGCTGGTGCCCGAGGCCATCCCCTGCTCCAGGTCGGTGCCGTTGGACGCGGGCGTGTACGTCCACAGCAGCCCGGTGTTCGCCTGGAAGGCGACCTCGAAGCTTCCATTCTCCGCGGCGATGCTGGGGCTGGTGCCGACCAGCATGCCCACGTCGAAGTTCTGGCCGCCCTTGGACGCCGAGGAGTAGCCCCACAGGTTCCCGGTGTTGGCCTGGATCGCGACCTCGAACCCGCTGCCGAACGCGGTGACGCTCGGGTTGGTGCCCGGCAGCATGCCGAGGTTGAGGTTGCTCCCGCCGGTCGCCGGGGTGTAGCCCCACAGGCTCGTGGTGTTGGCCTGGAACGCGATCTCGTAGCTGCTGCCGACCGCGGCGATGCTGGGGCTGGTACCGTCGCGCATGCCCAGGTCGAGGTCGGTCCCGCCCGCCGACAGCGAATAGGTCCACAGGCTCCCGGTGTTGGCCTGGAAGGCCACCTCGAACCCGCCGTTGGCCAGGGTGGTGATGCTCGGGCTGGTGCCGATCATCATCCCCAGACCGGTGTTGAGGCTGCCAGCCGTGCCGTAGACGACCAGTGCCCCGGTGTTGGCCTCGAAGGCCGACTCGTACCCGCCGGAGACCGACGTGATCGCGGCGTCGGTGCCCGGGTACATCCCCTGTTGCAGTTCAGTGCTGCCGGCGCTGCCGTACGTGAAGAGGTTCCCGTCCGCTCCCTGGTAGGCCGCCTGGACGGCGGGGCCGGAGCCGCCGGTGTAGTGGACGGTGAAGTCCCCAGAGGTGTCGGCCGTCCCGGTCGTGGCCATGATGGTGCCGTTCTGGACCATGTTGACCGGCTGGGCGCTCTCCGTCTGGAGCGAAGCGCCGTTGATGGTGGAGCCGGTGAAGTTCACGCTGCCGAAGTCGGGCAGCAGCGTGACGTCGTTGTTGACGCTGGCCGCCTCCGCGATGATCTCCGCGCTCAGGTTCTCCCCTCCGGGGCTGTCGAAGTCGTTGTCCTCCGTCCATCCCTGCGTGTGGTCGGTCATCGTGAGGTTGTACTCGCCGCCGCCGAGGGAGGTGACCGTCGAGCTCAGACTGTCGCCGGGCGCCACCGGGTCGTCGTACGCCTCCTGCGGCGCTGGGTAGGCCTCCAACCAGGCGTAGTACCGCGGCGATCCGGAGGTGCAGTCCACGCCTGTCCCGTCCTGCTCGACGGTCGAGTCGCCGTCCCCGTCGAGGCCGACCCAGAAGGCAGCGACCCCGTCGGAGGTACAGGACACCGTGGGCTGGACCCAGTTGGAGGACACGCTCTGGTAGTCGCCCGAGGCGGCCACGTAGCCGGACCAGTTGCCCGACTCGGCGGTGTCGCCGGATGCGCCCTTCGCATCCGCCCGGCCGGTGCCGGGCCGAGCACCAGGCAGCAGCTGTTCCGGCAGCGGCTGGACCCCGGGGAGCGGGTGGACGGCAGGATTCCGGTGCCCGGCGGCGCCAGTGACAGCGGTGACGGCCGAGTGCGCCGTCGGGGCCGGGCCGACGGCGGCCTGGGCGGTGCCGACACCGGCGACGGTGAGCGCCGCGGCCAGCGCGGCGGCGAGCAGTGAGCGAGTCACTTGAATCAAACTTCCTTTTCCTTCAGTTGGACTGACGCATGGTCAACAAAGGGCGCGGTACCGCCGCAAGTCTGCGCAGCGCCGGGTCGGGGCACGCCCGGCGGGCAACTTGCTGCCCGGATGCCCGGCGGGAGTTGCGCCCGCCGCAGGGGAGGCGGAACAATGCCGCGCCCAACTGACTGGCTACGCTCGCGAACCATGGACTCCTCGCCGCGCGCCACCCCCTCGGAGCTCTCCGGTCGCAGGCCCCCGGCACCCGACGGACCGGCCGAACTCCTGCTGGGAAAGCAGGAGTTGCTGCACGCACTGGAACAGGCGGCGGCCGAGCTCGACATCGAGTGCCTGGCCGTGCTGCCGATCGGCGGCCGTCAGACCGTGAGCCCGGACGAGGTGCGGCACCTCTACCGCCAGGTGCTTGACCGGGGGGTGCGGATGAACATCCTGTACCCGGCGCGGGCCCGGGCGGACGCCGGGATCCTGGGCTTCGCCCGGTGGAGCAGCGCGCTCGGCGCGTCGGTGCGGACCACCGACGCGCCGCTGCCCGCCGTGCTGATCTTCGACCGGAGCTCCGTCCTGCTGCCCCAGGACCAACGGAACCGGGCTCGGGGCAGCGTCCGGCTCCTGGACCGGGCGGTGGTCTCGGCCCTGTGCCTGGTGTTCGACGAGGCGTGGGCGGCGGCCGTCCCGCTCGGCGACACCGCCGCCGACCCCGAGCCGGATCCGCTGACCCGCACCGAACACGAACTGCTGCGGCTGCTCGCCCGCGGGTACACCGACGCGGCCGCGGCCCGGCAGCTGGGCATGTCGGTCCGCAGCGTCCGCCGCCTGATCGCCGCTCTGCTGACCCGCCTGCACGCGGTCAGCCGTTTCGAGGCGGGCGGCAAGGCCGCCCAGCGGGGGTGGCTGTCCCGGTCAGTCCAATGGCCGGACTCGAACGGGTGACCGCCGGTCGCGGCGAACCCAGCTGCCGGACGACGCCGACCTAGCGTGGCCGCCATGACGGACGGGTACGCGGAGGACAAGGGGAACAAGCCCAGCGAGATCCGGCTTGCGCTGGTGCTGAACGGTGGCATCAGCCTCGCGGTGTGGATGGGCGGCGTCGCGCGTGAACTCGACCTGCTCCGCCGCGCGTCCCGCCGCCCGTCCGGGAGCGGCAGCGAGGACTCCGTGGACGAGCAGGACCAGGAGGTGTTCGGCTACTGGCGCGAGCTCACTCGGGGGCGGAACCAGCGGGTGCTGATCGATGTCATCGCGGGGACCTCGGCGGGCGGCATCAACGGCATGCTGCTGGCCACCGCGATCGGCCGGGGCGCCGCGCTGCCCGACCTGAAGGCCACCTGGCAGAAGGCCGCGGCACTGAACAACCTGCTCGGGCAGGCCCCCGGGCAGAGCCTGATGCAGGGCGAGGTGATCGAGACCACCGTCGACGAAGTGATCCGCGAACTCAACGAGAACACAGATCTCGCCGAGCCGATCACGTTGTTCCTGACGGCAACGGCACTCGACGGCCAGCCGCAGAAGTACGTGGACGGCTACGGCAGCGAGTTCGACGTCCGCGACCACCGCCGGATCTACCGCTTCCAGCACGACGCGAACCACCTGAACTACCAGTTGGACGCCACCGGCAAGTGGACCGTGCAGAACGCTGCCCTGTGGGACTTCAGCAACGGCGTCAGCGACCGGACGCTGTTGCTGGCGGCCAGGGCGACCGCCAGCTTCCCGGTGGCGTTCACCCCGGTAGACGAGGATCCGATGCGGGCCAGGCGCCACCGGCAGCGGCGGATCCCGAGCAGTTGCGTACTGGACGGCGGCATCCTCAACAACGAGCCGTTCGAACCAGTGCTGGAGGCGATCAGCGAGCGACGGCTCGACGGTCATGTGGAGCGGGTCCTGGTCTACGTCGTGCCGTCGAGCAGCCGGGTGGAGCAGGAGAAGATCGGGCGGCTGACCTGCGGCGAGATCCCCTGGACCGATACCGCGATGGCCTCGCTGAGCTACCCGAGGGAGAGCAATTTCCGCTCCGCCACCGAATCCCTGGACGCCCGACTACGAAACAGTGACGGAGACGCGCAGGACGATCTCTTCCGGCGGATGCAGCAGCAGTCCGAACTGGGCCATCGGCTCCTGGACCAGGCGTCGTGCCTCATCGGCGAATACCGTCGGCGCCGCGCGATCTCGGTGGTATGGGACGCACGCCGGAGAATGGCGGGGTCGAGTACCGTGAAACCCCTGGTGACCGCCCATCCGGAAAACGCAGACAAAGTCATCGGCCTGCTTTCCGAATACCTCCCGGACGACAGGAAGCAGTCGGTTACCGCCCCTTCCTTCTCCTCCTGGAAATGGGGGCTCTATCCCACCGAACGCGTCATCCGGCTGCTCGCGGTCGATATCGAGTGGCGCTTGGAGGAGGACGAGAAGGCGCGGAAGCACCGAATCGCCTGCGGCGGTCCGGCCTGCGGCGACGGGAGGCACCGGATCGGGTACAGCCAGGAGCAGCGCGACCGGCTGGGCACGGCGGCGACTCAGCTCGGCGAGCTGCTGCGCTCGACCCTGGCCGTGATGGGCGCGGTGTGGACGAAGCTGGGCCAGCAGGTGCAGGCCCCGCTGTCGGACGCCTGGGTCGCCGACCGTTCCAGCCACATCCTGCGGGATCTGTGCGTCTCGCAGACCCTCGGCGGGTTCGTCAAGGAGGCCGCCGAACGGTACTTCCGGGCCGTGTCCGGGCTCAACGACGCCCGCTGGGACAGCGCCGGGCAGGTGATCTCCTACTGCCTGGCCGTCGAGGTACTGGTCCACGCGTTCGCCCCCGCCTCCAAGATCGTGGAGTCGGTGCTGCCCACGTTCGGATTCCTGCGGCTCAACCCGGACGAACTCGGTCCGCTCTTCGACAAGGATCCGTACACGGGCCTGGGGATCCGAAAACTCTACGGGGTCCGCTTCAACCATTTCGGCGCCTTCGCCGAGAAGTCCTGGCGGGCGTCCGACTACACCTGGGGACGCCTGGACGCCGCCCACCATCTTCTGCGCATCCTCATCCCCGACTGCGAACAGGAACGCGAGCAGGCCGAGCGGGAAATCCATGACGCGATCCTGAAAGCGGAGAAGACCACCCGCGAAGAGGTGGAGAAGAACCTCCGGAAATTGAAGGACAGCAGCGACGCGGCCCTTCTGAAGGAAATCGTCATGAACGACGGCACGGCACTTCCCGGGGTCGCGGGTTCCCTCCTCAAACTACTGAGAAATCCCGGTCCCGCCAACGGGACCCCACCCCACGAGAGCCGGACCGAGCAGTGCCTCCACGCCGCCGAGCCCTTCCTGTCGGCGGTGTTCTCCCAGGGCCGGCCCGCACGGCCCAAGCGGCAGCGGTGGCGGCTGCGGCTGCTGCGCCACCTGACCGGCAACACCCGGAAGCGTCTCTACGAAGACCCCACCGCACTGCGCACAGCAGTCCTCCGCGACCGCTCCCGCCTGCGGTGGTACCTCTACGCGGCCGCCACGGTCTGCGTCCTGCTCGTCGGCTGGGCGGTCGCCAGCGCCATCCTCCTGCTGCCCTAGGCGCGCTGCCGCGCTGAGCACCTCGCCGCCGTGCTCCGGGATGCCCCCCGATGGCCCGCCCCGGATGCACGGCTCTCCGGGCGCGAAGACGATCAGCTTGCGGGGGCAGAGCCAACGAGAGGTGAGAGCCATGAGAGTACTGATGACAGCCCAGGTCGGGCTGGAGGAGGGCAATCAGGCGATCAAGGACAAATCGCTGCCCAAGGTCCTCAAGTCGGTCCTGGACCGGGTCAAGCCCGAGGCCGCCTACTTCGGGTCGACGGAGGGTCTGCGCACGGCCTTCGTGGTCTTCGACCTGAAGGAGCCGTCCGACATCCCGTCGATCGCCGAGCCGCTCTTCCAGGAGCTCGGCGCCAAGGTGTCCTTCATGCCGGTGATGGACTTCGAGGACGTGCAGACCGGTATGCAGAAGTACGGCTCCAGCTGACCCCTGCCGGGCCGGGCCGCTACCCCTGTCCGGGGAGGGCCCGGGCGGTGGCCAGCAGGACGTCGTCGAGGGGGCGGGCGGTGACGCCGAGGGCCCGCTCGGTCTCGGCGGAGTCCAGCAGGTGCGGGTGCTCGGTGGCGTACAGCTGCTCGATCAGTGCGCCGAAGAACGGCTGGTCCGCGGCGAGCAGGGCCAGCGCCGCGCGGTCCAGCCGCTCCAGCCGGGGTTCCGGCGCGCCGGTGAGCTCGGCGAAGCGGGCGGTCAGGTCGGCGGCGGTGATGTTCGCGACGGCCGGGGCGTGCCAGGCGCGACCCCAGGAGCGGTCGTCCCGCGAGGCGGCCACCAGGGTGCGGGCCACGTCGCCGACGTCCGACCAGGCGTGCGCGACGTCGAGGCGGCCCGGGTAGGTGGCGATCTCACCCGCCAGCACCTGCGGCGCGATCCCCAGGGTGAAGATGCTGACCGCCCCCGGGCCGAGGAACGCCCCGGCCCGGACCTCGGTCACCGACGCCCGCCCGGCCCGGTGCGCGGCCAGGGCGTCCAGCCACATCCGGGCGCGCACCCGGCCCTTGTCCGAGACCGGCGCCATCGGCAGCCCCTCGCTGATCGGGCCTTCGACGTGGCCGTAGCCGTACAGGTTGCCGAGCATCACGTAGCGGACGCCGGTGCGCTCCACCGCCGCCAGCAGCGCGGCGGCGAACGGCGGCACGTCGGTGGCCCACCGGTCGTAGGCCGGGATCGCGCAGTTGACCAGCACCTCGGCGCCCGCGACCAGCCCGGCGAACCGCTCGGTGTCGCCGACGTCGCCCGCCACCCGCTCGATCAGCGGATGCTCGGCGCCGCTGCCGCCGCGGCTGATCTGCCGTACCGGGACGCCCTGCCGGGCGAGCAGCAGGGCGGTCGCCCGGCCGAGGACCCCGGCGCCGAGGACGACGTACTGAGGGGATGAGGACATGACGGATCTCCGTACGAGAGAGGGAAGAGGTCGCGGAATGCGGTCGGGCCGCCGCGAGTTGGCGCCTGCGACGGCCTCCTGACCAGCCTCCGCCGGGGCGGGTCCGGCGGCCACCCGCCCGCAGGACACCGAACCGGAGGATCTGGCCATGCACCGCGTCGCCGTCCTGGCCGTGCCCCCGGCCACCACCTTCGACCTGTCCATCCCCGAGCTGGTCTTCGGCATCGCGCTGGTGGACGGCGGCCCGGCCTACGAGGTGCGGGTCGGCACCGCCGAACCCGGGCTGGTGGAGGCGCTCGGCAGCCTGCGGGTGCAGGTCCCGCACGGGCTGGAGATCGTGGACGACGCCGACACGGTGATCGTCACCGGCAGCGGGGCGCGCACGGACGCCGATCCGCGGGTGCTCGCCGCGCTGCGCCGGGCGGCGCGGGCGGGCACCCGGATCGCCGCGATCTGCACCGGCGCCTTCGTGCTCGCCCAGGCCGGGCTGCTGGACGGCCACCGGGCCACCACCTACTGGCCCTACTCGACCGAACTGGCGCGGAACTTCCCGGCGGTGGAGGTGGTCGGCGACGTGCTCTTCGTCGACGACGGCCCGGTGCTGACCTCGGCCGGGCTCGCCGCCGGCATCGACCTGTGCCTGCACCTGGTGCGCACCGACCACGGCGCGGCCGTCGCCAACGCGGTGGCC
>OVEP010004816.1_pt2 | contig 10121 bp, 7 predicted proteins | sample 1779801 | NCBI WGS metagenome assembly OVEP01 (sample SAMEA3914791, study PRJEB12502) | metagenome | biome: forest; material: soil | place: Canada | collected 2011-07-03 | depth 0.1 m
CGCCGGCGCCGACGAGGCGGAGCTGCTCGGCGCCCTTCAGGCCCAGCTCGGCGCGCAGCGTGAAGGCGCCGCTGCGGGTGACGGTGGTGACCGCCGGCAGCGAGACCCAGGTACGGCCGTGCAGCTGCTGCAGCGTCAGGCGGGTCCCGGCCGTGATGTGGGCGGTGCTGCCGGAGATGACCAGCTGCTGCCAGGCGCCCACCGAGGTCCGGTTGGCGTGGGCGCTGATCGAGGCGTGGGCGACCGCCTGGTGGCTGGAGACGGCGGGCACGGCCGCCGACGCCATACCGGCGGTGCCCAGGCAGATTCCGGCGGCCAGCGCACCGGCCGTGGCGATACGGGTGAATCGGGTGGAGAAACGCATGACGGTACCCCTCAATGGCTCAGATGTTGACGAATGCACCGCCGGCTTCATATCCCCCCGGCCGAACACCGTGCCTCGGCAGTGTGTGCTCGCTGTGCAAAGGATGAGACGTCACTTCCCACCACCCGGTTCCACACGAATCTTCTTCTTTCGCACACGTTCGCCGGACCCGGTGGAGGACCGGTTGCCGGGTCGGCTCAACGATGGAATCCGGGCATCGCGTCGTCGAAGACGGACGCGTCGTTCTCGGCGATGAGGGACGACGGCACCCGGGCCCCGGCGAGCCACAGGTGCACCGGGTCGGCGCCGTCGAGCCCGTCACCGGTCGGGGTGAGGTCGATCAGCAGGTTTCCCTCCGCACCGATGCCCACCGCCCAGGTTCCCTCGGCGTTCGTCAGTCTGTCCGGCCAGTCACCGACGGCGACGCCCATCGGATCCGCCCCGTGGGTGGTGAATCGGCCGTCCCGGTCCAGGCGGAGCGTCCCGCCGTCCCCGCTGCGCCAGATCCCGGTGAACACCAGATTGGTCGGCGCTCCGCGCCACGGCTGGTCGGCCTCGTACCCGGTGTATCCCCACAGCGACCCGGCGACGGCCGCACCGGCCCCGGCCAGCGCGACCGCCCCGTGCCACCATCGCCGTCCCCTCCAGGGCACGCCCCGTGCCGCGAACGCCACTCCCCCGAGCAGCAGTTGGACCGGCCAGAGGACCGCGAGCAGCATGCCCAGATCACAGGCGATCAGGATCCACACGGAGCGCCCCCACCTCCGCTCCCGCCTCCGGAGCCACACACAGAGGATCCCGGAGAGCCCCAGGACGACGGCCCACCAGTTCGAGGTGTGGAGGTAGAGGCCGTAGTGCCCGGTGTCGGCCGGATCCTGCACCCACAGGAGGAACTCCGTGGCAACGGCCAGCAGCAGGGCGACACCGGTCAACAGGACGGTGAACACCACCATCAGCCAGCAGGCGGGCCGCAGCAGCGGTCCGCTTCCGTCGCTGTCCTCGGCGCTCCGAGTGTGCATCCTGTCCCCGTCTCCGTGATCATCCGACTCCGGCACATCCTGCACCGGACACAGCGGAAGCCCTCAATCCCGGAGCAGCCCGGTACAGAACCGCGACATTGCCGGCGACGGCGCGGGCTTCGGTCCGTCCCCTCGATTCCATTGCGCGGAAAGGCATTTCGTGGCTGGTTCGCGGGCCCCGTACGGTCCGTCCCATGGAACTGAGCTTTCAGACAGCAGAACGACTCGTGGCTGCCCTGCGGGCCGGTGAGGTGTCCTCGGCGGAACTGACCGACGAGGCCATCGCCCGGATCGAACGGGACGACAGGACGGTCAACGCGATCTGCGTGCCGGACTTCGACCGGGCCCGGGCCGCCGCGCGCGCCGCCGACCGGGCGCGGGCCCGTGGTGAGGACCGGCCGCTGCTCGGCATTCCGGTGACGGTCAAGGAGTGCTACGACGTCGCCGGGCTGCCCACGACCTGGGGCATGCCGCAGCACCGGGACCACCGGCCGGCCGAGGACGCGGTGCAGGTGGCGCGGCTCCGGGGCGCGGGCGCGGTGATCCTCGGCAAGACCAACGTGCCCTTGGGACTGCAGGACATCCAGAGCTTCAACGAGATCTACGGGACCACCACCAACCCGTGGGACCCCGCCCGCACCTCGGGTGGGTCCTCCGGCGGCTCGGCGGCGGCCCTGGCGTCCGGGTTCGGCGCGCTGTCCATCGGCTCCGACATCGCCGGTTCGCTGCGCACCCCGGCACACTTCTGCGGTGTCTACGCCCACAAGCCGTCACTCGGCCTTGCCGCGAACCGGGGCATGGTCCCGCCGCACGCCCCGGCGCTGCCGGTCGACCTCGACCTCGCGGTCGTCGGCCCGATGGCGCGCAGCGCCCGCGACCTCACCTTGCTGCTGGACGTCATGGCCGGACCGGACCCGCTGACGCACGGCGTGGCGTACGCATTGAACCTGCCGCCGGCGCGCCACCAGCGGCTAAGGGACTTCCGGGTCCTGGTCCTCGACGAGCATCCGCTCATTCCGACCGGGGCCGCCGTGCGGGCGGGTGTGGACCGGGTCGCCGACGCGCTTGCCGCCGGCGGCGCCCGCGTCGAACGGCACAGTCCGCTGCTGCCCGATCTGGTCGAAGCCGCTTCGATCTACACCCAACTGCTGTTCTCCGGCTCCACCGCACACTTTCCCGTCGAGGCGCAGGAGCAGCTGCGGACCCGCGCGGCCGCCCTCGGCCCGGACGACCGGAGCCTCGACGCGGCGCGGCTGCGCGGCATGGTGCTCAGCCACCTCGACTGGATCGCGGTGAACAACGGCCGCGAACTCCACCGCCACCGCTGGCGGCAGCTCTTCGCCGGGTTCGACGCCGTGGTGTGTCCGGTCACGCCCACTCCCGCGTTCCCGCACGACCACAACCCCAATCCGCTGGAGCGCCGGATCGACATCGACGGCGTCGGGTACCCGTACTTCGACCAGCTCGTCTGGGCCGGTCTGCCCACCATGCCCGGCCTGCCCGCCACCGCCGTACCGACGGGCCGGTCCCCCGAGGGTCTGCCGGTGGGGGTGCAGATCGTCGGCCCGATGTTCGAGGACCGCACCCCGCTGCGGCTGGCCGAACTGCTGGAGCAGGAGATCGGCGGATTTGCGGCTGCCGGGGTTCCGCGGGCCTGAGTCTCCAGCAGGGCCGCACGGAGTCGGCGGTGTGGGCCAAAGGAGTGGTTCTCGCGGGTGGGGGTGGCGGGTGTGCGGGTGCCCGCGTTGTACAGGGCAGTCTCGACCGTCCGAAAGGGAAACCCTGCCGTGAGCTATGCCCGTAACGTCCTGCTCGTCACCGCCGCCCTGTGCGGCATCGCGTTCGCCTGCGCCACCGGTGCCGCTGCCTGCGGATCGCTGGACGGCCTCGGCGGCCTGGCGCCCGGCTTCGGGAACAACTGCGTCAGCCGCTGATCCGTCAGCTGTCCGACTGCTGCTGTCCGGTGAGTGGAAGCAGGGCGACCGGTCGGTGACGGCCGGGCGAACGGGCGAAGTGCGGACCCGGCCGAACGGGTGGTGAGGGTGGGCGGGAACTGGGTAGTGGACGTACATGACAAGCCACGCCACCGGTGACCGTGCCTCGTCGCAGGAGCACCGGTTCCGCCGCCATCTCGGTTTCTGGCAACTCACCGCCATCGCCTTCGGCGGGGTGATCGGCTCGGGCTGGCTGCTCAGCCCGATGCACGCCGCCGCCGCGGCCGGCCCCGCCTCGATGATCACCTGGGTGGTCGGCGGCGGCGCGCTGGTCCTGATCGCGCTGGTCATGGTGGAGTTGGGCGCCACCATGCCGGAGGCCGGCGGACTGGTCCGCTGGCCGCTGCACACCTCGGGACGCCTGGTGGCGACCCTGGTGGGCACCGGTATCTGGATCGCCTACGCCACCAACCCGCCCAGCGAGTCGGCCGCGATGCTCCAGTACATGAGCAAGTACGTCCCCGGCCTGTTCAGCGGCGGCCGGCTGACCCCGGTCGGCGTGCTGCTGGGGCTCGGGTTCATGGCCGTCTTCGTCGCCGTCAACTGGTTCGGCGTCAAGCTGTTCGCGCACGTCAACCTCGGCATCACCATCGCCAAGTTCGCGGTGCCGGCGCTCACCGTGGTGATGCTGCTGGCCACCGGCTTCCACGCGCGCAACATCACCGGGACCGGGCACGGGGGCTTCGCCCCCTACGGCTATGCCGCCCCGCTCTCCGCCATCGCCACCGCGGGCGTGATCTACGCCTACACCGGCTTCCAGGGGCCGATCGACCTGGCCGCCGAGGCCCGGAACCCGCGCCGGGACATACCCCGCGCCGTGCTGACCGCGCTGCTGCTGTCCATGGTGGTCTACCTCGCCCTGCAGCTGGCCTTCCTGGGGGCGGTGCCAGGTGCGGACCTGATCCACGGCTGGAACGGCATCGACTTCAACTCCCCCTTCGCCGAGTTGGCGACCTCGCTCAACCTCACCTGGCTGAGCTGGATCCTGTACGGCGACGCCATCGCCTCACCGGCCGGCTCGGCGATGGTCTTCACTGCCGAGACCAGCCGCGAGGTCTACGCGCTGGGCCGCAACCGGCTGCTGCCCGAGGCCGTCGCGACCGTGCATCAGGGCTCCGGAGTGCCGCGCCGGGCCCTGCTGCTGAACTTCGTCGTGGGTGCGGCCTTCCTGTTGCCCTTCGGCAACTGGCAGTCCATCGTGGCCGCCACCAGCGTGCTGGGGCTGTTCGCCTACTCCGTCAGCCTGGTCTCCGAGGCCTCGGTCCGCCGCGCCGACCCGGCGCGGATGGCGAACTGGGTGCACGGGACCCGGTTCCTGGCGCCGGCGGGCTTCGTCATCGCCACGCTGATCTTCTACTGGGCCGGCTGGCACGAACTGCGGATCGCCCTGCCGCTGCTGCTGATCGCCGTACTGGTGTACGTCTACCAGCAGATCCGGCACGACCAGGACCGCAACGACCTGGCCAACGGGGCCTGGCTGGTGGTCTACCTGGTGGCCCTGCTGGTGCTCTCGCTGATCGGCAGCTTCGGCGGCCACCATGTCATCCCGGCCCCGTGGGATTCCGTCGTGGTCGCGGTGGTCGCCCTCGGCGCCTACGCCCTGGGGCTGAACGGCGCGGCCCGGCACCTGGCGACCCACCCGCTCCCGCCGCCGCACACCGACACGGAACCGGAGGACCCCGCCCCCGGGGAGGAGTAGTCCGGGTTGCAGACACAGGCTCGGCACTGCGACGTGCTCGGTTGGCTCGAAATCTGACGCTGGAGGAGGCTGCCGAGCAACTCAACAAAATCACGGGCGGTGGCACCGACGCGAGCCTGCTCAGTGCTTGGGAATCCGGCCGGAAGCGCACCGGGATCAGGAACCGTGCGGGACTGTGCACGTTGTACGGCCATTCGTCGGCAATCCTGTTCGCCCACCAGGACGGGCTCGACCGCGTCAGCGCGCTGGAGGCGACGGGGACCGAGGTCGTCGTCCGGGTGCTGGCGAGGTACACCGATCTTGTCGCCGCGATGGCCGAAGTGGTGGCCGGGGCGCGGGAGCAGCTGGTGGTCACAGGAAGCCGCAGCCGGGAGGGGGTGTATCTCGCCGCCATCGAGAAGGTGGTGGCCGAGCAGCCGGACCTGGTGCACTATCGCGTGCTCTACGGTCCTCCTCGTCACCGAGCCCTGACGGACCACCTGGTGCGGCTGCTGAAGCTGCGTGATCCGCTGGAGCGCCGCAACGGGGTCAAGACGCTCCACATTGGCATGGTGGAGTCGCCGTCGGCGATGGAGCGGTTCTTCGTGGCCTCCGAGAGCAGTGCTGTCGTGCCGCTGCCGAGCTTCCACGGCGCCGAGGGGTTCGACTGCGGTGTTCTGCTGGGCCGTGAGGCTGCGGTGGGTCTGGTGCAGCATGGCCGGGAAGCCTGCGCGTCGGCCCGGCAGGTGGGGACCATGGAGGCCGTGCAAGCGCTGCCGCTGCGGCAGGGCGGACGCTGAGGCGAGGAGAAGCGTGAGGAACAACCTGGTGGCCCGGGCCGCCGAGCAGGTGGCTTCGGTCGTCCAGCTGGCCCGGGAGCTGATCCAGCGGCCGAGCCGCGGCGGGATCGACGGCTACGGGCCCGTCCTGGCCGTCCTGGAGTCCTGGCTGACGGGTCGTTCGCTGCCGCACCGGCGTCTGCACGATGAAACGGGGCAGCTCGTCGGCCTGCTCGTCGAGATCGCCGGTGGCCGACCCGGCCCGTGGTGGACCCTCGACGCCTGCCTCGACACCGCGCCCTTCGGCGACGAGAGAGCCTGGTCCTTCCCGCCCACGATCGGCGACGTGACCGAAGGGTGGCTGAGGGGCAGAGGCGCAGCCGACTCGAAGCTGGCCGCCTCCGTGTTCTGTCACATCGCCGCTGACCTGCTCAGTAACGCCGGCAGTTTGAAGGGTGGCCTGGCGGTGCTGCTGGACGTGGACGAGCACACCGGCGGCTTCGGCGGCGCTCGCGCCTACCTCGCCGATCCGAGCGCCCAGCGCCCGGCCGGGGTGATGATCGGCTATCCCGGGTTGGACGAGGTCGTCGTCGGCGGGCGCGGCCTGTGGCGGGCGGTGGTCTCGGTGCACGCCCCGGCCGGGCACTCCGGATCCAGTCGCACGGTGGTCAGCGCGATCTCCCGCGCCGCCCGCCTGGTCCAGTTGCTGGACCAGGCGGGCCTGCCGGACCTGCCGGGCGAGAGGGTGGCCTTCCCGCTGCCGGCCAAGCTGAGCGTCACCGCCATCCGGGCCGGCGAGGGATTCTCCGTCACTGCAGACCGGTGTGAGCTGAACGTGGACGTGCGCACCACGCCCGGCTTCGATGCCGAGGCCGCCGCCACCCTGGTCAGCAAGGCCGCCGCCGAACTCGACGCCGAACTCCCAGGACCTGCACCCACCGTGGTGACCCCGGTCGCCTGTTGGCCCGCGTTCCAACTGCGGCCCGACGAACAGCCTGCGGCTGCCTTGATCGCTGCGGCGAACGCGATGGGCCTGGCGGTGCGCGCGAAGGTCGCCGGACCGTCGAACATCGGCAACCTGCTGGCCGGTGAGGACGGCGGCATTCCGGCTACCGCCGGATTCGGCGTGCCCTACGAGGGCCTGCACGGCATCGACGAGCGTGCCGGCCTGGCCGAGCTGCCCCAGGTGTACGCGGTCTACCACCAAGCTGTCCTCGACCTCCTGGACGCGCCCTGAGCCGGCTGCATTCCAGAAGGGGCTTTGAACCGCCCGGATACCTGCCCCCACCGCTCACCAGGCCGCAGGCGGGGCCGATGTGATACCTGCATCCGACCCGGGCTCTTCAGTCCGGCCTCTTCGGCCAGCCGCCAGCAGTTCTTGCGCTCCACGCCGGACAACAGCCCCAGCACGAAGGGCCGGGCGGGGCCCGAGCCCCCGCCCGGGGGCCGGGGCGGGCCGCCGCGTCCGCGCCCCTGCGGCCCCGGGCCTGGCGGTGGCTCGGGGTGCGGGGAGCGGACGCGGTGTCAGAGTGCGCGCCGGCGCACGCTCTCGACCTGGTCGTTCGTCACGGCACGCAGCTGGACGCCGTCCGACTGGGCCGCCCAGGAGGACCGGCTCGATCGCATGCCGCTTCCGCGCTCCAGCCCCTCCGCGAAGCTCAGCCAGCGCTCGCCGCACTGCCTGGCGGCCCGGGCGATGTCCGCGTAGCGGTGCGCCGGGACCGCGCTCATCAGCCAACGCCACTTCTCGTCGTCGAGGGCGTTGGTCGCGAGCAGTTGCAGCAGCGCCCGGCCCGCCTCGGAGAAGCGCAGGGCGGGATCCTTGCGCAGGTTCGCGAACTGTCCGGCGCCCGAGAGCATGACCGGCTCCGTCCGTGCTCGGTCGCCGCGGCCGGCCTGCTGCGCCGGCCCCCGGTCGTCCGCCCTGCGCCCGCCCGTCGGCTCCTCGGCCGACGCGGCGGCCTCGCGCAGCTTGGCCGGGACCGGGTCCTTGCCCTCGCTGATGCGCCGGCGGACGTCCCGGGCGGTTGCCGGGGCGATCCCCGCCTCCTGCGCGATCTCGCGCAGCGAGGCGTCCGGACGTGCGGCGATGACCTGGACCGCGCGGCGGCGGCCGGCGGCGCTGTTGACCGGCCGGGAGCGCCCGTCGCGTCCGGTGCGGGCGTGCAGCTGCTCGACCTGGGTGGTGGAGTTCTTCCGGACCCCGGAGACGGTGACCGGAGACAGACCGGTCACCTCGGCGATGCGCCGGTCCGACCAGTGGGCATGGCTGCTGATGATGCGTTCGGCCGCAGCGACCCGGTCCTGGCGCGACAGCGGCATGCCGTGTTCGGCGTTGAGCCGCACGGCCAGGACGAAGGCGTCCTCGGCCGAGCCGTCCACGTACCGGACCTCGATGGACTCCTCGCCCCGCAGCACGGCCGCCTGCAGTCGGTGCACGCCGTCGACGATCCGCATGGTCGGTCGGTGGACGACGATCGGTGGCAGCGGAGCCGGCGCCTCGGCCAGCATCTCTGCGTGCTCCGTGCTCCCTCCGGCGGTCCGGGGGGAGTCCGATGCGACCAGTGAACTGATGGGGACCAGCTCCGTGGCCGGCGGCCGAGGCGTCTCGGGCGCCGGCGGTCTGGTTCTGTCCGCCGTTGACGTGTCGAGCATCAGCGCCTCCTCAGGCATCGTCGGTTCGGGGTCGGTTCGCTGGCGCCGTCGAGAACTATACCGACTGTCCTGATTAATAATGCTGGGTTGGCAGACTGTTTCTGGCCCTTCCTCTGCCGGAGCGCCCTACGCGGGGCCGCCCGGTGGCCCGTGCGGGCCGACTCGCGGTCGCCGGGGCCGTCCTCCTGCGTCACAGAGACCCGCGCCAGCATCAACTACCCATCTCACAGCGCTTTTTGGCGCCCACTCCGGCGTTTTCGCCACCACGGCCAGCAGCGCCGGGCAAGCGCCGCCCGGAGGGGCTCCTTGAACGGTGGGGCTTCGTGAGGATTCCCGACCGCACGGAGTTGAAGACCGATTGGTCTGTTCTTCTTCCGGGCTGTGCCCGGGCCCTGGCGGGCTGTGGCCGGGCCCTCGGCGGCTCGGCGGAGCCAGGAGCCAGGAGACCAGGGGTCCTATCACCAGCGCTCACCCTCACGGAGGGGCACCGGCCGCAGGTGCCGGGGTATGTTGGGTCCGGATCTTGACGAGCGGGCCCGTGCAGCGCCGCTCGCACCGGGCCTGGCGGGAACGGGCCTGGCCCGCAAGGGTGTTGGGAACCGGCCGGAGCGGCTGGGTGGTGATTCCGACAGAGACAGGAGCAAGCCGTGTTCGACGACGTCGACCCCTCATCGTTGGCCCGTCGCCCGGGAGTGAAGTGGAGCCGGGCCGAGCCGGGCGTGCTCCCGGCCTGGATCGCGGAGATGGACTTCCCGCCGGCCCCTGCCGTGCGCGAGGCCCTGCTGCGGTGCGTGGAGGAGGACCTGGGGTACCCCGCGTGGGACGGGCGCCCCGAACAGATCCCGCTGCGGGCCGCGTTCGCCGAGCGCATGCGCGAGCGCTACGGCTGGGACGCCGACCCCGCCCAGGTCAGGGAGTTCACCGACATCAACCAAGGGCTGCAGGCCGTGCTGCTGGCCGCGACCCGGCCCGGTGACGCCGTCGCGGTGCACACCCCGACCTACCCGCCGTTCCTGGCGACGGTGGCCGGTATGGAGCGGCGCCTGCTCCCGGTGCCGTACGTCCTGCAGGACGAGGGCTGGGCCTTCGACGCCGACCGGTTCGACCGGGAGCTGGCCGAGGGCGGCTGCCGGGTGCTGCTGCTGGTCAACCCGCACAACCCCACCGGTCGGGTGCTGCGCCGGCCGGAGCTGGAGTCCCTGGCCGAACTGGCCCTGCGGCACGACCTGCTGGTGGTCTCCGACGAGATCCACGCCGACCTCGTCCACGGACCGTACCGGCACATCCCGTTCGCCTCCCTGTCGCCGGAGGTCGCCGCGAGGACGGTCACGCTGACCTCCGCGACCAAGGCGTTCAACGTGCCCGGAGCGCGCTGCGCCGTCGCCCACGTCGGTGCGGCCGGGATCCGCACGGCCCTGGCACAGCCGTCGCACCTGTACGGCGAGCCGAACAACTTCGGGGTGGCCGCGACCCTGGCGGCCTGGCGCGAGGGCGACTCCTGGCTCGCCCAGCTCCGGCCGGTCCTGGAGCGGAACGCCGCGCTGGTCGGCGAGGAACTGCCGCCGGGCATCGGCTACCGCGTCCCGCAGGGCTCCTTCCTGGCCTGGCTGGACTGCCGCGCCCTGGACCTGG
>OVEP011185928.1_pt1 | contig 10118 bp, 9 predicted proteins | sample 1779801 | NCBI WGS metagenome assembly OVEP01 (sample SAMEA3914791, study PRJEB12502) | metagenome | biome: forest; material: soil | place: Canada | collected 2011-07-03 | depth 0.1 m
CGCCGGCGCGCTGCGCGCGTATGCGAGTTCGTTACTACTTACGTTGACGAATCCGCAAACCGTCATCATGTTCGCCGCGCTGTTCACGACGCTAGCGCCGCGTGGGGCGTTTTCATCGAGCATCGCGCTGACCACCGTCGGTGGCGTGTTTTGCGGTTCGATCGCGTGGTGGTGTTTCCTCGTGACCGTGGTGTCGCTCGCGCGCCACGCGATCGGCAGCAAGCTGCGCGTGGCGATCGACCGGTTCGTCGGGATCACGCTGGCCGCGTTCGGCATCGTCGAGATTCGCCGCGCGCTTTGAGCGGGATGAACAGCGCTGCGCAGGGACGCTCACAGTCGCACCTTCGGACTCACGAGCGACCGCGCAGCGCCACGAACACCACACCGGCAATCGCCAGCAAACCACCGCATAGCGTCGCGAGACCCGGGCGCTCGCCGGTCAGCACGGCGGATAACGCCGTCGCCACCGCAGGCGTCAGATACAGGAAATTGGCCGCACGCGCGGCGCCAAAGTAGCCCAGCGCGAAGGTCCACGTCGCATAGCCGAGCGCCGCAGGAAACACACCGAGCACCAGCACCGCCTGCAACGTGCCGTGCGGCGCACTGCCAAGCGAACTCAACGCGCCCGGCAGCCACGGCGCCAGCAACACCGCCCCAGCCAGCAACGTGTAGGCGGTACAGGTCAGCGCCCCGTAGACCGGAATCAGGCGGCGCTGCAGCACGAAGTAACTCGCCGAACACAGCGCCGCGCCGAGAATCAACGTACTGCCCGCGCCGAGCGTCAACCCGCCGGGCTGACCCCACGCAATCACCGCGATGCCGGCGAGACTAATGAGCGAGCCGAGCCATCCCCAGCGATTGAATCGCTCGCCGAGAAACGCAGCGGCCAGCAGCGCCGTGAAAATCGGCAGCGTATTGACGATGAAACTCGCCGCGCCTGGCGCCACCGTCTTCTCGCCGGTATTGAGCAGCGCGTTGTAAAGCGCGATGCCGAGGAAACCGCACAGTACGAAACGCAGACCGTCGCGCCAGGTCGGCAAGCGCGGGCGACGGTAGGCAAGCCACGCGATTACCAGCAGCGCCGCGGTCGCAAAACGCGCCGCCGCCAATTGCAAAGGCGGCAAACCCTGCAAGCCGATGCGAATGAATGGAAAGGCGGACGCCCAGGACACGATGGTGAAGGCGACCGCGCCTGCCGCCAGCAGCGGCTGCCGCGCTGAACGGGGCGATGGGGATGAAGTGAGTGTGTTCATCCGCAGATGGTGCCGCGCGGCGAGCTGCTAAGCTAGCGCACAAATGAACATCGTGATGTGAAAATGGCTCACACCTCTTTGCCAAGATCACCCGCCTCGTCGGCACGGCCGCCGCTCGCTAGCCTCGAAACCGTCTGCACGGTCGCCCGCGAAGGCTCGTTTGTCGCTGCCGCCGAGGTGGCCGGATTGACGCACGGCGCGATCAGCCGGCGGGTCGCCGCGGTCGAGAACTGGCTCGGCATGACGTTGTTCGAACGCCATGCGCGCGGCGTGCGGCTCACACCGGACGGGCAGCGCTTCGTGGGGCGGATCGAGCAGGCGTTCGGCATCATCGACAGCGCGGCGGACCAGTGGCGCTCGCCGCGCAGCCCGCAGCTGGTCAAGCTGAGCGTCGTGCCCGCTTTTGCCAAGCTGTGGTTCTTCGAGCGCCAGGCGGCGTTCGAGAGCGTCGCCCCGGCGCTGCGCATCCAGTTGGATATCGACCACCGCAACGTGGACATCGCCGGCGGCGAAGCGGATCTGGCGATTCGTTACGGGCGCGGCAGTTGGCGTCAGCTCGAGGTCAAGCCTTTCCTGCCGGAGACGCTCTATCCGGTTGCGCATCCCGCGCTCGCCGCGCAACTGGCAAAGCAACGGCACAAACGTGGCGAGGCCGCGCTGCTCGATGTGCCGCTCTTGCACGACTCGGATGTGACCGGCTGGCGCGCGTGGTTCGACGCGTTGGCTATTCCGCTGAAACCGCGCGCGCAGGATCGGCGCTTCGAAGACTACACACTGGTGCTAGCCGCCGCCGAAGCGGGACTCGGCGTGGCGCTGGCACGCGTGCCGTTCGCCGACGCGTATCTGCGGCGCAGCGGTCTCGTGCGGGTCAGCCGCCACGAAATCGCCTCGCCGCTGACTTACTACTTCGTGCATGCAAAGGGCGAGAGCCGGCCCGAAGTGCTGGCGCTGATCGACCGGATGCAGGCGGCGCAGCAGGGCCAGTCGTAGCGCTTCATACGCAAGCGCCGCAGTTTTGCGACAATAGTCGTTTTCGCCGCGCCGCCGCGCCCTATCGCCGACCATCGTCGACAGTCGAAGCCATGCGCGCGCCGGCCTTGCCGCCTAACCTGTCCAACCCACCCGACCGTCAGCGGTCTGCTCAATGGCTCTTCCCCACATCGATCTGCTGTACTCCGTCTCCGGCCTGTTCGTCGGCTTTCTGGTCGGACTGACGGGCGTCGGCGGCGGCTCGCTGATGACGCCGATCCTGGTCCTGCTGTTCAACGTGCATCCGGCCACGGCGGTCGGCACCGATCTGCTGTACGCGGCCGCCACCAAGGCGACCGGCACGCTGGTGCACGGTCTGAAAGGCTCCGTCGACTGGCAGATCACCCTGCGCCTCGCGGCCGGCAGCGTACCGGCGGCAACCATTACCTTGATCCTGCTGCATCGTTACGGAATGGACACACCGGGCACGAGCCGGCTGATCCAGATCGTGCTCGGCGCCGCCCTGCTGGTGACGGCGGTGGCGCTGGTATTCCGCCCGCAACTCGCGGCGCTCGGCGCACGCCGTCAGCGCGCCCCCAGGCAAGGGCGCACGCTCGCGCTCACCATGCTGACCGGCGCGGTGCTGGGCGTGCTGGTGTCGCTGACTTCGGTGGGGGCGGGCGCCATCGGCGTGACGGTGTTGCTGCTGCTGTATCCGTTGCTGCCGACCACCCGCATCGTCGGCTCCGATATCGCGCATGCGGTGCCGCTCACGCTGCTGGCGGGCGCGGGCCATTGGCTGTTGGGCTCGGTCGACTGGTCGATGCTGCTGTCGCTGCTGGTGGGGTCTTTGCCGGGCATCGCGGTCGGCAGCTATCTGTCGTCGCGCGCGCCGGACGCGCTGCTGCGCAATTTGCTCGCCGCCACGCTCACGCTGGTCGGCGGACGCCTCGTGCTGTCGTAAAGTGGCGAGCCTGACGGGCAGCCTTGATAGCCGGCTTGAAGCGCCGGCCGGAGGTACTTGCCTCAAGAGCCGGCAAACACGCCAGCGCACCTAGACCTAAGCCGCTCTATTTGAAAAACCGGCAGGTCAGATCGGTCTCGAACTGTCTGACCCACTGCCCGTGATGGTCGTGATACGACTGCGCCCAGCCACCGCGCCGCACCGTGACGAGGCGCTCGTGCGCGGCATCGCCCGGGTCCGGACAGGCGCTGATGTCGAAATGCGCCGGCGCAAAACCATGCCGCGCGCACACCAGTTCGAAAGCCGCCCGATCGCTGATCGGCAGATCGGTATAACGCAAACGCGTGGATTCCATGGCGATGACTCCGGTTCCGCTTGCATCACAGTACGCTTCGCGACGCGTCAATTGTGTGTCACAGCACACAGACGCGCCGTTGCGGCGCGGGCGTTCAGCCCGGAACTGACACAACCCATCATCACCGTTTCAAAAATCATCGCCACAAAAAATTAATCGAAAAAAAGGCCCCGGGTATTCGCCGGAGCCCTCGCGCTGACATGCATCACGATGGCGCATCGCGATATCGAATCGCATGCACTGTCCTATGCAGCCCTCAGCGCCTGTCGGCGCCTCGTGCGCTGATGGCAAGCCGCTTATTGCGGCCTGCTCATTGCAGCTGTCTTACTGTTGCACAACGGTCAGCTTGTTCGACACGGACGTCACGCCGGCGACGCCCTTGGCCACATCGCCGGCAGCGTCGATCTGGCCTTGCTCAGGCACCGAGCCTGTCAAGGTCACCGCGCCGCCACGCGCGCGCACGGCGATGCTCGACACATCGATGCCTTGCGCCTTGGCGAGCGCAGCGCGCACTTTGCGACCCAGTTGGCTATTGGCCTTCTTGCCGGCCTTGGCGCTTGCAGCCGGCGCTGCAGTCGTGCCCGTAGCCGTCGCATCGCTTGCCTGAGCGTACACATTGCACGCCACCACCATTGCCACAACCGAGCCCAGCGTTTTCAGAAAACCGACCGATTTCATAGTTTCTATTCTCCTTAGCTACACATTGGACCGCATGTAAAAGCGGCTTCGTTACGACTACCGGCGGCCATGCTTCTGACGCGACAACGCGCGGCTCAGCGACGGCCGACTATGGCTGCAACACAGTGTGCGAGAGGCGAGAGAGGCCGGCTGACGTTAGCCGCATAGTGAGCCGCATGCGATGCCACGCGTGCGATGCGGTACGAGAGCCGGCAAGCCGCGAAGTCCGCCAGCGCGCCCGGTTCTTGTCTGTCGTGCCGGGTCGCGCTGCGCAAACATCTGTTCGCGACAGCGATCCACAATTTAATCTAGCCGCGCCAGAAGCGCAAAGGGTTTAGTCATACCTCGGGGTGACTGCGGGTTGCCATAAGCGCATGGATCGTGTTTTATTCATGCGCCGTTCATATTTTGATCCGGGCGGAGTTCATCGGACGTTCATGCGCCGGTCATCGGCCGTTCACGCGTCGTTCATGCGCCGTTCACGAATTGTTACGGGTTTGACCGCGCCCGCCCTAGCTGGACGCTGCGCCGCCGTGCGATTCTCAGGTACCATCGGCGCGACACGCGCTGCCGCGCAGCTTGTACGTCTTGTACGTCTTGCGCGGCGGCCAGCCCGGCATGGCGCGAGCGCCCCGCCCCCAGTTCGCGCGCCGCAGAGCGCCACCACCCTGTTCACTTTCGACCGTAGCCGTCACGTCACCTGATGAAGCCAGCCACCGGCCGCAAACGCCCTCCCCGTCTCGTCGCCCGTTTCGTGGCGATCTCCTGGCGCGATCTGGCGGTCTCGTTCGGACCGCTCCTGCTAATCGCCGCCGCGGCGATCTGGGTCGCCGTGCGCCTGATCCAGCCCGCCCCGCCCAGTACGCTGACGATCAGCGCCGGCCCCGAAGGCAGCACCTTCTGGAACGCGGCGCAGAAGTACAAGGCGATCCTGGCGCGCAACCGTATCACCCTGAACGTGTTGTCGTCGGAAGGCTCGGTGCAGAATCTCAAGCGGCTCTCCGACCCGAAGTCGAACGTCGACGTCGCCTTCGTGCAGGACGGCATCGCCCCCGGCACGGCACGCGAGGGCCTGATGTCGCTCGGCAGCGTGGCGTATGTGCCGTTGGCGATCTTCTACCACGGGCCGACGGTGGCACGGCTCTCCGAATTCAAGGGTTTGCGCCTCGCGGTCGGCGCCGAGGGCAGCGGCACGCGCGAACTGGCGCTCGCGCTGCTCAAGGCCAACGGCATCGAACCGGGCGGTGCAACCAAACTGCTGCCACTCTCGGGCGACGACGCCGCCCAGGCACTCGTCGCCGGCAAAGTCGACGCGGCGTTTCTGGCCGGCGATTCGGCGCAACCCGCGGTGATGGGCAAGCTCAATCGCACGCCGAATGTGCAGTTCTACGACTTCACCCAGGCCGATGCCTACACCCGCCGTTTTCCGTATCTGACGCAACTCGAGATACCGATGGGCGCGTTCGACCTCGGTAAGAATCTGCCGTCCGCCCCGATGCATATGGTTGCGCCGACCGCTGAACTGGTGGCGCGCGACTCGCTGCATCCGGCCCTGTCCGATCTGCTGATCGAAGCGGCACGCGAGGTCCACGGGAAGGCGAACATCCTGCAGCGCGCCGGCGAATTCCCCGCGCCGCTCGCCCACGATTTCCCGATAAGCGACGACGCCGCCCGTTACTACAAGTCAGGCAAGAGCTTCCTCTACCGGGTCCTGCCGTTCTGGCTGGCAAGTCTCGCGGACCGGCTGCTGGTGATCGTGGTGCCGCTGATCGTGCTGCTGATTCCGGCGCTGCGCGTCGTGCCCTCGCTGTATGCATGGCGCGTGAAATCGCGCATCTATCGCTGGTACGGCGCGCTGATCGCGATCGAACGCAGTGCACTCAGCGACCACTCGCCCGCCGAACGCGCCTCGCTCATGGAACGGCTCGATGCGATCGAAGAGTCGGTGAACGGTCTGAAAATGCCACTCGCCTACGCGGACCAGTTCTACGTGCTGCGCGAGCATATCGGCTTCGTGCGCGAGCGGCTCACCCATAACCGCGAGGCTCAGCGCGATGCGGCGGGCGAGTCGGACGAATCCGGCGAGTCGGGCGATGGTCCCGAGCCGGGTTCGACGTCCGCCGAGCCGGCCGTCGCCGGCCCGAAACCCTATTGACCGGTGCAAGCGGCGGCTGCACCGCGTAAGATCATTACAAATCCGACGATCCAGCAGACAGCATCGTTCGGAACGGGCAATCCGGGAGACATTTATGACCGTTGGCATCGACGCCAGGCAACCGCTGTGGTTTTACGATTTTGTCTCGCCGTTCACCTACCTGTTGCTCGAGCAACACGATAAATGGCCGGGCTTCGACTTCGCGTTCACGCCGGTCGTCCTGACCGATCTGTATCGCCACTGGGGCCAGCTGCCCGCTTACAACGTGCCCGCGAAGCGCACCTTCATGTACCGCCACGCGCTGTTTCGCGCGGAGCAGCTCGGCATTCCGTTCAAGATGCCGCCGGCCCATCCGTTCGACTCGATGAAGCCGCTCCTGCTCGCCACCGCGGCGAAGGGCGACATCAGCTTCGTGCGCGAGATTTTCCGTTTCATCTGGCGCGAAGGCCGCGATCCGTCGAGCGATACAGCGTTCGCCGAACTGTGCGAGCGCGTCGGGATGCCTGACGGCCCGGAACTCATCAAGAATGAAGAAGTGAAGGCGCAATTGCAGCGCAACACCGCGGATGCAATCGGTCTGGGCGTCTACGGCGTGCCGACCTTCTATCTGAACGATCAACTGTTCTGGGGCGAAGACGCGTTGCCCATGGTGCTGTATTGCGCACGCACGCCGAACTGGCTCGATTCGAAGGAAGTGAAACGGGTCAGTTCGCTGCCTTCAGGCTTAGCGGCCAGCTAGGCGAAGGCATATCGTAAGCTTCGTGCAAATAAGGCACGCCGCGCGCATCGCAGCAGCCGAGATTGCGTCAAAAGGGCCGTCCTGATGCCGGCCATACCGTGGCCGCTATGCCGCCACACGGCAAACGGGCCTAAGGTTATAACCTTTGTGCCCTGCTCTCGCGATCTGGCTCGCGGGCGGCTCCGTACGACGCTTCATCCGGGCCCGACCTGCTTGTATCGCTTCACCTAAACCATGGACGACGACTCCGCCGCCTCCCTCGATATCTGGCTCGTGCGCGTGCTGCGCACGTTGCTCGTCGAGCGCAGCGTCACACAAACGGCATTGCGTCTGAATCAGACCCAGCCCGCCATCAGCACCGCGCTGCGCAAACTGCGCGAGACGCTGAACGACCCGATCCTCGTGCGCGGTAAGTCGGGCATGGTGCCGACCGAATACGGCGAATCGTTGCTGGCCTCGGCGCAACGTGTGCTGCGCGAAGTCGATTTCGTGGCGACGCCGCACGGCGATTTCGATCCGGGCCGCTCGCGCCGCACCTTCCGCGTGGCCGCGCCGGATTATCTGAACGACTTCTTCATGCCCACCGTGATCGCGCAGTTTCGCGAGGCGGCGCCGCATGCGCGTCTGGAGATCGATTCGCTCAGCCCAATGCTCGACCATTCCGCCGCACTCGACGCCGGCGAACTCGATCTCGTGATCGGCAACTGGCCAAAACCCGATCCGCGTTTCGGGCGCAGCGATCTGTTCTCCGATACGGTGGTATGCCTGATGCGCGCCGATCATCCGCTGACTCGCACGCCGCTCACGCGCGAAGCGTACCTAGCCGCGCCGCACCTTGCGCCGACGCCGTATAGCGGCGCACGCGGCGGCGCCGTCGACATCGGCTTTGCGCGGGCTCGCGCCGACCGGCGCATCGTCGCCACGCTGCCCTATTTCGGCCTCGTGCCGCAAACGCTGCTGCAATCGGATCTGATCTTCACGACGACACGCCGTTTCGCGGCGCATTACGCGAGCATCCTGCCGCTCGCGGTGGTCGAGGTGCCGATTCCGTTTCCGCGCATCAAGTGCTATCAGCTATGGCATCCGCAGCCAGACCGGCCGAGCGATGTCGGCTGGCTGCGTACGTTGATGTCGCAGGTGTCGGACGAACTGATCGCGCAGAAGGTGCGGCGCGCAAAACGGTCGCCGAAAAAGGAAACGTCAGCCGCGACGGGCTGACGTTCTGGTTTGAAGTTTGGCGGGGGTGAGCCCCGGGTAGGTCCTTTACGCTGAACGTCACTACCCTGAACGCTTTACGTTACGGGCTTCACGTCGAGCGCTTTACGTTCAGCGCTTTACGCTGCACGCTTTTATCTTGCGCGATTGACGTCGTGAGCCTTACGTTGAACTCCTTACGCCAGGCCGCGGCTCCCCCCCGCTCACACGTTCGCGCAGAGCTTCTGCGTCGCCGCCTGCGCCGCGGCCTCGCGCGCACGAATCTGCAGCAACTCGGCACATACCGCGACCGCGATCGCCGCAGGCGCCTTATCGACAATGCCGGTCACGCCGATCGGGCACGTCATCTCCACCAGCCGGTCCAGCTCCACGCCGCGATCCAGCAAACGACGCTCGAATTTCACGCGCTTGGTCTTCGAGCCGATCATGCCGAAGTAGGTGAAATCGCGCCGCCGCATGATGCGCGCGGCGAGTGAAAAATCGAGCGCGTGATTATGCGTCATCACGAGGAAATACGCGCCGGGCGGCGCCGTGTCGACGATCGCATCAGGCGTGTCGGTCGCTTCCACCTGCACATTGGCCGGGGTTTCGTCGGGGAACAGTTCGTCGCGCTCATCGACCCACTGGACGACGCACGGCAAGCTGCCGAGCAGCGTGACGAGCGCATGGCCGACGTGCCCCGCGCCGAACAGCACGATGTGCATCGGCGCCGGACGCGGCGCTTCCACGGCGCTGCGCCGGCCGATCTGAACGGAAGAAAAGTCGTTCATGGCGATCAATCCAGTTGGTTACGATATTTGCACGATTTGCGTTAGCTGGCCACTTGCAGGCGCTTCATGGCGCGCCCCGGCGGTCACGCCGGGGTTCGACCAGGACTCACGCGCTTACTGCCGCGCCGCCGCAGTAGCGGCCCGCACTGCGCCGACTGCCTTGAGGATTTCCTCGCTGGTTGCAGGCGCGTTCAGCGGCGGGTTGACCTTGTGGTTACCCACGGCCGACACCGCATCGCGCACGGCAAAGAACACCGAGAACGGCAGCAGCAGCGGCGGCTCGCCGGTCGCCTTCGAACGGTGAATGCTGTCCTCCGCATTGCGGTTCTTGAACAGACGCACACGGAAATCGGGCGGCGTATCGTTGACGGTCGGAATCTTGTAGGTGGACGGCGCGTGCGTCATCAGCTTGCCGCCCGTGTTCCACCACAGTTCTTCGGTCGTGAGCCAGCCCATGCCCTGAATGAACGCGCCTTCCACCTGGCCGACGTCGAGCGCCGGGTTCAGCGATGCGCCCACGTCATGCAAAGCGTCCGCGCGCAGCACGCGCATTTCGCCGGTCAGCGTATCGATCACCACTTCCGACACGGCCGCGCCGTACGAGTAGTAGTAGAACGGCCGGCCTTGCAGCTTCGATTGATCCCAGTAGAGCTTCGGCGTCGCGTAGAAGCCGTCCGACCACAACTGGACACGCGCGACATAGGCCTTCGCGATCACTTCTTCGAACGGCACGATCACGTCGCCGACCACTACGCGGTCGTGCACGAAACGCACTGCCGAGGCGGCCACCTGCCCTGCGCCGTAACGCTCGGCGGCGAAGGCCGACAGACGTTCGCGCAACTGGCGCGCGGCGTCTTGCGCCGCCTTGCCGTTCAGGTCCGAACCGGTCGATGCAGCGGTCGCCGACGTATTGGCGATCTTGCTCGTATCGGTCGCCGTGACGCGGATCCGGTTAAAGCCGATGCCCAGTTCATGCGCGACGACCTGTGCGACCTTCGTGTTCAAGCCCTGGCCCATTTC
>OVEP010002686.1_pt2 | contig 10106 bp, 7 predicted proteins | sample 1779801 | NCBI WGS metagenome assembly OVEP01 (sample SAMEA3914791, study PRJEB12502) | metagenome | biome: forest; material: soil | place: Canada | collected 2011-07-03 | depth 0.1 m
GGCCCAGCTGGTGACCTTCTTCATGATCATGTTCATCCGGTTGCCCTGGACCGTCAGATGGGTCTCCATCACCGAGGTGACCAGGTCGCGCAGCGACTCGGTCCACTCGGTGGCACGCAGGACGTGGTCGTAGACGTCCTGGTAGTAGGGCATCAGCGGTTCGGTGACCAGGTGCAGGTCGCGCCGGAGCAGGGAGTTGACGACCTCGCGCATCGGCAGCACCACCCGGCGCAGCCGCACCAGGTTCTTCCGCAGCTCGTAGGTCTGCCGCTGGAGGGCCTGCGCCTCGGTCCGGCCGTCCTCGAACAGCAGTTCCTCCAACTCCTCGATCCGCTCGTCGAGTTCCTGGACGGCGGCGAAGTGACCGTCCACCAGGAAGTCGAGCAGGCCGTGGAGCAGGAAGCCGACGCCCTGCTTGGCCAGGTCGGGGGAGTTGTCCCAGCGGTCGACCACGCCGTCCATGGTGAAGCGGTCGTCGGTGCGGACGGTGATCAGGGCGTTGGCGGTGACGAAGACCGAGAGCTCGACGGTGTCGAGGTTGTTGGCGGACTGGTCGGAGCAGACCGCGTAGGCGCTCATGAAGAGGTGGTCGCGGTAGCGGTCCAGCTTGGGGCGCTGGTGCTCGTGGCCGGCGTCCTCGACGGCGAGCTCGTGCAGCCCGAACTCCTCGCGGATCATGTCGAAGTCGGCGGCGGTGGGAGCGCACAGATCCAGCCACACCATGGCGCCGGCTTCGCCGAGGTGGGTCGATATCTCCTGGCAGGAGAAGTTCTCGGCGGAGAGGACGCCGTCGCGGTACAGCCGGGTTCGAGCCATGCGGGTCAGCGTAGCGAGGAGGTCGGCGCGCGGATCGGGCGGCCCTGGTCGACACGCGGGCCGGGGCCGGGAAGCAAGACTTACCGGTATATGTCCTGGCATACCGGTGTCTGTGCCCAGGCCACGGCCCGTTCCCCGGCTGTTCATGCGCCGTCCCCGCAACCCGGGGGCGGCGGTCGTCCATGGCTGTGACTCTTCGGGCGATTCCCGAGGATCGCTGGAACATGCCCATGGAGGCCGCAGTGCCAAACCCTTCGCGCAGAACCGTGCTCCGTGGTGCGGCAACGGCCGGTGTCGCCGCCGCCGTTCCGCTCTCGCCCGTCTTCTGGGCGCAGCCCGCCATCGCCGACGCCCCGGCGCCGGACCAGATCCACCTCCAGTACGGCAACCGCCCGTACGAGCAGATGACGGTCTCCTGGTCGACGGCGGCCGGCGTCCACAAGCCGCAGGTGCGGATCGGCACGGTCGAGGGCGGACTCGGGCACACGGTCCAGGCGGAGACGCTGACCTATGTCGACGGGCTCAACAAGGTCGAGACCTACACCCACCACGCCCGGCTGAACGGGCTGCGCCCCGACACCACCTATGTGTACGAGGTGACCCACAACGGCGCCTCGCCGGTGCAGGGCACCTTCCGCACCGCGCCCGACAAGGACCGCGCCGCGTTCCGCTTCACCAGCTTCGGCGACCTGAGCACCGGCGACGCCTCCTTCGCCAAGTCCTCGGTCAACGCCCGGACCGCGGTGCACCAGGTCGAGCAGTTCGACCCGCTGTTCCACCTGCTCAACGGCGACCTGGCCTACGCCAACAACAACACCGCCCAGCAGCCGCAGTGCTGGGACGCCTTCATGAACAACATGCAGGTGTCGGCGGCCAACCGGCCGTGGATGCCGGCGCCCGGCAACCACGAGGTCGAGGCCGGCAACGGCACCCTCGGCTACAACTCGTACCACACCCGTTTCCAGCTGCCGGACAACGGCAGCCGCGACTACGCCGGCAACTGGTACAGCTTCCAGGTCGGTTCGGTGCTGTTCGTCTCCATCGACGGCAACGACATCGTGGTCGAGGACGATTCGAGCATCGACCCGACGACCGGTCAGTCGATCTACATCCACGGCTACAGCCAGGGTGCGCAGGTCGCCTGGCTGGAGCGGACCCTGTCGCGGGCCCGGTCCGGCCGGGACGTGGACTGGATCGTGGTCTCCATGCACCAGTTCGCCATGTCCTCCTCCGCCACCAGCCACGGCGGCGACATGGGCATCCGGGAGACGCTGCTGCCGCTGTTCGACAAGTACACGGTGGACCTGGTGCTGGCCGGCCACGACCACGACTACGAGCGCACCCACCCGGTGCACGGCACCGACCCGGGCACGCTGCTCCGGCCGACGGTGGTCAGCGACGACCTGTTGGAGATCGACAGCTCCAAGGGCGCCGTCCACATGATCCTCGGCGGCGGCGGCACCGCCTCGGCCGACGACGTCTTCCTGCCGGACGACGCCAACGGCATCCCCACCGCCTTCGTCCGCACCCAGCGGCTGACCTTCAAGGCCAACCCGGACGCGACCGAGGAGGCCACCTGGTCGGCGGTGCGCGACCCCAACACCGCCTACCCGTACGGGGTCGCGGTCTTCGACGTCGACCCGGGCACGCTGCCCGGCGGCCGGACCACGATCACCGTGAACTACTACCACACCCCCGTCGCGACGGCCGCGCAGCCGTTCCCGGCGCCGGTGCTGTTCGACAGCTTCACCCTCTACCGCGACCGCTCCGACGGCTGGGGCCTGCACCGCCACGGCGGCAGCCTGGTCGGCGCGACGGCCTGATCCACGCCGGAAGAGGGGGCGGTCCACCGGCGGTCGGGCCGCCCCCTGCGAATCCATACCCGATCCATGCGGGAATGACTGGCCTCGACGGTCCTATGAGAATATTTTCAGCTGCTGCCATGTGCGGATGCCATGGACCGCATTCACCCAGGCCAGGAGCCCGATCCCGTTGTCGCTGACCGAGTCGTCCGAGCACGAGACCGCAGCTTCACCCTCGTCGGCGGAGGCGGAGGAGGCACCCGACCTTCCGCAGCGGCTGCGCGCCGCCCTGCGGCGGGCGGTGCGCTCGCCCTGCAGCTGGCTGGTGGCGATAGCCGTCGCCGTCTACGGCACCTTCGGGTACCACCAGTACACCCAGCTCAAGACGGGCGCCTGCGACCTGGGGATCTTCTACCAGGCCACCGAGGGCTGGGCGTTCCACGGCTTCCCGACCGACCCGATCAAGGGCTTCCCGCAGATCGGCGACCACTTCTCGCCGATCTTCATGCTGCTCGCCCCGGCGCTGTGGGTCTACAACTCGCCGCTGACGCTGGTCTTCGCCCAGGTGCTGCTGCTCTGCTCGGCGGCGGTCCCGGTCTACCTGGTGGCCCGACGGGCCTGGGGGCGGCCGGTCGCCTCGGTGATCACCGCCGCCTTCCTCTCCAGCATGGGCATCCAGGGCTCCGTCGCCTTCCCGGTGCACGAGGTGATGTTCGGCGCTCCACTGATCGGCTGGGCGCTGGAGCGGGCGCTGTCGAAGAAGTGGACCGCCGCCTCACTGATCATGGCCTGCGGCGTCTTCGTCAAGGAGGACATGGGCGCCATGGTCGTCATGTTCGGCCTCTGGGCGCTGCTGAACCGCAAGTGGCGGCACGCCCTGGCGCTCTTCGTCTGGGGCGCCGGGATGTTCGTGCTGACCATCGACGTGATCATTCCGCACTACAACCCCAGCGGCTTCACCTACGCGGCCGACTACGCGGGCAACCTGCACGCGAACAACTTCAACCAGCTGATCGTCTCGCTGGTGAGCCACCCCGGGACGGGGCTGCACCTGCTGTTCGACGACCCGGTGAAGCAGCAGACCTGGCTGGACCTGCTCAGGCCGGTCGCCTTCATGTGCCTGGCCTCGCCGATCGCCCTGCTGGGCGCGCCGATGATGGTGACCCGGATGCTCTCCGCCCGGAACACCGAGTGGGGCGACCAGCTCTACTACGACATGCCGCTGATGGTCATCACGTTCATCGGCGCGATGGACGGGGTGCAGCGCGTCCTCCGGCTGGTGCGGCGGTTCCTGCCCCGGCTGGACCGGGCCTGGCTGCCCGCGCTGGCCGGCTGCTGCCTGGCCGCCGTCTCGCTGGTGACGACGGTGAACATGGACCGGCACCGGCAGATCTACGCCTGGCTCACCACCTCGACCTTCACCTCCCGGCCCAGCTGGGTCGCGGACGTCCACGCGGCGCTGGCGGTGGTGCCCTCCGGGGTGGAGGTGCGGGCCACCAACAACCTGGTGGTCCCGCTGGCCGCGCGGGACACCGTCACCCTGGTCGGCTCGAACGTCGACAAGGGGAGCTGGGCCGCGGTGGACACCAGCAACCCGCAGTGCCCGATCAGCGCCAGCGCGATCCCGGCCTATCTGACGCAGCTGGAGTCGCAGGGCTTCCGGGTGGTCGCCCAGTACGGTCCGATCGAGATCCTGCACCAGGCCTGACCGGCGCGAAGAGCGCTCTTGACGTGCGGCGAAGGAGATGACAATTTAAGTTAGTCAACTTTACGAACCAACGGGAACGGCGTGGCGATGGTGGAACAGCTCACTCGGCAGCTCAACCTGCGCACGGTCATGGACCTGTTCGTGGCGGTGGGCCGGATCAGCAGAGCCGAGCTCGCCCGGCGCACCGGCCTCTCCAAGCAGACCGTCTCGGAGCTGGTCGGCGAGTTGGAGGAGGGCGGCTGGATCCGCTACACCGGCGACAGCGTGTCCTCCGGCGCCAGCGGACGCGCCGCCGCCCTCTACGAGCTGGACCCGAGCGCCGGCGCCATCGTCGGGGTCGACCTCGGCGGCACCAAGATCAACGCTGCCCTCGGCGACTTCAGCGGCGCCGTGCTGCGCGAGGCGACCGCCCCCACCGACCCGCGCGGCGGCCGGTACGTCATCGCCCAGATCGTCGGCCTGGCCCGCGAGCTCGTCGCCGCCGAGGGCGTCGACCCGGCCCGGCTGCGGGTGCTCGCGCTCGGCAGCCCCGGCGCCCTGGACCGTGACACCGGCGTGATGGCCTTCGCCCCCAACATCCCCTCCTTCGGCGACCTGGACGTGGCCCGGGAGATCGCCGCCGAGCTCGGCACCGTCGTCGTCGTCGACAACGACGTCAATATCGCGGCCCTGGGCGAGCACTGGGCCGGGCACGGCCGGGGGCAGTCGGAGTTCGTCTTCATCGCCGTCGGCACCGGCATCGGGATGGGCCTGATCACCGGCGGGGTGCTGCGCACCGGCGCCACCGGCGCGGCCGGGGAGATCGCCTACCTGCCGCTCGGCACCGACCCCTTCGACCCGGCCAACCAGGTCAAGGGCCCGCTGGAGGAGGCCGTGGCCGGCGAGGGACTGGCCCGCCGCTACGCGGGCGGACCGGCCGGCCGGGGCAGCGTGCCGGAGATCTTCGCCGCCGCCGCGGCCGGGGAGCCGGCCGCGCTGGCCGCACTGGACGAGGAGGCCCGGCTGATCGCGCTGTCGATCTGCGCGGTCGCGGCCGTGCTCGATCCCGCGCTGGCCGTCATCGGCGGCGGCATCGGCTCCCGCCCGGAGCTGCTGGAGCCGGTCCGCGCCTGGCTGGCCCGGCTGATGCCGCGTCCGGTGCCGGTGCGGACCAGCGAGCTCGGCCCGCGGGCCGGCCTGCTCGGCGCCGTCGCCGTCGGCCTGCGGACCGCACACCAGAGGCTGTTCCAGGCGCCGGGCCAGTCCACCGCCGCCGACCGGGGACCGGTCCCGGTCCCCGCCCCCGCACTCGACCGGGTCGTCACCGCCGCACCGGTGCCGGTCCCGGTCGGGGGCTGACCCCAGGTCGGCCCCGACCGGAGCAGGGGGCGCCGCCGAGTACTTCGGCGGCGCCCCCTGCTCCGTTCCGTACGTCGTTCAGTACCGGTTCGGCTCCTCAGTGCGCGGTCTCCAGCGTCCGGTCGTCCATCTTCGGGCGGATCTCCACGGCGGGCTTCGACGGCAGCGGCTGCTGGTTCTGGTACGGGTGGCGGCCGACGAAGGAGGTCCGCCTGCCCTGGGCCTTCAGCCTGCGGCGGGCGCCCCGGCCCTTCAGCCCGGCCAGTGCGATCAGCAGGAAGACGCCGAGCCAGATCAGCGTCATCGGCCGGGCCATCCGCTTGACCCGGGTCAGCATCGGGGTGGTGTTGTGCCAGGCGGCGGTGGAGTTGTGGCCGACCACCACCGTGCCCTCGGCCCTGGAGGCCGAGACCGGGCTCGGGCCCGAACCGGTGAGGGTGTTGTCCGCGACCCGCGTCCCGCCGACCGTGCCGACCAGGGTGATGCCGTGCTCCTGGGCGCCCTTCACGGTGTTCCCGGAGATCCCGGCACTGGAGTCGCGCAGGTAGATGCCGGTCACCGCGCCCTGCACGGTGTTGCCGGTGACCACCGCGCCGGTGTCGCCGTCGCGCACCGATATGCCTTCGCGCTGCTGTGCGGTGAGAGTGTTGTCGACGACCGAGACGTGCGCGGCGCTGCGCCGGACCACGATGCCCATGGTGTTGCCGACCACGGAGTTGTGGTCGAGGTCGACGTTCTGCCCGCCGAGCACCTCGATGCCGTAGTGGCCGTTGTCCTGGGTGCTGCTGTGGGTGACGGTGTTGTTGCCGTAGGCGCCGACCGGCTCGCCGGAGGCCGAGGGGCCGGCGGACAGCGCCTGCCCGTTGATGGTGAAGCCGTTGCCGGAGTTGTCCGTCGCGGTCGAGTTGCTGATCTCGACGTCCTGGGCGGCCCGGGCGATGTCGAAGCCGTCGCCGTGGTTGCTGTTGGAGCTGTCGTCGCTGAGCACCGCGTTGGTGGCGAAGCGGTGCAGCACGATGCCGGCGATCAGACTGCCGGTGACCTGGGTGCCACTGATCTCGATGCCCTGGGCGCTGGAGATGAAGATGCCGTAGGCGTTGCCCTGGATCACCGAGTCGGAGATCTTGGCCGAGACGTAGGACAGGCCGCTGACGTCGTACTGGTTGCCGGTGCCGTTCAGGGCGCCGGTCGGCAGGCTGGCCACGCCGTTGGCGCCGAGGTTGCCGCTGGGCTGGGCGATGGTGGTGCTGTCGCCCGAGGTCGCGGTCGTCTCCTTCTTGTGCGCCTGGTTGGCCTTGCCGTGCAGGTGGCTCGCGTGCACGTGGACATAGGTCGAACTGCCGGTCGCGGCGCCGGTGGTGGGGCGGTCGCTGCCGGTGAGGCTGATCCCGCCGGTGCGCCCGCTCCAGAAGCCGAGGTCGTAGACGTCCACATGGCTCATGCTGAAGTGCCCGCCGATGGCCCGGATGTAGGCACGGCCGTCGCTCGGGTCGGTGTCCGGCGCGTTGTTCTGGGTGTCCCAGCTGGTGACCGTCATCGGGTGCTTGGCGGTGCCGGACAGGTTGATGGTGCCGTCGAAGGAGACGATGGTGACGAAGCCGGTCGGTGTGCTCGCCATCCGCAGCACCAGGCCGCCGGGGGTGTTCAGGTTCAGCGTCGCGCCCATGCCGACGTAGACGTTCTCCAGCAGCAGGTAGGAGCCGTCGGTCAGCCGGAGGAAGGTCTGCGGGGCCAGCTGCAGCAGGTCGGCGACGGTGTACGGGGCGGACCGCTGCGGCAGCACCAGGGTGTAGCCGGAACCGGTGGCCAGCCGGTACGGGGTGTTGCCCTGGGTGGCATGGAGGGTGGCGTTGGCGCTGACCGCGCGGACCTCCAGCAGCCGGTGGTCCTCGGCGGCCACGTCGGCGGCCTCGCGGGCGGCGGTGGCGGAGTCCACGGTCGGGGCCGGGGCGACCGGGCCGCCGGGCGCGGCGGCCTGCGCGGTGGCCGGTGCGAGCAGGCCGGCGCCCAGCAGCGTCAGCAGGGCGAGCGCGGGGGCCCCGACCCGGCTGCGGGCCCGGGCGGGACGGGGGGACGTCATCGGGCAGCCTCCGGGGAAAGGGTCGCCGCACTCTGGCCCGCGCCGCCGATCTGGTCCGAACTGCGGGTCAGCCAGCCCTGCTTGTTCATGGTGAAGAAGGCGTACATCTTGATCGGGAGCGAGATCATGATCACTGTCAGCGCGGTGAGCGGCAGCAGCAGGATCTCCCAGGGGTGGCGGCGCAGGTGCGAGTACCCGCGGACGCCGCGGCCTATCAGCAGCCAGGCGGCGGCCAGCAGGTAGCCGCGCGGGGTGTAGTCCAGCCGGTCGAAGAGGAGGAAGCCGATGGTCAGGCCCATGGTGATCGGGGTGATCAGGATCTGCAGCACGGTGATCCGGGAGATCAGCGGGGTGCGCCAGAGCCAGCCCTTCCAGATGGCCGTCAGGTAGCAGCGGTAGGAGTTGCGGCTCCAGCGCACCCGCTGCTTGACGAAGGCCGAGAAGGAGTCCGGGAACATGGAGATGGCACGGGCGTTGGACTGGTGCACGGTCTTGTAGCCGGCCGCGAGGGTCAGCCAGGTCATCCGTCCGTCGTCGCCGGCGATGCAGCGACGGCCGAGGAAGAACTCGTCCTCCAGGTTCTTCACGGTCGGCAGGATCACCGAGCGCCGGTACGCGGCGGTGCGTCCGGACAGGCAGATCACGCCGCCCTTGCGGCTCATCGCCGGGACGTAGTCGTAGTACCGCAGGTTGACCAGCCAGTCGGCGATCCGCCGCCAGACGCTGGTGGTCCGCTGGTACACGTTCTGCTGCGTGCCCACGCCGCCGACCTGCGGGTCCACGAAGGGCATCTGCACGGCGTCGAGGAGGCCGGGCTCCCAGGCGGTGTCCGAGTCGGCGAAGACCAGGATCTCGTTCCGGGCCGCGCGGATTCCCACGCCCAGCGCCGAGCGCTTGCCGGTGTGGTCGAAGACCAGCACCCGCAGCCGGGCGTCGCTGACGGCGGCGAGCCGGCGCTGCGCCTCGACGTCGGCGGTGTCGATCACGATGATGACCTCGCCCGGGTCCTGGGCGAGCCAGGTCCACAGGCAGCGCATCAGGATCTCCGGGTCCTCCCGGTAGGAGGGGACGACGACCGAGGTGGTGGTGCGGAAGTCGTTCACCACCGGATGCGCGAAGCGGGAGACCACCGCCCGGTAGAGCCAGAGCAGCCAGACCAGGACGCCGGCCATGCCGAGCGGCACCACCTGGCGCCAGTCGTCGCCGGCCACCAACTGGTTCAGGAAACTCGATACGTCATGGAGCGGGCCAGACAAACCGGACATGGGGATCCTAGGGGTCATGCTGAAGCAGGCGTGGCTCAAGAGCACAGAGTGATGGGGGTGCCGGACCGCACGTGCGGCAACGGGGTGATCCTAGTGATGCACTACATCCCCAGAAGCTGGCTGAGCCAGTTGTTTACCTGATGGCATCAAACTGTTGATCGAACTGTCTGATATGTCGGAGTCTCAATGGCCTTGGTAAGAAGGTCATGCAGTGGAGTAAGTGTGAAGGCCCAGTGAAACGCGCTGGTCCTGGTGTACGCATGGAACGTGCGCTTTGACGCGGTTCCGATGCCGCCCACCGTTCAGGACCGCCCCCGGGACGCCCGGGGCTACCCCGTGCCGGCCATCACCCCGTGGGTGGAGGAGCAGCCGCAGTTCGCCCTCACCGACTACGGGCGCAGCGCCGCCTGCGCCCGGGAGCGGCTGTGCTCGGTCTGCGGGCGGCTCATGGCCAGGGGCAGCGTCTGGCGGGTGGTGGGCGCGGCGGAGTGCGCCGCGATCGGCGAGGCGCTGGCCGCAGGGCGGCCCTACCGCAACCTGGCTCCCACGCTGGAGGGCCCGGGCCACCGGGCGTGCATGCTCTACGCCTCGATGGTCTGCCCCTACCTGGCCCGCCCCAACGCCCGGCGCGGCACCTCGGCCGGTCGGCCGGACGAGCTGACCGCGCACGTCGTCCGGGGCGCGGTCCGGGGGACGATGGGCGCGGTGGTCGGCTTCGCCGACTACGAGTTCGCGGTGACCGCCACCCAGGTGCTGTTCCGCTTCGTCGACGTGGTGGAGTTCCTGCCGCACGACACCGCCGACGCCCACGCCGAGGAGCTGCGGGCCGAGTTGGCTCAGGACCGGTAGGCCGGCAGCCCGACGTGGCCGGAGACCTGCACCGCCGCGCCGCCGCCGACCGCGACGGTGTCGATGCCGGCCGGGGTGCGGAAGGCGATGGTGCCGCCGTCCGGGGACCAGGTCGGCTCGGTGTCGTCGGCGGTCGCGTCCGGGGTCAGGTCCCGCGCCGTCCGGGCGTAGGCGGTCTCCTCGAAGATGTGGTCGTGCCCGTCCACCGAGCGGACGAAGACGACGTCCTGGCCGTCCGGCGAGAGCGC
>OVEP010004396.1_pt2 | contig 10106 bp, 9 predicted proteins | sample 1779801 | NCBI WGS metagenome assembly OVEP01 (sample SAMEA3914791, study PRJEB12502) | metagenome | biome: forest; material: soil | place: Canada | collected 2011-07-03 | depth 0.1 m
CCGTAGTACTTCCGGTAGATGTTGAGGATCGGGAGGATCAGCAGGTCGGCGAAGATGAACGCGACCACCCCGCCGAAGCTGATGCCGCCCTTCCACAGCACGACCGCCAGCGGCACGTTGCCGATCGAGCAGACGAAGGAGACGACCGCGACCAGCGGGCCGATCAGCGGGCCCCAGAGCTCGGACGCCAGCGGGTGGCCGTCGAAGAAGAAGGTGCGCCAGAACGAGTCCGGCACCCAGGCGGCGATCGCGCCCGCGATCAGCAGACCGATGACCAGGTCGCGCAGGATCGCGGCCCACTCCATCACGAAGACGTGCGCCACCGAGGTGAAGCCCTCGCGGGAGAACAGCCGCCGGGTGAAGGACCCCGGTGCGGCGATGGACATGTCCATCGCCGCATGGCCCTCCATCGACCCGGCCAGGCCGCGTTCGGCCTGCTCGCCGGCGTCGCGCAGCAGTCTGTCGCGCAGGAGCAGGCGGAACAGCACGGCCAGGACCACGATCATGATCGGGCCGCCGACGAACTCGGCCGCGGTGAACTGCCAGCCCATCAACAGGGCCAGAATCACTCCGAGTTCGACGACCAGATTGGTGGAGGCGATCTCGAACGCCATCGCCGCGGTGAAGTCGGCGCCCTTGCGGAACAGTGAGCGGGCCAGGGCGACCGCCGCGTACGAGCAGGAGGAGGAAGCCGAGCCGAGCAGGGCGGCGCGGGCCAGGGTGCGCGGGCGGTCGTCGCCCAGCAGCCGCACGACGGTGGACTTGCGCACCACTGCCTGCACGATCGCGGACAGCAGGAACCCGAGGATCAGGGCCCAGGTGATCTCCCAGGTCATCGACCCGGTGATGGACAGCGCGTGCCGGACGGCGTGCATGGGGCCTCCAGTGGTGTCGGGTTGCTGTCGGACCGCCCGATGACATCAACCGATTTACCCCTGGGGGGTACTTCTCGCACCGGCGACGGCGTGTCGCCGGGCCGCGGCTCAGCCGTTGGCCGGGTTGGCCGAGCTGACGGCGTCGGCGACGGTGCTGCGGTAGAGGCCGAGGAAGGGGCTCTTGACGTAGGGGTTGCCGCCGCCGCTGCCCTCCTCGGTGATGGTGGTGTTGACGGTGTCGGCGTCGGGCAGCTCGGTCGTGGCGATCACCGAGAGGGTGTTGTACTGCTTGCTCGCGCCGGAGGTGGCGTGGCTGGGGTCGAGGTCGACCACGGCGTAGGCGTGGGCGCCGGCGTAGATCGGGAAGTACGGCGGGCCGCCGAGGCCGCCGGGGACGGCGGGCTGCACCGTCTCGGGGGTGCCGCTGGTGGTGTTGATGGTCGCGCTGTTGTCGATGGCGACCGTGGGGTAGTAGGTCAGGCCGCAGGAGGCGCTGCCGGTGTTGGTGACCTCGATCAGCCGCTTGGTGACACCCAGCGCGGAGTCGTAGGACGCCTTGACTGTCAGCTGGCCGCCGGTGCAGGGGTGCTTGTAGGCGTAGGAGTCGCTGGTGGCACTGGTGCCGGCGGCGCCCGGGGCGGTGGTGGGTGCGGCGGCGGAGCCGGAGGAGTGCGGCGCGGCGGACTTGGACGGCTGCGCGGGGGAGGAGGGGGTGGCCGGACCCGACGCCGGAGCCGAGGCCGAGGCAGCGGCCGGCGCCGAGGCCGACCCGGACGCCGGGGCGCTGCCTCCGGCGGAGATGTTGCCGGAGGCGTTGCCGTTGCACGCGGTCAGCGCCAGCGTGGTCGCGGCGGCGAGGAGGGCGAGCGGCAGGATACGGCGACGGCTGTGCTTCATGGTGTCCCCCGGGGAGTCCGTGTGGCTGCGTGGTTTCAATCACCTACACGACCGGGCCGGCCCCGCAGTTTCGCCCGTTCCGTCACAACCCGCGTTACCGGGAGTGGACCTGACTGAGACACAGCACCGGCCCCGACCTGCGCCAACGGGATCCGCCTCGGGCAGGTGGCGCTCCGTCGAACTCTCCGGAGCGTTCGGTGACGGTGGCGGAGCAGCGATTGACCGAAGCGGAACCGGGCCTAAAGTATGTGAAGGATCATCGGATTCGCATGTGAGTGGCAGGGGCGGCACCGTGGCTGACGAGTTGCACTGGATGAAGCCGGGCGAGAACGACGCGCCCTCGGTGGAGCTGCGGACGGACATCCCGCATCCCGCGCGGATCTACGACTATCTGCTCGGAGGAAAGGACAATTTCCCGGCCGACCGCGAGGCCTCCGCCGAGATCTCCTCCGTCTGGCCGAACCTGCCGAAGTCGATGCGGGCGAACCGGAGCTTCATGCGGCGGGTGACGCACTACCTCGCGGCGGAGCGGGGCATCCGCCAGTTCCTGGACATCGGCACCGGGCTGCCGACCTCGCCCAACCTGCACGAGGTGGCGCAGGCCGTGGACCCGACGGCGCGGGTCGCCTACGTCGACAACGACCCCATGGTGCTGGTGCACGCCCGCGCCCTGCTGGCCAGTACGCCCGAGGGTCGGACCACCTACATCGACGCCGACCTGCACGACGCCGAGTCCATCCTGACCTCGCCGACCCTGTTGGAGACGCTGGACCTGGAGCAGCCGGTCGCGCTCAGCCTGATCGCCGTGCTGCAGTTCGTCACCGACGAGGACGCGGCCCACTCGATCATCGACGGGCTGATCAGGCAGCTGGCGCCGGGCAGCTTCCTGGCGCTGTCCACGGTCACCGCCGACAGCGCGCCGGAAGAGGTGACCCGCGGCATCGCCGCCTACGCGGCGCGCGGCATCCCGGAGCGGATCCGCACCCGGGAGGAGGTCGAACTGCTCTTCAGTGGCCTGGAGTTGGTGGACCCGGGCGTCTGCCTGGTGCACCGCTGGCACCCGGACGCGGAGTCCGCGGCCACCCTCGACGAGCACGTCCACATGCACGGCGGCGTCGCCGTCAAGGCCTGACGCCCCCGGCGGACGCCCCGGCGTCCCCGGGGCGGCGGTACCGCCGCCGCCCCGGGGACGTGTGAGCGCTCACCTCTGCGAGGCGGTTCCGGCGGCCCTGGCGGAGAGCAACGGTTCCAGGTGGCCCGGGCGGTCCACCGGGAGCGAGCCCTGCGGCCGGTAGCGGGCGGTGCGGCTCTCCCAGTCGAAGTAGCCCCCCATCCAGGCGATCAGCCCGTCCGCGTAGCGCTCGACGGCCAGCCGCTCGTCCCGGCGCAGCCCGAGCCGTTCGCACAGCTCCGGGATCTCGACCGCCAGTTGCAGGTACTGGTCGATCATCCACTGGGCCTCGGCCAGCACTGCGACGCTGGCCTCCTCGCGCTTGCACTGGCGCTGGTGCTGCAGGATCACGACCAGGTTGTAGACGTCGCCGCGCGGTGCCTCCTTGTCGTAGGAGTAGACATCGTTGCTGAACGCCGGCGCGTCGGCCGCCAGTTGGCGCATCAGCCGCAACTGCGGGCTGTGGAAGGCGGCCGGCGGCACCTCGGCCTCGAAGCGTTCGATCATGTCGAGCACGGTCTCGGTGCCGTCCGCGCCCCGGCGCAGCATCAGATAGGCGGCCCGGTCCGGGATGGTGGGATCGACGCCCTCGGCCTCGGCCTCGGCCGCGAGGGTCCGGCCGAGCGCCTCGTTCGGATGAGCGGCGAAGTACCACTCCCAGTTGGTGGCGGCACGGGCGCGCCAGCGCGAGGACATGCCGGCGGAGCTGCGTCGCCAGAGGTCGCGGAAGGAGGAGGTGACAGGGGAGTCGGAGGGTCCGGTCGGCTCGCCGTGGGCGATCCGGATCAGCGGATCGCAGGCCGCGGCGACGGCGGACGGGTGCAGCCCGAGCTCATCGTCGAACTGGTCGTCGAAGAGGAAGTAGAAGCTGAAGAGGTCGGTGGCGAGGCACAGGTCCTCGGCGCCGAGGTCGGGGAAACTGCGGGCAGCCAGATCGGGTATGTCCCAGCGTGTGTACAGCGCGACCGCTTCGGACCCGGTCAGCATGCCGTGTCCCCGCAGCCAGTCGAGGTTGTGAGCCTCGGCGGTGTCGCGGTGCTCGTTGAAACGCCTGGGGTAGGGGAGGTTCAGCTCCACGATTGGGTTGCATCTCCTCTCTCGGTCGAAAGCATTCGATCGCGACGCTACTGCAAGTAGGCAACTTCTTGCAGTCTGCTATAGGACAACTGCCCATACCGTGACCATGGCTGATGGCTGGGCAGTTGCTGAATGCACGGCAAAACCACCCCGCGTCGCAAGGTGAGTGGATAGCCTCGACAGAGGGTGCGGACAGCGAGCGAGTGGGAGCGAACGGTGAGCGATCACGGAGGCGCGGGCGGTGCGGATGCCGCCCGGGGCGGCGCGGCCGACCGCAGGATCGACGACCGGCGGATCGACGAGCACGGGCTCTACACCAGTGGCCTCTACGAGCGCGCCGAGGTGATGGAGGTCGTCGAGAGCGCGTTGACCCGGCTCTGCGAGGGCTACCGCAACGGCGACACCGACATCGGCACCCTGCTCCGGTTCAGCGGCGAGGCCGGTCTGGGCAAGACCGCCCTGCTGGGCGAGCTGCGCCGGAGCGCCCGCGCCCGGCAGGACCACTGCCTGGTCCTCTACGCCCGCGGCGGCGAGCAGCAGCGCAACGTCCCGTTCCACGTGGTCCGGCAGTTGCTGCAGCCCACCCTGCTGCGGAAGTCCGTTCCCGAGCGGCGGGAGTTCCTGGAGGGCGGCTGGCTGGACCTGGCCGCGCCGGCGCTCGGCCTGGTCCCGGCCTCCGACGCGGTGGGCCTTCCGGTGCCGCCCGACCCGCAGGGCATCAGGGACGCCCTGGACCTGCTGCTGACCCAACTCGCGGTCCGGATGGGGCCGCTGGTCGTGGTCGTGGACGACCTGCACTGGGCCGACCCGGAGTCGCTGGCCTGGCTGGTCGCCTTCGCCTCCCGGCTGCCCGGGGTCCCGCTGCTGATGGCGCTGGCGTTCCGCCCGGAGAGCCTGCCGATGGCCGGGGATCCGCTGCTCAGTCCCGTTCTCGGCGGCAGCGACGGCCTGCTGAGTCTGCGTCAGCTCGGTCCGGTGTCCGTCGAGACCCTGGTCCGGCAGGAGCTGGGCGCCGACGCCGACGACATGTTCTGCCGCGAGTGCTGGTCCAAGACCGGTGGCAACCCCTACGACCTGGTCGCTCTGATCGCCAGGCTGCGGGAGCGGTCCATGCCGCCGAACGACGAGTACCTGAGCGAGATCGGCGGGCTGGTCGCCGCCAACAAGGGCCCCGGGATCGCCCGTCGGCTGGAGAAGCTCGGGACCGACGCCTACCGCTTCGCCTACGCGGCGGCCATCCTCGACACCCAGATCGACCCGGACATGGCCGCCAACATCGCGGGCCTCAACCCGGCCGCCGCGCGCACCGCGGTGGAGAAGCTGCGCGCCGAGCGGCTGCTGCGCTCGGACTACAAGCCCGACGGCACGACCACCCTGGAGTTCGTCCACCCCACCATCGGCACCGCCCTGTACGAGACCATGCTGTCGCCCAGCATGCGCACCGCGATGCACGGCAAGGCCGCGCGCGAGATCATCGACGCCGGGCTCAGCATGGCGGAGGCGTCCCGGCACCTGCTGGAGACCCACCCCGAGGACGACCTGACGGTTGTCGAGCAGCTCCGGCAGGCCGCCGACGAGCACCTGGCGATGGGCGCGCCCGCGGCGGCGCACCGCTGTCTGGAGCGCGCCCTGCGGGAGCCCCCGGCCGAGGAGGACCGGGCCGACGTGCTGTTCGAGCTGGGCCGCTCGGCCCTGCTGACCGACCCGACGGTGACCGTCAACCACCTGCGGGCCGCCCTCACCACCCAGCCCGGCCTGCGGGTGCAGCGCCGGGAGGAGGTCGTGCTGCGGCTCGGCCAGGCCCTCGGCCACAGCAACCAGATGGGCGAGGCGGCCCGGGTGACCGCGGAGGAGGTCGAGCGGACCCAGCCGGGGCCGGCCCGGGTGCTGCTGGAGACGGCGTACTACATGTGGCGCGGCTTCCTGCGGGACGTCCCCGACGGCCCCGGGCACTCGCAGCGGCTGGCCGAGCTGTCCGCCGCGCGCGGTGACGGCGGGGCCAGCTCGCACGCCGTCCAGGTGCTCCGGGCCTGGGACCTCACCCTGCGCGGCGAGGACTCCCAGCAGGTGGTGGAGCTGGCCGGGTACGCCTTCGAGGACGGCAGCCTGGTCCGCGACATCGGCTGGACCAACACCATCTGGGGCTTCGAGATCCCGATCGTCCTCTGCCTGTCCTACATCTACAACGACCGGCTCGACCTCGCCTCGGAGCTGGCCAACGAGGGCGCCAACACCTACGAGCTGGCCGGGTGGAGCGGCGGCCACCTGGCCTTCGTCAACTTCGTGCGCGGGCTGGCGCTGTTCCGCTGGGGCCGGCTGGCGGAGGCGGAGTCCTTCCTCCGGTCGACCCTGCGCAGCTCGCTCCGGCTGGGCCGGGGCCTGCCGCTGGAGTGGGACGTCATCGGCGTCCTCTGCGAGACCCTGATGGCCCGGGGCCGGCTGCAGGAGGCGGTGGACCTCGCCCAGCAGTACGGCTTCGGTCCGCCCTTCCCGCCGGTCATGGTCCTGCCGGACGCGCCCACCCTGTACGGGCGGCTGCTGCTGGCGCAGGGACGGCGGAAGGATGCGGTGCAGCAGCTGGAGCAGGCGGGCGCCGGGCTGGAGGCACGCGGTTGGCGCAACCCGGTCTGGGCGCCCTGGGCCGGCGAGCTGGCCCGCGCCCTCGCGCCGGAGTCGCCCGAACGGGCGGCGGAGCTGGCCGAGAAGGCACTCCAGGACGCGGAACGGGTGGGCAGCAACTCCGCGATCGGCATCGCGCTGCGGACCAAGGCGGCGCTGGCCGCCCCGGCCGAGGCGCTCGACCTGCTCCGGCAGTCGGTGGAGGCGCTCGGCAAGTCGCCCGCGGCCTACGAGCACGCCCTGGCGCTGGTCGACTACGGCTCCGCGCTCCGCCGGGCGGGGCGTCCCCGGGACGCGGTCAGCGTGCTGGAGCAGGGCGTCGAGCTGGCCACCCAGTGCGGTGCGGACGGGCTGAGCGCGCGCGGTCAGGGGGAGCTGGTGGCGGCCGGTGCGAGCCCGCACCGGATGCGCGCGGTGGAGACGCGGGCGCTGAACGCCCGTGAGCGCCAGGCGGCGGAACTCGCCGTCGAGGGCCTGACGGTGCGCAAGATCGCCGCCCGGATGCGGGTGAGCGAGAATGAGGCCCGACGGCTGCTGGCCTCGGCCCACCGCAAGGTCGGCGCCGGTCCCGAGGGGCTGTCCCGGGCCCTGGAACCGGGGGAATAGGGCCGGTCCGGCACTGGTTGGACCCTGGCAGCGCAGCACCGAGCAGCAGATCGAGCCGAAAGCAGGTCAACGCACCATGAGCACTCTCGAGCTCACCAAGGACAACTTCAACGAGGTCGTCGAGAAGAACGACTTCGTCCTGATCGACTTCTGGGCGGCCTGGTGCGGTCCCTGCCGCGGCTTCGCCCCGGTGTACGACAAGGCGGCCGAGGACAACCCGGACCTGGTCTTCGCCAAGGTGGACACCGAGGCCCAGCAGGAGCTGGCCGGTGCCTTCGAGATCCGCTCCATCCCCACGCTGATGATCATCCGTGACCGCACGGTGGTCTTCTCGCAGCCCGGTGCGCTCCCCGCCCCCGCCCTGGAGGACCTGATCAAGCAGGCCCGGGCGCTGGACATGGACGAGGTGCGGCGCGAGGCGGAGCAGCAGCAGGGCGCGTCCGAGTAGCCAGCGGAGGTCCGGCCCGGCCACTGCGGCCGGGCCGTTACGGCCGGGCCGACCAGGAGCGCTGCGGCCGGTACTCGACTACCGTCAGCGCGATGGCGACATGGCGGTCCACCAGCGAGTCCAGGCTCAGCTCGCCGCCGTCGGGGCGGAACCACTGGGAGACCGCGTTGCACATGGCGATCACGGTCCGGCGGGCCTCGTCCGGGTACGGGGTGAGGAAGACGCCCAGTTCGACGCCGGCGTCGATGGCGTCCCGGAACAGGTTGGTGGCCTCGGCCTGGCGCGCGCTGTAGCGGGCCAGCCGGTCCGGGTCGAGGCTGCGCTCCTCGGACAGCAGGATGTTGCTCCGGGCGTGGTGCTCCGCGCGGAACCGGGTGGTGGCGGCGACCACGGCGGACAGCCGGTCGGCCGGTTCCGTGCCGACCTGTTCCAGGGCGGCCGAGCAGGCGGCGAAGTAGGCGTCCATGCCCTCGTCGAGCAGCGCATGGAGCAGTTCCTGCTTGCCCGAGTAGTAGTGGTACATCGCCGACAGGCTCATCCCGGCGCGCTGGGCGATGTTCCGGATCGAGGCGCTGCCGAAGCCACGGGCGGCGAACTCCTCGCGGGCGGCCTCCAGCAGGGCGGTCTGTCCGGCAGGTCGCATGGGGATCCTTGCTGAAGGTGACTGATCGGTCGTTCGGATCCTAGCCCGGATCGGCCCGGTCGAGTCCGCCACGCCTCTGGACAGTGCCGCCGGGTACGCATAGCTTAACGATCGTTCGTGAAGACGAGATCATTCTGCCGCCGCAGGAGCCCTGATGACCGTGCACACCGACGACCCCGCCGGAATCTTCCAGGACGGCCTCGCCCGGGGCGAGCTCCGCTACCAGCGCTGCCGATGGTGCGACGACCGCTCCGCCCGGGTCCGGCTGCTGTGCGCGACCTGCGGTGGCACGGACTTCGCCTGGGAGTGCAGCAGCGGGCAGGGGCGGATCTACCGGATCCCCGATCCGGCCGGCGCCGCCGAGGCCGGGCGCACCGTGGTGATCGAGCTGGACGAGGGCTTCCGGATGAACGCCCGGCTCGCGGCCGTCCCGGCCCACCGGCTGTGGGCGGGGGCGCCGGTGTGCCTGGACGTCGCCGCCGCGGACGGCGGGGCGCTGCGCCCGGTCTTCCGTCCGGTTGCCGCCTGACCCGGACCGGATGCACGCTGGGCGCAGTGTTGAGCGCTGAAACCTGTGGGTGTTCCTGTCCGTCTCTACAGTTGGCACTTGACTGACGCGTCGTCTCACCCCAGGGGGCTGTTCCATGAAGAACACCACAGGCATCGTTCGGCACCGCGCGCTCGTCCGGCGCGTCGCCTCGGCCGCCGCCGTCGCTGCCGTCGTGGTCGGGGGCCTGGCCGTCGGTGCGGGGTCGGCCTCGGCCAAGTCGGCGATCGACATCGGCGTGCGCAGCCACAGTGTCGCGGTCGGCCAGTCGGTCCAGGTGACCGCGACCGGCAACAGCGACGACTTCGGCCCCACCCCCATCCGGCTGTGCATCGACGAGCGGAGCGGTTCCGGCGCCTGGCGACAGCTGGGCTGCGCTCCCGCCGGAACGTTCAGCCTTGACGCCAAGGCCCAGCAGCGGGGCGAACTCCAGTTCCGTGCACAGCTGTTCGGAATCTTCGGCCCGCACCACGCGGTGCTGGACCGCACCTCGGGCGCCGTGGACGTCCGGGTGCACTGACCCCCTGTGGACGAAATCCTTACCCTCCTACTAAGGTATGCCTAAGCTTAGCCCGCCGAAGATCGGCGGGCTGCTGTCGGCATGACCGGGGTGGGCCCGGGGAGGAGTCTCTTTCCATGTGGGACGACGCGTTTCCCAGCTTTCTGATCGGGCTGCGGGAGGGCCTTGAAGCGGGACTGATCGTCTCCATCCTGGTGGCGACACTGGTCCGCGCCGACCAGCGGGCACGACTTCCGCAGGTATGGACCGGCGTGCTGGCGGCCATCGCCCTCTCGCTCAGCTTCGGCGCGGTCCTCACCTTCACCGCGGCCAACCTTCCGACCAACGCCCAGGAGGCCTTCGGCGGCGCGCTCAGCGTGATCGCCGTGGCCTTCGTCACCGCGATGGTCTTCTGGATGCGGCGCAACGCCCGCAACCTCTCCGGTGAGATCAAGGAGAAGGTCGCCGCCGCGCTCGCGGTCGGCTCCGGGATGCTCGTGCTCACCAGCTTCCTCGCGGTCGGCCGCGAGGGCCTGGAGACCGCGCTCTTCATCTGGACCACGGCGCAGACGGCGGGCAGCTCGACCGGTCCGCTGATCGGCGCGGCCGTCGGCCTGGTGCTCGCGGTGTTGCTCTGCTGGGCGCTGTACCGGCGGGTGCTGAAGATCAACCTGACCCGCTTCTTCACCTGGACCGGGGTCGGCCTGATCATCGTCGCGGCCGG
>OVEP010004997.1_pt2 | contig 10102 bp, 13 predicted proteins | sample 1779801 | NCBI WGS metagenome assembly OVEP01 (sample SAMEA3914791, study PRJEB12502) | metagenome | biome: forest; material: soil | place: Canada | collected 2011-07-03 | depth 0.1 m
CCCGCCGCGCCCGCGTCCGCACCACCGCGCCCGACTACGAAGATACGGACGAGGAAGCCGAAGATCAGGTGAAGGGCAAGACCGCCGGCGAAGACGATGAAGAGGAGGAGCCCGAAGTGGTTACCCCCGAAATCGACGAAGTCGTGGTCGACGATCCCATCCTGGCCGAGGAAGACGAAGATCTCGACCCGGCCGACCCGGCGCGCGTCGCACCCGATACGGTCGACATGGATATCGAGGACGCCGACCTGGGCGAAGACGATGCCGACGACGTGCCCTTCCTGGAAGACGACGAGGACGACGATTTCGACGAGGATATCGAAGGTATTCCGGGCGAAGACGACGATAGCCTGTAAGAAAATGAAGCCGCCGGGACAACCGGCGGCTTTTTTGTGCGCTCACGCGTCGCATAGGCTCGGGCGGCCAAGAAACGCAAAGGCCGGCGGCCTCTCCGAACGCCAAAGCGTTCGGAGATCACGGTGCATTCTATCTCAGCTGACGCGGATCGATGACGACGTGACGGATGCGTTTACGATCCCAGGTATAGGTGATGTGCACCAGGCCGTCGTCGGTCTGGATGACTGCCGGATAGGCGTAACCCTCGGGCAAGGGTTTGTCTTCCAGGGTCAGGGCCGGCCGCCAGGTCACTCCATCGTCGGACAAGGCGATGTTCAGCGGCCAGCGCGGCCCGCTGCCCGGCTGGTCGGGAAAATGCCCCGCATGGTTATAGACGACCAGTTGCCGCCCGTCCTTCAGCGTCACGGCATCGATGCCGGAATTGGGGTTGGGCAGGTCGATGGCGGCCAGCCCGCTCCAGGTCCGGCCCTGGTCGCGCGACCACGTCATGGCCAATGCGCCCTGCTGTGTCCGCGCCAGGGCTTCCAGGCGGCCATCCTTGTGGAACAATATGGTGGGCTGGATGGCGGCTAGACCGACGGGTGACGCGACGTCCGCGGTCCGGGTCCAGGATATGCCCCGGTCCGGGCTCAGCTCGAAATGAAGATGCCAGGCCAGGCCTTGACCACCGACGGGATCTTCGACGGACGATCCCGAGAGCCAGGACCCGTCGGCCAGAACGACCGGCTTGTCCTTGATCGGTCCCAATATACCTTCGGGCAGGCGGCGCGGTGCGCTCCACGTGCGGCCATCGTCCGTTGAGGTCACAACCATGCCCCACCATGACTGGGGACTGGGACCGACCTTGTAGAACAGGAACAGGTCGCCGCCGGGCGCCTGGAACAGCACGGGATTCCATGTCGGATAGCGTGTGCCGTCGGGCTGGACGCCGTCGGCGACGCAGACCGGTTTCTGCCATTGGCCCTCCTGCTGGCGCGCCACCCAGATGGTGACGTCGGGCGCGCGCTCCTGGGTGCCGCCGAACCAGGCTGCGACCAAGGTGTGGGCAGGTGTTTCGGCGATCGTCGAGGCGTGAGATTGCGGGTAAGGCGGATGGTCGTCGATGAACTCGGACTTGAGGATGGGTCCCTCGGCCTGGGCGGGGACGCAGAGCAGGGTTAAGCTCAATGACAGACCGGCCAACCAGGTAAGGATGGGTTTCATGCGGGCATCCTTTCCGGGATTTCGTACCGATATAAGCGGCAATCGGAGCAAGGGGAAAGAGGGCGAGCGTATTTTCAAATTGAGCGCGGCTTGGGCCGCGCACTTTTTGCTCGGGCTCAGCGGAGTGACGCGCCGAACCGCGCGGTTCGACTCTGGTTCACCATTAAAAAACCCGCCCAAGCGGGGCGGGTGTTTTAATGGTGGAGCTTAGCGGAGTCGAACCGCTGACCTCTTCAATGCCATTGAAGCGCTCTACCAACTGAGCTAAAGCCCCATATCCATTCGGAAGGGTTGGCGGGGTCAGGGCGTGACCGCCCGGCTCCGCCAAGGCGGCGACTTCTATTTCAAGGCCGTTCGCCTTGCAAGCCCCTTTTTCAATTTTTTTGTGCGCGGTTCGTGACCGGCGCTTTTACCTTTCATTATCGAATTTTAACCGGAGTTTTTGCCAAAAAAGCTCATGGCCCCAAAGTCATGGCCAAAGATTTGCATGCCGGTGGGTATGCAGGGTCAGGAGTTGTTCAAATGAAAAAGATTTTTGCCGCCAACTGGATTTCGGCCGCTCGCGCGATGGCGCCGGCGTCGAATACCGCCATTCCGATGTTTCATCCGCTGCGCCCGGGTATCGGCGCCGCCGGGTCACGCCTGGAACTGGCCGCCGCGACTTCGGCGCGCGATTAAACCTGGCCTTTGACGGCCCTGCGTCCCATCTAAGGTGGCAGGCAAACGTGGAGGCCGCCATGGGTGACGTCATCGACAATGCGCGCGAACACCGCTTCGAGCTCGAAGAAGACGGGCTGATGGCGATCGCCGAGTATCATCTCAAGGATGACAGCCTGTATATCGACTATGTCGAGAGCCCGCCGGCCCTGCGCGGCACAGGTGCCGCCGGCCGCCTGATGGAAGGCGTCATGCAGGCCGCCCGCGCCCGGAACTACAAGGTCATCCCGGTCTGCGGCTATGCCGTGGCCTGGATCAAACGCCATCCCGATCATCAGACATTGCTGAAATAGCCGCGAATTGGCTACACAGGGCGGATGATCACCACCCTGGCCATTTCCGGTTATCGTTCGCTGCGCGACGTCGTCGTGGCGCTGGAGCCGCTGACCGTGGTCACCGGCGCCAACGGCTCGGGCAAGTCGAGCTTATACCGCGCGTTGCGCCTATTGGCCGATATCGCTCATGGCAATGTGATCCGGGTCCTGGCTCAGGAAGGCGGATTGAGCTCAACCCTGTGGGCAGGGCCCGAAAAGTTTTCACGTGGAATGAAAGACGGCAGCCAGCCGGTTCAGGCCACGGTTCGAAAGAATTCGGTCGCTCTGAAGCTGGGTTTCGCGACTGAAGACTATGGCTACGCGATCGATTTGGGGATGCCGATTCCCACCCCATCGTCCCTGTTCAATCAGGATCCGCATATGAAGGCCGAGAGCCTGTGGGTCGGGCAGGTCTTGCGTCCACGCAACGAGATCGCCAGCCGCAGGGGACCAAGTGTCCGCATACGCGACGGCGCCGGCGAATGGCGACAGGCGCTCACGAGCCTGGCTTCGTTCGACAGCATGATGACGCATGCGGCCGATCCGCGGGATGCTGTCGAACTGTTGCGTCTGCGCGACCATATGCGCGGGTGGCGCTTCTACGATCATTTCCGCACCGATCGCGACGCCGCCTGCCGTCGCCCCCAGATCGGGACCCATACGCCGGTGATGGCCAGTGACGGGACCGATCTGGCGGCGGCCCTGGCGACCATTATGGAAATCGGCGCCGGCGAAGATCTGCGGGAAGCGATCGAAGACGCCTTTCCCGGATCGGTGGTTGATGTGTCGATCCTCGACAGCTATTTCGAAGTCCACATGCGTCAGAAGGGTTTGCTCAGGCCATTGACGGCCGCTGAGCTCTCGGATGGCACGTTGCGCTATCTCCTGCTGGCCGCGGCGTTGCTGTCGCCGCGGCCACCGGCCTTCATGGTGCTCAACGAACCGGAGATGAGCTTGCACCCCGACCTTCTGCCGGCCTTGGGACGTCTGATCGTCAGGGCATCCCAACACGGCCAGGTGCTGGTGGTGTCGCACTCGGCCGAACTTGTGTCCGCGCTCGAAGCCGCGGGCAAGGTTCACCGTATTCAACTGGAAAAGGCGCTCGGCGAAACCCTGATCTTCGAGCACGATGAACCGGCTTGGGAATGGCCATCGCGATAGGCATAGTGATGACAGAAACCGTAACCCTTTGGCGGCCTGTTGGGCCGCAGGAACTGGCGTTGATCGAGGCGTCCGGTATGAAGGCTTTTCCGCCGCGCCTGCCCGAGCAGCCGATCTTTTACCCTGTGACGACCGAAGCCTAAGCCGTGAAGATCGCCCGTTACTGGAACGTGCCGGACAGCGGCTCGGGCTTCGTCACGCGTTTCGACGTCGATAAGGGGTTCCTGGATGCGTACCCGGTGCAGGACGCGGGCGGCATCGCTCACCGGGAATACTGGATTCCGGCGGGCGACTTGCTCGCTTTCAATGACGCTATTGTCGGGGCAATCGAAGTCGTCGCCCGCTTTCCCTGACCGACGAGAGTTCCGCACCGTTCAGCGCTGTCACGAGTCCGGGTCCAGGGTCCTTCGGACCCTGGCTACCACTTGGTTGGCTTGGGATTGCGCTCGGCAAAGTCGATCTGGTGCCAGTAGGGGTAGGGCGGGGTCTTGCGGCTGACGGCGTCGAGACGGTCGATCTGGTCCTGGCCCAGCGACCAGCCGACGGCGCCCAGGTTCTGCTGCAGCTGTTCGGCATTGCGCGCGCCGACGACGACATTGCACACGCTGGGCCGCGACAGCAGCCAGTTCAGTGCGACCTGCGACACGGTCTTGCCCGTTTCATTGGCGACATCGGCCAGCACATCGACCACGTCGTAGAGATAGGCGTCGTCGACCGGCGGACCGCCGACCTCACCGCCCTGGGCGATGCGGCCTTCCTTGGGCGGACTATTACGGCTGATCTTGCCGGTCAGGCGGCCCCAGCCCAGTGGCGACCACACCATGGTGCCGACACCCTGGTCGAGCGCCAGCGGCATCAGCTCGTGCTCGTAGTCGCGGCCGATCAGCGAATAATAGCCCTGGTAGGCAACGAAGCGGTTGAGGCCGCATTTTTCCGAGGTCGCCAGCGCCTTCATCAGATGCCAGCCGGAATAGTTGGAGCAACCGATGTAGCGGATCTTGCCCGAGGTGATCAGGGTGTCCAGCGTCGACAGGATCTCTTCGAGCGGCGTTAAGGCATCGAAGCCGTGCATGAAATAGACGTCGATATAGTCGGTCTGCAGCCGCTTCAGGCTGGCCTCGACCTCGCGCAGCAGGTGCCAGCGCGACGAGCCCTTCTCGTTGGGGCCGTCCCCCATGGAGAAGCTGGCCTTGGTGGCGATCAAGGCCTTGTCGCGGCGGCCCTTCAGGGCGCCCCCCAGCACCTCTTCCGAAGCGCCGCGTGAATAGATGTTGGCGGTGTCGAAGAAGTTGACGCCGGCATCGAGGCAGATATCGACCAGTTTGGACGCCTCCGCGACGTCGCTTGCGCCCCATCGTTCGAAAAAGGCGCCCTGGCCGCCGAACGTGCCGGTGCCGAAGCTCAGGACGGGAACTTTCAGGCCGGACCGGCCGAGTGTGCGATATTCCATGGGGGCGCTCCTTTTCAGATGCCCTGAATTTGGGGAGCGTTTTGCTGCGCCGCAATCGGGGGAATGTGGAAAAGCGCCACCCGGCGTGTTAGACCGCCGATATGATCGCCCTGCAGGATGAATGGACAAAGCTGTGCGCCGCCCTGGGTGTCGAGGCGGTCTATGCGGAACGGCTATGGACGCATCTGGGCGAAGTCTATGGCGAACCGCATCGCCACTACCATACGCTCGACCATATCGCGGCGGTGGTGACCGACGCCGTGCGCTTGCGCGATCGTTTCCAACGGCCTGACGCCGCTGTGCTGGCGCTGTTTTTCCACGACGTCGTCTACGATGCGGCGCGCCGCGACAATGAAGCGCGCAGCGCCGACAGGCTGGAGCTCTGGCTGGGCCGCCGCATTGACGCCGGTGTCCTTGCCTTTTGCCGTCGGACTATCGAGGCGACCGCGTCCCATGCCGCCCGTGGCGACAGCGATATGGATCTGGTCCTCGACATCGACATGGCCATCCTTGGCGCTTCGCCGGAGGCCTATTGGCGCTATGCCGAAGGTGTGGCGCGCGAATATCTGCCGGTCTACGGTTTCGACACCTATGCCGCCGGCCGCACGAGGCTTTTTCTTGAACCGACCCTGGCGCGCGGGTCTCTCTTCCTGACGCCATCGTTTGCCGGACTCGAAGCGCAAGCCCGCGCCAACCTGGCCGACGAGTTGGCGCAATGGACCTCCGGCGCGTTTGCCCGGCGGCTGCAATCGGGTCTATAAGCCCGGCACGATTTCACAGGAGTTTCCCCAATGGGACAGATGATCACCCTCACCCGCGCGGACGGCGGCAGCCTTGAGGCCTATGTTTCCGAGGTCAATCCGACCTTGCCCGGCGTCATCATCCTGCAGGAATGGTGGGGCCTGAACGATCAGATGAAGGCCATTACCGACCGTCTGGCCTCGGAAGGCTTCAATGCCCTGGCACCCGATCTGTTCCATGGCCGCGTCGTCGGCTACGACGAAAGCTCGGAAGCGGCGCACCTGATGGACGGCCTCGATTTCCCGGCCGCCGTGCACCAGGACATCGCCGCCGCCCTGGCGCACCTGGCCGCTATCAACCCCAAGGTCGGCATCATCGGTTTCTGCATGGGCGGGGCGCTGACCATCGCCTCGGCGGTGCGCCTGAAAGGCTTTGGCGCGGCCGTCTGTTTCTACGGCATGCCGCCGCGCGAATTCGCCGATCCGGCCGATTTGCGCGTACCGTTCCAGGGCCATTTCGGCGAGAAGGACGAGTGGGTCAGCCCAGCGGTCGTCGCCGACACCCAGGCGCGCATGGAAGCGGCCGGCCAGCATCCGGAAATCTTCAGCTATCCGACCGACCACGCCTTCTTCAACAAGATGCGCCCGGAAGTCTATGACGCGGACGCCGCAGAAAAAGCCTGGAGCCGGATGATCCCGTTCCTGAAGCAACACCTTTAGACTTGGATCAGCACCCCTCACCGCGCCGATTGACGTTTGCCCGGTTTGGGCTTAGGCCGGGGGCCGTGCGGGGTGTCCCTTTAAGGTATAGAGACTTGACCATATTCTTCCATGAGGGCGACCTGCCGGACGGGCTCGACCTTGGCGCCGTCGTCGCCATCGATTCCGAAACCATGGGCCTGCGTTTTCGACGTGACGATTTGTGCGTCGTGCAATTGTCGGCCGGCGACGGCCATGCGCACGTCGTCCGCATGCAGCGCCCGGGCTATCACTGCCCCAATCTCAAGCGCCTGCTGACCGATAAAAGCGTGCTGAAGCTGTTCCACTACGGCCGCTTCGATATCGGCATGTTCCTGCTGCACCTCGGCGTCGAGACGTCACCGGTCTATTGCACCAAGATCGCGTCGAAGCTGGCGCGCACCTATACCGACCGCCACGGCCTGAAGGACCTGGTGCGCGAGCTGCTCAATGTCGACCTTTCCAAGGCGCAGCAATCCAGCGACTGGGGCGCCGACACCCTGACGCCGGAACAGCTGGCCTATGCCGCATCCGATGTGCTGCACCTGCACGGCTGCCGGGAAAAGCTCGACGCCATGCTCGCGCGCGAGGGCCGCGCCGAACTGGCCAAGGCTTGTTTCGATTTTTTGCCGCAGCGCGTCAAACTCGATTTGGCAGGATGGGAAGATTGCGATATCTTCGCGCACTCATGGGCCTAAGCAAAATGCGTTCAGGCGGAAACGCCCCCTCGGCGCATTTCGCGGTAACAGGCCCATCCAGTTGAAGAAGACTCATGACCGTTTTGGATATCACCGCCCGCTTCGAGCCTGAACTCGATGCCGAGACCGAGGTGCTGGAGAGACGCGCCCGCCTGGCCAAGCAACTGGTCGCGGTGCGCCGGCGCTCTCGCCTCATTCGCGGTCTGCGGTTCTGGCTTCCGGCGTCTATGGTCTTGCTTGGCCTGTTTAATGTCGGCTGGATCGTTGTCGTCAGCATTATCAATTCGTTCAATCTCTATTCCGGCGCCATCAACGAAATCCGCATGACCAGCCCGCATTTCTTCGGTCAGAGCGACAAGGGCGACCACTATACGGTCAGCGGTCTGGTGGCGGTGCGTCAGGGCGTCGACGCGCCGATCTTCACCATGAAGTCGGTATCGATCGAATATCGCACCAGCACCCAGGGGGCGAGCCACGTACAATCGGCCAACGGCGTCTATAATCGCGACACCCAGACGGTGACCCTGACCGGCAATGTCATCATGCGGCCGGGCAATTCCGACATGGTCTATCGTACCGAGTATGCCCTGCTCGATTTGTCCAAATCGCAGATTTCCGGCGACAAACACATTGATGGAATTGGTTCCATGGGTCATATAACTGGCGAATCCTACCTGCTTTCCGATAATGGCAAGGCGATGCAGCTTCATGGGCGCGGCAATGTTCAGGTCTTCGAGCTGATAAACAATACCCACTAGGCTCAACAGGACAACGAGGCGGCGGGATGCGAAAGGGAATGCGGGCGATGAAGATGCATACGGCTCTGGCGGTGGCGGCGGGCGCGCTGTTGGCGGCGACCTCCCTGGCGGGCATGGCCGTGTCCACGGGGGCCGCGGCGCAGGACGTGTCGGGCAAGGGTGGCCCGGTGCAGGTCGGCGGCGACAACTGGCATGCCGACCAGAGCATCCACACCGAATACTGGGACGGCCGCGTCGAGGTGCAGCAGGACGACGCCCAGTTGCGTGCCGACCATATGAAGCTGATCCATCTTCCCGGCGGCCCCAATGGCGACGACCAGAAGAGCTGGGGCGACGTCGTCCGCATGGAGGCGGAGGGCAACGTCTACTACAAGACCGAAGACCGCACCATGACCGGCGACAACGCCGTCTATACCAAGGAAGACGATACGGTGGTCATCACCGGAGCGAAAGTCATCCTGAAGCAGGGTGAGAACGTCATGACGGGGACGCGGCTGGTGTCGCACCCCAATGCCGGGACCTCGACCTTCGATTCGAGCCCTGAATCGACCAATCACGGCCGCGTCGTCGCTGTCCTCTATCCCAACCAGGACGACAACGGCAATCCGAAGCCGAAGACGTCGACCTCCACAACGGGCAAGCCGGGCGCCAAACCTGGAACGCCGGGCAAGACGACGGCACCCAAGACGACCGCGTCGAAGTCGTCCGCGGCATCCAGCAGCAGCAGCGGTGTGCCACATTAAGTATCGCGGCGCCTCGCTTTGTCGGCGCTTTTCGACGGCGGTGGGGTTAATATCGCCGCGGAGCTCAACCCTTCTTGATTGGATTTACGGATAGTGCCGAACCTGAGTGCAGAACAAGCGGTGTTTACGGCGCCCCGGCCGGCGCCCGAGGACGGCATCGCCGTCCAGGGCATAGGCAAGTCGTACCGCGAACGCGCCGTCGTCAAGAGCGTGAGCCTGCAGCTCGGCCGGGGTGAGGTCGTGGGCCTGCTGGGCCCCAACGGCGCCGGCAAGACGACCTGTTTCTACATGATCACCGGCCTTGTCGAAGCCGATTACGGGACGATCATGCTGGACGGCCAGGACATCACCCACCAGCCGATGTACCAGCGCGCGCGCATGGGTATCGGTTACCTGCCGCAGGAAGCGTCGATTTTCCGCGGCATGACGGTGGAACAGAACCTGCTGGCCGTGCTGGAGCTGCGCGAAAAGGATCCGGCGGTCATCAAGGCCGAAGTCGATAGGCTGCTCGAAGAACTGCGTGTCACCCACATTCGCCATTCACCGGCCACCGCCTTGTCGGGCGGTGAACGCCGCCGCGTCGAAATCGCCCGCGCCCTGGCCAGCAAGCCGTCCTTCATGCTGCTGGATGAGCCTTTCGCCGGTATCGATCCGCTGGCCATCACCGATATCCGCGAAGTCATCAACTACCTCAAGGGTCGCGGCATCGGCATACTGATTACCGACCACAACGTCCGCGAGACGCTGGAAATCGTCGATCGCGCGCAGATCATCCACTCCGGCGAAGTCCTGTTCGAGGGCACCGCCCACCAGATCACTCACGATCCCGAAGTCCGCCGCGTCTATCTCGGCGACCACTATCAGTAACCTCCGGCGAACGGAGGTTGGGGGAGAGTCCTCCGGGTGCGAAGCGCCGGATGCAGCCAAGAAATGGCGATTTCCTTTTTGGCACGACACTGAGTTTTGGGAGTTTATTCGTGCCCTCAGGGCACGAAGGCGTTAACCTTTATCTGCTATCGCAGAGGCTCTGGAATTTCGTTTAACGCATTCGCGAATCGCATGGCGCTCGGACAAAGGCTCGAACTCAGGCAAGGACAGGGGCTGGTCATCACGCCCCAGCTGCAGCAGGCGATCAAGCTGCTGCAATTGTCGAATCTCGAGCTGGAAGCGGTCATCGAGGCGGAGCTGGAACGCAACCCGCTGCTGCAGCGCGAGGACGGCGA
>OVEP010000751.1_pt1 | contig 10095 bp, 8 predicted proteins | sample 1779801 | NCBI WGS metagenome assembly OVEP01 (sample SAMEA3914791, study PRJEB12502) | metagenome | biome: forest; material: soil | place: Canada | collected 2011-07-03 | depth 0.1 m
TGCAAGTTTCGATCCCGGCCAGACTGCGCCGCCTTATAGGGCGCCCCAGTGGCCGAAGGCCCTAATCAGCGTACACCATTGGCGCCAAAGCGGGCCGTCCACACCAACACAGCGTGCGTGTTTCGCTCCGGTCCCGCGCCGAAATGAATTTCGACGCGGGACCGGAGCGACCTGGACTGCCGGCGCGGCGCTGATCGACGCTGGAACCAGGCTAAAATTTCATCCTGATACCCGCATTGAAGTAGCGGCCGATGCGGTCATAGACCCCGTTGGTCGGGCTGGAGAAGCTGGTGGGATTGGTGACGTCCACCGGCGGGTTCTTGTTGAACAGGTTGGTGACGCCGAAATAGAGCTCGTCGGCCTCCGACACCATCGACGGCCGATAGGTCATGTTGAGGTCGGTGTACCAGATCGAGGGGACGTTGTTGTCGCTGGTCGTGGTGGTGGCGGTCAGGTTGGCGTTCATCAGCACGCTGGCGATATAGCGCTCCTGGACCTCCAGCTTCCACTCGTCCTGGCCATAGCTGACCGTGAAGCTGCCGCGCCATTTCGGCGCCGGCGCGGTGTCGAGCACCTGCAGCGGCGACGAGCCGGCGACCTGGGTGTAATAGGCGGTGATGTGGTTCAGCAGGGCCCGCATGCCGAGATCGCCGCCCAATATCCGGGTGGTGTAGGAGCCCTCGAAATCATAGCCGATCGTCTTGATGGCGCTGACATTCATCTCCTTCGTGTAGACGGTGATGGTGCTCGGGCTGGTGCGGATGATGTTGGAGCACATCGCGCTGTTGCCCTCGCCGCACAGATCGATCTCCTGCTGGGTGGTCAGGGCGGCGATCGCGTCCTTGATCTCGATCTGATAGTAATCCAGCGAGGTTTCCAGCCCCGGCAGCCAGTCGGGCCGGTAGACGCCACCCGCGGTCGAGGTCAGGGCATGTTCCGGCACCAGGTCGGAATTGCCTTCGCTGACCTGCAGCGTCGCCGTGGTGACGCCGTGATAGACGCTGTTGTTGCTGTTCTGGGTCGCGGTGTTGAACAGTTCGAGCACATCAGGCGCTCTGATGTCCTGCGACCTGGTGTAGCGCAGGCGGAATTCGTCGGTGATCTGGTCGTTGATGCCGTATTTCCAGGTGCGCGCGATGCCCTGCAGGCTGTAATCCGCCTCGCGCCCGGCCAGATCGAGGCCTAGCGACTTGGTGAGGAACTGATCCTTCAGCAGCGGCACGCCGAGCTCCAGATAGCCTTCCTTGATGTTGTAGGACCCGTCGAGCGGCAGCGGGTTGAAGAAATTGAAGCTGCCCTGCTGGCCGATGCGGGAGGCGGGGACGCCGCGGATGCCGGTGAAGGTCGCCGTCTCCTGCGACAGCGCGTCCGAGGTCTGATCGGCCGCCTCGCGGCGATATTCGAAACCGGTGGCGACCGAGATCGGACCGGCCCCTAAGCTCAGGGTCTCGCCGAGATCGCCATTGAGGTTGAGCTGCGCGACATTCTGCGACAGGCGCAGATATTCGGTGGAGTTGCCGATCGCGTAATTGATCGCCGCCGAACTGGGCGAACCCTGGCCGAACAGATTGAGCGGCACGCAGCCGGGATTGTTGCCGCTCAGGGTGGCGCGGCAGACGATCTGGCCGTTGGAAGGATTGACCACCGCGTCGGCCGCCGCATAGAGGTGGTTCATGTTCATCAGGTTGTTTTCCGACACTTCCTGCCAGGTATTGCCGTAGGTGTAGGAAGCGTCATAGGTCCAGTCGCCGGCGATCGTGCCCTTGGCGCCGACGGCGAACCGCTCCATCTCGGTGCGCTGATCGATATCGACGAGCGGGAAATCCGCCTCGTAGCGCCCCATGGTGAAGGAGGCGATCTTGTCCTTGGTCATCAGCGCCTGGATCGAGGACGGCAGGAAGGCATTGCCCGAATAGATGGTGAACTGGTTGGCCGCGCCCTGCTGCGGATCGACATAATCGCCGGATTCCACATGGCTGGTGGCGAAATGCTCCTCGCCGAACAGCACCAGATGGTCGTTCACCTCGTAATCGACATGGCCGAACAGCACGACCCGGTTCTGATCCGGCGCGAAGGCGATGTTGGGGCGGCCGCCGTCGCCGCCGCTTTGGAACGAGGTGCCGGTGACGGTTCCGTAATTGAAGGGCGCGACGCCGCCGCCCGGCAGGAACTGGGTGCCTTTCAGCGCGGTGCTGTCGATCAGGCCGCCATTGGTGCCGAGCGAGCTGCGGATATTGGGGATCACCAGGATCGAGGGCTGGGTGCCGGTCACCGGATTGGGAATCTGCCCGGCCGGGTTCTCGAACCAGCTGCGGTGGCTGTCCTGGTCGGCGGCGACGCCCATCTCCTTGAACAGTTCGGCGCTGACCACGAAATGGCCGTTGCCATGGTCGAAATTCTGCCCGCCGGCGACGGACAGATGTTCCGAGGGCAAATCCCCATAGGTCGAGATGCCGCCGCCGAGATCGGTCTTGAGCCCGGTGAAATCCTTGTCGAGAACGAAGTTCACCACGCCCGAGACGGCGTCGGAGCCGTAAGCCGCCGAGGCGCCGCCGGTGACCACGTCGACCCGTTTGACCAGGAATTGCGGCAGCAGGTTGATATCGATCGAATCGGCGGAATCCGAGGCCACCACCCGGCGCCCATCGAGCAGCACCAGATTGCGGTTGGTGCCGAGGTCGCGCAGATTCAGAAGGTTCTGTCCGTTCAGGCCGCCGGTGGCCGCCGTGATCGGCACGCCGGTCTGGGCCGTCGGCGCGAATTGCGGCAATTGGTTGAGTCCGTCGGCCAGATTGTTGGGCGCGAGGTTGCGCAGATCGTCCCCCGTAATCGCCGTCACCGGCGTCGGCGTGTCGAAGCCCGATTTGATGCGGGTGCCGGTCACGACCACTTCGGCGGTGGGGCTCGCGCCCGCCGCCGGGTCTTCCTGGGCCTGCGCCGAGCGCGCCGCCAATCCGAGAAGGATGAGGCTGGCGCCGCCCAGGAGCGGCGAAATTCTGCTGCGTGTCGATTTCATGCTGGTCTTCCTCCCTGGCCCCGCCGTCTGTGCGGCAGGTGACGATGGAGCATTTGGGAGGCGAGACATTCTGTCAAATATCAATAAATTCTACTTTCAATACCTTTTTGATATGAAGCGCGTCATATCGAAAAGATATGCAGCTTTCGCTTTTCCGTATTGGACAGAATGGCGCGGTCCGAAAATGATAGGCAAAAGACCTGGGAGAAAACGATGTGCTCGAAAGTGTTGAAGCTGGCTGTTGCCGGATTGGCGGCAATGGGAAGCCTGGCGATGGCGGCCGATGAGTCGGATTCGGCCCGGGGCGCGGTCAAGGTGGTGGCCGATCCGCTGATCAGCGTGCAGGGATCCTCCGGCAACGGTCTGTTGCCCGGCTATGTGTCGCGCGACTGGGAAAAGCCGCAGCCGGCGGTGACCCGCGCGGTGCTGGTGTTCCATGGGCGCCTGCGCGACGCCGACGTCTATTGGCGCTCGGCGCAGAAGGCGCTGGAGGCTTCGGGCCAGGCCGATCAGACGATCATGATCGTTCCCCAGTTTCTCGCCGATCCCGATATCGGCGCGCATGGGCTGCCGGCCAATTATCTGCATTGGGGCCTGGTCGACTGGGAGGGCGGCGACGCCGCCAATGGTCCCATTTCAGTCAGTTCGTTCGACGCCATCGACGCCATTTTCGCCAAGCTGTCGGATCGCAATCTGTTCCCCAATCTCAAGACGGTGGTGGTGGCCGGCCATTCCGGCGGCGCGCAGATCGTCCAGCGCTACGCGGTGGTCGGCAAGGGCGAGGGGCCGCTGACGAAGGCGGGAATCCATGTGCGCTATGTCGTGGCCAATCCGTCCTCCTATCTCTATTTCAGCGCCGAGCGTCCGGTCGCGCCGGTGGGCGCCTGCCCCAAGGTCGATTCATGGAAATATGGCTGGGCCGACGCGCCGGCTTATGCGCGGGACAAGGCACCCCAGGCCTATGAGGCGACCTATGTGCAGCGCGACGTGATCTATCTGCTCGGCACCAACGACACCAATCCCAATCATCCCGCGCTGGACAAGAGCTGTGCCGCGGAAGCCCAGGGACCGTACCGCTTCGCCCGCGGCACCGCCTATTTCAGCTATCTCATGAAGCGTCATCCGGGGATGACCGCCCAACGGCTGGTCACTGTCGACGGGGTGGGGCATGACGGCGACGCCATGTTCACCTCGGGCTGCGGCCTGTCCGCCTTGTTCGACAGCGACACCTGCCCGGCGGCGAAAAGCCGGAACTGAGGACGACACCGTGATCGACAAATTGGCGAAACTGCAGGTCGGGCCGCTGCCTCTGCCGGTCTATCTGCTGCTGGCGGCCGTGCTCTACGGCGCGTCGATGGCCGGGCGGCTTCCCGAGGACATGATCGGCGGATTCGCCGCCATCATGGTGCTGGGCTGGCTGTTCGGCGATATCGGGCTGCGGACGCCGCTGCTGAAGGATATCGGCGGGCCGGCCATCGTCTCGATGTTCATTCCCTCGATCCTGATCTTTTACCATCTGCTGAACGCCGATCTGTTGAAGGCGATCACGGCGGTGATGAGGACCTCGAACTTCCTCTATCTCTACATCTCCTGCCTGGTGTGCGGCAGCATCCTCGGCATGCGGCGCCAGGTGCTGATCCAGGGCTTCCTGCGCATGGCGGTACCCTTGGCCGCGGGCACCCTGGCCGCGACCGCGGCCGGCCTGGCGATGGGCGCGCTGCTGGGATATGGCGTGAAGCAGACCTTCTTCTTCATCGTCATGCCGATCATGGGTGGCGGGATCGGCGAGGGGATCCTGCCTTACTCCCTGGTCCTGTCGGACGTTCTCAGCCTGCCGCAGGCCGGGATCATCGCGCGGTTGGCGCCCGCCGCCATGCTGGGCAATGTGGCGGCGATCGTCGCCTGCGGGCTGCTGAAGAAGCTCGCGGCGGCGCGACCCGACCTGGATGGCCAGGGCTTGCTGGTCCGGGGCGGAGACGATCAGAACCTGGTGGCCGAAATGAACGCCGAAAAGCCGGCGGATTTCGCTCTGATGGGCGGCGGCCTGCTGCTGGCCTGCGGCTTTTTCATCTTCGGCAGCCTGGTCTCGCCGCTGATCGGCGTGCCGGGCGCGATCATCATGATCTTCACCGCGGCCACGGTGAAGATCGCGAAGCTGATGCCGGAGCGCATGGAACTGGGCGCGTACCAGATGTATCGCTTCATCGCCGGCAGCCTGACCTGGCCGCTGCTGGTCGGGCTCGGCGTCCTGTACCTGCCATGGCAGGACGTGGTCGCGGCGGTGACGCCGGCCTATGTCGCCATCTGCGCGGCTACCGTGCTGGCCATGGTCGCCTCGGGTTTCTTCGTCGGCAAGGCGCTGGGCATGTATCCGATCGAAGCCGCCATCGTCACCGCCTGTCACAGCGGCCTGGGCGGCACCGGCGACGTCGCCATCCTGTCGGCGGCCAACCGCATGGGGCTGATGCCGTTCGCCCAGGTTTCGACCCGGCTGGGCGGCGCCATCATGATCGTGCTGGCGACGTTCCTGCTTAAAGTGATCGGCCCGTGAACGGCGGGCGGTTGAGGGCTTGTCCCGTGGCGCCCATTCAGCTACTCGTCGGACATGGATATGCGTATCGTGAAGGTCGGGGTATTCGCCGCGTTCGTTCTGTTTTCGCCCGCCATCCTTGTGGCCGGTGAGGAGTCGACGGCGGTCGTCGAATATCGGGCGCTCAATCTGACCAAGGATCCGAAGGCCGCCGCCGCTGGAGAGTACAAGCTCGATCCGCATCACGCCTCGGTGGTGGCCAAGCTCGCCCATATGGATCTGTCGCGCTACACGCTGCGGTTCGACGATGTCAAAGGGCGGTTTTCCTATGATCCGGCCAATCCCACGGCCACCGCGATAGAGATCTCGATCGATCCGAAATCGGTCGATACCGGCGACCAGGCCTTCGACAAGAAGATCGCCGAGCGTTATTTCGAGGCGGCGACCTATCCGACGATCAGCTTTACCTCCACCGCGATCCGGCCCGATGGTGACCAGGGGAGGGTCGAAGGCATCCTCGATTTTCACGGCGTCAAGAAACCGGTGACGCTGAACATCGTCTATCGGGGATATACCGGTCTCGACGGGCAGGGACGCATGGGCTTCTCCGGCGAGACCAGCTTCAAGCGTTCCGAATTCGGTGTCGACGGCTGGATTCCGCTCGAGGCCGACGAGGTCGCCATTCTGATCGAGACGGAATTCATCAAGACGCCCTGATCGCTTTTTCGCTTTCTGCCCGGCGTCGGAGAGGCGAAAATGGGTGGTCATGCAAAGCCTGAAGATCCTCCTGCTGGCCTCGATGGGACTGGTCTCGGCCGCGGGGTGGGCCAGCGATCACATCACGTGGCTGCATCCCGAATTCCCGCCGTCCTATATCGCGTCGGGCGAATTCGAGGGGCAGGGCTATCTCGACCAGCAATTGGCCGCTCTTCAGCCGATGCTGCCCGGCTTTACGCAGAGCGTCGTCACGGCGCCGCTGGCGCGCATCTGGCATGAGCTGCCGCGCGCGGATGGTTACTGTTTCCTGGGCGCCTCCATTACCGAGGAACGGCTGAGACTCGCGTTTTTCTCGAAGCGGGGTATCTATACGCCGATCATCCAGCTTGCCGTCCGGAGCGAAGAGGCCGAGCGCATCCGTCCCTATCTCGACGCGCGGGGCGAGGTGGAACTGGACAAGCTCAAATCGGCGCCGGATCTGCTTGGGGCCTATACCGACACGGCCACCTATGGTCAGGCGATCGATGACTTCATCCATGCGACCGGCCGTGCCGTCGCGTTGGAGAAAGTCGTCGAAATGCGCCATCCCTTCACGCTGCTGGAAAAGGGCCGAGTGGATTTCATCTTCGTCTGGCCCGAGCAGCTGACCTATTACAAGCGCTCGACCCACACCGACTTCGCCACCACCAGCTACCGGATCGCCGGCAGTTCGGACGCGCAGCCCTATTACGTCGCCTGTTCCAAGGGGCCGCTGGGCGACAGGGCGATCCGGCGGATCGACGCCGTGCTGGCCGAACCGAAGGCGTGGCATCACTTCGTCGCGCCGCTCAAAAACTGGTTCCCCCCGGTCGATTACGACCGCGCCGACAAAGCGATGGAGTGAAGTAAATGACGGGAAAAGCGCGGAACCTGCTGCTGGGGATGATAGCTCTCGCTGTCGCAAGCGCCGCCGGCGCCGCCGATATCCCCAATGTCATTTTCGACACCGACATGTGGTCGGACATCGACGACGCCCTCGCCCTGGCCATGCTGCACACGCTGCAGGACCGTCACGAGGCGAAGCTGGTCGCGGTGACGGTCAGCACCGGCAGTCCCTGGTGCGCGTCCTATGTCGATCTGGTCGACAGCTTCTATGGCCATCCGCGGATCCCCGTCGGACTGGTGCATGACGGCGTGCCTTTCCAGGCGTTCCAGGAGAAATTCCCCGACACGCACTGGCCGCCGACCCGCTATACCGAGATCATCGCCCAGCGGAAGGCCGCGAATGGGGCGCCGCTCTATCCGCACCACCTCGTCGACGGGGCGAAGGCGCCGGAAGCGGTGTCGTTGCTGCGCAAGACCTTGGCGGCGCAGCCCGACGGCAGTGTCGTCATGATCGCGACCGGCTATCTGACGAACCTGGCCCGGCTGCTGGACAGCAAGGCCGATGCCGCCAGCCCGCTGGACGGCCGTGCGCTGATCGCGCGGAAAGTGCGTCTGCTGTCGGTGATGGCCGGTAATTTCGGCCAGACGGCAGCGCTGCCGAAGGGCGCGCCGGAATTCAACATCGTCGTCGATATCGAGGCCGCGCGGAAGGTCTATGCCGGCTGGCCGACGCCGATCGTCGACAGCGGATATGAAATCGGCCTGAATTTGAAATATCCCGGCGCCGCGATTCCCGATCCGGCGAAAAATCCGATCGCCGACACCTATGTCGCCTATTGCGAGGAGATGAAGGCGACGGATCCGTCGATCGGAAAATGCCCCGAGGGTCACGATCATCCGACCTTCGATCTGACCGCCGTGCTCTATGCGATCCGTCCGGATGGGGGATATTTTTCACTATCGGCGCCGGGGCGGATCGGGATCGCGTCCGACGGCGCTTCCAGCTTCGAGGAAAGCGCTGCCGGCACCCATCGTTATCTGATCCTGGACGAGCAGCAGAGGGCCCGGACGCTGAACGCGCTCGTGGCGCTCGTTCACGCCAAGGCTAAAAGCTGACCTTGCTGCGGAATCCCACCGTCAAGGGACGGGCATAATAGACCCGGTCGCCCGGCTCCTGGCTGCCCGCCAAGCTGGGATAGCGATCGTAATCGACGATCCGCGTGCCGTTGGTCAGATTGTCGCCGAACACCCCGTATTCCCACGGACCGGTGCGATAGGTCACGGCGGCGCTGAGCGAGTCGGAGGCCGGAATGACCCGGTAGGACGCGCTCGACGGGGTGAAGCTGGTGGGGGCGTCGCCCTTGAACGACCAGACCGCGCTGACGCTCAAGGTTCCGTTACCCACCTGATGACTGTAGTCGGTCTTGAGATTGACGATATAGCGCGGCGAGTAGGGCGCGCGGGCGCCATCGGTTGCGTGCAGATTGGCGATCGGGCCCACCGTCACCGCGTCGGTGTAGGAGCCGTTGACCCCGGCCGTCCAGCCCGGCAGCACCACGCCCTCGAGCTCCGCCTCGCCGCCACGGCTCTGTACCTTGCCGCCATTCTCCGTGAAATAGTAGGAGCAACTGAGCGTGTTTACCGTCTGAGTATCGTACCAATTGACGATATAGCCCGTCAGGTTGGCTTTGAAGCGATCGCCCAGGAAGGTGCCCTTCTCGCCGGCCGAGTAGCTCCACAGGCTGTCGGGACCGAAATTGGCCGGCGCCGAGGAGAGACCCTCGGCCTTGAGCGCGCCGCCGCAGATGCTGAGCGGGACCGGCTGATTGTTGCCGCCATAGCGGAAGCCCTTGGCCGCTTCGGCGAACAGCAACACGTCGTCGTCGAGATGGTAGTCGGCGGCGAATTTCGGATTGACGCCATGGGCCGTCGCGGTGCTGCTGGTGGTCTCGGGTACGGAGCCGTAGGGATTGGCGGGCGACGTGTCGACGATATTGCCGAAATAGCCCGAGAAGGCCAGATCGTAGGATTCCGACCAGTCGAAATAGCGCACGCCGGCAGTCAGGTCGACGGGGCCGATGGCATAGGTGGCTTCGGCGAACAAGGCGGTCTGGGTGTCGCGGGTGTTCTGCGTGCCGGAGAACAGATCGTTCGGATTGAAGGCTCCGTCATTGGCTTGCGAATTATAGCCGGGGAAACCGTTCTGGGCGCCGAGGCGGGCATCGAAACCGGCGACCGGCTCGTCCTCCCAGAATTTACGCGATCCCGATTCATAGAACACGCCGCCGGTCCATTTCAGCGGCCCGGATCCCGACGAGGCGAGGCGCGCCTCTTCGGTATAGTCATAGACCCGGTTGGCGATGGTGTAATTGGCCGCATTCAGCGCGCCTTTGCCGCCGAAGACGAAATCATTGACGGTGAAATCCGCCGACTGCTCGTAGATATTTTTGCGGATCAGCGCCGACGAGGACGACAGCAGATGCGCGGCACCCAGGTCGTAATCGAGGGTGAGGTTGCTGATGCTGGTGATGTCGCCGGTCCGCTCGGGCGACAGCGAGGTGAAGGTATAGGAGCCTAAGCCCGTATAAGCATCGTTCAGCCCGCCGTAATCATGGGCGTAGATGGTTGACAGGTCGATGGTCAGATTGTCGTTCGGCACGATTCGCAGGGCGATGCGGGCCTGGTTGTTGGTCTCGCCGTTGTCGCCGCGATCCCCGAGGGCGACATTGCGGATATAGCCCGAATCCGTGCCGGAATAGGCCGATACCCGCAGCCCGACTTTATCCGTCAGGATCGGAATGTTGAGGGTGGCGCGGGCGTCGCCATTATAGCCGCCATTGCCGGAGGTGCGCGATCCGGCCAGTTCCACATCGCCGGAGAAGTCGGTCAGATTGGGCTTCACGGTGATCTGGCGCACCGTGCCCGACATGGCGCCGGCGCCGTACAGCGTGCCTTGCGGTCCGCGCAG
>OVEP010008936.1_pt1 | contig 10090 bp, 10 predicted proteins | sample 1779801 | NCBI WGS metagenome assembly OVEP01 (sample SAMEA3914791, study PRJEB12502) | metagenome | biome: forest; material: soil | place: Canada | collected 2011-07-03 | depth 0.1 m
CCGCTGGGCGTGCTCACCGCCACCCCCGGTGCGCTGACCAACGACTTCTTCGTCAACCTGCTCGACATGGGCACGACCTGGGAGCCGACGTCCGAGGACGCCGGCACGTTCGAGGGCCGCGACGCCGCCACCGGCGAGGTCAAGTGGACCGCCAGCCGGGTCGACCTGGTCTTCGGCTCCAACTCCGAGCTCCGCGCGCTCGCGGAGGTCTACGCGAGCGACGACGCCAAGGAGAAGTTCGTGAACAGCTTCGCCGAGGCCTGGTCCAAGGTGATGGAGCTGGACCGGTACGACCTGGCCTGACCACCGCCACGGCCTGATTCACCGGGTCACCCCGTCCAGGCCGGCCCGCAACGGGCCGGCCTGGACGCTGCTGACGGAACCTCAGGGCCCGGGATCAGGCGGTGCCGAGGGGGTTGAGCAGGGTGAAGCGCCAGGAGCCCGCCGCGTCGCGGTGGGCGATGTTGGCGGTGGTGCCGGTCGGGGCGATGCGTTCGCCGCCGGGGCCGTCGATCTCCATGGTCCAGTCGGTGACCAGGAGCGCGGTCTCCGCGCCGACGAGGGTGTGCCGGGAGACATTGGTCAGCCGGCCGTGGGCGGCGACGGTTCCGGCGATCTCCGTACGAAGCTCCTCGGCGCCGGCGATCTGCTCGCCGGACACCGTGCGCATGCCCGCGCCCGGGGCGAACAGGGCCAGCACGCCGTCGACGTCGCCGGCGTTCAGGGCGTTCTGGAACAGGACCGGCAGGGCGGCGGGGTCGGTGACAGCAGGGGACATGGTGATGGGTCCTCACTTCGGAACGGGGAGACGGTGGTGACGGCGGTTCCGCCGTGACTCCACGATGCCTCCGGGGCTGCCCTCCGGACGAGGTAGAGTCGTGACCTGAGATGGTCGAAAGTGGACGGCGCGACGTCATCGACATTGCCTACGAGAACCCCGACCGGTTGCACACCGGCGTCGAGGTGCTGACCTTCGACGCGTTGAAGCTGCGGTTGAAGAGCTCGGTGGCCCGACGGCCGAGCCGACTGGACTTCCACCAGATCATGCTGGTGCGCGGCGGCGAGGGAACCGCGATGGTCGATTTCGTCAACCATCCGTGCGCCCGGGGCACGCTGCTGCACCTGCGGCCCGGTCAGGTGCAGCGGCTGCCCTCCGCCGCGGACGGCCGCCGGCCGGCCGAGCTCGACGCCGTCCTGCTGCTGTTCACCGCCGACTTCCCGCCGCCGCTGCCGGTGACCCGCGAGGTGCTCGACGGGTTCGGGCCGGTGGCATGGTCGCTGCCGCCGGGGGAGTGCGAGGCCTTCGAACGCGCGGTGCTGGAGCTGGCGACGGAGTACGCGGTGTTGCGGGACGGCCGAACCCCGGACACCGACGCCGAGTTGACCGGTGTGCTGCTGCGCCAGCTGCTCGGCGCGCTGCTGGTCCGGATGGCGCGCCTCGGCGACCCGGCCGGCGGCCCGGTCCCCGCCGTGCCCGGGGCGGAGCTCCACCTCGCCTTCCGGCGCGAGCTGGAGCGCACCTTCGCCAGTACCCGCTCCGTCGAGGACTACGCGGCGCGGCTCGGCTACTCGGCCCGGACCCTGACCCGGGCGTGCCTGGCGGCCACCGGCCGCAGCGCCAAGCAGCTCGCCGACGCCCGGGTCGCCCTGCAGGCGCAGCGGCTGCTCGCCCACACCGACCTGCCGGTGGCCGCGATCGGCCGCTCGCTCGGCTTCACCGAGGCCACCAACTTCGGCAAGTTCTTCGCCCGCGAAGTGGGCGAGACCCCGGGCGGCTTCCGAAGCCGCCAGCTGCCGCACCAGCCGTGGGTGCCGGATGAGAGTGGTCGCGTCGATGTCCCTCGCGGGTGGCGGCAGGTTTGAGTCCGGCGGCGGCTGAGGTTGTGGCCCGTGTGCTTCGCCGTGTTCGAGGCGACTGTGACTGCAGGTGGGATTCGCGCCTTCAGGCGTGTTCCTTCGCCTCGGTCAGTGTCTCCGACTTCGACACAAGCCCTCCGCCGGCTGTTGACTCGCCCCCGAGACGGAGCGTGCAAGCAAGTCGCCCTGACGGACCGGGCGGTGGCAGACTGCGGCAATGGTCATAACCGACAACTTCGCGTTGACGGCAGGCGTGGTGATCCCGGTCATCCTGCTGGCGGCAATTACCGAAGCCCGTGAGTTCGAGCAGAAGACGCGCGACCTCAGGTTGGTGGGGGACCTGACGGTCTCAGCGAAGGTGGCCGCCGACATCTTGGAGCGCGCCCGGCTCGAACCGGAGATGGACGAGGAGGAGAAGAAGCGGCGGCTTCAGGCTGCGCATGCTGCGGTGCTGACACCGAAGTTGGCCCTCAAGACTCTTGTCGGGAACCTGCGGGCGAAGGCCTACCTGGTCGTCGGTCTCGTCTGGGCGGTCACCCTCCTGGTCCTGGCCGTGTCCCAGATCGGGATCTTGATGTGGCTGGCGACCACAAGCCACAAGCCGAGTGGACTGCTCGCGGCCATGACGGTGTACGGCATTGCTGTCGCGATCGTCATGCAGGTCTTCGCCACCGTGCTTCGACTCAGCGTCAATGTGCCGACCAAGAAGGACATCGACGGCCTCCTCCAGAAAGCCGGTCCCCTCTTGGTCGCCGAACTGGAGAAGCTGCATCCCAAGTCGTCGGAATCCCCTTCACCCTCCACTGGCCACTCACTCGTGAGAGACGCCCGGAGGCGTGTGTCTCGGAGCGTTGTCCCGTCGCGGACCGTCGCCGGTCAACGCCGAGTACGCATCCGTGAATCCCGGAGGCGGCGTCCGGCCGATTGACCGCCGTTCCGCCGACGTCTCCGACCAGACTTGATCTACTGTCTTCGGAGCCCAGCAACGGGTCGACGAGGTCCAGGGGACCCGCCCCAGTTGTCGGCAGCGGGCGGCCGCTCCAAGCCGGTGCCAAGCGGTTCCAAGTCGTCTGCCAGTGGCGTTCGCACACTGGCCTGCATGTCATTCCACGCACAGCCGAACGCTGCCCCGACCGACACCCATCCGTTCACGCGAGAGATGAAGATGATCCACCGGATCTTCCGGCGTGAGTCCGCACTGATGCCGAAGCTGGTCGCGGCGGTCGCGGAGGGGGATGTCCGGCGCGCCGCCGTGCTGGCCGAGGCCTGGCGCAGCTACCAGCTGGGGTTGCATCTGCACCACTCCCACGAGGACGAGCTGCTCTGGCCGAAGCTGCTGACCCGGATGGAGCCGGACGCGGCGCGGGTACAGCGGATGGAGGAACAGCACCAGGCACTCGGCCTCGGGTTGGAGCGGGTGGAGGTCCTGCTGGTCGACTGGCTGTCGACGGCCTCCGTGGCACGACGGGGGGAGGTGGTCCAGGCTCTCGTCGAGCACCACCGGACCCTCTGCGCCCATCTGGACGAGGAGGAGAGCGTGGTCATGCCGTTGGTCGAGCGTCATATCGGTGCGGCGGAGTGGCGGGAGGTCGGAGCGCGTGGTCTGGCCGCGACGCCCCGCAGCAAGAGGCTGCTGGCGCTGGGAGCGATCCTGGAGGACGCCTCCGAGGAGGAGCGGCAGGACTTCCTCGGCAGGCTCCCCGGCCCGGCCCGGCTGGTGTGGTGGCTGGTGGGGCAGCACCGGTACCGCTCCCACGTGCGCCACATCCGCGGGAGGGACGATCGGGGCCTGCGGCCCGTCGGCTGGTGAACGCAGCGGCGGGGCTCAGCTCACCCGCACGCGACCGAGGGGCGCCGCCGTTGCGGCCGCGGCGGCGCGTGCCGCCGCAGCCAGGTGTGTGACGGCGGGCAGAACCAGCTGTGGGAATTCGTGCCGGTCACCGCCAACTCTTACAACGTCATCAACATGTACACCGGCGAATGCCTGGAGGACCACGGCTACGAGTCCGGGAACGGCGCCACCGTCGACCAGTGGACCTGCGGTGCCGGCTCGAACATGGACTGGACCTTTAGCAGCAGCAATCCAGGCTGGATCACCAACGCCAACGGACTGGTCCTGGAGGTTCGCGGCAGCAGTACCGCCAACGGCGCCAGTGTCGACCTGTGGACCAACAACGGCTCCGCAACCCAGCAGTGGGATCTCTAACTGACCAGAGTCCACCGGCCCACGCCATTCACCATCGCCCCGGACCTGGCCGCGCACGCCGAAGCGGTCGCCCACGACCCGGAATCGGGACGACTGGACCTGCTCCCCGCGTCGACGAAGCAGCTGCGCCTGACTTCCGCCTCGCTGATCACCCGGATCAGCCGCCACACCGGTGACGGCGTCGTGCGCACCGTCCGAGTCCTGCCGCCCGGTGCCGCCGCCGGCAGTACCCCGGCCCTGGGGGCGGCCGACACCACGGCGGCCGCGCCACCGATAGCCGTCAAACCGCGCGAGCACTCCGTCGGCTACCGGCTGTTACCCCCGCGCAAGCGGAGGTGAACCGGCCTGTTCCAGGTCGCCTACGTGGGCCGCGCGGTGCTCTCCGCGCAGGGGTCTGTACCAGTGAGCGGCTCTGTTCCGTAGCCGGAATGCTGTTGGTGATCACCCCCATCCGGGGGTGCTCATCCTGGTCGAGGGCTCTGTCCCCGGGCCATGGCGGGGGACGGCGGCCCCACCTTCCGTTCGATCGGCCGGTGGGGCAACGTCGGGACCGGCCGGATGCCGCCGGACACGCACGCCGATCGGCTTCGCAGAAGTCCGCGTTCGTCAGTTCTGAAGACTCTGCTCGTCGGCGAAGGCGTTGTCGCCGACCGCGCTGGACCACTGCTGGTCTGCCGTGTAGTCGTAGCAGTTCCAGGTGATCGCATTGGCACCGTTCGCGGTGGAGCCCCCGGACACGCTCAGGCAGTTGAGGGGGTTCCGCTCGTTGACCAGCACCATGGTGCTACCAGTGTTGCTCTGGACCGACCAGTCCTGGTCGCTGTTCTGGTCGCAGCTCCAGGCCACGACCTGAGCACCCTCGGTCTCGGAGTCGTCCATCACTCCCAGACAGTCTCCGTTGCCGTTCTTGATGGTGATGTCGTTGGCCGCATTGCCGTTGTTGTGCGGGGCGGCGTACCACTGCTGGCCGGCCTCGCCGTCGCAGGTCCACATGATGACGTCGGAGTCGTGCTTGTTACCGGCCGCTGCCAGGCACTCGTTGCTGGACGGGCTGGCATTCCAGAGGTGGCCCGAGGCAGTGTCGGCGGAGGCGAAGGAGGCGTTCGCCAGGGACAGGGTGGCCACGGAGAAGAAGGCGCCGACGATCAGGGCTATACGCTTCGCGTTCATTTTCTTTGCTACCTCAGCTTCACTTGTCTGCCTTGATCAATGTGCACCGGGACTGTAGCAGCGTGTGCCGGACGGCTTTCCGGGTGGTCCGCACCGCGCGAGTTCGGCCTTGCGGACGTCGTGGACCAGGGCCCACGGGACGAGGCTGATCGACCTCGGTACCCAGCGCACCGTCACCGAGATCGACAGCAACTGGTTCCAAGTCCTTCCGGACGATGTCTTCCTGCCGCCGGAGGTAAGGTACTCCGTGTCCACTGACGGGGTGAACTACCACCTGGTGTACGTCATACACAAGCCGGCCATCAGCGCCGACCTCCAGTCCAAGACGTACCGGGCGATCAATCTCGTAGCGACCGGTCGCTACGTGAAGATCGAGGTGGACGGGGGCACCGCTTGGACCAAGACCAATGAAGCCGAGGTGCGTGGACCGTAATGCTTCCCCAACACACCACAACCACCGCCGCCGGCGGTCGGGGGTGGACACGGTCGACCGGGGTGGCCCTGGCCGCGTGTGCCCTGGCGGTCCTCGGGCTCACGGCCTGCGAGCCCAGTTCCCAACTCACCATCCACAACGAACTGGAGGAGCAGGTCCAGATCAGTCATCTAGCTGTCGGAAGGCCCGGAGCGACGGCCGTCAGCGAGAACCCCGGCGTTGTACTCCCGGGGGCGAGGAACCCGTGGGCTATCAACCTCGGTATTTCCAGTGGATGCCACGATGACATCGAGTACATCGCGACGACGCCGTCCGGGAAGACCTACACGTACGGCCCGCCAGTGTGCGTAGGCGGGACCTGGACCATCAAGGACGACCTGGGTTCGTCCGGAGGATAGCTGACCATGCTCCAACAGCGGGCCTGCCGCCGGCGGGTCCGCTGCTCGGCTTCGGCGGAGTCGGTGGCCAAACCACCGCAACGTGGCTCCCAGCGGTCGAACCGGGCTCAATTCGCACTGGCGGGAGCGTCCTTGTTCCACCTCGGACGCCGTACAAGCCATTCGTAGCGCCCTCGCCACGCTCTTGGGGGCCGGACGGGTGGAGAAGTCGGCACAGTCGGGTACGGCCTTCCATGCCGCCGCAGTTTCCGCCTCGCCGCCCGGCGTGAAGGGCAGGGCGACACGGAAGAAGGCCGCGTCCAAGGCCACGAAGAACAAGGCGGCGGAGGAGAGCGATGGTTGCCAGGGCCCAGTTGCCGAATCGAGAACGGATGCAGGGGCGGCACGCCGCCTCCGATCCGGGCACGGTGCTGCTCGGTGGAGGATGCCGCCCGGTCGTCGACTGGCCGCACAGGAGCTGAACCCATGCACCCGCGATACTGACCGTCAGACTCGTGACAACGGCAAGTTCTTCGCCTTCGAAGCGGGCGAAACCCCGGGCGGCTTCCGAAGCCGCCCGCTGCCGCAGCAACGGTGGGTGCTGGATCACTGATCCATCCGGTGGGGAAATCCGGCGCCGGGTCGACGGTCGACCACGCGCTGTTCATCGCCACCGCGGACCCGCTGGACGCCATCGATCGACTTCCCACCGCTCGCTGGACAGATCCGCCCCGGGCCTCGGGGAGCAGGTGGGGACCACCTGCTGTGCACGGGGGCGTACGAAGTGCCCGTTGATACGCGTTCCCGGCGGTCAGGTGAGGGTGGCGCGGTCGCCGTCGAGATGGAGGACGCGACGGGCGCGGGCGGCCGAGGAGGAGCGGTGGGCGATGACGACGAGGGTGCCGTGGCGTTGCTGGAACGCGGCTTCCGCGCGTCCCTCGGCGGCGCGGTCGAGGTGTGAGGTCGCCTCGTCGAGCACGACCACGGACGCGGGGGAGAGGTAGGTGCGGCCGAGGGCGATGAGTTGCCGCTCCCCGCTGGAGAGCGTCCCGACCGGATCGGGCAGCCAGGCGTCGAGGCCGCCGAGCCGGACCAGGAGAGGCAACATCCCGAGGGCCTCGGCGGCGCCGAGGAGCTCGGGATCCGTGAGCTGGGGGGCCAGGTAGCCGAGGTTGTCCCGGACCGTGCCGGGAAAGACGTACGCCTCCTGCGGGACCAGGGCGACCAGCCCCGGCCGGAGCTCCTCGGGGAGGTCGATGATCCGGCGGCCCGCGACCCGGACCGCGCCGGAGGTCGGCGCCCGTGTCCCGGCGAGGAGTTGGGCGAGTGTGGACTTGCCGATGCCGCTGGCGCCGACGATCGCAAGGTGGTCGCCGTGGGGGATGGTGAGGTCCAGGTCGCGCAGCACCGGCTCCGCGCCGGGGCCGTAGGCGAAGGTCAGTGACTCGACGGAGATGTCCGGGGTGATGCAGGGCCCGGAGGTCTGCGTCGGCCTCGGAGCTGATCTCGGAGCTGATCTCGGAGTTGATCTCGGGGTCGGTGCGCCGGGAAGCGTGTCCGGCGTGGGCACGGGTGCGGCCTCGGCCAACCGGTTGAGCAGGACGCCGAACTGGCTCCAGTAGCCGCTGACTGTGCCGGTCATGAGCTGCAGGGCCGGGATGACGGATCCCGAGACGTAGGTGACCGCGCCGATCAGGGCGCCGGTGGTGACGGCGTGGACGTCCGTCAGGTGCCCGCCGACGAGCAGCAGGCCGAGCAGCGGGACGTACCCGCCGACGAGCACGACGGGTGTGCGCAGCGCGGAGGCCCGCCCGACCCGGACCAGTGAGCGGCGGGCCGTGTCGACCCGCTCGGCCACGAGTGCTGCCGCCTGCTCCTCAGCGCCGAGTGAGGTGATGTCACGTGCGCAGGTCAACGCCTCACCGCTCTGCCCGGCGACCTCCTCCGCCGCGAGCACCGTGGCGCGGCGCAGGCCGGTCAGCCGGCGCATCGACCAGCCGAACACCGCGACTGCCGCCCCCAGGGGGACGATCACCAGGAGGGCGAGGAGACGATCGAGTGCGGCGAGCCCGGCCGACGCCGCGATCAGGGTCACGGCCAGCGGCCGGGCGGTGCGCAGCAACGCCCCGGTCAGGTCCCGCACCGAGTCGATCTGGCTGCTGAGCCGGGACACGCCGGCGGTGTCCGGGCTCTGGTCGGAGGTCGTCGCCTGCAGCAGGGTGTTGTGGACGACGTGGTGGGTGAGACGGTCGCGCATCGGCTCGATCACGGCGGCGAGCGAGGTGAGAACGGCGCGTTCGGCGACGGCGCGGACCACGTACAAGACGGCGAGCACACCCAGCCAGGCGAGGCCGATGCCGGGCCGGCCTCGGAGGAAGCCGTCATTGAGAGCGACGGCGGTCACCCAGCCGGAGGCGAGGGCGGGTGCCGACTCCGCGACGGACAGGGCGGCGATGCGCCGCAGCGGCCGACGGCCGTCGCGCAGCGAGTCCGCCAGCAGAGCGACCGCGGTCGGGCTCAGCCCGAGGTGTGTGGCCAGGGCGCCGTGTGCGGCCGCCTCCGTCGTCAGCTGGTGTGTCGCAGGCCGTCGGCTGCGCATGGCTGCTCCGTGTCCAGGTCGGTGGCGTCGGTACGGTGGGCGTCGGCGGGGTCGGCGGGGTCGGCGTCGGCGGGGTCGGCGAAGACGGCCCGGTAGCCGGGGTCGGCCCACAGGGCGGCGTGGGGAGCGAGGGCGCGGATGCGTCCGCGGTGCAACCAGGCCACCAGATCGCAGCAGGCGGCTGTGGTGGGGCGGTGGGTGACGACCAGTCGGGTGCGGTCACCGAGCCGTTCGGTGACGGCCCGGCTGACGAGGTTCTCAGTGACGGTGTCGAGGCCTGAGGTCGCATCGTCGAGGACGTGCACGAGGGCCGGGCGGGCCAGCGCTCGGGCGAGTCCGACGCGTTGGAGCTGTCCGCCCGACATCGGGGCGAGCGCGGGCGGGGTCCGGTACCCCCCGGGCAGGCAGCGGATGAAGCCGTCTGCCCGGGCGGCGCGGGCAGCGTCCTCGGCCGCCGGGTCCGGGAGGTCGGTGCGGCCGAACAGGATCGCCTCGTGCAGGGTGCGCCCGGTCAGGGCCGGGCGTTCGAAGGCGTAGACGACGGTGCGGTGCAGTGTGGTCAGGTCGAGTTCGCGCACGGGGACGCCGCCGATGCGGACCTCTCCCTCGTCCGGGTCGGCCAGCCGGCCCAGCAGCGCGGCGAGCAGGGTCTTGCCCGATCCGGTCACGCCGACCAGGGCCACGGAGGCCCGGTCGGGGATCTCCAGGTCGAGCCGGTCCAGAACGCGTCGGCCGGCCCGGCGCACGGTGACGCCGTGCAGTGAGACCGCGCCGCTTGGGGGTCGCGCAAGGCGCGGGCCGCTCACGGGGAGCGGAAGGTCCAGGACCGCGCCCAACCGGGCCGCGCCCGCGCGGGCCTGGGCGAGGTTCAGTACCGTGTCGATCTGGTCGAGCAGGCCGGAGGCGAGGGCCAGGTAGCCGTAGACGGCGAGCAGGCCGCCGGGGGCGAGCCGTCCGGCCGTCACGTCCGCTCCCGCGGCGGCGAGGACGGCGATGTCGGTCAGGGCCAGCAGCAGCCCGATCTTCCAGACCGCGCCCCGCTGGATCCGCCAGATCGCGTGCCCGGCCGCGGACAGTTCGGGCAGCGGGGTGAGGACGCGTCGCGTCTCGACGTCGAGGGTGCCGGCTGCGCGGATCGTGCGTGCCCCGGCCAGTGCGCTCACCAGCGCGGTGACCACCCCGATCCGGGCAGCCAGATAGCGTGCGTCGGCGTCACCGGCAGCGGTGACGAACCGGCGGGCTACCAGCGCGGAGAGCGGTGACAGGAGGGCGAAGACCAGTCCCGCGCGCCAGTCGGTCAGCCACAGTGCGGCGAGCGCGCCGGCGGAGCCGAGCGCCGACACGGCGGTCCCGGCGGCCTGCGCCGGGAAAGCGGCCGCCTGGGGGGCGGCCTGGACCATCTGGGTTACGGCCTCGCCCACGGGCAGCGAGGTGCGCGGGCCGAGCGC
>OVEP010042394.1_pt1 | contig 10086 bp, 5 predicted proteins | sample 1779801 | NCBI WGS metagenome assembly OVEP01 (sample SAMEA3914791, study PRJEB12502) | metagenome | biome: forest; material: soil | place: Canada | collected 2011-07-03 | depth 0.1 m
CCGCAGGGCACCCTGTTCGGCTCCGGCGCCCAGGCCGGCGTGGTGCGCTATATCACCAACAAGCCCGATCTCGAAAAGTACGAGGCCGTCTTCAATGCGGGAACCGCCGGCACGGTGCACGGCGCCATGAGCGGCAATGGCGATGCGACCCTCAACGTGCCCATTATCACGGACACCCTCGCCGCGCGCGTGGTGGTTTATGACGACCGGCGCGGCGGCTACATCAATAACGTCCCCGGAACGTTCGTGCGCCAGAGCAGCGATATCGGCATTCATTATGCCGGATATACCAACAACACGCCCGGCCCCGCCAATTCGCAGAACTCGGCCAACAACAAATCGCTGGTGGCCAAGGACATCAACCCCGTCACCTATGAGGGCGTCCGAGGCGAGATTCTCTACAAGTTCAGCGACGATTGGAATGCGCTGCTGACCGAATCGTTCCAGAACATGGACGCCGAGGGCGTCTTCTACGAGACCCCGTTCTCCTCGGGAACCGGGGCCCAGAGGGTCGCGCTGCCGGATCTGTCGGTGCAGCTCTACAATCCGTCCTTCGACAAGGACAAATTCGAGAACACCGCGTTGACCCTCAACGGCCGCATCGGTGATCTCAGTCTCGTCTATAGCGGCGCTTATCTGGTGCGCGACGTCAAGCAGCAGCAGGATTACACCAATTATGCGCGGGGCGTGTATGCCGACTATTATCAGTGCATTCCGCCCTCGTCCGGAACCGCCGCCCATCCGGCGGGATGCTATTCGCCGAGCTCGACCTGGCGCGTGCATGAGAAGGACACCCATCTGAGCCAGGAGGGCCGCGTCAGCACGCCGGACGATTGGCAGCTGCGGGCGATCGCCGGCGTCTTCTGGGAGAGTTTCACGATCGATGAGAACGACGATTGGGAATACAAGACCGCGCCGGGCTTCACCGACGTCGGGACGAAGCCGGGCTCCAAGGTTAACAATCCCGGGACTCGCGACAATAATGACGGATTCTTCAATGACGTCACGCGATCCTACACGCAGAAGGCCGCCTTCGCGTCCATCGATTACGACATCATTCCCAAGGTGCTGACGGCGACCTTCGGCGGCCGCTATTACCGGTTCGACAATAGCGAAGACGGCAGCGTGGGCGGCAGCTTCGGCTGTTTCGATACCGGCACTCCAGCACCCTGCCTCGCCAGCATCACCAATATCGACGGGCTCAAAAGCCATTTCACCGGCTTCAAGAAGCGCGGCAACCTGACCTGGAAGATCACGCCGGACGCGATGGTCTATTTCACCTATTCGGAAGGCTTCCGGCCGGGCGGCTTCAACCGCAAACCGAGCGGAACCGACTTTCCGGGTTTCAAGACGCCGATCGGCTATGCGCCGGACAATCTCACCAACTACGAGGTCGGGTACAAGACCCAGTGGTTCAACCACCGTCTGGAAGTCAACGGTTCGCTCTATCAGGAGGATTGGAACAACGTTCAGATCGCCATCTTCAATCCGACCGAACTCGGACTTCTGACCTTCACCGAAAACGGCCCGAACTATCGGGTGCGGGGCGCCGAGGCCGAAGTCGTCGCCCGTCCTTATGGCGGTTTTACCGTCACCGGTGGCGGTGCCGTGAACAATACCAACCAGTTGACCTCGCCCTTGCTGGTCGGGCTCAACAACACGACCCTGACCCAGTTGCCCAACCCCTATGGCACCATCAGCTCTTCCCTGGCGCAATCGCCGCTGCTGAGGGGAAATATCCGCGTGCGGTATGACTTCGAGGTCGACGACTATCTGCCGTTCGCGCAGATCGGCGCCGTTTATTCAGGCCACACCCATTCGGGTACCGGCGCCATCGGTGACGGCAGTTCGGCGGTCTATGCGTCGAACTATGAGGAATCCTCCTACACCACCGTCGATGCCTCGATCGGCATCAGCCGGGACGCCTGGTCGATCACGGCCTATGTCGACAATCTGACCAACACGCGCGCCGATCTGTTCACCAGCGATCCGCAATTCGTGAAGGAAATATACGTGAACCGTCCGCTGACCGCCGGCTTGCGCGTCAGCTACGCCTTAGGAAAATAGGGACGCCGGTGTACCATTCCCTGTCCTCCACGGCCGGTGGGGGACAGGGATGAACGTCACACGAAGAGCGTGAGAGATTTGAACAGTCCGCAGGTCACGTCGCCCGAAGCGGCGGCATCACCGATCGAAGCCGAAGTCCTGCGCATCAGGGGGCTCATCGCGGCGCGTCGCCTCGACGAGGCCCTTGCCGCGGCGCAAATGCTTCGGCGCGACGTTCCGGAAAACCGGGATGTTCTTTACATGATCGCCGTCAGTCAACGCTATCTGGGGCAGCTCTCGGCCGCCCTGGAGACCTTGGCGCAATTCGAGAAGCTCCATCCCCGCTACAGCCGCCTGTTTCAGGAGCGCGGCCATTGTCTCCTGGCGGCCCGGCACCCCGCCGCCGCCATGGAGGCCTTCCTCATGGCGGTGCATCTCAATGCGGCCCTGCCGGGAAGCTGGAAGGCGCTGCAGGTTCTGTTCCAGTCGGCCGGACGCCTCGAAGAGGCGGCCACCGCGTCGCAGCATGTGGCGAAGCTGGCTGAATTGCCGCCCGCCGTGGTCACCGCGTCGAGCATGTTCGCCGATGGCGAGGTGCATGAGGCCGAGCGGGTGATCCGGCAGTTCCTGCTGTCGCACGGCAACCACGTCGAAGCCATGCGCCTGCTCGCCCAGATCGGCATGAAACTCGATGTGCTGGACGATGCGGAGTTCCTGCTGGAAAGTTTGCTGGTCTTCGACCCCGACTATCATCTGGCCCGCTATGATTATGTCAGGGTGCTGCTGCAGCGGCATCGGCATCGCAAGGCCCTGGAAGAGTGCGAGATCCTGTTGCGGGCCGATCCCGGCAACCGGGATTATCGCGCCGCCTATGCCTCGGCCTGCGTCGCGCTCTCTGATTACGACGAGGCGATCCGCGTTTATCGAGATCTGGTGGCGGAGACGCCCAAGGCGGCCGAGATCCATCTGTCGATCGCCCATGCGCTGAAGACGTTGGGACGGCAGACCGAAGCGATCGAGTCCTACCGCAAGGCGGCCGAGGTTAGGCCCGGTTATGGCGATGCCTATTGGAGCCTTGCCAATCTCAAGATCTATCGCTTCACCGACGGCGAGATCGAGCGCATGCGCGCCGAGGAGGCGCGGCCCGAGATCGATCCTTCCGACCGTTATCATCTCTGTTTCGCGTTGGGCAAGGCGCTGGAGGATCGCGGCGACTATGCCGGCTCGTTCGGTTTCTACGAGCGCGGCAATGCGCTTAAGAAGGACGAGGTCAAATACCGCACCGATCCGATCGATCTCAATGTCGTACTGCAAAAGGCGACCTTCACCCCCCGCTTCCTGGCGGCGCGGCGCGATGTCGGCAGCGACCGGCCCGATCCGATCTTCATCGTCGGATTGCCGCGCGCCGGCTCGACGCTGATCGAGCAGATCCTGGCGTCGCATTCCCAGGTCGAAGGCACCATGGAACTGTCTGACATCTCGCGGCTGGTCCAGCATCTGCAAGGGCGCCAGCACAACGACCAGGCGCCGCTCTATCCCGGCGTGCTGACGGAGGTTCCTGCCGACACGCTGCGGGCCTTTGGCGAGAGATATCTGACCGATACCCAGGTCTATCGGTCCGGAAAGCCCTTCTTCATCGACAAGAATCCCAACAATTTCCGCCATATCGGGCTCATTCACCTGATCCTGCCGCGGGCCAAGATCATCGATGCGCGGCGTGAGCCGATGGCCTGTTGTTTCAGCAATTTCAAGCAGCTGTTCGCATCCGGCCAGGAGTTCACCTACGGCATCGCCGACATCGCGCATTATTATCGCCGCTATGTCGAGCTGATGGCGTTCTGGGACCAGGCGTTGCCGGGAAAGATCCTGCGCGTGCGCCATGAGGAGGTGGTCGAGGATCTGGAGAGTAATGTGCGCCGCATCCTCGATTACTGTGGGCTGGGTTTCGAGCCGCAATGCCTAGAATTCCACAAGACCGAGCGCAGCGTGCGTACCGCCAGCTCCGAGCAGGTCCGCCGTCCGATCTTCAGCGACGGGCTCGACCAATGGCGCAATTTCGAATCATGGCTTTCTCCGCTCAAGCAGGCACTGGCCGAAAATGCAGGATGACGTCGCCCTCGGCAAAGCGGAGACCTCGGTCGCCGAGATCGCCGCCATTGCCCAGGGGGCGAGCATCAGGCTCGACCCCGACGCGCTTGCCGGAATGCAGCGTGTGCAGGAACTGGTGGTGACGGCCGTCGAATCGGGGCAGACGATTTACGGGCTGACCACCGGCGTCGGCGATCTCTATTCGGTGCGGCTGCGCCCGGAGGAAATCGCCCACGCCCAGATGAACATGCTCCGCAGTCACGCCAGCGGGGTCGGCGCGCCGCACGACCAGCACGCGATTCGCGCGATGATGGCGACGATGATCAAGGCGCTCTTGCAGGGCTTCAGCGGCGTGAGCCCCGACCTGGTCGTCACCATGGCGCACATGCTCAACCGGGGGGTGACGCCCTGGTCTCCCGGCGGCGGATCGGTCGGATATCTCATCGCCACCGCGCATATCGGCCTGGCCGTGTTCGGGCAGGGCAAGGCCTGGTATCAGGGCGAGTTGCTGCCGGGCGGCGAGGCCCTGCGAAGGGCCGGAATCGCCATACGCGAACCGGGACCGCGCGAGGGATTGGCGCTGATCGGCGGCACCTACGAGATAACCGGTATCGGTGCGCTGGCGCTCCAGCGAACGCTCGATCTCGTCGCCCTGGCCGATGTGGCCGGCGCCATGACTCTCGAAGCCGTGCGGGGCAACACGCGAGGCTATGATGCGCGGGTGCAGCAGTTGCGTCCGCAGCCGGGCCAGATCGTCACCGCGGCCCGGATGCGCGATTTGCTGGCATCGAGCGAGATCATCGAGACCAACAAGAACCACCGGCTGCAGGACGCCTTGAGCCTGCGCTGCATTCCCCAGGTTCACGGCGCGGTCCGCGATGCGCTGGATTATTGCGGCACGGCGCTTCGCATCGAAGTCAATTCGGTCACCGACAATCCGGTTTTCATCGTCGAAGAGGGCGAGCTTGTCGCTCTCTCCGGGGGCGGCAACGGCCATGGCGCGCCGACGGCGCTGGCGCTCGATCATCTCGCCGTGGCGATCGCCAGCCTGAGTTCGATGTCGCGGGCGCGGTCCGACCGGTTGACCAGCGCGCATCTCTCCGGCCTGACGGCCTTCCTCGCCGACGGGAGGGGCTCCAATTCCGGCTTCATGATCCCGCCTTATGTCGCCGCCGCCCTGGCCGCCGACAATCGCGCCCTGGCGGCGCCCGCCACGGTTCACACGGTCTCGACCTGCGCCGGCCAGGAGGATCATGTCTCGATGGGGGTCGCGTCGGCGAAGAAGGCCAGGACGGCGGCCGACAATCTGGCCGACATCCTGAGCGTGGAATTGCTCTGCGCCGCTCAGGCGCTCGATTTCCATGGGCCGCTCAAGGCGGGCAGGGGGACAGGGGCGGCCTATCGGCTGATCCGCTCCAAGGTCGCGCCACGCGACGTGGATCGCGACATGTATCCCGATCTCGAAGCGGTGCGGGCGCTGATCGACGATGGCAGCCTGTCGGCTGCGGTCGAAGAGGCGCTGGGGACGTAGGTTAAGAGCGCAAGGCCATCTGATCGACCTTCTCGGCCAAAGGAAGAGGGATGTGTGCGGTGAGCACTTTGGTTTCCCTCTGGGCCATATGAAATCATCTTTTTCAGGCACTGTGATTGATGTGCAATCAGTTACCGCCCTCGGCTCTGCACGAAGCGGGCGACATAGTCGTCGGCCGGCTGGTCGAGGATCTGTTGCGGCGGTCCGACCTGGATGACCTTTCCATCCTTCATCACCGCGACCTGCGACCCGATCCTGACGGCCTCGTCCAGATCATGGGTGATGAAGACGATGGTCTTACGCAAAGTCCGTTGCAGGTCCAGCAGCAGGTCCTGCATGTCGAGCCGGATCAGCGGGTCGAGGGCGCTGAAAGCCTCATCCATCAGGATGGTGCCGGTGTCGGTGGCGAGCGCCCGGGCCAGGCCGACGCGCTGGCGCATGCCGCCCGACAGCTCCGAGGGTGACTTCGCCTCGAACCCCTTGAGCCCGACCGTTTCGATCCAGCGCCGGGCCTTGGGGTAAGCGTCGCGTCGATGTTCGCCCCGGCTGACCAGGCCGAAGGCGACGTTCTGCAGGACGGTGCGATGCGGCAGCAGGCCGAAGCCCTGGAAGACCATGCTGACCTCGCTGCGGCGGAAGGCGCGCAAATCCGCCGAGCCATAGGTCATGATGTCGCGGCCCTCGAACAGGATCGCGCCGCTGGACGGATCGATCAGCCGGTTCAGATGGCGCACCAGCGTCGATTTTCCCGAGCCGGACAGCCCCATGATCACGAAGATTCCCCCATTGGGAATATCGAGATTGACGTCCTTCAGTCCGAGGGTGCAGCCGGTGCGGGCCAGGATCTCGAGCTTGTCGACCCCTTCATTGGCCAGTTTCAGCCCGGCGGCCTCGTTTCGGCCGAAGACCTTGGTGACATTGCGGATCTCGATCTTATTTGCCATGGCTGAAGCCTTGGGTAATACGGTCGAGAACGATGGCGAGGATGACGATGCCGATGCCGGCCTCGAGCCCTTTCCCGACATCCAGTGTCTGAATGCCGTTCAAGACCTGCTCGCCCAAGCCCCGCGCGCCGATCATCGACGCCACCACCACCAGCGACAGGGCCAGCATGATGGTCTGGTTGACCCCCGCCATGATGCTCGGTCTGGCCAGCGGCAATTCGACCGCCAGCAGCATCTGCAGCGGTGTGACACCGAACGAGGTGGCTGCTTCCTTGATTTCGCCATCGACCTGTTCGATGCCGAGAGCGGTCAGGCGGATCATCGGTGGAACGCAATAGACGATCGTCGCCAGGATCGCCGGCACCTTGCCGAGGCCGAACAGCATCAGCGCCGGCAGCAGATAGACGAAGCTGGGCATGGTCTGCATCACGTCGAGGATCGGCAGGATGAGACGCCGGGCGGTCGCGGACTTGGCCACCAGGATTCCCGTCAGCAACCCGATCACCAGCGAGACGAAACTGGCGATCAGCATCAGGCTGAGGGTCTGCAGCATGAGATCCCAAAGACCCAGCACACCCACGGCAAATGTCAGGAGCGCCACGACCGCCGCGACCAGGACGCGTCGTGTGCCGGCCCAGGCAAGGGCGGCGAAAATTGCGATCAGCAGCCACCACGGCGTGTGCGCGAGCCCGGTATCCAGCAGCACGATCACGCTGAGAATCGCCTCGGACGCCCGACGAAACGCCGCGCCGTGCCGAGTGACGAGCGCGGCGACGGCGTCGTTCACCGGATGCCGGATCGAGACGACCAGATCTTGCGGGAACGCCATCCAGGCGGACGGCGCGGCGGCCTCGTCCCGGCTGGCGAGGCTGGCCTCGATCCGCGTGGCGATCGCCGGGGCGACCCAGCCCTTCCACATGTCGGGATGCTGCCGCAGGAAGAGAACGGCCTGCGTCCGCGGGTCGCGGCCGTTTCCGACCATGTCGGCGAGATTGGCGTTCAGCACGGGCAGGGGAAAGGTGACCTTTTCCAGGATGGCCAGGATCTCCGGCGCATGGTCGGCGAACCGGGTCGAGACGCCGAAGGCCACATTCGGCGGCGGCGCGCCGCAGCCCTGGGTATGGTGTCCATCCATGCTGGTCAGGTCGGCATAGCAGGCCGGCGTGTAAGGCGGCTCCTGCAGCTGGGTCAGGTCGTACTTGCCCAGGATGGCGCTGGGGGACCAGTAGTAGAACAGAATGGGCTGTCCCTGCTGGTAGGCCGAGGCGATGGCGGCGTCCATGGCCGGGCCGGTGCCGGGCCGGAAATCGACATAGAGCTTGTCGAGCCCGTAGGCGTGCACTTTCGCGGTATTTACGCCCTCGCAGCTCCAGCCCGACGGACAATTGAGGAAGCGCCCTTTCCCTGGCTGCTCCGGATCGCCGAACAGGGCGACATATTTGGGGTCGGTGAGCTGGGCGACATCGCTCAGATCGGGGGCGGCCGGCGCGATGTGGCGGGCGGCGTCGCCTTTGACCATGTAGGTCGGGACGAACCAGCCCTCCACCGCTTCGACGAACGGATGGCCGATTTCCTTGACCAGGCCCTTTTCCCGAGAGCTTTTCCAGATGTCGGTGCGGCCGGTCCATTCCTCGGCGAAGATGTTGACGTCGTCATTCGCGACGGCCAGTTCCAGCGTGACCGAGTTTCCGGGAGTGCCGGTGGTGCGGCAGCCGAGGCCGCGCTCGACGATTTCCTCGGTCACCGCGGTGATGAATTCACCGCTTTCCCAATTGATGTCGGCGAAGCTGACGGGGTTTCCGCCGTCGCAATATTCCGCCTTCGCCGAGGCGCCCCAAGCCAGAATTCCGAGCAGAAGGAAGAGGGACAGCGCGGGCCGGGGCAATTAGCGCGATACCAGGGAGCGGAGATAGCCTCGATGAAACGCCGCATAGCCCGGCTCGACATGCCGGAGTCGGTCCGCCATCACCGAATGAAGCTCCGGCAGACGATGAAACGGCACGGCCGGATAAGTGTGATGTTCGGTGTGGTAGGGCATGTTCCACGCGATCTTGCGGATGAGCCGATTGGTCAGCACCGTCCGCGTATTTTCCAGCATATTCGGTAGTTTAGGGCAGCCCGTATGTTCTGCCAAGAGATAGAGGCGCAGGGCGGGCTGGCCGATGATCGCCGGGATGATCCAGGCATGAAGAAGGAGGGGCGAGCCGGCCAGGAACGACAGTGCGGCCAGCGCGGCATAGAGGGTGATCATGACCCGCGCCTCGGTCCTTACCGCGCCGCGTCCCGACGACGCGTTGACGCCCAACGTTTTGACGTGGCTGTTCCAGGTGGGAAGCCCCGACAGATGGACCAGATATCGACTTGGCGTCTCGGGCTTCGGTTCGGCGAGTTCGGGGTCGTTTTCGGGGTCCTGGGTAAAACGGTGATGCGCGAAATGAAAGCCGCGGAACCACTCGGGCGGCAGTGCGATCATCACGGCGCAGATCCAGGCGACGATGTCGTTCAGCCCCTTGGTCTTGAAGGCGGTCCGATGGATGGTTTCATGGAGCAGCGTGAACAGGAACACGATCAGGATGCCCTGCGGCATCATGAGAAGCGGCCAAAAAGGTACCCGCGCCGCGATCAGCGATCCGAACAGGAGGATCGCACCGCCGTGACCGGCAAGATGCAGCAAGCCGATCATGTCCGATTTCGCCGTCAGGCGACTCCGCTGCTGCGGTGTCAGGGAAGCGATGATGGCGCGCTGGTCAGGCATCGATGCCGAGCCCCTTGCGGGCATCGGCCGCCAAGCCATTGGCCGAAATGAAGGGCAATCCGGGACGGAGCGCTGTCCAGCCAACGACCGCCAGGTGCCGCGCCGCCGGTTCGTGACGTTGCGCCAGATGCCAGGATCGGGCATCGATGACGGCCACGTCCGCTTCGTTCGCCGCGACGGCCTGGATGGAAGCGCGATGCGCCCCCGTCTCGATCCGGGCGCCGAAGATATCCAGTGTTTCCCCGGCCTTTTCCAGATCGCGGGCCAAGCCAAGATAGCCCGACATCGAATCGGCGCTGTTGAAGGCGAAGCGTTTGCCGCTGATCAGCGAAACGGGGATATCGGTTGGCTGGCCGGCGGATTGGGTATCGGCACGGCGCATGACGATGGCGCTCGAATAAAGCGAGCCTCGGCCGCCCGCGACGTCATCGTAATCGGGAGCGCCGATCACCGAGACATGGGGGGATAGCCCGAGTTCCATTGGTCCCCAGCAGGTCTGGCCGTAGAGCAGCGCCGGATGCCGCCACAGGGTGGCCAAGTCGAATTCGTCGGGGGGCAGGGTGGCCGGGTCCGGCGCGATCAGCCGGCCTTGGTCGTCGCGGATGCCGCCGGGCACCGCCGGCATGTCGCCATTGCGCCGGGTCAGGGTTTCCGGCGCATCGACGGAGCGGGCGCGCATTCCATCGCGGATCCGCGCCCATTCCGCATCGACCTCGGCCCGC